>Ga0116231_10007637_pt1 | contig 19618 bp, 7 predicted proteins | sample S1TSphgellanicum_2_FD_89695 | JGI IMG/M metagenome (GOLD analysis project Ga0116231, IMG submission 89695) | Host-associated microbial communities from peat moss isolated from Minnesota, USA - S1T2_Fd - Sphagnum magellanicum MG | ecosystem: Host-associated > Plants > Peat moss > Unclassified...
ATATTTCTATATATATATATATATATATATATATATATATATATATATATATATATATATATAATTTTTAATTTTAATTTTATTTTTTTCATAACATACAAAAGAAACACCCCTTTATTTCATGTGTTCATGGGTTCCATAAAATATACAAAGAATGATTAAATTTGTTGAAAATAAGTATTTCAACTAGTGGCCAATAAATAACCAAAATAAAAAAATTCACATACAAAATAAAATGTTTAGTAACCTTACAAGGACAAAGGTTATTTGTGTAATATTTCAAAAGTTGAGTTTTATATCTTCATTTTAAGAAAGAATCTAGGGGTAATAGTGGTAAGTTCTTCATCAAAGCATTACAATTGATGTCCAATGAAAACCAACTTTGTTCCAGTAGGAAATGTTTCATTGTAAATGCCTTTCACCTCTTTCGATACCTTCATTGAATTGTAATGTGTGTAGGAACAAAAAATATTAAATCATCTTGCAATGGATTGTCTTGATGTGCCACCTCATATGTAATGACCTTTGAATCATTTTGTGATATTATTTTGAAGGTTCACCACATATGCAGGATCCATTTTGATCATTCAATGAATAAGACTTTTGGAAATGTTTGCCATGTTGCTAGCTTAATGTGACTTGGTATTACTAAAAGACTAATTGAATAGATATTGAATTTGCTTCATAGTCCCAAAACCTTTTTGAAATGTTGTTGTGGAATCAATTTTTGCAACATGACTTCAAAACTTGATTAGGTGACCCATCACATTGTAACAAAACCAATCCAAATTTACAACCACAAAGTCTTCTCTTGTGAAATAAATCAATTCACCTACATCATGCAAGTATGGGGTTATCGCATCTTGTGTTTTTTCCAATTCTCCTTGTAATGCACGTCCTTTGGAATCCAATGGTAATTGCAAGGTTTTCATTTCTTGGAAACAATTTCATTTTTGAAGGTCTCCATGGTAATGATAGGTTCCTTGGGGTTGGATTTCATTCCATTCACACAAGGCCACTTGCATGTCCATGCTTGCTACATAAACATCTAACAAATTACAAAGGATGGTTTTACAATTTTCAATCGCATCTTGCACCACCTTCCTTGCTCCTTGAGAGGAATGTGCATTGATTGAATAAAATTTCAAAGATAAGTTGATGAAAGCACCAAATGTATTCTCCAAACTTTTCACATCACTTTCATCTATCTTCATGTTTGTGAACTTTTTATTAGCATTGGTCATCATAATTGACATGTGTGGTTGAAAGTTGATTGATCTCTTGGTGTTGGATGAAATGAATCTCGACCAATAACAAAGCTCACCCTTGATCATTTCCACAAATTTTTGGTTGCTAGTCTTTTGATCAAATGGGTTGCATAACAAAAGGAAGTAGGAAACATTCTCTTGAAAGCTTAAATTTGGGATCACCATATCATGAAATGCATGATATTCTTTTTGGCCTACAAGATCCCATAAGGAAATCTTGTGTTTATCATTATCAACAAGGGTCTTGATTTTGATTCCTTGTGTTCTTTTGTTCCATTCATTTGGATCATTCAAACAAGAAGGTTTCCATATTTCAACCACATCGATCAAGGCATTGAATAACTTTGTCCCAACACTTTTTGCAAAGCTTTTGACCATTGATTTGCTTAAAATAGTTTTCTTTGCATACAAATTTACCGATAATATGTTAACAAATTATGAATCACACAACAAAATTGTTAACTTTTTAATCAACTTATAACTAAATTATTTAACATACTTGATGATTCATGTACACATTCAATCCACATGATTTTAGACCTTAGTGTTTTCACAATCTTCAAGTCGATATGAATGATTTTCTTTTTAACAAATTCTTGAGAAAATCTGAATGTTTCTTGTTTTCGTGGAAAGAAATGCAACAAACCACGGTGAAAAATATGCATACATTAAAAAAAATTCATCAAGGCAACATTAATTATGAAATTTTCACCACATACAAAAGATAAAAAATTAATTGATCAACATGCCATTGAATATTAGTACCTAGCCTTGTTTTTATCTTCATGATGAAATATTTTTTCCAAGTTTTAACATTTTTGACATTGGAATTTTGTGATAAAGCTTGTTAAGGAGGCTACTCACAATAAACTTCAATAAAATATGACAATTTGAAGGCCTTGAAAGTAATTGGTTACGTAAATTTTGTAATTTGATATTACTTATTGAAATGGTGATAATTTATCCATCAACAATTATTTGTAAATTATTCACATATTGTTTTCATTTTCAACCCAATTTCAAAATATTAAATGCTTAATAATTCAAGAATATGTCAATGCAACACATGTGTGACCTAAAAACAATGTTAAATTTTTTCTATGGATGGAAGCAAAAAACCCTAATTTAGTTCTGTTGCAGAGTTGCTGGAGGTGTGGTGTTTCAAAGATGTCGAAAAGGTCATTTTCTCATTTTTCTATTTTTGGCTTGGTTTGTTGCTTTGCAAGTTATTGTGGAATGGTTTTGGTGAGTTGGTTTCAGTGATGGAGCATGATCCTAGCTACTCAAGAGATATTCTTTATGAGGAGTGTGAAGAACAATTCTGCAAGAGGATTGGTGCAGAGATTTCAAGGGAGTGAAGGAAGGTGGAGAGGAAAAAGATATATATAGCTAGCTAAAGAGAAGGAAGAGAGACTTTTGGTGAAGGAAAAAGCTAAGTTCCTAGTTGTTTTGATAATTAGGAGGTGTGGAGTTACTTTGGAATTTCTTGATAATCATTTGGGGGTAGAAATTAATCAAGACTTCTTCCTTTCGTGAACCTGATGCTTAATTTTTTACTATGCCCATAATGTCAAGAAGAGATTAGGAGGTCTAACATTTACATTTTAGGGACCAAAACAAGGGAAATGAGTCTAGGATTTCAAGAGCAATTGTTGTGCCAGCATCATCTTTGATAGTTTGGGGGTCTTAATGTGAGTGTGTAATGTGATCATTCTAAGAAGAAAGTACATGTTGGATACTGGGAGCTTTGGAGATTTTGGAACAATAGGATATTAAGAAGTGCACAAAATAACACCCACCTATTTTATTCTTAGTCTCTATCTAGTTTTTGACAGGAACCATGTAATGATGTTGGGATTGCACTTGTGGGATTTTTGTTGTTGAAGTATGTGCTGCCACACTCATTAGGCAACCAGTTGGCTCCTTCAAAGGAAATCAAGAGTGATCTACTGCCTTGAGGTCCATGGAACTAGAATAACAAAGTTTCATGTTTGTAAAGATTTAGATGTAGAAATAACACTTGTAATAACATTCTTTCTGTTTCAGAAGATTTCAACAAATCCTATTGAGTTTATATACCCAAAGTCAGGGATTTCCACATTCCATAAATCATCTCCCCTTCTTTGTGACACATGGACCAAACTGCTAATTAATCCTTTACACATTGTGATTTGATTTGAATTTGTGAGCATGTTTCAATTATTAAGTATTTATTTATGTTTCAATCTTATATTTTTCATCCTTTGAAAAACAAATAACTTTCAATTAGGACAAAAGTTTTTGACATGCAGTTCAAATGTATTGAAACTTCAATGATTAAATTTCTTGTATTTTTGTGAAATTCCAGTTTGTTCGCATTGAAAGCTATGTTACGTGATTTTCGATTCACAAGTTCTTCAGTCCTTCTGATCAACTGGATAGTGCTGTATTGAGGAAAATAAGCTTCTTTTTTTCGCGCACAAGCTGTATACTATTAAGTTCGATGGCATAACACATGAGGCATGCTGGTGTGCAACTTGGCCCAATACGTACCTGCAAGTTCAGCCAAATCGAGGAAGAAGCGACAGTTGGAAGATTGCCAGTCTTGTTATCGCCTTGACTCTCGAGCCAGGTAGCCTCAGAACGTATGCGAGCAGATTGGCAACAATTATAGCGCCGAGTGAACCACAGTTGGCCAGAATTCAGAGGTGGCAGGAGTTTCCTGAGCGCAACTCTAGAAGCCAAGCGAAGAACTGGTCTAGTGGGTTTGGCGCGTGTACATGGTCGATCAGTGAGCAGCGAGGCTATGTAAAGAGTCCAGATTCAGCTCTAGAAACGATGCAATTGGCGAGGGTCCTCCTGCAGCGATGGTGACAGCGAAGAAAAACGCGCCCGTTTTGAGCCTTCGGCGACAACCCCTCAGGGTTTCCTCCGACAGGGAAAGTGTTCCTTGTTTAGTTTCGTGCCGGTGTCATCAGCTCAACGCTCATAAACATTGTTCAAGAAATTTCCAAGTTCTTGTGTACAACAAATGCGTGGGTACCGATAGCGCGGTCCAGAAAACTATCCAGCTTCGCACAAATTTGCAGTTCAGTCTCCTGATCTGTCCAATTCTGAGCGAAGTGAAATCCAAGTTTCCGTTGGAGTTGGATTGTGTAAATTGTAGACTATGTGGGTAATCAGGTTTGTTAATTATATAAAAAACGCACATTCGGAGAATTCATGGTGCAAGTCGCCGTGGTCTTCGTGTGCTGGGGATTGTAAATTGGAGTCTGTACTGCGTTACCCCTCCCAGGGCTTTCCGCAACGCCCGGCGCATATTCTTGCAGACCTTCTCCACGCTTTGTTGATTTTTGTTTCGTTGACATTAGCTATTGTGAAACACTAGATCTTCAAATTCCAACTTTTTGGAAGCTAAATGACTAGATCAGGACTGTGGATATGTGTCTACAAAACGCAATAAGTGGTCCTTGTGCAAATCTATACATCAATGTGTGTCAGCAAAGAAAAGTGACTGGATGCATCTCAGAGTTTTCCCCCATACCCATCATCCCCAGCTGGACTTTCCTCCGGCACATTTAACGATTCCACAGACTCCGTGCAAGTTTCCTGTGTGCCGGAGGAGACTTCCGACGTACCCGCCTCAAGCCCGTCGTCCGGCACGCATCATGGCTCAACTCCAGCGTCTCTTCTGTTGACTTCAATTTCCGCTTTGGTTTACCCTTCTTCTCAAACACTGTTCAAAAACATATCAAATTCTTGGACACTCCTGCATGCACATTTACTTCTAGCACTGCAACCTCCCACTTAGGCCTAATAATCAGTGAGATGTCACTATGTAATATTATGCTGGCAAATTCGTAATTTCAGTTGTAATTCTGACTGTACAGGGGATGCAACTTGGACAATGTGTTGAGTAGATTTTGCATTTGGGTATCTTGCAGTCTTTTGTAAATGCTGTGATGATGGGTTCATGTGTTGGTTGCTGAAGCTACTGTAGCAAAAATTTCACTAATTGGAGATCCTAAGTATGATTCAAGCCCAATCATGTAATTTTCAGGGCTTGGGTAGCTGAGCCTGTCACAGCTGCAGTTGATCATATTGCCTGTTCATACCCTTGAACACAATCACCTGCTCAAGTGCAAAACAAGCATTCTTCCTTGGAACAAGCCTTTGCACTTCAAGAAAGACATTGCTAAATTGTATTTCTTCTACACAAGGAACAATTGTGAAAGAATTGATTTCTTTGGGCTGTAAGGGCATGGCAGGTGACTGCATTTACTGGCAGCGCCTGCCTCAGCTAATCAAGAGGCTGCACCAGATCTGAAAAGGCCCCAGGCCATCACACTCACCCATCTCATGAGCATTAGGCACTTAGGGTCATTCCATTGGGCGTTTAGTGATGTTGCCAACAATGTGGAGGATTATGCAAATTTAACTTGGTCTAATCCTTGAACATTGTTGGAAATGCAATCAATCTTGGAAAACATTTGCACTTGGTAGACCGGTACACATGGAAAATCCATACAAGCCATCACATTAGTAACTTAAGGAGCTACCAGCATAAATCATCTTTGCCTCTTTTTGGGGTCATCAGTTTTGAAGGCAAATTAGGTTAAGTTTAAAATATTCCAGTGTCATGTTGGAAACTAGGAATTCTGATGGATAGGTCAGCACACAAATACCATGTCTTCAGATCAGCAGCATTGCTGTGCATCAAATTCACAGCAAAACCATAAAATTTTGGTTTTGGAGAACTTCAGATGAGTTATCAGCATTGGAGAGTTGGGTGGGGATTGATTTAGAGATGTGAATAATTACTGGAAGAGATGACCATGTGGTTGGTATTCCAAAGTCAGTTGATTATCGAGTTAATGAGGCTGTGCTGATCATTACAGAGCCAGCCACTTCACTGCACAAACAATCTAGAAATTTGATTGGACTCTGTTTGATTAAAAACTGGTCTATGAAGATTTCCAAACCTCATCAAGGTGATTAATAAGTGATCTAACTCATATATCATACTTGCATTTGCATTTTTATGGATCTGCTCCTGACACTGCAATTTCAGTAGATATTCCACTCGAGGTGATGAGAGTTTTCAGTAGCACTGTCTGGAACTATCTTGATTCTCTCCTTTGAAGTCATTTTTCATTTTTCTGATGAGGCTCAGATGCTGCATTGCCCACTATGATCAGTTTTTGTGAGGTGAAAAAGTTTGTTGGTATGTTATCCAAGCTGCATTACAAGATCATGTACTCCCTCTCCTGCTGCTTCATCCACAAACTACTGTTTCACTGTATATACCCCATGCAAATGTTTTTGGAGTTGGCAGTTGAGTGAATTCATCTCAAACTGGGATATGTGGTCTCTGCTGGGCTGCCAGATCACCGATGACCTTGTGAATATCATTAACATAATGATTGGAGCAACACTTTGATGAGAAGACCAGTGACTATTCAGATGCGGAATTCCTAAAAGAGGTGAGTAACATTGCCTTGATATGCAAGATTTGTTGGCCTCCCTGGGTCAAAATGGCACTTTCCCCTTCAGAATGTGAGAGAAGGAGAAGTTTGATGAAGAGCTATTATCACAAGTACCTGGTTTCTAGTATCACAAGTAGTGCTGGTTTTTCTAGGAGCCTGTGGATATGCATGATTATTTCCAAGTTTTCTGGACATGTAGAATACTGGCACATTTGTTCTAATTGCACCCACTGAAGTAAAGAAGCAGAAGACTGGGATTAATTTCTTCTGTTTGTGCAGTTGTGGAGTCACATTATTTTCCAGTCATTTTTTATGATCATCCATCAGCTAATTTAGCCCACTTTGGCTATTCACATGAAATATGAAATAGTGGCAATGACCATCCATCAGCTAATTTAGCCCACTTTGGCTATTCACATGAAATATGAAATAGTGGTGATGACCATCCATCAGCTAATTTAGCCCACTTTGGCTATTCACATGAAATATGAAATAGTGGCGATGACCATCAGCTAATTTAGCCCACTTTGGCTATTCACATGAAATATGAAGTGGTGGTGATGATCATCCATCAGCTAATTTAGCCCACTTTGGCTATTCACATGAAATATGAAGTGGTGGTGATGATCATGCATCAGCTAATTTAGCCCACTTTGGCTATTCACATGAAATATGAAATGGTGGCGATGACCATCCATCAGCTAATTTAGCCCACTTTGGCTATTCACATGAAATATGAAGTGGTGGCCATGATCATCCCTCAACTAATTTAGCCCACTTTTGGCTATTCATTTGAAATATGAAATGGAAAAGTTTATACATCCCATAAACTTTCTTCTTCTTTTTTTTGGCTACCTACTTGAACCATGTATAGAAATGTGATGATTTTTTTTTCTTTTTTTCTCTAATTTCTGGCGATATTTTTTAAATGATTGAAATTGCAAAGACAAACAAATTTCCAAATTTTTGCACCGCAAAATAAATGCCTGAGGTAACACTTTTTTTCCCTTATAAGAACCTACGAGGAGGCTGTGAGCACAAAGCAAGATTATTTTTTTAATAAATTATGATAATAAAAATTTGCCAAATTTTTCCAAATTTTAGCAAAATCGGTCTAATTTAAGTACCCAAGAAAAACCCCAAAAATATCCCCAATTTTGTCTCATTAAAAATTGACAAAATTTGTCCCCCCAAAAAAAAAAAAAAAAACAGTCTTTGAGCCTACATAAAGACACAAAGAAACCAACAAGTACATTTAATTTTGAGAAGGAAAAATATTTTTATTTGAAATTGGCTTGTCACTAGTGTGGGGGGGGGGCTATGGTTGGGAGGGTAGGTCACACATCCCCTCATGGGTAGGTAGGTAGGTAGAAATGGGTAATTAGGTAGGTATGGGTAGGTAGGTACATAGGTAGGTACATAAGAAGCTTCAAGTGTAATTACAACCTGTGCCCTAAAAGAATTAATTAATAATCATTATTATTATGGTGTGCTGGTAACCCTTAATTATATGGCTTTTGATGGATGTAATTAAAACTTTGCAATTTTTTAAAATCTAATTAATTTAGCCTTTTGTGGCTTCAAAGAAAGTGATTCTGATTAAGGACTCATGAGAGGGACCTTAATTAGGGCCGGTTTGCATGTGAGCTCATTGCTTAGCTAAGCTACTAGTGTTATTAGAGTCACTTAGGGCCACTTTAGATGAGGGTCTCTGAGGTCTAGGGTCCCATGAAATAGAGCAATCCTATTGCTTAAGAGCCATAAATTGGACACATGGCCATTTGATCAGGGTCCAAGACCTAGAAGTGGCAAATCAAGGCTAAACCTACATGGCACCATTTTGGAAGGAAAAGCAATTGGTTTGGACCCAAGGATTCATTTTGCCAAAAAGTGCAATTTTTTATTTAAAGTTGTGAAAATGAAGGGAGTTTTGGGGTGTCCAATCGCCAGAATCTAAAAATAAATAAAGTAATGAAAATAGCCAGATTTTTATGTTTGGTTCCAATAGAGAGCCAAAAATACAAATGTATGCATAAAATTATTCACTTTTGTATTTCCGTCATAGCCAAATTTGGCTGCCTCTTCGTATGGATGGATGGTCTCCATTTCGACTACATCATCACAAAATTGATGAACAAAATTGACGGATGTGGTGTAACATAGGCGGGGTGCAAGTATATTAAACCTCTTGTAGGGACACCCATCCCAATACTATTCTGTTCAAAGTGAGCTTAACTTCAGCAATCTTATTAAACCATACTACATTGATTTTTGTTTTATTTTATTTAAAAACTCATTCTAAATTCAATAACTTTCAAGCTCTATGAATAATTCAAAAAATTGTTCAAAAATAGTTCAACCTTGCTACATTAGTTTTTATTCATTTTTTAGAAAAAAAATCATTTTAAATTCAATAACTTTCAAGCTCTATGAATAATTCAAAATTACTTCAACCTTGCTACATTAATTTTCAATATTTTTTTAAGAAAAAATCATTCTAAATTCAATAATTTTCAAGCTCTATGAATAATTTAAAATTACTTCAACCTTGCTACATTAATTTTCAATAATTTTTTAAGAAAGAAATCATTCTAGATTCAATAACTTTCAAGCTCTATGAATAATCCAAAATTACTTCAACCTTGCTACATTAATTTTCAATATTTTTTTAAGAAAAAAATCATTCTAGATTCAATAACTTTCAAGCTCTATGAATAATTCAAAAATACTTCAACCTTGCTACATTAACTTTCATTATTGTTTTAGAAAAAAATCATTTCAAAGTCAATAACTTTTAAGCTTTATAGAGAGAGCAGTTCAAAAATTGTAAAACGACAAATATGCACACCACCTTGTAAAGGTCTTTCTAGCAATATCACGAGCACCTTATGGTGTGAGATGGATATGATGTGCTCAAATCAAAGCATACACCTATTTAATGTATAGATGTGAGCATCTTTTTATTAGATAATATGGACATGTCTTCAAGTTAAAGGAAATATGGACAATAAAAAAAATACCAAGCACATGTGTTAGGTTATGAGGACATGTAATCCAACTTCTTGAAGATTGCAAGCAAAAGCATCCCAATCCACAACATGGGTGTGTTTGTTATGGTGCTACCACCCATAGGGGACAAGACCTAGCACATTAGGAAAGAATTTTTTAACTTGGGCAAAATGAGAATCATGTTTATTTATCTCTTAAGTACTTCAAGCAATAATGGATTTTACATGTTTCACAGGTATTTGAAAAGCTCCATTAAAAAGAGAATAAGAGAAGGATATGCAACCAAACAAATCCAAAACCCTAATGTCATTTAAGGGTGTACAAGTAGAGGACATCAAGGTGAGCAAACTATTGTAAAAAGATTAATCTAAGACCATGTTGTGCACTTGAACCCATTGTTAAATAAGTGTTTGTATGCACGAGAAACCACATTAAATTAGTTTATAACACATGTATCATTTGGAATAATAAGGATAGCTAGGGGAAAGAAACATGTAAGGAGAGTTCAAGAAGCTTAAAAAGTGAATCGAAACAAAAATGATATATTAAAAAATCGGCTTGTAACTTCCCATGCTTAGCTCAAACTATTTTTAAATCACAACTTTACAATAAATGTAATGGATTGGGGCATGTAACCTTATTATTTTATATTTTCAGTAATAGCTCTCATATGCTATAAAATTAAACACAATTTTGACATGATATTCCAAACTATGTTATTAAAGTCTAGGATTCCTTGGGACATTTAGTGTCACAAATTTTCAAACAATCATAAGTAGCAAAACTTTGTATTTGATGTAAGCATTTGAAGTCATTATGTTATCGTTTTATTTTGAATATTTGTTGTGGTATAACTATCACTAATTTGATCTTTTATATTTTGTGATGAATATTGAGGACTCACTTGAAGCCCAAATTCAAACTAGGAAATGAATATTGGAATTTTACAAGTGCCTCCCTTTGACTTCTAACTTGCCTTCCTATTTGGATGATACTCAAAGATTTTTATTTTCATTTTGAGAAGTTTTATCATTTCTCACCTTGGACAAGAATGGGTTGCGTATTTTGCAAATAAATTTAAATCATTATAAAAAAAATATGACCTGATTTTTTGGTTGTGTATTATTTTGGAACATATCATTTTTTCATTATGAACATTTTCAATGATGTACGAGGTCCAACAATAGAATATTTTGTTAACCAATGCTTAATTTCCAACAATTTTTTTTAAAAAATAAACAAACAATAGTGAAATTTTGGCTTCATGTGTGTCCACCAACGGGTTGCAAATTGTGAACACATTGAACACCAATCCTAAAAGACTCTACCAATTGTAGCATAATGTCCACCTACAAGTCAAAATGGTAGGATTTTATCAAGGGGAGGGACCAAATCAGTGGAAATCATGGAAATAAATGGCAAGGAACTCCATCCTTTTGTGTACCACAAATTAAAATCCAAGAGCCCACATGGAATCAAAATTTAAAAACATAAAATAACTAAAATTTCTTCCCTTGAACATAAAAATGAAACCTAGCCTAAAATTGGAAATAAATATGAAACATGATACTCACATGTGGATTTAACATGGGCCATAATGGTAAGGATTATTCAAGAATGTAATTCATCAAAATGTTCCAACGTAAAGTTTGTCAAAGTCTTGAATAATGCCAATGTGATTTGCATAGTACCCAAAACATCATGAACACCAATGATTGGGGTCCATAGATTGGTTCACACCTTCCTCCATTTGAAGTGAAATGAATAAATATTTGGAATTGGAAGCCACTATTATGATCATTTGAAAAATGATAAAAAAAATTTAATCCATATTTTATAAAATATCCTCACCACTAGAGGATGAGATGAAATCATCTCTATTTGAACAACCATTTAAAGAGTTGGAAGAAAACATCTATCAAAGCTTGAAACAAAAACAAGAAGAATAAAAGCAATACCTTTTCCTTATATAGTCCACATGGGAGTCTTCATATACAACCTAAGTTTTAACTTACCCTACATATAAACCCGCCTCTTTGGATTTATTTTTCAACTTGATCATTTTATATACAACACAAAAAAATGAACCTATAACAATTTCAATAATGTTTTGACCACTAATCTTATTCCATGGTTGTGTCTTTTAATTTTAATTATAAATCTTTGATGTTTTAAGTTCAATATTTTACATAGGTATAAATCATCACTTTAACCCCAACACTTTAATTTGTAACCTTAAAATTTGAAAATTAAACCATATTTTAAAAACCCAAACCTTAAAATTAACCTTTTAAACCCAAAAATTAGCTTTTAAAAAGGTTAATAATCAACCTTTCAAAATAAATCCTAAAGTCAAATTCTAAGTGTTAAACCAAAAAATTGCAACTCTTAAATTGACACACCCCCAAACTACTTGAAATATTCAAATGTGAATCCAAAAATGGAAACAACAAAAGAAGAAAGAATTAGGGTATATATTTTTAGCTTGCAACACTTCGGGGGTAACAAAGGCATGTTGGAGCCCCGGGATCGGGATTAAAATGAATGGCAAGCGGTTCAATTATTCATATGGACTTCCACAAACCAAACAACAAATTCGTTAATTCATAATTAGAGCACTCTGGGTGCACGGCCCGGACTTAAAGGAAACCACCATCTTCCCCCTTATAGTATTCTCTGTGATTGACCATGGGGGGTGCACGCAAATGTCATTTCTCTTGGGACTCCCAGGTTGGGAGTCCCGAAATTCCTGAAATTTGGACTCCCGCCATTTTGGACACCTATAACATTTTGTTCATACCTCCAATTGAGGTGGCATTTGAAGCAAAGTTATAACCTTCATCAATATCTTTTCAACAATTTGTGTCACGCCCCCTGCACACATGCAATTTAAGACAATTCCTGACTTTTAGTGGTTGGGAATTAAATTGACACTTTGGCTCCTAACCTTTCTTTTGGCCATAACTTATGTTGTAAGTATTCAAATGGATTAGGCGAACCCATTTTAGATTTATGTTTCAAAAAATTTCCAATGGTAAGGAACTTTTCGAACCAATGAATTGTGTCCCCTGAAATCACTCTAAAAATTCGAAAGTCGCTTAGAACTCCAACTCTTAAAGTGGGAGCCCACTTGGGAGTGTGTGGGCTCATTCCTTCACACTCTCTTGCACTCCCCGAGAATGTGAATGTGACTCACGGGTTGCACTTTTGGCCCTCACCTTTCCATGCCCCTTACCTTGGTCATGAGCCCAAAGCTAAAGTCATGACATAAATCCTAAGAAAAATTATAAAATTTAGACATTAAAAGGCCAAACCCTAAATTACCAGTTTAAACCCTAACCTTAAAGTACAGAAAATCAAACCCTAAAATTAAAACCCCGAAAAGACAAATTACAAAGGATTATGCATGTTTGAAAAACATGTGGTATGTTTAAAAGGTTTTCATTACTTCTAATTCAAGCAAACATACACTTACAGGAGGGAAATCAAATAATCTTTTTAATGAAAACCTTATGATTTCATGTGTTTACACATATTTGCCTTTTATTAAAATACATGAAAATTTGTATTAATAATTTTTTTGCTAACTCAATGTTCCCTATAATCCTAACATGCATGTTGGAAACAACTAAAAAACAAACAAGGTTTGAAACATCAAAGTTTATTATAAAAAAATGCAATTGCATTGAAATGACAAGGAAGTAAATCTCATGGGTTGAAAATGTCACAAACTACAATCATGAAATTATAACTTGTAGCAAACTAACTCCAATTTTCAAAGTCTCTAAATGCATTCAAAAATTTGATAAAAGATAATGAAAGACTACTCAAAACCATTCGAATACACACTATCTTCTAACCCTAAAGCAGCCATCACTTAATCCTAACCTAATAGCCGCCATTTAACCCTAACCTAGTCGCCGCTTAACCATAATAACTATCATCAAACCCTAATGTAGCTTCCACTTCTAAACCCTAGCCACCACTATTCAACCTAACTTAACTACTATAAGGATGTGAATATTATTCATCCCTTTTATGAATGTTTAACACATTCATCAACCTTGGGGATTATAAACAAATAATATTTTTAACAATGTAATCATGGTATGATTCATTAATTGGAACATTATTGAATACATAAACATTCAAGTCTAGAATGCCATTATAAATGTCATCTAATTTGTTTAGTTTGTAACTTTCTTTTGTGATGAAGTTAAGACAATTGACAATTGGTCTTGGATTTTTGTGCATGCACAAATGGTTGAATCTTGGAGTAAGCACCTATTTTGTTGTGTACATGTTGACAATGTTATGGATGGTTCAAACTTTGAGAACTTCATTAAAGTCATTATGAATGCATATTTGACTAAGAATCCTAGTTAAGTAGGATCTTTCTAAAAACTTGTTGTGTTTTGATGCAAATGGGGTTAATGTGTTTAAGGGCAAAACAAAAGTCACTAAGTATACTAAGGAATTTCAAACACCTTTTTCCATGGGTGTTCAGTGTGTTGCACATAAGACTAACCTTGTAACTTAATTGTTGTTTCATTTTACCATCATTTCTTGGATTGAAACATTCATGTTCGACATTTGAACCACTTGTCACAAAAAACATTTGGAGTTTCAAAAACTAGTTCAACTTATGGATACCAACTTGTGGAATAAAATATTTTGAAATGTTAAAACTTGATGGATGCATGTGTTGGAATGTCTTTAAAGGATCATGGTGGAATACAAGTGGGTCAAATCACATTCAAGGAGCAACTTGCATTACTTAATCTAAAGATTACATGCCCATTTGGAATATATATATATATTATGGAAAGGAAATTTGAATGATTTTTTTTGCAACATGATATTAAATACGCTTCAAGTTGCCTTGATGCATCACATGTCATGTTTTAATCATTGTTAAAATATAAAACATGATTTTTCAAAAGTGTGTAAATCTACCATTTTGTTTTGAAAATGATCATAATTTCAAATCACATAATATAATATTAAATATTTTAAAGTCTAATTTTGTATTATAAACTACAACTTTGTTTTATGTGTCATGTATATTACACCACATTTACATGTGGTAAGAGACTTTTGAAATTCAATGACTTTGAAACATATTTTGAATTTTTAATAAATTTTAATTCCACATTTTAATTTTAATTTTAATTTTAGTGGGAATAGTAGGTTAATATCATCTCAATTTTCTTACAATTTTTTTTATTTATTAAGGAAGTCCTTAATTTAATCCTTTGCAAAACTATTGTACTAAAATCATAAATTAAAATTAAATTAAATTAATTTTTTAGGAAGATTGACGTTGGATGGTACCTTTATTGAGATGGTAAAGACATCATGTTAACTTGGCATTGACCAATAAAATATTTTAGTTAGGAGATATTGGAAATTCATAACTTACTCCAAATTGATTACCATGATTCCAATTTGACTTCCCATGATTACCATGATTTTCATAATTAACAATGCATAAACATATGTATACAATTTGATAATTTTCATTAGGATCTACCATTTTTTTTACTCCTTATATTCTAATTGCACCCAAAGGTATACTTATAATGTCGCAAATTCATTCTATTTCAACCTAAGTTTAATGGAGACCATGCAATCCCTCTTGAAATTTGCTTCAAAGGTAAACATTTTCATTCATGACTTCATAGATGTGGTGAAGGTATGCCAAGGTCAATCATATATTTTTTGTTATGACAACAAATTTTCTTTTCAAGGTGATGAATTTCAATCCTTTCATGGGTTGTTACAAGGTGATCATTAGCATATTCACTTGAAGTGGGTGATTGACTACAACGTGGAATATATTGAACATTTTGCCTTTGTTTTAAATGATGTGAAGACATGGGCTCATTGGGGCACAATTTACCTAGAGATGGGAGGTATGTTTCTTGTCACACATGTAACATTTGCACATATATTTTAGATCATGAAAGCAAAGTCCAAATATAAGTTCAAGCTACTCCCTTTGAATTATGTCACTTGTCTTTATTGCATTTTTTGTTGTTAATGAAAGTCAATGTTTGTGTTTATGTGGTCTATTGCAAATGAAAGCATTTGTTTGCCAATAGAGTTTATGTTTAAGTGCAAGGGTCTATGGTAAAACCTTCAAATTGATTGTTTCCTCAAATGATTGGTTTGTTTTTGTGGTCTCTAGAACACTCAATTTGTTGGACCTAATGTTATGTGCGTGTATTTGTGGTCTATGGTAGACCCTTAAATTTGGTGCACCAATGTGTCTTATGTTTGTGTGTTGAGGTCTATGGTTAAACCTTCAAATTGATTGCTATTCAAATGAGTGTTTTATTTTTATGGTGTATTTACACACACAATTTTTTGGACATAATGAAAATTATGTGTTGTTTCATTATTTGTCAAAACATTTAATTTATGTTTCTATGTTAAGGTTTAACCCATGAAGCTTTCAAATTACTTAATAACAAGGTGAATGTGTGTGAACTTTTGATGTGTTGTATGCTTGTCAAATGGTATTGTGGGTAAATATATACCTTGTTAATTTTTGATTTGTAACAAAATGTAATTTAGGGTGTGTTCCGCATTTCCATGCACTTTAGGGGTTAAAGGGCTATGTAATACCTTTGGGATGGGATTAAGACAATGGTGCTAGTGCAAGTTCATTGACAAGTTAAACATGCACAAACCAAACAAGAAGTTGGTTAACACAAGTTGAAACCAAATGTTGCTAGGACTCAGTCATGGGCAACCCAAACTCATTTCATTAACATTGTTTGGACCCTTTGGAAAAGGTTCCACTACCTTTTTTGTAATATATTTTATGAATAGTGGTTGAAGTTACATTTAAATTGTTAAATTTCTTAGAATTCCAAGTGGGAGTCCCAAAAATTCCCAAGTTATGAGTATTGTAACTTTGTGGGTTCATAATTCTAGCATATGAATTTTATTTAAATATATTCAAAAAAGTAGTAACAACTTGAAGATATCTTTCGAAGGGGTTATTACATGCTCAATTTGGAGGTCATTTAACCATTTTTCCTAGGTTTTAGTGGTTGGGAATCTAATTGCTAATTAAACTTTCAAGCTTTCTTTTGGCATAATTACTAGTTTACAACTCCAAATAGAGAATGTGATCCCATTTTTAATGTTTACATTTCAAAGCCCTTCCAATGGTCTATTGAAAGATCAATTAGGACCTTTTTTATTACTTGCGCTTTTGTCTTAAAAATTTAGGACTCTTGTTGGACTACAATTTCCAAAGTGTTTTTTCACTTGGAGGATTCATTTTTTTGTACTTTCACACATTTGTGAGAATGTGTTTGAATCCCATGATACTTTCTTAACCCACATCCTCTCTTGTTCCCAAGCCTTAATCATGAATCCAAAATTAAAATTGTGACAATTTTTATAATTTAAATGGCAAAACTTTCAATTTGTTAAACCAATGGAACAAATGTTTATGTTTTGTGATTGACAGAACTTTAAATTTTATGGACCCAATATGGGTTTATGTTTTTGTGTAAATTGATGGGTTTGATGGGGTTAATGCTTGTGTTATGGTCAATGGTAGAATGTGAATTTTGGTGGACCCAATGAGGTGTATGCTTGTGTATTATTATATATGGAAAAAGGTGAATGCAAGTTATAGTGGTTCACTTTTGGTGTCCCAATGCAATTTTCTACATGGTGTAATGAATTAACATGTTGTAAAACCATTTATATGCACACTTGGGATTTAGTTTAAGATTCTCAACTTCATAAAAAAACATTTATATAATTTGTGCATAATAAATGTGCACCCATTATGTAATAATGGACTTTTGAAGTGAAAACATATGGATTGTCTTCACCATCTGCATTGGACAAATGAAATTTTCAATATCATTTTTTGAAAATATATCTTATAGGGACTTAATATTTAATAAATGGAAAAAAAAAACATAAATTTGGAAAACTTCATTACAAAAGCTTGAACTAAAACATAGTTATGAACTTTCACCATTAGGAAATGCGTCCTAATTCATTCTGGGTTTCACTAAATTTTTGAGTGAATTTAAACATTTTCACCTAATGAAATTGTTTAACCCCTTAGTGAACAGGGACCAGTTGCTACGAACAATGACTTGTTTCACTAGTGTCTAGTGAAACAAGGTTATTCTCAAGTGAAATACAAATTTACTGAACCATTCACTTGCTAGTTAGTTAACTAACCAGTATGGAAATTAATTAAATTTTAATTATTTAAAAATATAGAATATTATTGATAATTTCATGATTTTTAAAGCCTATTATTTATTGACATGTGTCACTACCTAGGTTAGGTTAAAAACCTAGCCTATGTAGGTAGGTAGGCAATGTAATCAACCTAAGCACCTAGCCTAGGAATTCAATAGGAGAATATTCGATCAACATACCATTGTTGACCACACACAACACCACCCATGAGGTTTGATCCTTTGACCTTTGAAATGGGGGCAAAAACCTTTACCATCAAACCACCACACTTATTGAAATAATTTGTAACATTACATTTTATTTATCAAATACTTCATTTTAAACATTACAAAAACATAAACTTTGAAAATTCATATCTTATTGAAATTTTGTTCAAATGAAATAATTCGAATTTACTTTTTTAAAAATTCAATAATGTACATAATTACATTTATTTACTTTTGAAAGTTTAAAATTATTTGAACAAAAAAAAAGTTGAATATCATTATTCAATAACATTTCAATGACCATTCTTTTGAGAAAAAAAAAGTTTAACGAATGGATTTTTTTTTTGTTAATATAATAATACTACCTATGTTAAGCTACTTTCAATTATTATATGCCTATTTTTCATTAATTTAAATTATTTCACCCTACATTATTTACAGTTATTTATGGCTATTTTTAATTACTTTTGGTTATTTTTTACTATTTCACCCTAAGCTACTTTTGGTTATTCTAAGTTATTTTTTATTATTTTAACTTATTTCAACTTAGGTATTTTTCAGCTATTGTAAGTTTTTTTGGTTATTCTATGTTATTTTTGTCTATTATAAATTATTTCAATTTAAACTATTTGTAATTATTATAAATTATTTTTGGTTATTTTAACTTATTTCACCTTAGGTTATTTTCAATTATTGTAAGTTTTTTTTTCTATTATATGTTATTTTTGGTTATTGTAAATTATTTCAATTTAGACTACTTGTAGTTATTATAAGTTACTTTTGACTATTGAAAGTTATTTCACCTTAAGTTATTTTTGTTTATTATAAATTATTTCACCTTAAATTATTTTTGGCAATCCTAAGCAATTATAATATATGGTTATTGGTTGTTCTTTTATTAGTGTTATTGGTGGTTATTAATGGCTATTGGTACCTATTCTATTTGGGGCTATCAATGTTTTTTAGTGGTAATTCTATTAATAGTTATTAGTGGTTATTCTATTAATGGCCATTAATAGTTATTCTATTGGTGGTTATTTTATTAATGGCTTATTGGTGGATATTCTATTAATGGCGATTAGTGGCTATTTTATAAATGGTTATTAATGGTTGTTGTATTATAAGTTATTGTTGGTTATTATATGTTATATTACAACTATTGGTGATTATTATATTATAAATTATTGTTTAATATTCTATGTTATAATATTATAGGCTATTGGTAGTTATTATATTGTAGGGTATTCAAAATTATTTTTCATAGGTTATTATTTTCTATTCTAAGTTATTATGCTTAGGATAAAATAATTTATAATAACATATAATAACATAAAATATAAGTTAGAATAACTAAAGTAACTTAAAATAATATAAGGTATATCATAAACTAACATAGATAAAATATTTTTAAAAACATATAAATAAA
>Ga0116231_10007638_pt1 | contig 19616 bp, 14 predicted proteins | sample S1TSphgellanicum_2_FD_89695 | JGI IMG/M metagenome (GOLD analysis project Ga0116231, IMG submission 89695) | Host-associated microbial communities from peat moss isolated from Minnesota, USA - S1T2_Fd - Sphagnum magellanicum MG | ecosystem: Host-associated > Plants > Peat moss > Unclassified...
CGACGCTCCAGGGCTTGTCGGCTTCGACCACGGCCGCCCCGTCCCCCAGCTTTGCTTGCTCCATGCGCACCCTCCCCGTTGCCACCGCCGACCCGCGCGCGGCCCTGCCACGCCAGCACTCGGCGACTACGGCAAGCAATTACCGCGCCACTGCCGCCGCCGCACAGGAGCAGCGCGCGGCGGCGCGGCGCGCGCCCGCAATCTGGGCGGCGCCCCGCCGCGGGGCGCCCGGCTGCGCACGGGTGGTGCAGGCGCACGGTGCGGCGAGGCCGCCACGTCCGCCGCGACGCCGGGCCGCAGCCGCGCGTTCGTCGGCGCGGCCGCCGATTACCTTATAGTCAAACCGTGCCAGGCCACGGTCCGGCGGTCGAGGGTCCGGCGCAGGTCGGCCGCCGCTGCGGTACCCGGTATCCAAGGAGGGGTTCGATGGGCAGTCCCGCAACGCGCGCCGGCGGCATCCTCGCCGGCCGCCTCGATCCGGCCGATTACGCGCGCCATTTCGCCGACGCCCGGGCGCCGCTCACGCGCGCGCAGGCCCTGATCGAGGCCGAGCGCTGCTACTACTGCTACGACGCCCCCTGCATCAGCGCCTGCCCGACCGCCATCGACATCCCCAGCTTCATCCAGCGCATCGCGCAGGACAACCCGCGCGGCGCGGCGCACGCGATCCTCGAGGCCAATCCGCTGGGCGGCATCTGCGCGCGGGTCTGCCCGACCGAGGTGCTGTGCGAGCAGGCCTGCGTGCGCAATGCCAGCGAGGACAAGCCGGTGGAGATCGGCGCGCTGCAGCGCTACGCCACCGATGCCTACTTCGCGCAACCGGGCGCCCCGCTGTTCACCCGCGCCGCGGCCAGCGGCAAGCGCGTGGCGGTGGTCGGTGCCGGACCTGCCGGCCTGGCGTGCGCGCACGGCCTGGCGCGGCGCGGCCATGCGGTGGTGCTGCTCGATGCCCGGGCCAAGCCCGGCGGCCTGAACGAATACGGCATCGCCGCCTACAAGACGGCCGGGGACTTCGCCCAGCGTGAAGTCGCGTGGTTGCTGTCGATCGGCGGCATCGAGCTGCGCCAGGGCCAGGCGCTGGGGCGCGATTTCACGCTCGAGGCCCTGCTCGGCGGCTTCGATGCGGTGTTCCTGGGCGTGGGGCTGGCCGGGGTCAACGCGCTGGGGATCCCCGTCGCGCCGCTGGCCGGCCTGCGCGACGCCGTCGACTTCATCGCCGAGCTGCGCCAGAGCGACCCGGCCCGGGTGGCCGTGGGCCGGCGCGTGGTCGTCATCGGCGGCGGCATGACGGCGATCGACGCGGCGGTGCAGTCGCGCCTGCTCGGCGCCGAGGAAGTGACCATCGTCTACCGGCGCGGCCCGCAGGCCATGGCGGCCTCGACGGCGGAGCGCGAGTGGGCGCAGACGCGGGGGGTATCGATCCGCCACTGGGCCACGCCCAAGGAGATCCTGGGCGAGGCCGGCAGCGTGCGCGGCGTGCGCTTCGCCGCCACCGCACCGGCGGGCGCGGGCCTGGAAGAGACCGGCGAGCAGTTCACGCTCGAGGCCGACATGGTGCTGTGCGCGATCGGCCAGGCCTATGTCGCGGAACCGGCCGGCACGGCCCTGGCGCTGCGCGCCGGGCGAATCGCCACCGATGACGAGGGCCGCACCAGCCAGGCGCGCGTGTGGGCCGGCGGCGACTGCCGCCACGGCGGCCGCGACCTGACGGTCGAGGCGGTCGAGCACGGCAAGCGCGCCGCCGTGTCGATCGACCGGTTCCTGCGCGCGCCGCCGGTGCCGGCGGTGCCGGCGCCGGTTGCCGTGGCGCAGGAGCGCGCCGGTGGCTGAACTGCACACCGAATTCGTCGGCATCCACAGCCCGAACCCGTTCTGGCTGGCATCGGCGCCGCCGACCGACAAGGAGTTCAACGTCAACCGCGCGTTCGAGGCCGGCTGGGGCGGCGTGGTGTGGAAGACCCTGGGCGAGGATCCGCCGGTGGTCAACGTCAACGGGCCGCGCTACGCGGCGCTGCTGGGGCCGGACCGGCGCGTGATCGGCTTCAACAACATCGAGCTCATCACCGACCGTCCGCTGCGCACCAACCTGGAAGAGATCGGGCGCGTCAAGCGGCGCTGGCCGGACCGGGCGATGGTCGTCTCGCTGATGGTGCCGATGCAGCAGGAAGCGTGGCGCAACATGCTGGCGATGGTCGAGGACACCGGGGCCGATGGCATCGAACTCAACTTCGGCTGCCCGCACGGCATGAACGAGCGCGGCATGGGATCGGCCGTGGGCCAGGTGCCCGAATACATCGAGCGCGTCACCGCCTGGTGCAAGCAGTACTCGCGGCTGCCGACGATCGTCAAGCTCACGCCCAACATCACCGACGTCCGCTACCCGGCGCGTGCCGCCCGGGCCGGCGGGGCCGACGCGGTGAGCCTGATCAACACGATCAACTCCATCATGGGCGTGGACCTGGAGCGCCTGGTCATGCTGCCCAGCACGGACGGCCTGGGCTCGCACGGCGGCTACTGCGGGCCGGCGGTAAAACCCATCGCGCTGAACATGGTCGCGGAGATCGGGCGCGACGCGCAGACCGCCGGGCTGCCGATCTCCGGCATCGGCGGCATCACGACCTGGCGCGACGCCGCCGAATTCATCGCGCTGGGTTGCGGCACGGTCCAGGTCTGCACCGCGGCGATGGTGTACGGCTTTCGCATCATCGGCGACCTGTGCGACGGGCTGCGCAACTACCTGGACGCGCACGGCTGCGCCTCGGTGGCGGACCTGCGCGGGCGCGCGCTGCCCAGCGTCGTCGACTGGAACGCGCTCAACCTGAACCATGTCGAGAAGGCGGTCATCAACCAGGCCTCGTGCATCCGCTGCGGGCGCTGCCACGCGGTCTGCGAGGACACCGCGCACCAGGCCATCGGCACGACCCAGGACGGCGAGCGGCGCTTCGTGGTGCGCGAGGAGGACTGCGTGGGCTGCAACCTGTGCGTGGCGATCTGCCCGGTGCCCGACACGCTCAGCCTGCGCGCGCTGCGCCCCGGGGAGGTCGATGCGCGCACGGGCTTGACCGTGAGCGGGACTTACGCGAACTGGACCACGCATCCGAACAATCCGCAGTGCACGACACCTGGGGAATGGCGATGAGGCGACGAGGCGCAAGAAGGGAAGGCGCCATCGATGGCGCTTCCCCTCTCCCGCGTGCGGGAGCGGGTAGGGTGAGGGTGGGCGCATGGGGGAGCGTCGGTGGCGCATTGCCCTCTCCCCCGCCCTCTCCCGCAAGCGGGAGAGGGGGCTAACTTGGAGAGGGAGCTAATTTGTTGAAGGTCGCTGACTGATGCTCGATCTGCTCGTCAAGGATGCCAACTTGCCCGACGGACGCACGGGCATGGGCATCGCCGTGCAAGACGGCCGGATCGTCGAGGTGCGGGCGGGGCTGGACGCGCCGGCGCACGAGGTGCTCGACGCCGGCGGCCTGCTGCTCAGCCCGCCGTTCGTCGACGCCCATTTCCACCTGGACAGCACGCTCAGCTACGGCCTGCCGCGCATCAACCGGAGCGGCACGCTGCTCGAGGGCATCGCGCTCTGGGGCGAGCTCAAGCCGACGCTGACGCACGAAGCGCTGGTGACACGCGCGCTGGACTACTGCGACTGGGCGGTGGCGCGGGGCCTGCTGGCGATCCGCTCGCATGTCGATGTCTGCGACCCGCGCCTGCTCGCGGTCGAGGCGCTGCTCGAGGTCAAGCGCCGGGTCGCCCCTTACCTGGACCTGCAGCTGGTGGCGTTTCCGCAGGACGGCGTGCTGCGCGCGCCGGACGCGCTGGGCCTGCTCGAGCGCGCCCTGGAGATGGGCCTGGACGTGGTCGGCGGCATCCCGCACTTCGAGCGCACGATGCAGGAGGGCGGCGACAGCGTGCGCCTGCTGTGCGCGCTCGCGGCGCGCCTGGGCAAGCCCGTCGACATGCACTGCGACGAGACCGACGACCCGGCCTCGCGCCACGTCGAGACGCTGGCCTGCGAGACCCGGCGTCTGGGCCTGCAGGGCCGGGTGACGGCCTCGCACCTGACCTCGATGCACTCGATGGACAACGCCTACGTCGCCAAGCTGCTGCCGCTGATGGCCGAGGCGCGCCTGAACGTCGTGGCCAATCCGCTCATCAACATCACGCTGCAGGGGCGCCAGGACAGCTATCCGCGGCGGCGCGGCATGACGCGCGTGCCCGAACTGCTCGCCGCCGGCATGGACGTGGCCTTCGGCCACGACTGCGTGATGGATCCCTGGTACGCGCTGGGCTCGGGCGACATGCTCGACGTGGCGCACATGGGCCTGCACGTGGCGCAGATGACCGCGCCGGCGGCGATGCGCCAGTGCTTCGAGGCGGTCACGGCCGCCCCGGCGCGCATCCTGGGACTGCCCGGCTACGGCCTGGCCGCCGGCTGCCACGCCGATTTCGTGCTGCTGCAGGCGCAGGACCCGATCGAGGCCATCCGCCTGCGCGCCACGCGGCTGGCGGTCTACCGGCGCGGACGGCGCATCGCCGGCACGCCGGCGGCCACCGCGAGCCTCGCGCTGCCCGGGCGGCCGGCCAGCACCTCGCTGCAGCGTCCCCGCCATCCCGCGTCCTGACCGGAGCAAGCCGCATGTCCCCAGCACTTTCCCCCGGCGCGGACCCGGACCTCTGCAACGCCGACCTCGCACCGACCGGCGCGGGGCAGCGCACCTGGCGCTGGTACCACTTTGCCGCGCTGTGGGTGGGGATGGTGATGTGCATCCCGGCGTACACGCTGGCGGCCAGCCTGATCGCCAGCGGCATGTCCTGGTCGCAGGCGGTCGGGACCGTGTTCCTGGGCAACCTGATCGTGCTCGTGCCGATGCTGCTGATCGGCTCGGCCGGTGCCAAGCACGGCATACCGTACGCGGTGCTGGCGCGCGCGTCCTTCGGCACGCGCGGCGCCCGCCTGCCGGCGCTGCTGCGCGCGCTCGTGGCCTGCGGCTGGTACGGCATCCAGACCTGGTTCGGCGGCATGATGATCTACACGCTGGCCGGCGCGCTGCTGGGTGCGCCTCTGGGTGCGCCGCTGGCGGGCGACGCCTTGCCGGGCCTGGGCATCAGCCTGGGCCAGCTGGGCTGCTTCCTGGCCTTCTGGGCGATCGAGCTGTACTTCGTCCTGCACGGCATCGAGTCCATCCGCAGGCTCGAAACGTATACGGCGCCGGTCAAGATCGTGCTGTGCTTCGTGCTGCTCGGCTGGGCCTATCACCGTGCAGGGGGCTTCGGGCCGCTGCTGGACCAGCCCTCGCAGTTCATCGAAGGCGGGGCCCGCGCCGGCCAGTTTTCGGCGGTCTTCTGGCCCTCGCTGACGGCGATGGTCGGGTTCTGGGCCACGCTGGCCCTCAACATCCCCGACTTCACGCGCTTTGCGCGCTCGCAGCGGGACCAGGTCCTGGGCCAGGCGCTGGGGTTGCCGGCACCGATGGCGCTGCTGGCCGCGCTGGCCGTGTTCGTGACCTCGGCCACGGTCGTGGTGTACGGCAAGGCGATCTGGGACCCGGTCGACCTGGCCGGGCGCATGAGCGGCGCCGCGGTGCTGCTGGGGCTGATCGTCCTGCTGGTGGATACGGTGAGCGTCAACCTGGCCGCCAACCTGGTCGGACCGGCCTACGATTTCTCGGCGCTCGATCCGCGCCGCATCAGCTACCGGGCCGGCGGCATCATCACCGTGGCGATCGCCATCGCCATCCTGCCGTGGAAGATCCTGGCCTCGACCCAGGGCTACATCTTCACGTGGTTGATCGGGTATTCCGCGCTGCTCGGGCCCGTCGCCGGCATCCTCCTGGTCGATTACTTCCTCGTGCGCCGCACCGCGCTCGACGTGCCGGCGCTCTACCGCGACCGCGGGCCGTACCATTACCGCGGCGGCTGGAACCCGGTGGCGCTGGCCGCGCTGGCGCTGGGCGTGCTGCCCAACCTGCCGGGATTCCTCAACGCCGCCTTCCCGCAGGCCTTCCCGGACACCGCCGAGGTATTCAAGCAGATCTACGCCTACGCCTGGTTCGCCGGCCTGGCGATCGCCGCCCTGGTCTACGGCGCGGGCATGGCGCTGGGCGCGCGCGGCACGGCGCAGCGCGCGGCGATCGGATCGACGATGGAGTCGGGCTGAGGCCGCGCCCGGCGGCGGCACGGGCGGCAGCGCGGGCGCAAGCGCGAAGCACAGGAGCAAGGAAGATGACGAACGCACTCTTGATACGCGGCGCCACGGTCGTCAACGCCGACCGTGAATTCGCCGCGGACGTGCTGTGCGCCGACGGGCGCATCGCCGCCGTCGGCCCCGACGTGCACGCGCAGGCGCCGGCCGGCGCATCGGTGATCGACGGCGGCGGCCAGTACCTGCTGCCCGGCGGGATCGATCCGCACACGCACATGCAGCTGCCGTTCATGGGCACCGTGGCGATGGACGACTTCTACTCCGGCACCGCGGCCGCGCTGGCCGGCGGCACGACCAGCATCATCGATTTCGTCATCCCCGACCCGCAGCAGCCGCTGATGGACGCGTACCGCACCTGGCGCGGCTGGGCCGAGAAGGCGGCCGCGGACTACGGCTTCCACGTGGCCATCACCTGGTGGGGCGACTCCGTGCACCGCGACATGGAGACCCTGGTGCGCGAGGAGGGCGTGAACAGCTTCAAGCACTTCATGGCCTACAAGAACGCCATCATGTGCGACGACGAGACGCTGGTGAACAGCTTCCGGCGTGCGTTCGAACTGGGCGCGATGCCCACCGTGCACGCCGAGAACGGCGAGCTGGTCTACCTGCTGCAGCGCGAGCTCATCGGCCGCGGGATCACCGGCCCGGAGGGTCATCCGCTGTCGCGCCCGCCGGTGGTCGAGGGCGAGGCCGCCAACCGCGCGATCGCCATCGCCGAGGTGCTGGGCGTGCCGGTCTACGTGGTGCACGTCTCGTGCATCGAGAGCGTCGAGGCCATCGCCCGCGCCCGGGCGCGCGGCCAGCGGGTCTACGGCGAGGTGCTGGCCGGCCACCTGCTCGTCGACGACAGCGTCTACCGCGACCCCGATTTCGCGCGCGCCGCCGCCCACGTGATGAGCCCGCCGTTCCGCCCGCGCGCGCACCAGGAACACCTGTGGCGGGCGCTGCAGGCCGGCACCCTGCACACCACGGCCACCGACCACTGCACGTTCTGCGCCGCGCAGAAAGCCGCGGGCAAGGACGACTTCACGCGCATCCCCAACGGCTGCGGCGGCGTCGAGGAGCGTCTGGCCGTGCTCTGGGACGCGGGCGTCAACACCGGGCGCCTGACGCGCAGCGAGTTCGTGGCCGTCACCTCGACCAACGCCGCGCGGCTCTTCAACCTGTACCCGCGCAAGGGCGTGATCGCCGCCGGCGCCGATGCCGACCTCGTGCTCTGGGACCCGGCGGGGACGCGCACGATCTCGGCCCGGACCCAGCACTCGAACGGCGATTTCAACGTGTTCGAGGGGCGCAGCGTGCGCGGCATCCCCAGCCACACGGTGAGCCGCGGCCGCGTGGTCTACGCCGCGGGCGCGCTGCGCGCCGAGCGCGGCAGCGGCCAGTACCTCAAGCGGCCCGCGTTCGGGCCCGATTTCCACGCCGCGGCGCGGCGCGCCCAGGCGCTGGCGCCGGCCGCGGTGCCACGCTGAACCGGAGGACACCCCATGAGCACCAGCACGATCACCGGTACCGGCGCCGACGCCGGGACGCAAGCGCTGCGCATCGACGGCACGCGCCTCTGGGACTCCCTGATGGAGCTGGCGCGCATCGGCGCCACGAGCAAGGGCGGCGTGTGCCGCCTGACGCTCACCGACCTGGACCAGCAGGGGCGCGACCTCGTCACCGGCTGGGCGCGCGCGGCCGGCATGACGGTGAGCATCGACCGCATCGGCAACGTCTTCATGCGCCGCCCGGGCCGCAATCCGGCCCTGGCGCCGGTGGTCACCGGCAGCCACATCGACACGCAGCCCACCGGCGGCAAGTTCGACGGCAACTACGGCGTGCTGGCCGGGATCGAGGTGGTGCGCACGCTCAACGACCACGGCATCCAGACGCAGGCGCCGATCGAGGTGGTCTTCTGGACCAACGAGGAGGGCTCGCGCTTCGTGCCGGTGATGATGGGCTCGGGCGTGTTCGCCGGGGCCTTCACGCTGGAGCACGCCTACGCGGCCACCGACACCGAGGGCAAGAGCGTGCGCGGCGAACTCGAGCGCATCGGCTACCTGGGCACCGAGGAACCCGGCGCGCATCCGATCGGCGCGTACTTCGAGACCCACATCGAACAGGGGCCGGTGCTCGAGGACCACGACACGACCATCGGCGTGGTCACCGGCGTGCTGGGCATCCGCTGGTACGACTGCACGGTGACGGGCATGGAAGCGCACGCCGGGCCCACGCCGATGGCGCTGCGCCGCGACGCGCTGCAGGTGGCCGCGCGCCTGATGCAGGAGGTGGTGGCCTGCGCCCACCGCCACCCGCCGCACGGCCGCGGCACGGTGGGCATGGTGCACGTGCACCCCAACAGCCGCAACGTGATCCCGGGCCGCGTGAAGTTCTCGATCGACCTGCGCAACGCCAGCGACGCGCTGTGCGAGGCGATGGACGCGGACATCCGCGCGGTGGCCGCGCGCCTGTCCACCGAGACCGGCCTGCCGATCGCGATCGAGCAGGTGTCGGGCTATCCGGCGCAGGCCTTCCACGCCGATTGCATCGACGCGGTGGCGCGCGCCGCCCGCGCGCTGGGCTACAGCAGCATGCCGGTGGTCTCCGGCGCCGGGCACGACGCGGTGTACATGGCACGCCTGGCCCCGGCGGGCATGATCTTCGTCCCCTGCAAGGACGGCATCAGCCACAACGAGATCGAGGACGCCAAGCCCGAACACATCAGCGCGGGCGCCAACGTGTTGCTGCACGCGATGCTCGAACGCGCAGGGGTTGCCACCTCCGAATAGGAGACCCCGTCTCCCGCTTGCGGGAGAGGGGAGCAAGGGTTCAGCGCAGGTTGAACGCGACGCGGCTGGCTGTCGGTGCTGCCTTCGCGCCATCGCTGCCGGAGACCGCATCGCCGGGCGCCGGCGCGATCTTGGCCTCGACCAGCGCCAGGCGCTGGGCCGGCACCAGGCCGATCGTCGCGAGCCATTCCTTGGCCGCCTGCGCGCGCCGGTTGCCCAGGTAGCGCAGGTCGTCGTCCGTGACCTGCTGGGCCGCGCGCAGGGCCGCTTCCATGTCGGCCTGCGTCGGTGGCGCCGCGGCGCCGGCCGGACTGCGCGCCGGGGGCGCGCCCGTGCCGGGAGCGGCCGCGACGTCGAGCCGGTAGGCGCGCGCGAGCAGCTCGGGGTATTCGGCCGGCGCCACGACCACGTCGGCGCCGCTCACCGGCGCGCCGCGCGCGGCCAGTTCCTGGCGCTTGAGGGCGCGCAGGCGTGCATCGAGGCGCTGGGCGCGCAGGGCCTCGCGGTCGGCGCGCGGATCGGCCCAGCCGGTGATGTCGAGATTGAGCCCGGGGCGCTCTGCCATCGCCTTCGCCAACGCGCGGAGCGCGGGCTCGCGCGCGGCCGGCACGGCGAACGATCCCGGATCGAAAGCGAGCATCGAGAGCTCCTCGCCGCTGCCGCCGCCGAACAGATTGCCCAGCAGGGCAAAGGGCGCGGTGACCGCCTTGGTCACCAGGTTGACGAGCACGCGGACGATGATCCCGCCGACGGAGAAATCCGGGTCGTCGAGCGAGCCGCCGATCGGCAGGTCGATGTCGATCACCCCGTTGCGGTCCTTGAGCAGCGCCACCGCCAGCTCCACCGGCAGGCTGGTGGCGCTGGCGCTGTCGACCTTGTCGCCGAAGGTGAGCTGGTCCAGCACCAGGCGGTTGCTGGCCTTGAGCTGGCGGTTTTCCAGACGATAGGCCACGTCGAACGAGAGCTTGCCGCGCTCGATGCGGTAGCCGACGTACTTGGTCGCGTACGGGCTGAGCGGCGCCAGCTCCATGTCGTGCACGCTCGCCTTGATGTCGAGCGAGAGGTCGCGCCGCAGCGGGTTGACGCGCCCGCCGATCAGCAGCGGCGCATCGTTGACCTTGCCGCGCACGTCGACCTCGGCCGTCGAGGCCGGATCCGAGGACAGGCCGACGACCGAACCGTTCAGGCCGACGAGGTCGGCGCTGTAGCGCGGCTTGATGAAGTTGTCGCTGAACCGGACGTGTCCGCCCTTCATGACGACGCGGCCGATCGACACCGGCACGGCGCCCGCTGCGGGCGCGGATGCGGGCGCCGTTGCGGCCGGCGGCGGCGGCGCGGCGGCGCCCCGGGCCGCGTTGCCCGCGGCGCTGTTGTCGGTGAGGCTGATGCGGGCCTGGGACTTCCGCTTGACGATGTCCTGCAGGTTGATGTGGCCCTCCGGGCTGACGATCACGCGCGCGAACAGATTGTCGAGCGCGATCGTGTCGATATGCACGGACATCGGCGCCAGGCGCAGGTCGATGCCCTGCAAGGCCAGCGCGTCCCACTTGAGGAAATCGTCGCTGTTGAGCGAGTCGATCGTGGCCAGGCGGTCGAGGGCGAGCTCGCCCTGGAAGCCGCCGTGCGGCGCGGCCCCGGCGGCCTGGTCGAGCTGGAGCTTGCCCTTGCCCGCCAGGATGGCCTGGGTGACGCGCAGGTTGACCCGATCGGCGAACAGCGGCTGCAGCGGCAGCAGGTCCAGGTCCTGCACCTGCACGGCCAGGTCTGCGTGCAGCGGTGCCAGCGCCGTATCGCCCTGCACGCCCAGCCGGCCCTTGCCGTTGACGGTGAGTGAGGCCGCGAGCGGGCCCGACGGAATGCCGGCACGATCCACCACCAAGGCCAGCTCGTCGAGGCGGATCAGCGGCTTGCCGTCGGCGGCCTGCACGGCCAGGGCCTTGAGCGTCACCTTGCCGGCGACGCCCAGCCGCGGCGCCTGGTCCCTGGGCAGCTGCGCCTTGAGCTGCACGTGCACGTCCAGGCGCGCGCTCGACACGCGCACCGGCAGCGGGGCGGGCAGGTAGTCGAGGTAGTGCGTGAGGTCGATGTCGTCCAGGTCGAGGTCGAGCGCCGCCTCCCGCGTCGGCGCAAACGGCAGCGCCTGGCCCGTCAGGCGCAGCGGCGCGCCGTCGACGCGCGCGCTCAGGTGGGGCTCGACGAAGATCTCCTCCTCGGAAGGAAAGGACGACACGAAGGGCAGGCCGAGCGACAGGCCGGTGATCTCGTGGCGCGCCGACTTGGGCGTGTCGTCGAAGACGAAGCGGCCACCCTCGACCTCTATGTTGTTCACGGCAAAGCGCGGCGGCGCCGTGTCGGGGGGCGGCGGCGCCGGGGCCGGTGGGGCGGCCAGGGCGGCGGCGATGTCGTCCGTGCTGTAGCGGTTGACGGCGGTGCGCGCCAGGTGGACGTAGGGCTGGACGAGGTGCAGTTCGCGCAGCACCGGCGCCCCGCGCAGGATCGAGGCGGACGACAGGCGGGCGTCGAGGCGCTCGAAGGAAACGAAGACCGCGCGCCCGTCGGCTTCCATCAGGCGCAGGCCCAGGACGGAGACGCCGAGCGTGAACGGATGGATCTGGACCTGGGCGATCGTGAGCTGGCGGTGGAGCTTGGCCGCGACGATGCGCTCGGCCTGCGCGCGCACGATACCCGGCAGCGCGAAGGCCGCAAACGCCACGACCAGCGCCAGCAGGACCAAGACCGCGGCGGCGGCGAGCGCGGCGCGACGCGCCCAGCGCCGGGACCACCAGGTCCGCCCGGGCCGACCGCCGACGGCCGCGGCGCCCGAGGCCCGCGTCACATGCATATCGTTGCTCATTCCCCCCTGCCCTGCCGCGCGCTCGCCGGCGCTCGCGGTGTATTCAGTCGATGTCGAATCCGTCCTCGACCTGCTCGGCCGCGCGCAGCACCGCGCGCGCCTTGGCCTCGGTCTCCTTCCACTCCATCTCCGGCACGGAGTCGGCGACGATGCCGGCCGCCGCCTGCACGTAGAGCACGTTGCCCTTGACGATGCCGGTGCGGATGGCGATGGCCAGGTCCATGCTGCCGTCGAAGCTCAGGTAGCCGACCGCGCCGCCGTAGACGCCGCGCTTGACCGGCTCGAGTTCGTCGATGATCTCCATCGCGCGCACCTTGGGCGCGCCCGAGAGCGTGCCGGCGGGAAAGGTGGCACGCAGCACGTCGAAGTTGCTCAGCCCCGGCTGCAGGATGCCCTCGACATGGCTGACCAGGTGCATCACGTGGGAGTAGCGCTCCACCACCATCTGGTCGGTGACATGCACGCTGCCGGTGGTGGCGATGCGGCCGATGTCGTTGCGCGCCAGGTCGATCAGCATCAGGTGCTCGGCGCGCTCCTTGGGATCGGCCAGCAGCTCGGCCGCCAGCGCGGCGTCCTGCTCGGCGCTGCCGCCGCGCGGCCGCGTGCCGGCGAGCGGGCGGATGGCCACGCGGCGCTCGCCGTCGCGCAGTTCCGAGCGGACCAGGATCTCGGGCGAGGCGCCGATGATCTGGGTGTCGCCGAAGTCGTAGTAGTACATGTAGGGCGAGGGGTTGAGCGTGCGCAGCGCGCGATAGAGCGACAGGGGCGAGTCGGCGAACTGCTTGCGGATGCGCTGGCCGATCTGCACCTGGAACACGTCGCCGGCGACGATGTATTCCTTGGCGCGCGCGACGGCGGCCAGGTAGGCCTCCTTGGAGAAGTCGCGCTGCTCGGGGCGGCGCACGCTGGCGCGCGTATGCGGGGGCTCGACATGGCGCACCAGGCGCGCCTTGAGCTCGCGCAGGCGCGCGCGCGCGCGCTGGTAGCCCTCGGGCTGCTGCGGGTCGGCGTAGACGATCAGGTAGACGCGCCCGCTGAGGTTGTCGACGACCGCCAGCTCCTCGGTCAGCAGCAGCTGGATGTCGGGCAGGCCGAGCTCGTCGGGCGGGATGTTCGTCAGGCGGCGCTCGAACAGGCGCACGGTGTCGTAGCCGAAGTAGCCGGCCAGGCCGCCGCAGAAGCGCGGCAGGCCCGAGCGCAGCGCGACGCGGAACTGCGCGGCGTAGCGCTCGATGAAGGCGAGCGGGTCGCCGTCGTCCGTGCGCACGATGCGGCCGTCGGTGACGACCTCCGTGCGATGCGCGCCGCCCGGCCCCAGGAAGCTGCGCAGCAGGGTCCGCGCCGGCAGGCCGATGAACGAGTAGCGGCCGAAGCGTTCACCGCCGACGACCGACTCGAGCAGGTAGGAGTTGGCGCTGTCGGCCTGGCTGCGCACCAGCTTGAGGTAGAGCGACAGCGGCGTGTCCAGGTCGGCGAAGGTCTCGGCGATCAGCGCGATGCGGTTGTAGCCCTGGGCGGCCAGGGCCTGGAATTCGAGTTCGGTCATGGGCGTGTTCGGCGCCGGCTCAGGCGCGGCCCGGGGCGGCGCCGCCGCGCGCGGCGGCGATCGCCCACACCGCGGCATCGTGCAGGCGCGGGAAGATGCCGCGCACGCCGGGCGCGCCGGCCAGTTCGTGCACGGGCTCGCCCTCGTTGTATCCGGTCTCGACCAGCACGCTGCTGCTGCCGGCGGCATGCGCGGCCTGCGCATCGTTGAGCGAATCGCCGATCATCAGCGCCGCGCCGGGCGCCACGCGCAGGCGTGCGCAGGCCTCGATGACCAGGTCCGGGTAGGGCTTGCGCCGCGCCACGTCGTCGCCGGCGACGACGATGTCCAGCAGCGACAGCAGGCCGGTGCGCTCGAGCAGCGGGATGGTGAAGGCGCGCGGCTTGTTGGTGACGCAGCCCAGCCCCAGCCCGGCGGCGCGCAGCAGCGCCAGGGCCTCGGGCACCTGGTCGAACACGCGCGACCGCGAGCCGTTGACCGCGCGGTAGTGCTCCTCGAACGAGGCCTTGGCGCGCGGGAAATCCGCGTCGCCGATGCGGCCCTGCAAGTCGTCGGTGAGCGAGCGATGGACGAGGATGTCGGTGCCCTTGCCGATGAACTGGGCGATGCGTGCCACGGGCAGGTCCGGCAGGCCGAATTCGCCGCGCACCCGGTTGGCGGCCAGCGCCAAGTCGGGGGCGGTGTCGAGCAGCGTGCCGTCCAGGTCGAGCAGCGTCGCCTGCAGCGCCGGGGATGCGCTGCCCGGCGCGGGCGTATCGGAAATGGCCATGGCCTCAGCGTCCCTGGGTGGACATTGCCGTCGCGATTTCCCGGCGCATGGCCGAGATGGTTTTTTCGTAATCGGGCGAGCCGAAGATCGCCGAGCCGGCCACGAAGGTGTCGGCTCCCGCGGCCGCGATCGCGCCGATGTTGTCGACCTTGACGCCGCCATCGACCTCCAGCACGATGGTCTTGCCGGTGTCGCGCTGCCAGTTGTCGATCAGCGCGCGCGCGGCGCGCAGCTTGTTCAGGCATTCGGGGATGAAGCTCTGGCCACCGAAGCCCGGGTTGACCGACATGAGCAGCACGAGGTCGAGCTTGTCCATCACGTGCATGAGATGATCGAGCGGCGTGGCCGGGTTGAAGACCAGCCCGGCCTTGCAGCCGTGGTCGCGGATCAGCGCCAGCGTGCGGTCGACGTGGCGGGCGGCCTCGGGGTGGAAGGAGATGAGGTTGGCGCCGGCCTTGGCGAACATCGGCACCAGGGCGTCGACCGGCTCGACCATCAGGTGCACGTCGATCGGCGCGGTGACGCACGGCCGGATCGCCTCGCAGACCAGCGGACCGATCGTCAAATTCGGAACATAATGGTTGTCCATCACGTCGAAGTGAATCCAGTCGGCGCCGGCATCGATCACCGCCCGCACCTCCTCCCCCAGGCGCGCGAAGTCGGCCGAAAGGATCGATGGCGCAATGCGAAAGCTAGAATTCATGGATGGGTACCTTCGTTGCCGCGGGAGCCGCGCAGGTGCCATTTTAGGCGTAGCGGCCGGTGGCGCCAAACCTGGGCACCCGGAAGGCCGGCGCCCGGGTGCCGGCCGGGGATCGGCCGGGGGCCTGAGATCGATATGCCGGTGAAAGAATCAGCGATGAGCCAGTACGAGTTTTCGGTCCAAGTGCGCGTCCGCTTCGTCAGCGAGCAATCCGATCCGGCCGCCGATACCTACCTGTTCGCCTACACGATCCGCGTGCAGAACACCGGCAGCGTGGCGGCCCAGCTGCTCACGCGCCACTGGATCATCACCGATGGCAACGGCAAGGTCGAGGAGGTGCGCGGCCCCGGCGTGGTCGGCGAGCAACCGCGCCTGGCGCCGGGCGAATCGTTCGAGTACACGAGCGGCTGCCCGCTGACCACGCCCTACGGCACCATGCGCGGCAGCTACCAGTGCGTGGCAGCCGACGGCGTCACCTTCGACGTGCCGATACCCGAATTCGTCCTCACCGTACCTCGCGTCCTGCATTGAGGCCCGCGCCGGGCCGCTGCGCGGGAGGCTGCGGCATGCGCCCGCCGGATCCGGCGCCGCGCTGCACCGCGGGGCGTTTGCCGCTGCCGGTTTCGCTGCCGTCTCCGCTGTCCGCTACGCTTTCGGCTTCGCTGTCCGCACTGCTGCTCGGTGCCTGCGTGGCGCTCGTCCCGCTCGACGAACACCCCGCTCCGGTCGCGGCGCGTCCGGCGCCACCGGCGCTCTCGGCCATCCCGGCGCAGCCGCCGGTGGCGATGTTGCCGACGCCGGCGCCCGCGCTGGCCGTGCCGAGCCCGGCGGCCGCCACGCTGCCACCCCGCTCACCGGGCCCGCCCGCGCAGGCCGCGGAACGCAGCGTGCCGACCGAACGCGTCCGCTTCCTGCGCGACGACGCAAGGCCGGCGCCGCAGATCGCCGACGCCGACTGGCTGGCGGCGTGGCCGGCGTGGCTGGCGTCCTGCCAGGCGCTGACCGCCGAGCGCCATCCGCACCGCGCCGCATGGCGCGAGCCGTGCGCGCAGGCCGCCCGGCTGGCGCCGACGCAGGGCGCCCAGGTGCGCGAGTTCTTCCTGCACCGCATGGACCGTTACCGCGTCGAGGCGGTGGAAGGATCGATCGACGAGGATGCCGCCGCGCTGCTGGCGCTCAACGGCGTGCCCGAGGCGCGCGTCGACGCCGCGCCCGACGCGATCCTGGCCGCCGTGGCGGCCGCGGCGGCGGCGCATCCGGAGCTGCTGCCCGGGGACGGCGCCGAGCGCGAGCGCGACACCGGCCTGATGACCGGATATTTCGAGCCGCGCATCGATGCCAGCCGCACGCGCACCGGCCCTTACCTCACGCCGATCTACGCCGCTCCGGCACCGGTACCGATCGAGCCGCGTGCGCAGCTGCTCGCCTCGGGCGCGCTGCGCGGCCACGAGCTCGCCTGGCTGCGCGACCCGATCGAGGCTTTCTTCCTGGAGGTGCAAGGATCGGGGCGCCTGCACCTCACCGACGGCAGCTGGATCCGCGTGGCCTATGCGGGCAGCAACGGCCAGCCCTACCGCTCGATCGGACGCTGGCTGCTCGACCGCGGCGAACTGGAGCCGGGGCGGCTGTCCATGCAGGCCATCTCCGACTGGGCGCACGCGCACCCGGGACGCGTGCGCGAATTGCTCGACCAGAACCCGCGCATGGTGTTCTTCCACGCGCTGCCGATCGCCGACGGCGATGCCGGGCCGCTGGGCTCGCTGGGCGTGGCGCTGACCCCGGGCGTATCGGTGGCCGTGGACCCGCGCTTCCTGCCGCTGGGCGCGCCGCTGCTGCTGAGCACGGTGGCGCCGACGGGCACGGCCGCGCTGGTGCGGGTGGCGCTGGCACAGGACACCGGGGGGGCGATCCGCGGCCCCTTGCGCATCGACTGGTTCTGGGGCGCGGGGCCCGAGGCCGGCGCGACCGCCGGGCACCAGCATGCCAGCGGTACCGTGCGCCTGCTGGTGCCGCGCGGCATCGACCCGCGCGATCTGCTGTAGCGCGCGGCCGGGCGCGCGGCCGGCGGCGGGCGCGCTACTGCGCCACGGTGCCCCGGCCCGCGTCCGTGAGCATCTGCTCGACCTTGTCCAGCGGTATGGCGCCAGGCGCGCGGCGCCCGTCGACGAACACCAGCGTCGGCGTACCGGTGACGTGCAGCTTCTGGCCCAGCGTCAGGATCTCTTCCAGCGGGTGCTTGCACTGGGCCGGCGCCGGCGCCAGGCGCTTGCCCTGGAGCATCAGCTGGGACCAGGCGGCGGCGCGATCGGGGGCGCACCAGATCGCGCGCGACTTGGGATAGGAGTCGTCGGCGGCGGACGGATCGCGGGAGAGTATCGGGTAGAGGAAGGTGTAGATGGTCGTGTCGTTGAGCTTGGCCATGTCCTTCTCGAAGCGCTTGCAGTACGGACAGTTGGGGTCCTCGAACACGGCCATCACGCGCGAGCCGTTGCCGCGCACGGTCTTGACCGCCAGGTCGAGCGGCAGCGACTTGAAATCGATGCGGGTCGCCTCCTCCTTGCGCTCGGAGGTGAGGTTGGTCTGCGTGTGCAGGTCGAAGACGTTGCCGGCGATCAGGTAATTGGCGCGCTCGTCGACGTAGTAGATCTCGGCATCGGCGACGATCTCGTACAGGCCAAAGGGCGTACGGCACACCGAGGTGACGACGAAGTTGGTGCGCCGGTGCACGCGCTCGCGGATGTCCGCCGCCAGGGCCGGCGTGAGCGGCGGCATGGCGACGCTGACGGTGGTGCCCATCGAGGCCGGACAGGGCAGCAACGGGGCGTTCTCGGCCGCCGGATCCGCCGCCGCGGGCGCGGCCTTCGGATCGGTGGCCTTGGGTGCGGCGGGTGCGGCGGGTGCGGCGGCCGGGACCGCGCCGGGCGCAGAGACGGCGGCGGCCGGGGCGGTGGCCGGCGCGGCGGCGGGCGGCGCCCCCGGGGGCTGCGGCGGGGCGGCAGCGGCCGCCAGGCAGGCAGCGGCCAGGAACCAGGCGCACGCCCCCGCGGCGAGGCGCCCGCGCGCGTGGCGCGCGCGGGGCCGGACGGCCCCGGCGGCGGTTTTGGTAGCGATCATGTCCAATCTGCTCCTCATCTTCTTCATCATCCCTGGGCACGCCGCACCAGGGCATTTTTTACCGGAGCCAGCGCATCGACCGCCGACAGGCCGAGGTTACGCAGCCGGCGCACGCCGGCGCCCGGCTCGGCGAACAAGCGCGCGAGGCCATCGACCGTGCCGCGCATCAGGCGGATCGGGCCGGCGCGCGCGCGCTCGTAGCGGCGCAGCAGCACGGGGTCGCCCAGGCCGCGCCAGGGCTCGCGCGCATCGGCCACGCGCAGCAGTTCGGACACGTCCTGCAATCCAAGGTTCAATCCCTGGCCGGCGAGCGGATGGACCACGTGCGCGGCGTCGCCCAGCAGCGCCAGGCCCGGGGCCACCAGGCGGTCGACCACCAGGCGGTCGAGCGGGAAGTCGTGGCGATCGCCGGTCAGGTGCAGCGTGCCCAGCAGCCGGGCGGTGCGCTGCGCGACGCGGTCGGCGAAGTCCTGCGGCGCCAGGGCCAGCAGTTGCGGCGCCAGCGCCGCTGGCGCCGACCACACCAGGGAAACCTGCGCGCCGGGCAGCGGCAGCAGCGCGACCACGCCCTCGTCGGTGAACCACTGGTAGGCCGTGCCGCCATGGGGCCATTGCGTGCCGAGGTTGGCCACCACGGCGGTCTGGCCGTAGCCCGACGCGCGCACGTTGATGCCGGCAGCGGCGCGCACGGCCGAGCGCTTGCCGTCGGCGCCGAGCAGCAGGGCCGCGTCGATGGTCGAGCCGTCGTCCAGGCGCAGCCGGACGGCATCGGCGCCAGGGCCCGGCACGATGGCCGAGAAACCCTGCGCGCAGTGGCGCACGCCCGGGGTCATCGCGCAGCCCAGCCACAGCGCGCGCAGCAGATTGCTCTCCTCGACGATGGTCGCCAGCGCGCCGGGCGACGATGCGCGTGGCACGCCGCCGGCACCGCCCGCGGCGCCGGCCCCGTCCTCGGCCGCCGCATCGAACTGCAGGCGGCCGCCGTCATCGCCGAAGATGCGCATGCGCGCAACCGCGCAGCGGCGCTCGGGCTGGACCTGCGGCCAGATGCGAAGGGCCTCGAGCAGGGCGACGGCCGCGGGCGAGAGCGCGTAGATGCGCGGATCGAAGTGCGGCGCCGATTGCGCAGGCGCCGGCGCAGGTGCCGATGCGGACCCCGCGGCAGGCGGCGCGACGGCCGGCGCGGGACCCACCAGGACCACGGACTGGCCGCGCTGGGCAAAGCCCAGCGCGGCGCACAGGCCGACCACCCCGGTACCGACCACGGCGACCGGAAGGGGGCCCGGGCTGGGGGCCACGGCGCCGCCCGCACGGGCACCCGCCGACTGCCTTGCTGGTGTTGCCAATCGAGATCCCCCGAGTTGCCGGTACCGGCGGCCGCCGTATCCGCGCGCCATGACGCGCAAGGCCCCGCGCAAGGCCCGGCGCAAGCCCCTGGCGCCGGCCCATGAAGCCGACCGTCGAACCGGGCATTATAAGGAGGGCTGCGTGATAGACTGATTTTCGATATCCCGCTGCGCCCTGGTGCGCGCGGGCGCCCGCCCCCATGATCCCTATCGCCTCTTCGCCACCGCCGGCCACCGATCCCGGCGCGCTTGCGTCGTACGTCGCCGCGGCGCTGCGCGAACTCGACGCCGTGCTCGTCGCGCACTATTAC
>Ga0116231_10007639_pt1 | contig 19616 bp, 19 predicted proteins | sample S1TSphgellanicum_2_FD_89695 | JGI IMG/M metagenome (GOLD analysis project Ga0116231, IMG submission 89695) | Host-associated microbial communities from peat moss isolated from Minnesota, USA - S1T2_Fd - Sphagnum magellanicum MG | ecosystem: Host-associated > Plants > Peat moss > Unclassified...
ATCGTGCGCCGCGCGCCCTGCGCTGTCGGTGCGCTGGCGCGCCGTGCCGCCCCCGCGCAGGCGCGCTCAGCCGACCAGCGGGAAGGTCACGGCGATGAAGGACCCGAAGGCGAGCGCGTTGGCGATGGCGCCGACGGCCGGGAAGCCGGTGCGGCGGAACGCCCAGCGGCTGAAGAGCCCGTAGATGATGAACAGCAGCAGGATCGCCGGCACGATGATCGCCAGGAAGAACAGCCGGTACGGGTTCAGGACGATGGCCAGCACCAGCGATACGAGAAAACAGATCTTGCTCACGAGGTAGGCACCCAGGGCTGCCGCGGCCTCGCGCGTCGACCATTCATCGGCCAGGAAGTAGCACAGGGTTCCGGCGCACATGGCGGCTATCAGCGGCAGGCGCACCGGTTCGGGACGCACGTTGAAGATGTACTGGTCGAACGGGATGCCCAGCGCGAGCAGGCCGTAAACGGTGGCCAGGACGACCGCCATGACCAGCGCGCGGGCGCGGCCGCGCGCGATCCGTGGCGGGCGCCGCCCGGCAGCCAGCAGCAGGAGCGCGGTCAGCAGCCCGTAGAGCGCGAAGTGCAGCACGAGGTAGTCGCCGAGCAGGATGGGCAGGAAGTCGCTGGGGAGCTTCCACATGACGAGCGGCGTGGCCAGCGCCGGCAGCAGCGTGACGGGCGCCTGGCCGCGCCAGCGCCACCAGTGGCGCCGCTCGGGCGCCGGCTGCGTGTCCTGCACCAGGCGCGGCAACAGCCGCGACAGGGGCCAGGCCAAGGCCACGACGCCGCCCAGCAACAGGCCCAGCCAGGGACCGGGCGCGTCGATGAACGGATGGGCGGGCGGCGGCACGCCGAAGGCCGCGTCGAGCCAGGCGAGCGTCTCGGCCTGCGTGCTGGGGCTGTAGAGCACGCCGATGTGCTCGACCCCGGGCGACAGCGTGGCCCGCCGCGCGGTCCCGTCGGCGAAGCTGCCGTAGGTGCTCGCCTCGATCGCACCCGGTCCGGCCACCCGGCCGATCACGCGCAGCGCTTCGCGCGACATCATCGAGGGCTCCAGCGCCCCGTCGATGACCAGCAGGTTGCGCGGGCTGTCGCCCGGCGTGTCGGGCGCGATGCTGGGGGCGAACAGCGAGACGCCGACGGTGGCCTGCACATCGGGGTGCGCCTGCGCGTGGCGCACCACGATATCGGAGGACATCGAGTGACCGACGACCGCGTAGTGCGCGCCGGGGGCGGCCAGCGTGCGTGCATAGGCGCCCACGACGTCCAGCGCCGCGAGCAAGGTTCGCTGGCTCTCGTTGGTGTCGACCAGGCCGCCGCGCATCGGCGCGCTGTTGCGGCCGTGGCCGGGGAAGTCGAAGGTGATGGCGATGTAGCCGTTGCGCGCCAGCGTGAGCGCGAACGGCTGCATCAGCTGCTGTGAGCCGGCGAATCCATGCGCGATGAGCACCACCGGCGCCGCGACGCCGCGGTCCGCGAGTGCCGACCGGACCGGGCGAAACACCGTGACCGGCATCGTGCCCAGCTTCAGGGTCTGGATCTGCAGGCCATCGCGGGCGTGCTGGAGCTGTGCGACGGCGATGCCGATGGCGGCCAGCGCGATCACCGCGACCAGCCCGCGCAGCCAGGGCAGGGCCGCGCTCGGGCCCCGGATGGGGTCGGTCATGCCCGCCGAGCAAACCAGCCGCGCGGCCTCAAGGCCCTGGCCGCATGCAGCCCGGTGCCGGGGGAGGCGCGGTTGACGATCAGCGTCGGGAGGGGTCCACTGCTGCCGGGCATCAAGCGGTAGCGGTTCCGCCCGGAATGCCGACCTTGGCCTCATCGAGCTGTTCGAGCAACCGGCGCAGCGACCGCGCACTGGCCGCATCATTGGCTGCGCCGAGCGCGTCATGCAGGACGTCGCGGATATGGTCCGCGGTGACCAGTTCCATGTCCCAGTCGGGAAACAGGCGCTCGCGTACCTCTTCGTCCTCGGTCAGGACGACCAGCGTATCGTGGCGCGGGTCCTGCAGCAGCTGTGCCATCAGCGCGCTGACGTTGTCGCGCGGACCTTCGAGCCACTGGAAGAAGATGCCGCTGCCGAACACGAGCAGGCCGGTGATGCCCTGGCGCGGGTTGTTGCGCCGGGCGGCCGCGATGATGGCGGCCACCTGCGCGTCGCCGACGCCATCGGTCGCCCGGCTGCAATAGACGACGTTGTACAGCGGTGCAAGTCCTGCACCCCAGAGTGGTTCGTCGCCGCGGCCGGGAGGGAAGGCGCTCATGGATCGGATTTTCGCGGCGATGCCCGGTGGCCTTGCAAGCATGGACGTTAGCACAGGCGGCGCCGGCTACCGATACCCGCGACCCGCCAAAGAACTCCCGCAGGCGGGCGCCGGGCGCTCTTGGTGCGCGCGGCCGCCCATGGCAATATCGACGCGTATTCCTCACCCTGGGAGAAATTCATGAAAACGCGGATCACGGGCACCACCCTGCCGGTATTGGAGATCGGACTGGAGCCGGGCGACCAGATCGTTTCGGAGCCCGGGCAGTTCTCCTGGATGAGCCCCAATATCCACCTGCAGACCTCGGCCATGACCGCCGGATCCACCGGCCTGTGGGGCGCACTGGGCCGCGCCCTGGCCGGCGGCGGCCTCTTCATGAACGAGTTCCAGACGACCGGCGGCCAGGGCATGGTGGCCTTCGCGGCCAAGGTGCCGGGCGTTATCCTGGAACTGGAGCTGACACCGGGACGCAGTTACCTCGTGCATCGCCACGGCTTCCTGTGCGGCACCCGAGGCGTGGAACTGTCGATCGGCTTCCAGCGCTCGCTGGGCGCGGGGCTTTTCGGCGGCGAAGGCCTGATCCTGCAAAAGCTCGCGGGCAACGCTACCGCCTGGGTGGAACTGGGCGGCGAGATCGTCTCCTATGACCTGCATCCGGGAGAGTCCCTGGTGGTCCATCCGGGGCATATCGGCATGTTCGAGGACACGGTCAATTTCGACATCTCGCTCATCCCCGGCCTGAAGAACGCCATCTTCGGCGGCGATGGCCTGTTCGTGGCACGCCTCACCGGCCCGGGCAAGATCTGGCTGCAGACCCTTACCATGCCCAACCTGGCGCACGCGCTCACGCCCTATATCGCACGCGATGCCGCCTCGTCCTCTACCGTGGTGGGCGGCGGGCTCGGCGCCAGCCGGGGCGTTGGCGGTGCGGTGGCCGGGGCCGTGGTCGGATCGGTGCTGGGCAGCATCTTCGGCAGCGAATAGCGTGCAATCGGCCGACAGCACCCCGGACGAAATCCTGGCCGAAGCGCAGGCCCTGGCAGCCCTCTCGACCGCCGCCATAGAAGGACGCCTGGAACAGCTGCGCCGGCAATACCGCGCCGCGCCGGATCTGTTCACGGCCGAAACCGTCCACCTGCTGCGCCAGGCCGGGGAGCGGGTGCGTCACGCCCGTGGCGACGCGCACGAGGACGCGGCCCGCGCGGTGCTCAAGGAGGTTTTCGGCTATCCGAGCTTTCGCGCCGGCCAGCGCGAGATCATCCGGGCCGTGCTGGCCGGACGCGATTGCCTGGGCGTCATGCCCACCGGCGCCGGCAAGTCGGTCACCTACCAGATCCCGGCGCGCCTGGTCGGCGGCTTGACGCTGGTCGTCTCGCCGCTCATCTCGCTGATGAAGGACCAGGTCGACGCGATGAACGAGGTCGGTATCCGGGCCACGTTCCTCAACTCCTCGCTCGAGGCCGCCGAGCGTGCCGAGCGCGTGGCGGGCCTGCGTGCCGGTGCCTTCGAGCTACTGTATGCCGCCCCCGAGGGCATCGACGCCTCCGTCGGCCGCCTGCTCGAAACGCTGGAGCTGCGCCTCGTGGCGGTCGACGAGGCCCACTGCATCAGCGAGTGGGGACACGATTTCCGGCCCTCCTACCGCAACCTGGCCGGCCTCAAGGAGCGCTTTCCGGGCATCCCCGTGCTGGCGCTCACCGCCACCGCCACGCCGCGGGTCAAGAACGACATCATCTCGCAACTGGCGCTGCGCGATCCGCTCGAGGTGCGCGGCTCCTTCTTTCGCCCCAACCTGCGCCTGTTCGCGGTGAAGAAAGGCCAGGGCGGCGACGGCGTCCGCGACATGATCCTGCGTTTCATCCGCGCCCGCCGCGGCGAGTCGGGCATCGTCTATTGCCTGTCGCGCAAGGCGGCCGAGGCCACCGCCGAATTTCTGGCCGCCAAGGGCGTGCGCGCCGCCGCCTACCATGCCGGCATCGGACCCGAACAGCGGGCCCGTACGCAGGAGCAGTTCAGCCGCGACGACCTGGACGTGGTGTGCGCGACCATCGCGTTCGGCATGGGCATCGACAAATCCAACGTGCGCTTCGTGCTGCACCGGGACATGCCGCGCTCGATCGAGGGCTACTACCAGGAGATCGGCCGTGCCGGCCGCGATGGCGCTCCGGCCGACTGCGTGCTGTTCTACTCGTGGGCCGATGTCCTGTCGCTCGAGCGGCTGCTGGAGAACTCCGAGGTCCAGGACCCGGACGTGGCCGGCCAGCAGCGGCGCGCGGTGCGGCAGATGTTCGACCTCGCGGATGCCTCCAACTGCCTGTGGAAGCGGCTGGCCGGGCACTTCGCCGAGACCATCGAGGACTGCGCGCATTCCTGCGGCGCCTGTCTCAAGCGCGACATCGCCGCCGATGCGCGTCCCGGCGCCGCGGCGGTGCGTGGGCGCGGTGCCGGCGGCCCGCAACCCGCGGGTGCACCGCCGGCGCTGGCGCCGCGCCCCGGCGCGACCCCCGTGGCGCCCGCGCCGGACACCACCGATATGGACCAGGAGCTCTTCGAACGCCTGCGGGCCTTGCGCAAGCGCCTCGCCGACGAGCGCAAGGTTCCGGCCTTCGTGGTCTTCAGCGACCGCTCGTTGCAGGACATGGCGCTGCGCAAGCCGCTCGGCCGCGCCGCGTTCCTCGAGGTCTACGGGGTCGGACAGAAGAAACTCGACGATTACGGCGACGCGTTCCTGCGCGAAATCCAGGGCGCGGGCTGAGGTCCCCCTGCGCGTGCATGCAGCGCACAGACGGCGCGCACCGGCCCTGGCTACGCTCCCTTCCTGGGGGCAGCGCCAGAAGCCCGGTGCGGGCACGGCGGCGGTCCTCCAAGAAAGGCCAAGCATGTTGACGACTGCGCCGGCAATGCCGCCGGACCCCAAGCAATATCGCGCTGCGCTGTCGCGCTGGGACAACGAGGGCGGCAACCCCGAGCTCCCGTGGTCGAACGCGGCGCTCGATGCGGCGGAATTTCCGCTCGCCACCGCGCTGAGCCAGGCCGAACTGATCCGCCTGCGCGTGCGCGTGATCGCGCTGGAGAACCTGGTGATCGGCCTGCTCGCCCAGGCGCCGCACGAGCAGGGCGAACGCGTGCGGCGCATGGCCGATTACATCGCGCCGCGCGAGGGCTACACGCCCCATCCGTTGACCACGCAGGCCGGCGCCCAGATGGTGCACCTGGCCGATCGCGCCGGGCACTTCCGCAGCAACCCGCCGCCGATCTAGACTTCCGGCGTGCGCTTGCGCCAGGGAGCACCGGACGATGACGATCACCCTTTACGGCATCAAGAATTGCGACACGGTCAAGAAGGCCCGTGCGTGGCTGGACGCCGCCGGTGCGAACTACGCTTTCCACGACTTCAAGACCGAGGGCGTCACGAGCGCGCAGGTGCTGGCCTGGTGCGAGGAATTCGGCTGGGAGAAGGTGCTCAATCGGGCCGGCACGAGCTTTCGCAAGCTCCCCGAGGCGGCCAAGCGCGATCTGGACGCGGCCCGCGCCGTCGTCCTGATGCAAGCCCAGCCGACGATGATCAAGCGGCCCATCCTGGACGCCGGCAGCCGGCGCGTGCTGGGTTTCCAGGCCGATGCCTACCGCGCGGCGATCGCCTGAGCCGCGCAGCGGATTGCGCGTCGGATGCTGCACGACCGTCGGCAGCGTTTTTCGACAGGATCGATAGGCATGGCGACATCGCGGGTTCACGGCACGCAGCCCGGGCCTCGTGAGGGTCGAGGGTCCAAGGAGCCAAGGGTAAAATTGCGTTGAAAGGGGGCACGCATGAACCCGCCCAGCGACATTTCACGGCTTTTGCGGGCCATCAGCTTCGCTGCCGAGAAGCACCGCAACCAGCGCCGCAAGGACGAGGAAGCCAGCCCGTACATCAACCACCCGATCGCCCTGGCGGCGCTGCTGGTCACGGTGGGCGGCATAGAAGACGTCGTCGTGCTGCAGGCGGCCATACTGCACGACACCGTCGAGGACACGGATACGAGCTTTGCCGAACTGGCCGAACACTTCGGCGAAGAGGTCGCCTCGATCGTGCGCGAGGTCACCGACGACAAGAACCTGGCCAAGGCGCAGCGCAAGCAGATGCAGATCGACCACGCACCCCATGCCAGCCGTGCCGCCGCCCTCGTCAAGCTCGCGGACAAGATCTGCAACCTGCGCGACGTCGTCGACGCGCCGCCCGCGCACTGGCCGCTGGAGCGGCGTCAAGCCTACTTCGACTGGGCGCGGCGCGTGGTCGATGGGCTGCCGCGCGTCAACGACGCGCTGCTGGCCGAGTTCAACGTCGCCTTCGCCGCGCGACCCTGAGCCTGCGCCCGGCGCCATGCGCGATCCTGGCCCATGATCGCGCCGGGCACGACCGGGCCCGTCTTGCCGCAGGCGCAAGCATGAGCACACCCGAGGCAGCGGCGGTAAGCGCGCCCGCCCGCAGCGACGTCCTGATACTGGGTGGCGGGGCGATCGGCCTGAGCTGCGCGCTGCTGCTGCTGCGCGCCGGCCGCGGCGTCACGGTCGTCGACAAGGCGACCGTGGGCGGCGGCAGCTCGCACGGCAACTGCGGCACCATCACGCCCAGCTGCCTGCCGCTGCATGCCCCCGGCACGATACGCAAGGCGCTCGGATGGATGCTGCGCCGTGACGCGCCGTTCTATGTCCGCCCCCGGTTCGACCCGCAGCTCTTCTGGTGGCTCGTTCAGTTTGCGCGCCGCTGCAACGCGCGCGATTTCCGCCGCCATGCCGTGGTCAAGAGCCGCCTGCTGCTGCTGGCGCGCGAGCGCATCGCCGAATTCATCCGCGACGAGCGCCTGGCCTGCGAATTCGCCCCGAGCGGCACGCTGAGCGTCTGGCGCCATGGAGCCGATTTCGAAGCGGCGCGGCACGAGGCGCGGACGCTGGCTGAACTGGGCGTGCCGGTCGAGGTGCTCGATGCTGCGGCGGTGCGCGCGCGCGAACCGGCCCTCAGGGACGATATCGTCGGCGGGCACTGGCACCCGGGAGATGCCCAGCTGCGTCCCGACCGATATGTCAGCGCGCTGGCCGATGCCGTGCGTGCCGCCGGTGGCGTGATCGCCGAGGCTTGCCCGGTGCGCGGCTTCCAGGTCGAGGGCGGCCGCATCGCCGGCGTGGCGCTGGCCGGGCAGGTCGTGGGCGCCCGAGAGGTCGTGCTCGCGCTGGGCGCCTGGTCACCGGCGATCGCGCGTCCGCTGGGCCTGCGCCTGCCCATCCAGCCGGGCAAGGGCTATTCGATCACCTACGCCCGGCCGGCGCGGGCGCCGCGCGTAGCGCTGGTGCTCGAAGAGCGCAGCGTCTGCGTCACGACCTGGGAGGGCGCCTATCGCCTCGGCAGCACGATGGAATTCTCCGGCTACGACGCCCGCCTCGATGCGCGGCGCCTGGCCGCACTGGAGCGCGGCGCGGCCGAGTACCTGGAGCTGCCCGAAGGTCCGCAGGTGCAGGAGTGCTGGTATGGCTGGCGGCCGATGACCTACGACGACCTGCCGGTCATCGGTCGCTCGCGCCGCATCGCCAACCTGATGCTGGCCACGGGCCACGGCATGCTGGGCGTCACCTTGTCGGCGATCACCGGCCAACTGGTTGCGGAACTCCTGCAAGGACGCACGCCGAGCCTGGATCCGGCACCTTTTCGTCCCGAGCGCTTCGGCACCTGAGGGGCCACGCCGACGGGACCCGAGCCCCTCCCGAGGCGAAGCGCGGGCGCGCCCGGGCGGGGCCAGCGCGCGGCGGGTGTGCGTCCGGTGCGCGCCCTGGTCGCGCCCGGTGCGCCCGCGGGCACATGCTATCGTGTCCGGCAGAACCCGAGCGTCGGCAGACGACAACGACATCCCATGGACAAAAAGACGAGCCACATGCCCGTGCCCGCGACCCTGACCGTGCCCGTCGGGAGGGACGCCGGCGGCCTGGTCTCGGCCCGCATCCGCGAACGCATCCGCGCGGCGCGCGAGCGTTTCCACGCCAACGACAACATCTCGCGCTTCATCGAACCGGGCGAACTGCCCTTGCTGCTCGAGGAGGTGGCCGGCAGGATGGAGTCGGTGCTCGAGAGCCTGGTGATCGACACGCAGAGCGACCATAACACCCAGGAGACCGCGCGCCGGGTCGCCAAGATGTACCTCACCGAGGTGTTCCGCGGGCGCTACACGCCCACGCCTTCGGTGACCGAGTTTCCCAACTTCGAGCACTTGAACGAGCTGATGATCGTCGGTCCGATCACCGTGCGCAGCGCCTGCTCGCATCACCTGTGCCCCATCATCGGCAAGGTATGGATCGGCGTCATGCCCAACGAGCACTCCAACCTGATCGGACTGTCCAAGTACACGCGCCTGTGCGACTGGGTCATGAGCCGGCCGCAGATCCAGGAGGAGGCGGTGACGCGCCTGGCCGACCTGCTGCAGGCGCGCATGCAACCGGACGGCCTCGCCGTGGTGATGGAGGCCGATCACTTCTGCATGCAGTGGCGGGGCGTCAAGGACAGCGAGTCCAAGATGATCAACAGCGTGATGCGCGGCTCCTTCCTCAAGGATGCGAACCTGCGCCGTGAATTCCTCACCCTGCTGTACCGCAAGAACATATAGGAGCCCGTCATGCTGGTCCGCCTTCTCTACGCCAGCCGATCGGTCAAGCCGATCGGTCCCGACGACATCGACTCGATACTCACCCAGTCGCGCAAGCACAACCCCGAACTGGGCATCACCGGGATCCTGTGCCAGAGCGGCGACGTCTTCATGCAGGTGCTCGAGGGCGGGCGCATGGCGGTCAACCACCTGTACACGCAGATCGTGCGCGACCAGCGCCACAGCGACGTCGCGGTGCTCCACTTCGAGGAGATCGCCGAGCGCCGGTTCGCCGGCTGGACCATGGGGCAGGTGAACCTGGCCAAGGTCAATCCCTCGACGCTGCTCAAGTACTCCGAGAAGCCGACGCTCGATCCGTATTCGATGTCGGGCCGCGTGTCGCTGGCCCTGCTCGAGGAGCTGATCGCGACGGCGCAGATCATCGGGCGCGTGGGCTAGGAGTCTGCGCGGCACAAGCGCAGTTCCCCCCTCTCCCGCGCCGCGGGAGAGGGGGTCTTCGGCCAAAGCTGCGAGCAAACCGCCTGCCGCGCACACTCCTGGCCTGCACGACCGCCTTTTACGCTTCCGGCTGCGGTTTTTCTGGGGCGTCCACCGGAGCCGGCGGCGCCGGATCGGTCAGCGTCAACAGCACATCGGCATACCAGGCCGAGTTGAGGCCCAGGGCCTCGTCGACCTCGGTGTCGCGCGAGTCCATGTCCAGGCGCGCGGAATGCACGCCCAGCAGGCGCCAGGGGAGGTCGCCCAGTTCGGGGCCGCCATCGGCGACGCGCAGCACGACCGGCGCGCCGCTGCCGCCACGGTGCGTGCGCGCGTCGGTCAGGAAGTATCCCTCGCCCTGGAAGCGCAGGCCGAAGGACGAGGCGATGCCCGCCTGGCGCACGACCGGCAGGTGGTGCAGCGTGTCGTGGAAGCCCAGCGGGAATCCCACGACCAGCACCGAGGAGCCGACCTCGATCTCATGGCGCCCCGGGTCGTAGAGGTGCCCGGCGTGGAAGGCCCGGTAGACCGCCGTCGGGGGCAGCGCGCCGTGCTCGATCTCGATCACCGCGACGTCGATCTCGCCGGCGCGGTCGCGCGCCTGGCGCCACAGGCCCTTGCCGTCGCGGTACAGCGGTATGGAGAATCCCGTCGACCGGGCAACATCGTCCGCATCGACGTGCAGTTCGATCTCGATGCGGTCGGGGAAGTGTTTACTCGGCGCATCGAACATGACGTGCCGGCTCGTCACCAGGAACAACGCCGGGCCGCGTTCGAAAAAAAAGCCGCTGGCGTTGGTCAGCGGCTTTTTTCCGGAGAAGGTCAGGACACGGGCCGAGGTGAGCAGCAGCGACTCGATGACCGGTGCCATGCCGGCCTCGTTCGGGGGTACCGACGTCGTACGCGGCGCCGGCTCGAGGTAGGTATCGGGCAGCGGCGGCGGCGGCTCGGCGCTGCCGCCGGCCCCGGTGTCGGCTTGGGCGGCGCCGGGCGCAGCGCCGTTGGCGGCTATCCCGGTTCTCCGGCTCAGCGCGGGGAAATGGGCGTGCCCGTCCCCTTGGAGTCCTTCTTGCTCTTCTTGGCCTGGCGCTTTTCCTTCAGGCTCATGGTCGCGGGCTTCTTGCCTTCCTTGGTGCTCTTCTGCTCTTTACCCATGGTCCGTTCTCCCCGTATTCCGTAGCGGACGACCCGCCACGGAGTGTCCGGCGGGCTATCCGCTGGCCGCGCCAGTATAGACCGGCGGCCGGCCCACGCCGGCGGCCTGCGGCGCCGAACGTGCTCAGGCCGCCTTGGCGACCAGGGAGGCCGCCGCCTCCTTGATGGCGGCGCGGATCTGGTTGTAGGTACCGCAGCGGCAGAGGTTGCCGGTCATCGCCGCATCGATCTGCGCGTCGGTGGGATGGCGCACGCCCGAGAGCAGGGCGGTGGCGCTCATGATCTGGCCCGACTGGCAGTACCCGCACTGGGGGACGTCCAGGTGGGTCCAGGCCGCCTGCACGGCCTTGCCCACGGCGCTGGCGCCGACGCCCTCGATCGTGGTGATCCGGTGGCCGACGGCGACGGAGATCGGCGTCACGCAGGAGCGAATCGCCTCGCCGTCCAGGTGCACGGTGCAGGCGCCGCAGAGCGCGGCGCCGCAGCCGAACTTGGTGCCCGTGAGGTGCAGGGTATCGCGCAGGGCCCAGAGGATGGGCGTATCGGGCGCCGCGTCGACCGGCGTATCGCGGCCATTGATGTTCAGGGTGAGCATGAACGTCTCCTCGGGGAAGGCACGACGGCCAGGGCAAGCGGCATCGTACATCGGGACGGGATCGTACACGGGGGGCGCGGCGAACACGGGCTGCACCGGCCGGCGCGACGGCCATGCGCCATGGGCAAGAGCCGGAGCAGTAGTATTGCAGCCCTGTGACCTGCATTCCGGCGCCCGGATGATGGTCAATCTTGCCTTCCGGGGAATGCGCGATGGCGGTGGCGGCGGCAACGGCGGACGAGGAGCGTGATCAGCGTGATCAGGCCTTGATGCGGCTGGCGCTCGACCAGGCGCGCAACGCCTGGGTCCTGGGCGAGGTTCCGGTCGGCGCACTCGTCGTGCGCGACGGCGTGGTGATCGCCACCGGCTTCAACCAGCCCATCGGCAGCGCCGACCCGACGGCCCACGCGGAGATCCGCGCGCTGCGTGCGGCGGCCCAGGTGCTGGGCAACTACCGCCTGAACGAGTGCACGCTGGTGGTGACGCTGGAACCGTGCGCCATGTGCGCCGGCGCCATCCAGCACGCGCGTATCGCCCAGCTCGTGTACGGGGCCGCCGACCCGAAGACCGGAGCCTGCGGCAGCGTCGTCGACCTGTTCGCCGAGGAGAAACTCAACCACCATGCGCAGGTGCGCGGCGGCGTGATGGCGGCCGACTGTGCGCAGGTGCTCGCGGATTTCTTCGCCGAGCGCCGCGATCGTGGCCGCGTGGGCGCCAAGCCCGCGACCACTGCCGGCACGCCGGCTCCGGAACGACCGCGGCCACCGGCCGATCCGGGCGATCCCGGCGACGTGGAGGAAATCACCCTTGAGTAGCGGCCGCCGGCCCGCGCGTCCGGCACGGCCACCCGCGCCCGCGCTCGGATTCTTTGCACCGGCGGGGTTCCTCCCCGACCCCGGCATCATGGATCGTGCGGCGCAGTTTCTTGCCGGACAGGGTTGGCGCGTCAGTGCCGCCGATGGCGTGTTTGCGCGCGAGCAGCGCTTCGCCGGTCCCGACGAGCTCCGCGCCAGCGACCTGCACGCGTTCGCCACCGACCGCAATCTGGACGTCGCCGTCTGCGCGCGCGGAGGCTACGGCGTGACGCGGCTGCTGGGGGCCATCGACTTCACCGCCATCGCCAACGCGGGGGTACCGGTGGTCGGGTACAGCGACTTCACGGCCTTCAACCTGGCGCTGCTGGCACGCGCGCGGGCGATCAGCTTCCAGGGGCCGTCCGCCGCCGACTTCGCCGCCGCCGGCACCGATGCCGACGCTGCCTACTGTGCCGAGCATTTTTTCGGTGCGCTCGGTTCGTCCGGCTACGCGCTCGAATTCATCGCCGCGGCCGTGCCGTCTCCGCCGCCGGCGCTGTCGGTGCGCGGGCGCCTGTGGGGCGGCAACCTGTCGATGGTCTGCGCCCTGCTGGGTACGCCCTACTTTCCGCGCGTCACCGGTGGGATACTGTTCCTGGAGGACGTCAACGAGCCGGCCTACCGGATCGAACGCATGCTGCTGCAGTTGCTGCAGGCCGGGGTGCTGGGGCGACAGAAGGCGATCGTGCTGGGCGACTTCGCTCCCGTACCCAGCATGGCCAACGACAATGGCTTCGACCTGGCCGCCGTGTGGTCGTCGCTGCAGGAGCGCTGCGCGGTGCCCCTGGTGGGCGGCCTGCCGTTCGGCCACGGCCGGCGGCGCGTGACCCTGCCGGTGGGCGCGCCGGCGCAGCTGAGCGTGCGGGAGGGACGTGTGCAGCTGCGCTTTCATGGCCACCCCACGGTGCGCGCCGCCCGCTGATTCATGCCCGCTGAAATACGGACGCTGGTAACCGGATGCCGCCTGAACCGATGAACCGATGAACCGATGAACCGATGAACAACGGACCGATCACCCGCCTGGGCCTGGCAGACGGCACGCCCGAGCAGCGCCGCGAGAAGATCCTCGCCGGCGTGTTCGCGCTCGTCTTTCGCCAGGTGCCGCAGGCCGTGCTGGTGAGCATCGTCGCCGGCATCACGCTGGTCGCGGTGCTCTGGCACACCGAGGACCAGACCGAGCTCATCTTCTGGTTCATCGCCGTGCTGCTCGAGGCGCTGCTGCGCCTGCGCTCGGCGCACGCCTTCCATCGCCCCGAACTGCCGGCGACCCCGACCCTGGTCTGGGCGCGGCGCTGGCTGCTGATGTCCGCGGTGGCGGGTGCGCTGTGGGGCGCGGCCGGCTATCACTTCTTCTCGCCGGACTCGGCGGTGCTGCAGCTGGTCCTGGTAGCCATCATCCTGGGCGCCGCGTTCGGTTCGCTGACGCAATACGCCTCGTATGCGCCCTCGCTCTTCACCTACCTGCCGCTGTCGCTGCTGCCTTCGGCCGTGCGGATGCTGTCACAGCGCGATCCGGGCTCGCTCACCGCGGCGGCGGCGATCCTCGCGGCGCTGGGCTTCACGCTGTTCTTCGGGCGCAATTTCGGACGCACGATCGGCGAGTCGGTCAAGAGCAGCATCGAGAACGAGGTCCTGGTGCGCCAGTTGCTCGCCGAGAAGGCGATCGCCGACGAGGCGCGCCGCGCCGCCGAGGCGGCCACGCGCTCCAAGACCCAGTTCTTCGCGGCCGCCAGCCACGACCTGCGCCAGCCGCTGCAGGCGATCGGCATCTACTGCTCGCTGCTGCGCAAGCGCGCCCAGGGTCCGCTCGTGCCCCTGGTGCGCAATCTCTCCACCGGCGTCGAGACCCTGTCCAAGCTGGTGGAGGAATTGCTCGAGATATCGCGCCTGGATTCGGGCACGATCAAGCCGCAGGTCGAGGCCGCCTCGCTGGCCGATATCTTCGTGGTGTTGCAGCGCGAGTTCCTCCCCTTGGCCGCGGCCAAGCGGCTCGAGCTGCGCGTGCGCCCGACCAACCTGTGGGTACGCACCGATGCCTTGCTGCTGTCGCGCGTGCTGCGCAACCTGGTGGCCAACGCGATCCGCTACACCGCGCGGGGCGGAATCCTGCTGGCGGCGCGGCGCCGCGGCGAGAAGGTGCTGATCGACGTCTGGGACACGGGCCCCGGCATCCACCAGCAGGAGCTGAGCCGCGTCTTCGAGGAGTTCTACCGCGGCGAGAGCTCCAAGACCGCACCGGGCAGCGCGGCCACCAATGCCGGCTTCGGCCTGGGCCTGTCGATCGTGCGGCGCATCTGCAGCGTGCTCGGCCATGCACTGACCGTGCGCACCCGCCCCGGCACCGGCACCATGTTCCGCGTCGAGGTCGAGCGCTCGGCCCTGGCCCACCCGCGGCGCACGACCTTCCGCGAGGCCACCGACACGACCATCCATCCTATCGCCGGCCAGTGCATCGTGCTGCTGGAGGACAACGAGGCGATCCTCAACAGCCTCGCGCGCCTGCTGCGCTCCTGGGGCGCGGACGTGATCTCGGCGACCGGCTTCACCGGTGCCCTCGTCAAGCGCCTGGGGCGCGACCGGCGCGTGGACCTCGTCATCGCCGACCAGAACCTGGGCGGTCCGATCGACGGGGCCGAGGCCGTGTTCCGCATCCGCGAGCTGATCGGCATCCCGATCCCGGTCATCATGCTCACCGCGGTGGGTACGCTCGACCTGCTGTCGGAGTTCCAGCACCAGATGCAGCTGCGCATGATGCACAACCCCGAGGCGGCCAACGCCATCGCCCGCAGCCGGGTCGAGGAGCCGATCGTGCTGACCAAGCCCACCGACGCCACGGTGCTCAATGCGCGGATCATCACGGCCCTGGGCATCACGCCGATGGATGCCGCCGCGCTGGCGCGGCAGCAGAACGTGGTCGAGGGACGCGAGGAGCGGATCTTGTAGTTCAGCTGATGTCGTAGCCGTTGCGCCGTGCCGCCAGCAGCGCTTCGGTGCGGTTGGAGGCGCTGAACGCGCGGTAGATCGCCGTGACGTGGGTCTTGACCGTGCCCTCGGAGAGATTGAGCTCGCGGCAGATGACCTTGATCGGGGCGCCGCGGGCCAGCAACTGGAGCACCTGCTCCTGGCGTTCGGTCAGCGCCACGCGCGTGCCGCCGGGGGGGACCTCGTGCACGCGCGGCGGCGGCCCCGAGAGCGGGCCCAGGCGCTGCGCCTCGTCGAGCAGGTCGCTCGGGATGTAGACGCCGCCCGAGAGCACGAACTTGATCGCCGACACCAGGGTATCGGTCGCCATCGACTTGGGCAGGAAGCCGGCGGCGCCCAGTTGCAGCACGCGCATGACGCTGCGCTGGTCCTGCACGCCCGAGAGGATGAGGATCTTCAGGTCCGGGGACTTCTCGACCACGGCCTCGAGCAGCGAGGTGCCCACCGCCCCGGGCAGGCCCAGGTCCAGCAGCATCAGGTCGGCGTCGGGGTTTTCGTCGAGCAGCCGCAGCGCGCCTTCGGCGTCATGGGCCGTATGCACGTCGACCTCGGGATCGACGTCCAGCAGCAACGCGCTCAGCGCGTCGGTAATCAATTCGTGGTCGTCGATGAGGAGAATTTTCATGATGAGCCAAAAATGAGGAATACCTGCCTTACCGGAACCCTGGCGCGATCGCCCGCGCCGACCCGCGGCACCACGGCGTGGGTGCGCTTGCCGGTGCCCACGCTGCCGCGCGTGGACTGCCCGGCGTGGCGCGAACAACGCGAAACCCAGCGTTGACAAGGCGGAATTGTACTGCGGGCGTCGGTGCGGCCGCGGACCGTATCACCGGCTCCTACCCGTCCCGGGCCCGGGCCGATGCGGCGAGTCAGCCGGGCAGATGAGCGTCAATTCGGTGCTTTGGCCGGCCCGATTGCGTTTACCATCGCCCCGCGCTGGCGCAACGCGTGCAGCGGCGGCAAGATTCACCTCGGAGGGAGCAGAGTTGATACGTGACGAAGGTGCTCCGGATCTGCTCCTGGCCGCGCTCCCCGGCTCCGTGCCCCGACCCGCAGCGTCCCGGCCGCCAGCCGCCGAGCAGCCGGCCGGTTACGGCACCCTGGCCGAGCGCGACGCCCACTGGTACACCCACGTCTACCTGGGCGACCAGACCCCCCAGCTCACCTGGCGCGCGGTGGCCACCGGCGGCTTCATCGGCGTGCTGATGGCGATCGGCAACGTCTACATGGTCATGAAGGTGGGGCTGGCCTTCGGCGTTGCCCTGACCGCCTGCGTGGTCTCCTATGTCGCCTGGAATGCGCTGCGCGCGCTCTCGGGCGGGCGCCTGTCGCAGATGTCGATCCTCGAGACCAACTGCATGCAATCGACGGCCTCGGCCGCCGGCTTCTCTACCGGTACGACCCTCTCCGTCACCTTCGCCGCGCTGCTGCTCCTCGACCCGGAGCACCGCCAGCAGCCGTGGTGGGTGATAGCCGCCTTCACCTTTTGCACCGCCGCGATGGGAGTACTGCTCGCCATACCGATGAAGCGGCTGCTCATCAACCAGGAACAACTGGCATTCCCCAGTGGCACGGCGGCGGCCAGCACGCTGCGCAGCCTGTACAGCCGCAGTGCCGATGCCTTGCGCGCGGCGCACGCCCTCGTCGCCTCGCTGCTGTTGGGCGCAGCGGTCGCCGTGCTCACGACCGCCGAGGACCAATTCGCCACGCTGGGCCGCTTTTTCGCCTGGATGCGCGAGCACGCGTTCGACCTGCACCTGCCGGGCCAGGTGCCGGAATCGGGCTTCGCGCTGCTCGGGGGCAAACCCCTGATCGGCTTCGGCTTCGCGCCCGGCGTACTGATGATCGGCGCGGGCATGATCGTCGGCGTGCGCGTGGCGCTGTCGATGCTGGCGGCCTCGGCCCTGCTGTACTTCGGGATCGCGCCCTGGCTGCACGGCATCGACGCGCAGAACCAGGGCGTGGCCGGCTACGTGGCCTCGATCCCGCTGGCCGGGGGAGGGGCGTTCTACCACCCGTTGCGCTGGTCGCTGTGGGGCGGGGCCGCGATACTCGTCTTCTCGAGCCTGACGAGCCTGGCGCTGCAGTGGCGCACCCTGGGGGCGGCCTTCGGCCGGCGCCGCGCCGCCGATGCGCAGGACAAGTCGGCCACGGCGATCGCCAGCGCGATGGCGGCCATCGAGGTGCCGCGGTCGTGGATGATCGCCGGCCTGATCCCCATCACGCTGGCCTTGCTGGCCGTCCAGGTCGTCGCCTTCGGCGTCTCGTGGTGGGCCGGGCTGATCGCCATCGCACTGTGCCTGGTCGTGTCGCTGGTGGTCTCGCGGGCCACCGGAGAATCCGACACCTCGCCGGTGGGAGCGATGGGCAAGCTGATGCAGCTGCTGTTCGCCTTCATCGCTGCCCCGGGCAACGTGGGCGCGCAGGCCAGCACCCTGCAAAACGTGCTGTCGGCCGGCATCACCGCCAACAGCTCCGGCGCGGCGGCCGACCTGCTCACGGACCTCAAGTCCGGCTACCTGCTGGGCGCCCATCCGCGCCGCCAGTTCCTGGCGCAGTTCGCCGGGATCTTCTTCGGCACGCTGGTCTGCGTGCCGGCGTGGTTCCTGCTCGTCCCCGATGTCGCCGCACTGGACAAGTACCCGGTGCCGGCAGCCCAGATGTGGGTGGCGACGGCGCGCGCGCTCACCGGCGGTTTGACCCACCTGCCGCCATCGGTGCTGTATGCGATGCTCGGCGGCGCCGCGCTCGGCGTGCTGTTGCCGCTGCTGGAGCGCCTGCTGCCCAGGGCACGGTCCTACCTCCCGTCGGCGACGGGCCTGGGGCTGGGCTGGGTGCTGCCGTTCAGCATCCCGCTGTCCTTTGCGATCGGCGCCGTGCTCGCCTGGGCCTGGGGCCGCATCGATTCCCGGGGCCGCGATCGCTACGCGATCCCCATCGCCTCGGGCCTCATCGCCGGCGAGTCGATCGTCAGCGCCCTGCTGGCCATGCTGGCCAGCGGACTGGCGCTGCTCGGGTAGTTTCTGCGCCGGACGGTCGGGGCGCGGGTCGATGCGCGCCACACGCCGGCGCGTGGCGACGCGAGCGTCCGGCGCTAGGCGTTCAGGTCGACGTGCACCGAACGGGGCGTGCCGCGCTCGAAGGCCACGGTGATGCGCAACGCGCGGCCGCCGTCCAAGCCCCGGTACTCCAGCGCATAGCGCGGATCGAGCATCGGCCGCGCGCGCAGGTGGATGGCCGTCAGGAACAGATCGTCCGTCTGCAGCGTACCGGGCAGGCCCATCTCGCGCAGGTGCGCGTTGATCAGCGGCACGCAGCTCGCGGCGTCCTTGACCTGGTGGCGGCGGATGGTGACCACCGCCGCGCTGTGATCCACGCCGGGCAGGTCGTCGTTTTCCACCTCGCAGATGATCTGCAGGTCCAGCGCGCTGTCGGGCATGCGCTGGCGTCCCAGCCAGAAGGAGCTGCGCCCGTGCGGCATCGAGACGAATTCCATGCGTCCCAGGACCAAGGACTCGAAGATCGTGCCGCAGGCGCGGCGGTGAAGCGTCGGCTCGAGGCTGGCGAGGCGGCACCGCACCGACACGGGGTCGGCGGCCTCCGGCGCCCGCGACTTATCGTCGCGCATCGAAGGTCTCTTGATCGCCCTTGAGCTCGCGGGCGACGCGGACCCGGTCCGTGATGAAGTCGTTCTTGCGCGCGTCCACGCCCAGGTAGGCGTCCAGATCGCCGTGCTGGGCCTGGAGCTGGGGCACGAGCTCGAGGAACAGGTCGGTCAGCTCCGGATCGAAGTGCTTGCCGCGCAGCGAGGCGATCTCGCGCAGCGCGTCCTCGATCGACCAGGGCTCCTTGTAGCAGCGCCGGTGGGTCAGCGCGTCGAAGACGTCGGCCAGCGCCGTCACCCGGGCCGCGAGCGGGATCATGTTGCCGGAGCGCCGGTTCGGATAGCCGGTGCCGTCCCAGCGCTCGTGGTGGTTGAGGGCGATCTCCTGGGCCACGAAGAGCTGGGCCAGGCCGCCTTCGCCGATCAGCTCCCAGCCGTGCTGGCAGTGCGCTTCCATGATCGAGCGCTCGTCGGGCGTGAAGCGTCCCGGCTTGAGCAGGATGGAGTCGGGCACGCGCAGCTTGCCGATGTCGTGCAGGCGCGCGGACAGGTCGATCAACGTGCACATCTCGCGGTCCATGCCCTTGCGCAGCGCCAGCTCCCTGGCCAGCGCGCCGACCCGATAGCAGTGCTCGCCGGTCTCGTCGTCGTGCAGTTCGGCCGCGACGGTGTTCTTCTCGAGGACCTGCATGCACTCGCGCAGCACGTCCATGGAGAGGCGCTGGAAGCGCAGCGACTCCTTCTGCTGGTCGATGACGGCCAGCGCGCGGTCGTCGAGATTGCTGCGCACCTGGGCGATGTGCTTGTGGTGGTGTTGGAGCACGCTCCGCACGCGGCTGTCGCGATTGAGCTGGACGACCTCGTGCAGGTAGACGAGCGCGGCGTTGGGTTGCCCGGCGGCTTCGTAGCCGCGGACGATCATCGCGAGGGCGTCGCGCAACGCGCTCGGGGCGGTACGTCGGCTCTCGTTGACCGCACCCTGCAGGCGCGAAAGACCGATGTCACGCGATGCCGGGTCATAGACCTCGACCAGGCCGAGGGCCATGTCGGCGAA
>Ga0116231_10007640_pt1 | contig 19615 bp, 14 predicted proteins | sample S1TSphgellanicum_2_FD_89695 | JGI IMG/M metagenome (GOLD analysis project Ga0116231, IMG submission 89695) | Host-associated microbial communities from peat moss isolated from Minnesota, USA - S1T2_Fd - Sphagnum magellanicum MG | ecosystem: Host-associated > Plants > Peat moss > Unclassified...
ATTGCAAAATAAACTCCAAGGGTGTCTTAGGGCACAAGGTCATGAAGGAACTGATCCAATTTTTGTGGGAGTCAATGCATTGGTACTAGAACATTTCACCATTACTTTGTTGTCATAATTGCGACAACAAGTGAGATACGAACAAGTGGCGACGTTCGATGAAGCAGCGGAGGTGGCCGAAAAGAAGGAGGTGAGCATGGAGGAGGTTCCACGACTAATTACACAATCCATGGTGAAAACAATTCAATTCTCGACTAAACCAGAGGTGCGGAAGCATCCAGAAGTGAATTCCTGCATGGAATCGGCTATGGAACAAATGATCAATCAAATGAACCAGCTAAGCCTCCATCTACTACAACCAAAGACTTAAACTTCATAGCTATGTAGTAATCATACATAGTTTCGATCCTAAATTCGTTCGTGTTGTACATCTTTTTGGTTCCGTAACCGGGACCCGAATGTTATAAAATTATCCTCCCACCCTTCTATTGGCTATGCAAGCCTCACCATTCTCCTACCATGATCTACACACAAACTACACCAAAACTATTAAAAACCAAAAGCCTTTCCAAAATCAAAACTTCAATTCTCACAAACTTTGTATTCATACCATAACTTTGTACAAATGAAGGTGTTTCTTAAGGTCACAAACACCTCCTTATATACTAACTAAAAGGAAATTAATCAAGAAACTTCCTAAAATTTATACATCACATGGTTCCCCAAATAATCAAAAAGGAAACAAAATCACATGGTTCCTCATGTGATTCCACAATTAATCACAAGGAAACAACATCACATGGTTCCCCATGTGATTGCACAACTATCACAAGGAAACAACATCACATGGTTCCCGATGTGATTGCACAATTATCACAAGGAAACAACATCACATGGTTCTCCATGTGATTCCACAATTAATCATAAGGAAACAACATCACATGGTTCCCTATGTGATTGCACAATCAATCACAAGGAAACAACATCACATGGTGCACATGACATAAGTTAATGCATCATGACCAAATTATGGAATCATACAACTTACCCCATTAAACAATTACCTAAGTAATTGTGTAATCAAGTTACACATCAAGTTACAAAACCAAGCTTCTAAATATGACATGGATGTAAGCACAGTTTGTGATTGAAAAATGGTTATGAGGCAACACCCCAATGGGACTACGCATCTAAATAGGACACAGATATGATGCGTTTTTTAACAATAAGAGGTAAAACACACAATAGCTTACCAACCAAATGAAAGAGCAGTATGAAACAAAATCCAATTCCATTACCAGTATAGTAAAAATGGATGGAGAATTGAATTCCAAAGGACCATGAGATGCTCATGATCACGAGGCTTTTGGAACATTAACTCTAGATAACCTAATAGTGAGCATGGCATGTCATGTTTATTGATTCTTAGAGGACATGGACAATTGAACAAGACATTGACATTGACAATTTAACAAAGAAGATGCTTGGGTTCAAGAAAAAAAATGAATAGAGACATTTTATAACACCACAATAGGGCATATGTTCCAAAGGTGGCCCGAAAGTATTTGAGTGCAAGCCTGTGTTCGAATGAAAGGTAAAGTGGCCAAAGTAATTGTAAACTTAAACTAATGAAAGAGCCTTATTCGAATGGCAAGCAATGTTGACAACCAAGGTGGACCATTTCAAAGAAAACTTGGTGTTCTTCAAGGTCAAATTGTGCATCCTCAAATTAATTAGTCAAAGAGACAAAAGGAACGAAAATGGAAGCCAACTAAAAAACATGTAGGAAACTTGTTGCATGGGTTCAATGAATGGGTGCACTTATGGAAGCTACAAACTAATAAGAGAACACATTATTAATCATGGACCTAGAAAATAATAAAAGATGCATGACAATCAAGCCATTCAATATTGAAAATCATTGGACAAAAATGCTTGAGCTTTTAGGGAGGATTAAATAGCTCAAGGATGGCCTTCCATGCACAAGGGTGAATATATAGCCTTAAGACACCCTTATAGACCAAAACTCACAACTTCAAAGGGAGTACAAATGTGTATATGTTAGGCTTTTATTAAATAATATTGAATTTTGTTTTATTTTGTGAGATTTGTCTTGTGATTGGAGCTTAGTTAAGTGTGAATGGGGTTTTAGCTACTTGCATGTGTACATGTTTTCACATGTTTGATTTTGTTAGTTTTAATAGTGTTGGGTGCCAATTTAGTAATGCACAATATGTTCAACATTTGGGATTTTAATCCTAGTAGGTAGGAAGTCTAATCTAGTAGTTTGTCCACCTCTCTTCCTTTATCTACCTTCACATGCTCCTATAAGCAGTATATTCTAATTTGCATTTTAAGTGTTCTATTGTTTTTCATGTTATCATTGTCATTCATGATTTTATATGTAAGATGTGTTTTTAACTATGTTTTAATCCCCATGTTTAATGGTTGCTTATTCATTTCATTCCAATTTGAAATGTGCCATACTCCTATAGATAATCTTTATCTTAAATTTACCCACATATATTCACATCATAAGTAGGGGGTATATGATGAAATATTTATTGTTGTATTCAACCTCCAAAATAATGTAAATCTCATCATTTACCTTTACCCTTACCTTTATTTGATTTGGAATTTTTTTGAGGTGCATTTATCTTTATCTAATTGATATTGTTTTGAAATTCTATATTTACCCTTATTTAGTTCATATATCAAAATGGATATAATTGCCAAACAATTGCAACCCTAACTAGGTTACCTTACTTTACCTTTCTTGCACCCAATTTGTTTTGACAAGAACTACAAAATATGTTATTGTACGTATTTTTAAAATGTGTTTATCAATTCTTATGAACCTTTGAAGTTGAAAGGCTACAATATGTTTCAATTTTTTGATGAAAAATGTGGGGATTTTGGGAAATTGCAATTTGGATGTAATTATAATCATGGGGAGGTCACTTTCATTTTATTTGAAATGGTGTAAAAGATATGAGGTGTAACTTATTGAAAAAATAATTTACTTAAATGCAAATAGAGTGCTTATAATGAAAATATATTTGAAATATACCTGATATATTTTTTAATATACCTAAATATACTCAAAATATGCCATTATTTCATAGCAAACTAAAAATTATCCTCAAGTGTTTTTTTAAATAGTAACCTCCCCAAGGTCCTAAATGTGAGCTATAGAATACACACTATATGGAGAGTAATGCCTCCCATGTAATAATTTAGGTTGTGGTGAAGTTCATGCAAATTTGTGATGAATCTAATATTGAATGCCCTCTTTTTTTGTTTTGTGCAATTAAAGTAAGCAAGATTTCTTTCCAAAGAATGTCAATTCATTAAGGTCATGTTGAATTTTTCATCCATGTGTCCCAATCATGAATAGTTAGGAAAAATACCTTGAGTTTGGAATAACATTGCTAGAGAATCAAGAATTACCAACACCACTTGATGAGCCCAATTGTGTGTCATTAGATCCCTTGCTTATCACATTTGTTTCTTGGATGTGGCAATCTTGATGATCAATAGCACTCATAAATACAATATAATTGTTGAAGGGATGATTAGGGGTAGGTTTCAATGTAGATGTTAGTGATAAATTTGGTACATAGTTGTGGGTCTATTGACCTTAATCTTTAACTAGATTCACAACTAATATCATTGGTGTGAAACTTTAAACCTAAAATGTTAGTATTCAAGCAAAATGTTTATTTATTGAAAACATTCTCATATAAAAGATGTTGAACCTACATAGCCAATGACGAAAATATTTTCACAAAACATATGCAAATGAGACTCATTTTCCAACAACAATTTATTTACACATGATATAGACTGAAAGAGAATATTGGTTACCATTGGCCTTGTTTCCATTGACATGTAGGGTAGTAATGTATTAGGAAACTTATGGTGGTCCAATACATTTAGACCAATGTTGGGTGGTTTTGACATTCTTTGGAAATCTATTGGTTTTGGTTGTTAAGGTCATTTTAAAAAATCAATTTTGTTCTTTTGTCTACTTTTTATATTTTAGAAAACCAACTACGGTGTTAGATTTTTAATTTTTTTTCCGAAGCTAGTTTTCAAAGATGTAATTTTCAAAAAGAAATTATCAAAAAATCATAATAAATTAAGAACTTTAGACCTCAAATTTTATATTAAATGCCAAAAAAAAATGGAATTAGTAAAAAATGATCATGATGCAAAACTTTTATTTCTTTCATACTTCCAAAACTTCATCTTGCTCAAATGCACATTCAAATTTTTTTAAATCTTCTTCTAAATCCATATATGTCCTCAATCAATCCTACCAAATTAATAGGTGAACTAAACCAATCTTAGGATAATTAGTCCAATTTTTGTTCACACATATCAATTTTTGTAAAATATTAGTTTGTATGCAACATCTCCTTAGATTTGTAAATATTCCAACTAGAGAAAATATCCTTTCCATCTCAACTTGTGATTCTACAATGCCTAAGATTTGATCACAAAAAAACCAACAATAGGATATATCAACTCATGTTTCCCCCACCACTCATTTCATATCCTTCACATTCAATTGGTATCATCTAAAAATAAATGACTCCCTTATATTGACAAGCTCCTTGTGCCAATTATAGTAATCTTGAAAATATTTAAACCAAAATCCTCATCAAATGGTTGACTATACCTCATCTATACCAAAGAATCAAAATTTGCCAAAGGATGCAATATGTGATGGCATTTCAACAACATTCATAACAAAGTTTTCTTATCATACTCTTCAACAATAGTTACACTTTATTCATAACCAATGAAAGAAGAGACCAACTCTTAAAACTAAGGTTCAACATCAAAGATTACATGTTATGGTTTTTTGCTATTCATATTTCCTTAAAAATGGAATGGTATAATCTAAGCAACACATACTTATTTTTTAATGTTAGATGTAAGCAAGGATACATCTACATCAACTCCAAAATTGTCCTCCATTAGAATGTCTATAAACCCTAAATCCTAAATTCCCATCTAAATGCAATAAATCAAATTGTTAGGTATGTGAAGGGTACCATAAACTATGGAATTATTTTTAGGAAAGGGAATAACATTGAGTTGGAGGTTTTGTGGATGTTGGTTGGGCTAAAAATCAGCTAACCACAAACATGAAAAAGCTGATTTATAGTATAATATTTGCTAAGTAAATTGGTTTTTCCATCATCTTCCTTTAGGTAGTAGAGTCCACCTTTTGGTCCCTCATGTTTTATTCAAGTTTGGTTCCTTTTGCCATTGGCACTTTCGTTGGATTACCATTTACCATGTCAAAAATTTGAAGCATATTTTCACTATATGATATTTCAATACTTCTTCCTTGACAAATGTAAAATTAACACCCAAGTAGCATTGAAGCGACCCTAGATCCATCATTTTAAATTTTGCTTTGGCTCTACCTTGAACCATGTAATCTTTCCTTCTATGTTTCTTATGATGATAAGATCGTCTATGTAAGTCATGACTAACAATTTTTTCCCTTATTATGCCAAAAAAAAAGATTGGAATTTGTTTCACATTTAATCATGTGTAAATTTTTGGAAAAAAAAAATCTTTTCTTACTAGGCTCAAAACATTTGACAAAGTCCATAAAACAATTTATTAAGTTTAAAAACCAAGTGTTTAGATCATGACTTTATGAAACCTTCAAAATGTTTCATGTATACTTCCTCTTTTAAAACAATGCAACCATTTGTGAAATTCTCTAGCCGAGACATGTAGCAATAGTTGTCACACTTCTTATTGTCTTCCACTTGATTACTAGAGGAAAAGATTTTTGAAAAAAACCTTCCTTCTATTCAAACATTTTAACCACCAACCTAGCCTTTGTTCATGGAGTTTTTTTCACCTTGTAGATCCATTTGGTTGTTATTGGCCTATTTCCTATACAAGCAATTCAATTAATTCCCATATATGGTTGTGTGAGATGGAATTCATTTTGTCAACCATTGTCATTTCCCATATGTTATTTATTATTGTTCTAGAAAAAAATGATCGATTCCCAAACATGGTCAATTACTCCCACAATGAACTTGTTAAAATGCCTAGGCATCATTTTTGTTCATCTTGGTTGTTCTTGTGGCATATTAGTATGGGTTTGTTATGTAGAATCTTGTTCTTTCTCCAATTCATCACTTGACCTTTTTGGAGAAGGGTCATGTTTTGGAAAGACTCACTTTCTCGATTTAATGATCTTTCAATGAAAAGACCCCATTTAGGCGAATTTCCTATTGATGCTTGAGACACATTTGGGAAACTTCTTGGAATATGGGGCCATGTTAAAACTCACTTGAACTTTTTGGTTCCAATGATGAAACAACTTCCTATGATGTTTTGTGAGTCCTTGGTCCAATACATGTCTTGTCAAATGTTACATCATGATTAAAAACTATTTTTTTAATTCTTGGATTGAATAGTTTGTATGCATTGGTGTGAGTATCATAATTCACTAACCAACACAATTTAGATTTTGGGTTAAATTCCTTCCCGACGGAATCAAAGATCAAAGTGTGAAAAATCCATGTCCCTTCTTATGAAAATACTTGTTCATTGGGTGAATTTGATGAAAAACCAAATTTTACAAAAATTTCAAAGTCTTGAAATTTTGGAGGAAAGGGCTACAAGGCCAAGGATTTTTTTTAAAAAACCATTTGGCAAAAATATTATGTTCAATGGGTTCAAAATGTTTAGCTTTAAGTGTAGGTCACATGTGTAGGAAATAATCTTGCCAAATAACATGTTTGGTTGTCCATTGTATCTCATTTTGGGTTTTTTTGGGGTTTTATTTTATTTTATAGTTATAAACAAAAATATCGATACATAATTATGTATGCATGTGAAAAAACACCACCATCACATGAATTATTTTAAATTGGACTATTTTAATTTTCTCACTTAAATTTGTTTCAAAAAAAGGTTATTGCAAAATGTAGCTCTACAAAAGCCCTAAAATCCCTTTTCTTTTTTTTGGAACCCCAATATTGAATAGCCCCCCCCCCCCCCAAAAAAAACTTTAACTGATTCAAAGTTCAATTTTTTCCTAGAACAATTCTTCTAGTGTCTTGCCTTGATTAGCTTGAAATGGTGAATTGTTCACCACATAATTAGCAATATTCACCACCTTCAACAACAAATTTTTTTGTAGTCTACTTTTTAACAATATGATTCTAACCTTTTCAATGATGGTTTGATTTTTTTTCGAAGACCCCATTCTATTGAGGTGTGTGAGCCTAATTAAATTGTCTTCAAATCCCAATATCATGACAATATTTTAAAAACTCATTGTTGATGCATTCCCCACCATTATTTGATCCATGTTTTTTTATTGGTTTTTTGTCTCTATTTCAAGTTCATTCTTGAAAATTTTCAATGCAAAAAATGCATGAGACTTTTCTTTAAACTTTTCATCCAAGTTTTTCTATTATGATTGTTGATAAAGGTGATGAAATAGTGAGATTTAAAAAGTGATGGGGTGGGAAAAGGCCCACAAATGTTTATGTGTACTAGCTCTAACACCTCCTTAGTTCTTGATTACATCTTGTGGGGAATCATCTTTTGAAATCACTTGTTATCCATGCATTTTACACAAACTTCTATTACTTTGGTTAATCTTGGTATGCATGTTGCCAAATTCTTAGCACTTAATGTGTAAAGAAATCAATAATGCAAGTGTGGCAACCTCATATGCCAAAACATTGATTGGTGTGCATCACAAGTTTGTAGGCCTTCCTCTTCTACACATTTTTTTGTAAATAATGATGTAGAAAACTTGATAAATCTAATTTGAAATTGATAAAGTTTGTTCTTTGGATCCTTGACACCTTTGGCCACAACAATGTTTGCATCCACCTTATGTACAACCAAACATTTTTCAACATCAACTATCATAGTATTTCCTTTGTAATCATGCCAATAGACAATACTTTTTTTGAAAGACTTGGGATGTAGAGAACATCAGAAACAATTTTTATTTTGCTAGAAGCACAAGACAACCACACTTTGCCTTTTCCATGCACACCATGGATTTTGCCTCCTAAAACTTTAATGTTCTTGACTTTGACAAAATTTTATAGACCTTTGAAACTAAACTTATTTCCGTACACATGCTTAGTAACACATGAGTCAAAATACCCAAGTGTTCGCTATAGTTTTATTATTTTCCAATTTTAGATTAGCCACTAATTTCTCAAAAACATTCACATTTTCTTCATATCCATCTTTGTTCAATTCTTCTTTCATTGTGTTTGCAGCTTGATGAGGTTCAAATGTTTTTTTCCCTTTGATTAATGATCTCACCATCTTGTTAGTATTCTCAGGCAACTTTTTCAATTTTGGATAATTGTTGGCCCAATTATTTGGATGTCATAGTTATGGTAGTTTCCAAAATGCTTAATATTTTTGTTTTGTTTTTTTTTTTCTTCAAAAAAGTTGAACTTTAGTAACAATGCTTCTTCAATTGGTTGTGGGTGCATTAAAGTTCAGAAATTTTCTTTTGTGATGGGCCTAGTTGATTAGAACATCACAAAAACAAGTTTCCAAAATTTGGATAAAAAGGTGGGGCTAATGGGCATAACATAAAGGACACCTAGGAACTTTGGGAATGCAATAAGAAACATTGGATAATCCATATGAGATGCAATTAAGGTACACATGGGAAATGTGGAAACAACATTAAAAACATTTGGCAAGTCATGGGATAAAATTGAAGAATGGGTGAAAAACATATTGAAACACCATTAGCAATTTTATTAGGAACAAAATTGGGAACAATACTCCTAACCTCAAAATCGATCTTCCTAGAAAGGGAAAAATTGGGTTAACTAGCCTTTTTCAACTCTTATTGGTTCATTTTATGTCTAGAAATTATCTAAGAGATGATACAATAAAATAAAAATCAACATTATTAGTTATAGCTTCTCTGATTCCAAAATTGGGTAGTTTTCCTTCGGGTATATGTTTGCCATCTCCCTTGCCAACTCAAAAAATATTCAAGTTCTCCCTCCCCCCCGCACCCTAAAAAATGAAAAATAATTGAGCATATTCAACATATTACAAATTTTCTACTACTTGAAATAAATAATGTTTCCCCCCAAAGTATTAAACATTGATCTTCGATAGTATAAATATAATATGTTAAGTTAATGGGTCGTCACTTCTAACTTAAATCATGACTACTAACACATAAAAAAATTGCCAATAACTTAGAGTTCTATTATTTGTGATTATGAGTCACCACCTTAAGCAACTCAAAGTTAATGAAGTATAAATGGCAACAAATCATGAACCTCCATGACAAATAGTCATTCTAGTTTATAATATGGGGTGCACAACTCCAATATTCTACACCCTCCTTCGCACCACATTTTTTTAATTTTCATGATCATACAATTGATTAATTTACATTCAAAATACCGAAATTAGTGAACTTGAAATCATTCCAATGGCTTGGAGCCTTTCAAACTTTGCTTTTCCTTATGGTTTGGTGAGAATTTATTTTTTTGTTGCTGGTTAGTCAAAACTTTCTTGATGTCAATTTCTTCCAATAATACATTTTTTAATGGCTTTCAATATGTTTTGTTTGAGCATGAAAAATATAATTTCTAGCCATTTTGATGCTATTAGCATTGTCATATAAAACACAATTGTTATTCTTAATTTTATATGTCAATTTCATTCAAGAGCTTTCTTAACCAAACAACCTTTTAAATGCCTTCCATTAGTGTGCAATATTCAACTTTAGTTGAAGACAAAGCTAATATAGTTTTAAGTGTGCAATCTTTTCTTTGGGTTATAAATTTAAATCAAAATTTTAAACTTGCAAATAACATTTAGAATTATGTAAAATCTTCATGGATTTTTTGTGATGATATTATTTGTCACCATTGGTGGTGGGATGGTTAAGGCAAATTCTTGTTGTGGATGGGAGGGTTCAAATCCCATTTTGGACATCCTATAATTGTGAGTTACATCACAAAACCTAGTCATATTGATGTGGTAAGGGAAAAAAACCATTCAAGATTGATTGAAATTATTAATTTTTTTCAACAAAAGGGGTCTAGGCTTTAAGATCATCAACATACAATTTTGACATTTAAGTTTGAGTACACAAGGTACACTTGAATTTTGAAATAAATATTGAAACTCATAACATGGTAGTTTTTTTAATTCTCACTTAAGAGTCATCAGAAAAATGATCATTCAGATGACATGAAGAGTTATAGAATATAATATAGGAAGGAAGATGGTGCCTCCCAAGTTTACACTATGGTGAATTTGATGATTCCAAATTAGTTTGTGACTCATCCATGCACCACTCTAAAATGCATTAACCCCTCTTTTATTGTTTTGTGTACTTTGACACATTTGTGAGGTCAAATTAAAAGTTTATTTTAATTTAATCTTGAAATCCAACATCATCCTTCTTGTTGGCACTTAGGGATCACACCTTAGGTTTGCATTCTATTGAAAATTTGAAGATTGGGGAGGTTCTTTACCAACAATATTACTTGATAAATTTAGGTGTGCATTAGTTTGCAATTTGTCCATTTTTTTAATATCATTTATATTAAAATAATTATATAAATTTCTTGGTAATTCCAAGTCTTGGGTCCAATGAATTATGATAACATGTGAAAAAATCAACATATATATATTTAAATAATTAGGATAGGTTAGCTAGGATTTTTGTCAACATATATATGTCACTTTGGATTTTTGTAGGCACTTAACAATTATACATTAGGAGTCGTCTATGACATAAGCAACAATTTTGGTCCAATGTTCAAATACTTAATTTTATAAACCAATGTAAAAGTTCCATGATTTGTAATATTGTCTTAAACAAAACAACCATTAAATTTTTTATTTTAAAAAATGGGGGGTTTTTTGTTTTTTCAATAGTCTAGCCATGCCATTAACACATCAACATAGTGGTGTATGCCATGGTCAAAACAATGAATTTGATTTAGTTATGGAATCATGTGGTCATGTGTGTCACATATGATACAAATGTAATCATAGATATAGTAACCTAGATCCATGTCTTTAGTGTAACATTGGTGGTTTTAGTCATTGAAATCCATGTTGATTTGGTTTTGGATATTTCAAAGCCACACTTCTTTTTTCAAGTTCAATGTTTGTGAATTGGCATCTTTAGTTTTGGTTCTAGGGTGAAAATCCTTTAAGGTGTACCACATAGGACAGAAAGGGCTTAGTCCTTAATGTAATCCTTTTTTACCCTATATATTTTCATCCACATAAAAACTATTGAGTCAAAAGTTGTCAAAATTTTCAAAAGGACTATATTTTAGACCATTAAAATTATAGATTTCATCATAATCATCCATAGATGTGTCTTTACATGGTAAAAAAGGACTAGGTAAAAAAAAACAAAAAAGGATAACATTGTGACAAAATTTTGGTACATCTTAAAAAATTTGGACCCTCCATGTTGATTTAGTTTGGATATTTCATAGTTGCATTTTTTTTCAAGTTCCATGCTTTGGATTAACAACATTAATTTGAGTTCCATGTTAATTTAATTTTTACTATTGTGGCTTATGTTGTTAAACCAAGTGTGAATAGGAACTTGATAATAGAACATAATTGTAAACACATATTAAAAAAAATTTAAAAATCTATTGACCAAATTTACTCAAAATTCAATATCTCCCCCAGTTTAGGTCTAAAAATTACAAAATCACCTCCAAAAAATCTCACTCATCAAGAGATTATCAAATTTCCAACAATACTAAGAGCTTGCCCCAATTTCCTTTAAATATTTATTTTTTCTTTTCTTTTATTTTCTTGACAAAATTGTTCAATAATTTGTAACTCTTGCACCATGGGTCTAAACACTACACCAAACTAGCTTAATGCACCCCCACTTATTGAGGGCTTTCCAATCATAGTAAAAGCAAGGTAAGGGGCACCATACTTTAGGAGATTTCAATATGACAAAAAAACCAAACAAACTATTTTCCTTGAAGGATAGACTAGTGTGACATGTGCCACTAGCCAAAGGGTGAATAGGACTATGTAATTGATTTGAATTTGAACATGATCTTACCAATAGGACCCAACTGTGAGAAAATACATTAAAAATATTACATGAATTTCCAATGACAAAACATTATTCAAAATTGAAAATCTCCCCCATGTTATCTCTAAAAATTATGAAATCACCTCCAAGAAATCCAATTCATCAAGAGCTTTCTAATAGTACCAAAAGCTTCTGGAATTTCATTAATTTGAAAAAAAAAACTCAGTTTTTTGTTCAATATTCAATAAATCTTTCACCATAGGTCTAAACATTAGAAAGTACCTTGATGCACCCCTACTGATTAAGGGCTTTCCAATGGTACCCAGAGCACAATGGAGGGTGTTGTGGTTTGGAAGATCCCAATGTGACAAACAAAACACATAAACTACCTTCTTTAATAAATATATATTTCAGAGTTGTATTTTTTAAAGAGTTCAATGCTTGTGGATTAACAAATTCAGTCTAAATTTCACATATTGATTTAGTTTGGATATTTCAAACCTACAATTGAATTTTCAAGCTTAATGCTTGTGGATTGGGAACTTTAGTCTAACTTCATGTTGATTCACTTTTTATATTTTAGAGTCACACTTCAATTTTTTCACCTAGTATGCATATTCAGTTTTGTTACTCAAGACCAATACATCCATGGTATGTAATTTTCATGATATGGATGACACCAGGACCAATTTCATATGTCTAAATTTCAATATGAGTCAAGTATTGGTTAGCAAAATTCATTTTAGTAAAGTGTAAAACCATGAAATTTATCCATAAGAGATATAATTGGCCAACATTAAAATATAAGTCAATGCCTGTGAAATGTTAGGATAGAGCTGGAATTGCAACAAGCAGTGCAAAAAAATTTCTCCTCTTCAATATAAGTTTAATTAGTCACTGAGGTGTTGACATGTGATCTTTTTAATAAAACCAAAGGTTTACTCTACATGCAAATCTTAATCAAGTGACACACTAAATACCCCCCTAACTAGCTCTATGCAGGCTTGTCTTTTTGTGCCTTGCATGGTTCTACTAGTTCTGCATGTTTTATTGTCCCCTTCTAATTTCCAACCCACCAACTTCTCATAAGGGAACTAAGATTCTTATCATTAGCATTGAATAAGAAAGTGTTGTTTTTAATTTAACCTAAAACTAAGGTCAAGCTAGTGAAACCCTGCATCATAATAATGTGGCTCTGCATAATGTGCCACACTGACACTTGGACAATGCTCATCAGGGGTAGTTACCAACTTTCAAGTTGTCCACCTCCATACACAAAAATAGCTTCATTGGTAGATTGTCTAAAACAACCAAATACCATGCCTGTGTATTTAATGCTTTCAGCAAGTACATGTCCAACACTAGAATGGCATGTATGCTATACTTTGAATGAAATATAGCTTACGAATGGTGTGAAAATGAGTTTAGAACATTAAATTTGCACATGATACAATGGTTTTCACAAGGATAAGTAAAAACTTGACTTTTTTTATATTGGTTGATCATAAATTATAATGGTTGGGCCAATTGGTGGCATTTAAATAGTCTCTTGCCTTATATAATACTATCCAATTTTTCATGTTTATGGGTGGGGTTGGGGAAACAACTAACACTATACATTGGATGTGATAAATATGCGTAGAGGCACAAATAGAAGGTGTGAGTGGGTTGCTTTTCACCTTTAAATGTCAGGGAGGACCAATTGGGTCATCTAGGCCCCTAGTGCTTGTAGGTGGGAGCAATGATTTGAAAATTAGAAAACTCTAAACTTTCAAAAATAATAATTTTTCATTTCTCATCCAAATATTTTTTTAACAAAAAATTAGTTTGAAGTCTCCACGACTCCACCATGTCTAATTTTCAAAAATTTCAACATTTTGAATGACTTTTAAGCAGGCTTGTGAGGGCTGGTCCATTTTCTGGTTTGGGATTTTTTTAATCAACTGTGAATCCAGGCTTACGAGAACGTGTTTCACTCCACTCTTTCATAACTGAATTGTGCTTTCATCATGACCACCAAACATTCAAAAGGATTTCACGTGTTTGGTGGTATGTGAGTCCAGACTAAAGTCTTTCTTAAGTGACTTCCAGTATATGTGAAGTCGGTTAGTATTGCTTTGTACTGGATTCATTTTCGAGAGGACAGAATCACGGATGTCACACGCTTGGAATGACGACCCTTATGAGGCGGATGGGGTGAACCAGCACCTACACTGGTACCTTCCCAAGTGGGCCCTCTTCAAGGTTATATTTATCCTGAGAAATGTTAAGTTTCGTTTTTGAGCATCCCCACTAGTGCTTAGTATGTGACCCTGCAAAAATATTTATTTCTCATATTCAAGTTTAGTTATTTACTTTTTTGCAACCCCACAGATAAATTTGAAACTGGGACTGCAAACATGTGGGAATCAATAATTGCAAACCACCTGGACCAATCATTATGTTTGGCCAATCAAACATAGGGAGCATCAGGCAAATCACATTTTGTTACACTATTTGTAGCAAGTTCACAGCTTTGCTGCGCCTTTTACCAGCCTCAGCAAACTGAGAACATATGTAGGAACAAAACTATTTTCCTGAGCTAAACTGGCCTATTTTGACTTTTCTTCATCTGATTTTAATGTGCAGGGTCACCTACTGAACACTGGTGGGGATGCTCTTCGAGACCCTGATTTTCGCCTTCTGAGAGTATACATGTTAGTGTTTAGAAGCAACACAGAAAACTTTTGGGTTTTCACCAGTGTTGGTCGGCTATTAAAAATCGACCTGGTTATCAATCAGGGTCCGGGTCCACATATTGAATACCCTACCTGCCAGTTCTATTTACAAGTAATACCCGACCCATAACCTACCCGACCTGGTGTTAGAATTTTCATACCTTGTCAATATACCCTGTTTGCAGGGTATCAATATTTAAAAATAAACTACCGTACTGATACCCTGATGGGACAGCTCAGACCTGCATAGGTCGGTTATTAAGTTTCATCCAAATCTTTTCATCCTTTTTTCGTTCAACCACATTCATCCATTTAGGGTTTCATTTTTCACGTTTGCCCTAACCCTAAAATCCTAAACCCTAAACTAAAAGTTTACCTCCCATTTGTCGCTTCATTTTTGTCACCTCAGTTTTATTTTTGGCTATGCTTTCTTACTTTATGTTAAGATGGATTTTTGTGTTTATGTTTAGCTTGATTAGATGCTTCTAATTGTTAGTTGTGTTTTCCCCTTAATTTTTTTGTGATTATTGGTTCAATTCTTTGAAGGACAAATATTGAAACATGGGTTGGTTATGTGATTGAGGTGTTTCTTTTCAACTTGCGACAATCAAACTCCTTTCTGCACTAGTACTAAGTAAGCATGTTGATACTCTTTTTATTTTTGATGTCTTGGATCCAGACTACATTTGGATTTCTTTAGAGGCCATACTTCTTTTGTGCCAAAGTTTGTTTACATGAATTTTTTAGGGTTTTGAGTTCTGAGGTTCTTCAAAGGTCATCTTCTATCTACCACAATCTATTTGCAAGAATTTGGGAAGGTTTTTGAGTTACGAAGTTCATCATAGGTCACATTGTTTTGTATGCCATAGTTTTTGTCTACTTAGTCATTTTGAAACTCCTCAAAGCTCTTATTTGCCAATGTCTATCTTAAAGCTCATGTCGATGAATCTTTCTCAAAGCTCCAGGCTACTTGTGTTTGTCTCAAAGTCTTGTCTACCAGTGTGTCTCAAAGCTCATGTTTGCCTATGTTTGTTTCAAAGTTCATGTCTACTAGTATGTTTCAAAGTTCATGTTTACATGTGTCTGTCTCAAAACTCATGTCTACCAATTGTGTGTTTCAAAGCTCTTGTCTACTTATGTTTGCATCAAAGCTCTTGTCTACCAATGTATGTCTCAAAGCTTCTATCTACCACTATCTATTTACATGAAATTTTGAAGGTTTATGAGTTTTGAAGCTCATCACAAGCATGGCTTACTCTACCATATAATATTTGCATGCAATGAATTTTCAAGCTCCTCAAAGTTCATCTTTTGTGTGCCACAGTTTGTTTGTATGAAATTTGGAAGCTTTCTGAATTCTTAAGCTCATCACATGTCACATTGTATTGTCTACCACAAATTATGCATAAGTATTTTAAGGTTTTAAGTTTTAAAGCTCCTCAAAGCTCATCTTTTATATGCTAAAATATGCATGAATTTTAGAAGGTTTTTGAATTCTTAAACTCATCATAGGTCACATGGTTCCGTCTGCCACAATTTGTGCATAAGTATTTTAAGGTTTTGAATTTTCAAGTTCCTTAAAGCTCTTCTTACGTTTGGCATAACCTATTTGCAAGAATTTTGGAAGGTTTTTGAGTTTTTAAGCTCATCAAAGGTCACATTGTTCTACTTGTCAAAGCTTGTGCATAAGTATATTAGGGTTTTAAGTTTTAAAGCTCTTCCAAAGTTTTTTATTTATTTGCCAAGTGTAGTTTGTTTGCATGAAGTTTGGAAGTTCCTAATAGGTCATGTTCTGTTTGTCACAATTTGTGCATGAAGTGTTTTAGGGTTCATTGTGTTCTGAAGCTCATTAAAGGACAAATTAAAAAATTCCTTAATGTTTTATTTCATAACCAAATTTTTTACATTGTTAATCAAAGTGGAAATGGCAGATCAAATTGAAACATTTGATTTAAATGAACATATGCATGATGCTTCTGATTTTGGTGATGCTCACATAAAATTTGGGAACTTACTTAAGGATTCAAGGCCACAAGTTGGTTCAATTTCAACACCAAATGGACTATCCACTTCTGAAAGCATAGTAACCCCAATTGATTTGGATGTAAAAGCAAAAATAACATGGGAGGTTTTGAAGACTCAATTCATCTTAGATTTAAAAAGTGGGTCTTTCATCACAAGTTATCTCTCCTTTAGCATTTTTTTGTGGTGAATGATGATAGAAAACCAGATCTTGTATTACTTCAAACCATGCACTATGTTATTTGCCATTCAGTCTGTTAGATTTATAATTTGGACAATAACACAAAAAGGAGGAAAGGTTTGATTCTTACAACGAGTAACATGGGGTTGCTTCTGTGAAGAAGCATATTCTGATTGAACATCTAGTTGCTTGGCATAGGTAGAAAAGTGCCAATGTGGTTCTCAATCTAGAGGAAACGCACCAAAAAAAGTCTAAAAAGATATTTGTTATTGGCTATGGGGCCATCATAGAGCATTTTGGGAATGCCAATCCTTACAAGAAAAATGATGCACAACAACAAAAATTTACAAAGGACTTGTCAAGTTGTTTGTGGCTAAAGCTTACATGCCTATTTCTGTTCTTGAAAGTTAGTGGCTAAAGCACTTAGTCATGCGGTAGAATCCACGAATTGTGTTTCTAAATTGTGGCTAAGACCATGAACAATATGTAATGATGACTTTGGATTCATGTATTATTACAGTAACCTCATTTGACTTGTGGGTGTCCAAATCTAGACATGACAGATTTACACTTGTCATTAATTTCATAAACTCATAGTGGGTGCCTTGCCATGTGATAGTGGGACTTTTTGAAGCCACTGAAATGTCTGGAGTTGAAATGGCAATGCAAGTGAAGGCGCTCCTATCATTGTACAACCAACTATACAAACTAATAGCCTATGTGAAGGATGAGGGTGGTAATCTCTCCACCTTTGCTTTGGCTCTTACTTCTATGGTTAGTTGTGGTCCTCTAGCACTTGTAGTTCCTTGGTAGGGATCATGTTTTTGCCATGTTTTTGGCAAAACATGCCAATATGCTTATAATGATAGTAATGTTTGTGTAGAGTTTTGGGAGTTTAGGTTGAAGGCCACTCAATATGCCTTGTTAGAAAACTATTACATGGATTAAGAAGTCTAACAAAGGCCAGAGTGAATGGTAGAGGGCATGACTTGATGCTAGGTTCTCCCATTGAAAAATTAAAAACACTAGTGAAGACTAGGTTCACTAGTAAGGTGATTTTGTTTCAAGAGACCCTGGAATATTAGGATGCCATCAATTTATGTTATGGGAGGACATGTGCCGATGCACGCAAAGTGATTGTTAAAACAATGTTTCCCATTGTGAAGTAATGTATCTTCAATCAAACCAAAGGATACTTGTTACGTTCTAATGCCCTAAATGTCGCCCTTTCAATTAATGTGCATATACAAAATCAGATTCAACAATATGAGATTACCCCTTTCAATTTTGTGAAGGGAGATTTTGAATTTGAATTGAGGGCATTGCGAGTGTGTATGATGGTAGACGTTCAGGCTTTTTTGGCTCCGTTTTTGGCATTTGCATCTACCTACAATGCTACCAAGGCTCACAAGAAGTTAGCATTAATGTTGGACCCACATTTTAAATCACTTAATGTAATGAAAACATTTGTTGGATGAGAAAAAATGATACAAATGGTGGCAAAGTATGATAACAAAACTTTACTACTTTTGTTGATGGTTGTTTTTTGATTCTTGCATCCGAATTTTGATGGCCTAACTAAAACAACACCAATTGATGGTGACAAAGATTCCATCTTTGGGGCAGTGACCTCAAATGAGGTCACTTTGCATAGGTTGTTGATAAATGAATTGAATTTGTTTCGACATTTGCATGTGAAGCCAAAGGATTTTGTGCTACCCCTGACTTGGTGGAAGATCCATGAAGCATGATTTCAAAATCTATATTTTGTGGCTTGATAGATTTTGGGGATTCCTAGGTCCGAAATTGAAACTAAAAGAATTTTTAGCATAGTTAGAGTTTTGACTAATCTCTAGCATTGTAGGTTGGGAATTGACAATCTTGACAAACTTGTGATGGTTGTAAAAAATTGATGCAAGAACAAATTGCTCACAAGAAGGGCAATCCATTGATGAATTTTTAATGGAAGAGGTGAATATCATTGATGAAAATGATATAATATTAGATGTGGCTGGTTATTTCACCATTGATCATGAGCTGGAATATTGACATATATGAATGTTTATGAACACTTTACTCTACTTTTTGAAGACTAGCTTTACCGTCAATAGGATGTTTGAAATGCTAACTTCAGTACCTTGATGTATTAGTCAACTACATTGGTTATTTCTAAATATGCATGGGATCAACTCCCATGTTTTCAATTCTCATTGAGTCAATAAAATGTCCAATGCCCCATGCACATTTGTTTTGAAACCTACTATTATATTTCCCATGTACTATGTTTTTAGATTTTACATTTTATTAATCAACCTAGTTGGAATTTGATTAATTAGATAATAAAAATTAGGTCTATAGTTTGTAGATCAAAGCTTAATATTCCCATTTCATAATTTGTAATGTTGGTTGATTGCAAGTGATGAAGCTACTTATATATGCATTGTAGAGTTATTGAAGTTTAGAACAACTATAATTATGTTTGTTGCCCATAGTTGGTTCCATTAGTTTTTTTTTTTTTTTTTTTGACTATTTTTTTACCCCATGGTTTTGTTTTTTTTTTTTTTTGAGAAGGCTGTGTGGAGGTGTTTTTTTTTAATTGATCAACAATTGGAA
>Ga0116231_10007641_pt1 | contig 19609 bp, 7 predicted proteins | sample S1TSphgellanicum_2_FD_89695 | JGI IMG/M metagenome (GOLD analysis project Ga0116231, IMG submission 89695) | Host-associated microbial communities from peat moss isolated from Minnesota, USA - S1T2_Fd - Sphagnum magellanicum MG | ecosystem: Host-associated > Plants > Peat moss > Unclassified...
AAGCGGCCGATACGTTTTCGACCAGCTACTCCGAGGGTCAGGCGTTTGCTGCCACGCGCGGCGGCACGGTTGAGCTCGGGCCCGGCAGCGCCACGGAGGTACTGCCCGAATACAGCGATGCCACGACGGCGGTTGCGGCGCAGGTGCAGTTACCTTCGCAGATCACGATCACCGGTCAAGCCGTGCTCATGCACGCGGCGGTCATCGAAGCGCCGGCGGGGAATCTCGACGTCACGGCCGAGGCGAACCCCTACTTGGGTGTGCAGTCAACTGGTAATCCCGATGCGAAGATCCGCATAGAACCCGGCACGATCATCGATTTGGCGGGCAGCCAGGCCGAATTGCCGATGGCGGCCAATCTCGTGAACGTGCAGCTGCGCTCGAACGAGTTCGCCGACGATCCCACGCAGCGCGGCGGTGCGTTGCAGTCGACCCCGACCAATACGGTGACGGTTACGGTGGACGTGCGCGCCGACGACGGCAAGGGCACGCCGATCGCGGACGTTTCATCCGCTATCGCCGCAGTGGGCCAAAACATCGCACAACGCACGCAAACCGGGGGTACGGCGCAATTCCAATCCGAAGGCGATCTGATCTTCAGCCCCGGCGCAAGCATCAACGTGTCGGGCGGCTCGACTACGTACCTCGGCGGCAGCATTCAAACCACCAAGCTGATCGGAGCCAACGGCCAGATCTACGACATCGGCAGCGCCAATCCGCTACTGACCTATACCGGCGTGATCAACCCGACGTTCACGCAGACTTACGATAAGTGGGGGATTCAGGAGGTCATCCCGACGACGGGATTGAGTGAATACGAATCGACCTATGTGCAGGGCGCCGCCGCGGGCGGCGTCCTGTTCGCCGCGCCGAGTCTCGCGCTCGGCGGTACGCTGCAGGCGAGCGCAGTGAGCGGTCCGTACCAACGCAGCGCACCGCCTGCCGGCGGCACTTTGACCATTGGCGAGTCCATAGCGACCACCACCTACAACGATTACCTCACGCCGAACGTCAGTTTTGTCACTACGCCGACCCCGTTCGCGGTGGCGGATGCTGCGGCTCTGCCGGCAGAAACCTTACAGCTGCCGACGACTTATCTGACCAGCAGTGGAATCACCAATACGACGATCTACAGCAATACCAGCATCGCCTTGCCGTCCGGTCTACCACTATCGTTGCCCGCCGGTGCCTCGCTGTCCCTGGTTGCACCACGTATCGACGTAGACTCCAGCATCACGGCCGTCGGGGGCACTCTTGCGTTCGAGAATGTACCGACATTCGTGGTCCCCGTTCCAACCGGTGTGCCATCGAACAGCACTCAGCGTCTCGGCATCGGTATCGGATCCGGCGTAACGCTCGACGTCAGCGGACAGTGGACCAATGACAGCATGCAGGCCGACGGCATTGGCAGCACACCCACCTATCAAAATGCGGGCTCGATCGAGCTCAAGCTGACCACGCAGCAAAGTGAACTCGTACTCGGCGACTATGTTTCGCTGCTGGCCAACGGCGGGGCGTGGCTGCAGTCCGGAGGCGCGTTGGCCTATGGTACGGGCGGTAACATTACCCTCGATGCTAGCCCGGCGCAGGCCGCGCTGCAATTTGGCCAGGCTGTCACCGTGCAAGGTTTCGGTACGGGCACCGCGTCGGGCGGCACTTTCTCCCTGTTGGTGCCGCGCCTCGAGATTTCTCAGGGCAGCGGCAACGCTTGGACCGAGGCACAGCGTGTCGATGATTTGACGAGCACCACGGGTCCCGTGCTCGATCTTTACGCACCCTTGTTTTCGGATTATGGATTCTCGGCGGTGAATTTGACGGCCACCGGCCCGGTCGAGTCGTATGCCACGACGGACGTACTGACAGTCGAGTCGGGGACCACCATCAACGCACAGACCAGTACGCTGCAGTTGACGCCGAATGACCTCGCGGCGCCGAGCGACACTCCCTTAAGCAGCCTTAGCCAGGTGAATTTGTTGCCGATCTATGAGCGGCCGACCACGAATGTATCCTTGAGTGTTTTGCGGCCCGCCGACGATACGGTGTTGGGCAGTACCCACTACGGAACCCTCGATATCCAGTCGGGTGCATCGATACTGGCAGGACCTGGCGCAACCATCGCACTCGCGGGCGAGGGCGGGGTCACCGTCAGTGGGACATTGCGCGCGCCCGGCGGCAACATTCAACTGTCGATTCCCAGTCCGCCCGAAGTCGATCCCAGTGATGCGAGCGGCCTCACGGATCCGGGTTACCAACCCATGCTCGGCATCGATCTGAAGCCCACCGCGATCCTCGACGTGAGCGGCACCGTTGAGATGACCCCGAATGCCCAGGGTCTGCTCACCGGTACCTTGCTGCCGGGCGGTGCCGTGTCGCTCCACGCCGACCGTGGCACCGTCATCGCTGAAGCAGGCTCGATCATCGATATCCAGGGCAGCAGCGCGACTCTCGACATTGCCAACTCGTCCATCCTCGCCGGCGACACGCGTGAAGTGGTAGCCGGTGCCGGCGGATCGCTGACGGCGAGTTCGCCCGAGTCCATCTCGCTGCTGGGCACGCTCGAGGCGCAAGCAGGTGTCGGCGCCGGCGGCAGCGCAGCTGCGGGGTCTCTGGAAGTCGATTTGGTGCGCGGTTCGAACAATCAAATCTTGAGTGGAGGGCCAAGCTTTCCCCAGGGTACGCTCGAGATCCAGCTGGTCAACAGCACCGCCGGCGATACGCCGAGCGCATCTTCCAGCAACGTCGCCGTGCTCGGTGCCGCGCAGCTGTCCGCATCTGGAATTGATTCCTTGACCCTGCGAGCGGGCGGCAGCGGCACGGCCCCCGCCAGCGGTGATATTGAAATCGACGTCGGCGAATTCTCGTTGGCCCGGCAACTCACGTTGGACGCGCCAAGTCTTACCGTTCAGGCGAGCGCCTCGCTGAGTGCTCCCTACGTCGCGATCGGCAACTCGGTTGCCAACGTCAATGGCACCACCGTCGTGCCCACGCCGACGTCAGGCAGCGGAAGCTTGACGATCTCGGCCCAGCAGATGAACTTGCTGGGCAACTTCGCGGTGCAGGGCGCCGCGACCGTCACGTTTGCAAGCTCGGGCGACGTGCAGCTCGAGGGCACCACGGCGACGAACGTCCCGGGTCCTGACACGGGCTCGATCGTGACCGCCGGCAGTCTGGCCATCGATGCACTGCGGGTGTACCCGGATACGTATACCAATTTTACGATCTCGTCGCTCAAAGGCAGCGGCGGAACGGTGTCGATCGGCAGTACCGGTACGTCGCCGGGGACGCCCCTTTCTGCGGACGGGACGGTCAGCATTTCGGCCGACAACATTGCGGTCAGCGGCACGTTGCTCGCGCCCTTCGGCAGCATCAATTTGACCGCGAACAACACGTTGACCCTTGCCAGCGGCAGCCTGGTTTCGGTGAGCGGCGCCGGGGTCGACATTCCGTTCGGCGAGACTGAGTTGAACCAGGGTGAATGGATCTACACCACACAGAGCGGCTACACCAACCAGATCACGGCTGTGCCCACGAAGCAAATCACCCTGACCGCGCCGAACGTGGCTGTGCAATCCGGGGCGACCGCGAATATTTCCGGCGGCGGCGATCTTTATGCCTATGAATGGGTGCCGGGGACGGGCGGCACCTATGACAATCTCAACGCGGTGTGCTGCGCGACCGCCAGCAATACGGCGCTGAGCAGCATTCCCAATCTGTATGCAATCCTGCCCGCCGCCAAGGGTCAGGCCGGTCCCTACGATCCGGAGGAATCGGCTCAAGCGATTCCAGGACAGACCATCTACCTTAGCGGCGGGGCGGGCGTGGCTGCCGGCTACTATGATTTGTTGCCGGCGCGCTATGCCCTCGCCGCGAGTGCCGTGTTGATTCAGCTCGAACCCAGCATCGTGAGCGCGAGCAGCGGGCAGATTGGTGCGCTCGCGAGTGGCACGCCGGTGATCGCCGGTTACCTGTCCACCGGGACCACCGGCCTGCACACGAGCGGCGCGACCGACTACGAAGGCGTGGCGGTGTACCCGAGCGGATACGCCGAGGAGCTCTCGTCATATACGCTCAGTAACGCGTCGTCGTATTTCGGCAACCTCGCCCAGCTCGCGGGCACGGGTCGGGTGGCTGAGCCGGCGGACGCCGGAACTTTGACGCTCTCGGTCACGCCGGCGGCCATCAATACATTGAATCTGCAGGGCAGCGTGCTCACCGCCCCCGCCACCGGCGGGCGCGGCGCGCAGGTCAACTTGAGCGCGCCGGACCTCGTCATCGCTGCCAGCGACAGCGGTGCCGGCGATGGTTCGACCACGGTGTCCGCCGGCGTGCTGCAGAGCTGGAATGCCGGGTCGCTGACGTTGGGCGGCGCGGCTACGCCGCTCGCTGCCACCATCGTCGCGACGGCGACGACGTCGACCACCACCGACAATACCAGCATTGCCGTGGAGGCCAACAGCGTCACCGTGCAGTCCGGCGTGCAGCTGACCGCTGATCAGATCGAACTGGTCGCGCAGCAATCGATCGATGTGCAGGCCGGCGCCTTGCTGCAGTCGACGTCGGGGAAGAGCGGTACCCCGCTCACGACCTTGCCTTCCGTCAGTAACGTCATCCTGACCGATACGTCCGCAACGCCGAATGCTTCGTTCCAGGCGGCCTTGCTCGGCGTTTCCGATCTGACGCTGCCGGTCGTGTGCCGCAGCAGCGCCTGTATTCCCAGCGCCGCGACGATCAATGTGCCGAGCGCGGCTACACCCGCGCCCAATGCGACCATCGCCATCGAGACGGGCGCCACGTTGAATTCCGGAGGCGCACTCGCCGTCGATGCGCCTGGCAGCGTGACGCTCGCCGGCACGCTGCAGGGCAAGGGCGCGAGCTGGTCCTTGAGTTCGAGCAGTATTGCCTTCTCAGGCGCAGGCTCGACCGATACCTTGAACATCGGCACGGGGGTGCTGGCATCCCTGCAACAGGCGGGTGCCGTGCGCCTTACGAGTCAGGGCGATATCGATATCGAGGGTCCGGTATCGCTCGGCGTCGGGTCGAGCGGTACCCCCACGTTGAATTCGCTGACGCTCATCGGCAATTCGATCGACGATCAAACCGGTGACAACGTCGTATTCGGCGCCGCCAACCTGAACCTCGGCGGCAATATCGCCCCGAATACCGCCAGCTCGCCGCCGGCGGCGACCGCGGGCAGCGCGACGCTTTCGCTCATTGCCAACACCGTGACGGTCGGCCCCGGCGTGCTTGCGATCAATGGTTTCGGTCAGACTACCGCGCAAATCGCCGGGGCTTTGCAGACCAAGGGTGCGGGTTACCTCAATGTCGGCGGCAACCTAACCGTCAATGCCGTCGAACTCACGCCGGCGCCGGATGCCGCGGACGAGCCGGGCACCACGCTGGCCGCGACGGGGGCGTTGAATATAGGCGCGCCGACAACGGCGAGCGCCGGGACCACGCCGACCCTGGTCGGCGGCAGCCTGACCTTGGCGGGCGGCAGCATCGATGATGCAGGCGTGATCGTCGCGCCGTCGGGGATCGTGGAGCTCGAAGCGACGGGCAACTTACATCTCGCTTCCACCGCGAGCATCAGCACCGCCGGTACGACGCTGCCGGTGGTCAACCAGAGTGCGGCCTCGCCGGGCGGCCTGGTTATACTCAGCAGCGCCGGCGGCAACTCGAGCCTCGATGCAGGTTCCACGGTGAGCGTGGCCGGCAGCGCGGCAGCGCCGGCCGGTAACCTGACCGTGGAGGCGGGCTCCGGCACCGTCACGATAGCCGGAACGATCGATGGCGCCGCGGCGGGAAACACCGGTGGCAGCCTTAGTATCTATGCGGGTAATCTCGCCGGCGGCCTCGGCAGCCTGCTTGCAAACCCCGGGTTGGCCGGTTTTAGCGGCGCGCTGAATGTGCGCGTGCGTACCGGCAGCCTGGATCTACCCAGTGCCGGTGCGATCACGTCGAACAGCATCACGCTCACGGCCGACACGGGCGAGATCGACATCGCCGGCGTCTTGAGTGCGCCGTCGGCGGCGCAGCGCGGTCTGATCGACCTGTCGGGTGGCACCGGAGTGACGCTCGAGTCGACCGGTCAGCTGCATGCCGATGGCAGCGGTAGCTCGGGCCGCGGCGGTGAGATCGACCTGAACTCAGTGACGGCCAGCTGCCCGGCTGCGGCTTGCTCGAGCACGGGCTCGATCACCTTGGACAGCGGCAGTGTGATCACGACCGATGGCACGGCTCAAATGGGCGAGCTCGTCCTGCGTGCGCCCGCCCTGGTCAGCGGCAACGATGTCGCCATCAACGTGGGGTCTGCCGGCCTCGGCGCCAATGTGAGCCAGGTCGGACAGGTCATCATCGAACCGGTGCAGGTGTCGGCCACGTCCTCCGCCTCCGTGGACTCGGACCTTGCCAACGCCGTTGCGAACGCCACTACCTTCCTGAGCGCCGCCACACCGACCATTTCCGCCCGTCTCGGCGCAGGCGTCACCCCGATTGCAGTCCAGGCCGGCGTCGAACTTCAGGATGAGAATGCCAACGATGCTCTCACGTTGCAGTCATCGATCGACCTGAGCCAAAACAGCACGCAGGGCCAAGTCGTCAATGTCGCGGTACTGGCCGCAGATGGCATCACAGTCAATGGCACGATTTCCGACGGCTTCCTGTCCGCGACGCCGACCGGAACGGCGTCGACGAATTTGCCATCGGGCTCGCTCACGTTCGTCGCCGGCGCCGACCTTTCGAGCGCCAACACTCTGTCGGTGCTTCAAGGATCAAGCGCAGCCCTCGTGTTAGGACCGCAGGCCGTGCTGCGAACGGGGACCGGCGACATCAGTCTCGCCGCGGCCGGCGCGATCGATTTTCAATCCGGCGGGGGAAGCGCTGCCACCGTGTACACCGGGGGCCTGTCCGGTGCGAGCCCGATTGCGTCAACCAGCGTCACGGGGGAGGAGAATTTCCCCACCGATGGTGGAAATATTCGCATCGTGGCGGGTGGGGATGTCATCGGTGCACCGCTCAACGGTTTCAATCCCGACAATGGCAACTACAGCGTGACCGGCTGGCTGTTGCGCGGAAAGAGCGTTGCATCCCCGACCACCAGCACGACAGGGACCTCGTCGCTGTCGTCCGTTGGGAACTACGGGATCGATTTCGATGACTTTTCTTGGAATGTCGGTGCCTTGGGAGGAGGCGATGTCACGGTTGCGGCCGCGGGCAAGATCAGCAATTTGTCGGCAGCAACCGCGGATAGCAGTCCCGACGGCAACGCCACTCTCTATGGGGCGGGGGGAGGCTTGCAAATCAGCGCGACGGGCGACATCGGCAGCGCGCAACTCTACGTCGCCGACGGTCAAGGTGCCGTGACGACCAACGCCGGGATGACCGCGATCTTGCAAGGCTCGAACGGTCAGTTGGCAGGATCGAGCATCGCACTCGGCAACGCAGGCGTCTCCGTGTGGGCGCGGCAATCGGTGCAAGTCGATGCCATCTATAACCCGACATTCGTCTCGACGGCCGCCAACCCACCGGTCAAACCGCCGCAATTCTCTACGTACGGTTTCGATTCCGCGCTCAATCTTTCGAGTACGGACGGCAGCGTCGCCATCAGCGACGAGTTGGGCTCGGGCGGCATGCTCGGTGTCTTGATCGGCGCCGACCTCACCAAGGCACCGGGTTCCGCGGGATTTTTAGCCCTACCTCCGGATCTCAACGTGCAGGCCTTGCAGCAGGACATCGAGCTCAATAACACCTACGCCATCCTATTCCCCTCGAGCACGGGGCAACTCCGGCTGGTCTCGGGCCTGGACATTGCTGCCGAGAGCAGTTCGAGCAGCTCCGAAATCGGTATCGGTATGTCGGACAGCGCAGAGGTTCCCACCGCGGCCAACGCCAGTGTCGCGCTCGCCGTGGGTTCGCTCTCGACGGCAGGACTGGTGTCGTTCCAGGGGGCTATTCACGTGGGTGACTCGCAGCCGGCAATCATTGCTGCGGCGCGTGATATCGACAACCTGTACTTCAACATTCCGAAGGCGGCAGACATTTCGGCAGGTCGCGACATCATCAATCTCGCCTACCAGGGCCAAAACATAGCGCCGTCCGATACCACCTTGATCACGGCGGGTCGCGACATCGACTACACGACGACGCCGCGGGTAGATATATCGGTGGGCGGAGAAGGCAGCCTGGACATCTTCGCGGGTCGCAATGTCGATTTGGGCATATCGTCCGGCATCGTGACGACCGGCAATCTGCTCAATGCCAATTTGCCGAGTGCACAGGGCGCTGATTTGACCTTGGCCGTCGGCTACGGTAGCGAGGGCGCCGACTATGCGTCTTTCTTGACCGATATCATCACGCCTTCGAGCACCTATCAAGCCGAGCTCGCGACCTATGTCGAATCGCAAACCGGACAAACCGGCTTGACCTATGCTCAGGCGCTCAAGTCATTCGCGAGCTTCACCGTGCCTCAGCAGGCTGCGTTGATCGACACTGTATTCTTCAATGAGTTACTGCTTTCCGGTCGCGCAGCAAATTCGGGCAGCGGAGTCGGCTTCGCGGAGGGCTACGCGGCCATCGATGCGCTGTATCCGGGCAGCCGCAATGCGACGGCGGCGAACCCCAATCCCTACTCGGGGAATCTAGATCTCATCTATAGTCAAATTTATACGTTGAGCGGCGGCAACATCTCGATTCTGGTGCCCGGCGGCGACATCGACGTGGGCCTCGCTTTTCCGCCGACCGGCCTCACAACCAAGAATCCCGGCAACCTCGGCATCGTGGCCGAGGGCTCGGGTAACATCGACATCTATGCCGAGGGCGACGTGAATGTCAATGCATCGCGAATATTCACCCTCGGCGGCGGCAACATCCTGATTTGGTCCGACGAAGGCAGCATCGATGCCGGCAACGGTTCGAAGTCGTCGCTGTCGGCACCGCCGCCCACCGTACTGATCAACGCAGATGGGTCTTTGACCATCGATTATTCCGGTTCTCTCTCGGGCAGCGGCATCCGCACCATCCAGACCGACCCCGAGGTGCCGGCCGGCAATGTCGATCTCGATGCGCCTGTTGGCACCGTCAATGCGGGCGATGCGGGTATCGGCGCGGCAGGCAACATCAACATCGCTGCCGCGCACGTGATCGGAGCGCTCAACATCAATTTCGGCGGTTCAGCCACGGGCGTGCCGTCAGACTTGAGCGGCTTGGCAGCGAGCCTGTCCGGGGTTTCGTCAGTCGCTGCCGGCGCCACGACCAGCAGCACCGCCGCGGTGGCGGAATCGGCCGCGCAAAAGGAAACCGCCCCCTTGGCGCAAAGCGCATTGAGCTGGCTCGAGGTGTTCGTCACGGGCTTGGGCGAAGAGAATTGCAAGCAGGACGATCGCGAGTGCCTGAGGCGCCAGAAGCAAGCCTCGCCTTGACCGAAAGGCGGCGGCGCCTCGAGACGCGGATCGCTGCGTACCGACTCAGAGAAATCGCCGCGCTGTAACAAAACCATCACGGGCTTTATCGAGAATGTGCCCTCTTGAAACGCCCCTCTAGGAATCTACGCCCCGTGAAGGCCGTCGCCAGACTGACCATGATCGTTGCGGTGCTCGTGCCCGTGGCGGCGCTCGCCGCATCGTGGTGGAACAACGACTGGAAGTTCCGCAAGGAAATCGGCTTCGACTTGTCCTCGACCGGTGCGGATATCGCGGCCAGCCCTCAGGATGTTCCCGTGCTCGTGCGGCTGTCGCTCGCGAATTTCGCCTATTTCAACGACACCAAACCCGATGGTTCCGATTTTCGCCTGGTCGCCGGCGACGACAAGACGCCGCTCAAGTTTCATTTCGAAAAGTACGATCCCCAGAGCCAGATCGCGCTTCTCTGGGTGCGTGTGCCGCAACTGACCGGCGGCTCGAAGAGCGACAAGATCTACGCATACTACGGCGATCCCGATGCGCCCAGCGCCGCCGATATTGCCGGCACTTACGATGCGCAACAGGCGCTGGTGCTGTCCTTCGGCGAGACCGCCGGACTGCCGCAGGATTCCACCGCCTACAAGAACAACCCCACCGCGTCGAGTGCGGTGCTGACGCCGGCCTCGCTGATCGCCGGTGGTGTCAAGTTCGCGGGCAATGAGAGCATCACGGTCCCCGCAACGGCATCGCTGCGCCTGCTGCCGAATCAAGGCCTCACCGCATCGGCATGGCTGCGCATCGAACAGCCGCAACAGGCGGCCGTGCTGTCGCTCAGCGACGGGGCGAATTCCATCGAACTCGACCTGGATGGTTCCAAGCCCGTGGCGCGCGCCACCATGGCGGGGGTTGCCGCGAGCGTTGCCAACCCTTCCGATTTGTCGCTCAATCAGTGGCATCACGTGGCATTCACGGCGGGCGGCGGCAAGCTCACGCTGTACGTCGACGGACTGGTGGCGGGCAGCGCGCCGGTGACTCTGCAAGAGGTCGGCGGCACATTCACGGTCGGCGCCGCCAACGGCAAGTTCTTGAGCGGCGATGTGGACGAAGTGGAAGTCTCCAAGGTCGCGCGCAGCGCCGAGTGGATCAAGGCTTCGGCCACGAGCCAGGGCATGGATTCCAGCTTGGTGGTGTACGGCGCCGACGGACAGCGCGAGGCTGGCGGCCAGACCTCGTATTTCGCCACGATCGCCAAGAATCTCACCGTCGACGGCTGGGTGGTGATCGGCATCTGCATGGCGATGCTGGTCATCGCGCTGCTCATCATGATCGTCAAGGCGTTCTTCCTATCGCGCGTCGAGCGCGCCAATGCGAAATTCCTCAAGGAGTTCCGCCGCCTCTCGGCCGATGACACGGCCGCTCTCGACGAGACGGGCGCGGACGACGTCGATAATCTCGACGTCAGCCCGTCGATGTCATCGCTCGCGGGCGATCAGAACAAATTCGGCGCGTCCACCCTGTATCGCCTCTATCATCATGGGGTGCGCGAGGTCAACAAACGCGTCGCGGCGCAATCGGTGAGCGCGGCGCACGCGAACGTGCTCTCGCCGCAATCCATCGACGCCATCCGCGCGGCGATGGACGGCACCATGACCCGGCTGCAGCAAAGTCTTTCCAGCCAGATGGTGCTCCTCACCATCGCCATTTCCGGCGGACCGTTCCTGGGGCTGCTCGGTACGGTGATCGGGGTGATGATCACCTTTGCCGCGATTGCGCTGTCGGGCGACGTCAATGTGAACGCCATCGCGCCCGGAGTCGCGGCGGCGCTCGCCGCCACGGTCGCGGGTCTGGCGGTCGCGATCCCGGCGCTGTTCGGCTACAACTGGCTCAACACGCGCATCAAGGCGATCAGCGCCGACAACCGCGTGTTCGTCGACGAGTTCGTCACGCTGCTCGCCGAACAGTACAGCTAAAGGCGCGAGGCATGTCAGGCCCAGTCGACAGCGGCGACAAGGATGTCTACGACGACATCAACATCACCCCGATGCTGGATCTCGCCTATGTGCTCATGGTCATTTTCATCATCATGACCACCGCATCGGTCCAAGGCATCAAGGTGAACCTGCCCAAGGCGAGCGATACGCCTTCGCTCGCCAAGCCGCAGACCAAGGCGATCACGATCACGGCGGATGGAACGATGTATCTCGATACGTATCCGGTCAGCTTGGCGGAACTCGAGACGCTCTTGCGCCAGTACAAGGCGGCCAACCCGAATCTACCCGTGGTGGTCAAGGCCGATTCGACCATTGCCTATCAAAAGGTGGTCGATGTGCTCGATGTCATCGGTCGTCTCGAGATCACGCAACTTGGGCTAGTGACCCAGCGCATCGTCAAGTAGCGGTGAGCCGTGCCGGACAAGCGTACCGTGCGTCGCAATCTTACACGGCTGGTGGGGGCCGTCTTCGCCGTTCTCGCCGTCCTCGGTTTCATCTGGTTCGTGCAGACGATGATGGGCGCCAAAACCGGCAAGACGACGCGGATGGTGGAGACGGTGCAGATCATCCGGCCGCCACCGCCGCCACCGCCAGATGAACCGCCGCCACCCCCGCCACCGCCGGAAAAGGCGCCCGAGCCGCTGCCGAAGGACGTTCCCGAGCCGACGCCCGAGCAGCAGCCCGATCAGGCCCCCGAGCAGCCGCTCGGCGTCGACGCGGAAGGGTCCGCTGGCGGCGATGCATTCGGGCTCGCGGCGCGCCAGGGCGGCAGCGATCTGATCGGTGGAACGGGTACGGCACCGTTTGCGTGGTACACGAACCGGATGCGCGATGAGATCAAGGACCGGTTGACGGCTTCGCCGTGCACGAAAGCGGCGAAGGGGTCGTTGTTGACGCGCGTGCTGGTGGCGGCGGACGGAAGCGTCAAGCAAATCAAATTGACCGCGGGTACCGGCAACCCGAAGGTCGACGAATGCGTCGACAAGGTGCTCGAATCGATCACGAGCTTGGGGGCTGCGCCGCCGGCAACCATGCCGGAGCAAGTGAATCTGCGCATCGTGTTTTGAATTACTACGGCTCGAATCGACAAAATGCTACGGAGAGGGATGAACATGTTCAGCGCGAAAACACTACGATCGGGAGCGGCATTCTTGGCGCTCGTGCTCGCCCCTGTCGTGGCGTGCCACGCGAACGATGATCATCAGTCGCTCGAGGAGCTGCGCGATACGGTCATCAACTTGCTTCAGGCCTTGGTCGATCAGGGAGTGATCAGCAAAGAGAAAGCACAGCAGATGGTCAAAGCCGCGCAGGATAAGGCCGCGGCGGATGCAATGCGCTCCGCGGCCAACGCGAATGCCGCCGGCAAAGAGGATCAAGGGGCAGTGCGTGTGCCCTACGTGCCGCAGATCGTCCAGGACAAAATCGCCAAGCAAGTGGAAGAGGAGGTCAAACCCGCCGTCGTGGCCGACGTGGTCCGGCAAGCCAAAGTGGAGAAATGGGGCGTACCAGGCGCGCTTGCCGATTGGCTGACCCGCATCCGACTTTACGGCGACGTCACGTTGCGCGAGGAGGGCATTTTCTACGCCGGTGACAATGCGCCTGAGTACAACTACTTCGCGATCAATCAGGCGGGCGGGATCGCGCAGGCGGGTGAAAACGCATTCTTGGATACAGACGAGAACAGAATTCGATTCCGCGGCCGCGCGCGCTTGGGCGTGGAAGCGAATTTCAGCGACTCGGTCACCGCGGGCCTGCGGATCGTGACCGGCAATACCGGAGATCTCGTGTCCGAATCGCAGACCTTGGATGGCACCGCGCCCTATGCGTTCGGGCTCGATCAATTGTATATCCGCCTCGATGAACGCAGCGCCCAGCGTTTTCCATGGTTGTCGGTGGTCGGGGGCCGCTTCTTGAACCCGTACGAAACTCCGACCGACTTGATCTTTCATAAGGACCTGACCTTCACGGGGATGGCCGCCACGGGGCGACTCGGCTTCGGCGATGGCAGCGCCGGGCAGTCGCATCTGTTCCTCACCGTGGGGGGGCACCAGCTGCAAGAAATCGAATTCTCCGCCCATGACAAGTGGCTGGTCGGAGCCGAGCTCGGCGCGAATTTGCGCTGGAATGAGAGTCAAACGCTGCGCGTGTCCGGCGCTTTCTACGACTTCTTAAACGTCACGGGAAAACTCAATCCCGCCGATCAACCGGGACTCTATAACTACACGGCGCCGACATTCCTGCGCTTCGGCAACACCGTGTTCAACATTGCCAACACCCAGGGCGGCACGAACACGAACCAGCTGTTCGCCCTTGCCTCCGAATACCGGCTCGCGAACTTGAACGCAACGTACACTTACGCGGTAGGGCGGCATACGTTGGCCGTGACCGCGGACGCCGTCAAGAACTACGGGTTCAATGCGGCCGCGGTCGAAGCAAACACGGGCTACTACGTGGCCCCTCGGGTCAAGGGCTATCAAACTGACGTGAGTTTCGGCTATCCCACGGTGCTCACGGCAGGCTCCTGGCGGGCTCTGGTCGGTTATCGTTACTTGCAGCGGGACGCGGTCATCGATGGCTACACCGATTCGGACTTTCATTTTGGAGGTACGAATGCACGCGGCTATTACCTGGTTGGCGACTATGGGCTCGTCGACCGCGTGTGGCTGCGTCTGCGCTACCTGAGCGCCAATCAAATCGATGGCCCGACTTACGACGTCGACACGCTGCAGATCGACGTGAACACGCGATTCTAGGAGTGCAACGATGAAGATCCGTGTGCCTATCGTGGGGTTGCCGGCTCTACTCTTCGCGGCAGCGTTTGCGAACGCCCAGGCCCCGCGCAGCGGCGGCGCCTCCGGCGGCAGCGATTCTCAGAGAATCATGCAGCAGTACCAGCAGGTCGCCGCGGAAAAAACCTCACTGCAGGCGCAGTTGGCGCAGATGAAAAAAGATCTCGACGGCGCCAACGCCGAACTTAAGGCAGTGAAGAAGGAACGCGATGCGCTCAAGGCGCAATCGGCGGGCACACGTGCGGCGGCTGCACAGCTCGCGCAAGCGACTGCGGCTAAGGAGAGCGCGGAGAAAGGCTTGGAGCAAAACAAGCAAAAGACCGCCGAACTGGTCGACCGCTTCAAGCTGACCATCGGCACGCTCAAGGGCGTGGAATCCGAAAAGGCGCAGCTGCAGAAAGACAACGCCGCATTGAGCAGCGCGTTCGATAAGTGCGTCGCGAACAACTTCGAACTCTTCGACATCAGCAACGCGGTTCTGGATCGCTATGAGCACGTCGGCTTCTTTACCAAGACCGCGGCCGCGGAACCGTTCACGCGGCTGACGCGGACGCGTATCGACAATCTGGTCGACGAATACCGGCAGCGTGCGCAGGAGCTGCGCCTCAAGAAATCCGTCTCCCCGGCCGCTGTACAGCCACCGGGTTGACCTTCGCCAACATTCAAGGGCTCGCGGATAAGGCCATGGAGACATTGGAACAGCGTCTCGACGCCGCACGGGAAAAAGCCAAGGTTCTCTACCAGCAGGGGCGCCTCAGGGAGTCGCTCGCCGTTCACGATGAGGCTTTGGACCTAGCGCCGCACGCAGTGGTGATCCGCTTGAGCGCGGCAAAACTGGCTCACGCCCTCGAACTTCAGGACTTGAGCTTGCGCCACTTCGAGGAAGCGGCGCGCCTCGACCCGAATTGCTACGCGGCGATCGAGGCCGCGCGCCGTATCTGCGCCGGTGCCGGGATGGCGGAACGGGCAGCGCTCTATGCGAGTCGCAGCTACGATTTGAATCCAACGCCGGACCTGCTGTTGTCGATGAAGCTCATGGTCCCCTCCATCATGGCTTCGGTGGATGCCATTGGCGATTTCCGCGCATGTTACTCCCAGACCATCCGTCAATTGCTGGCATCGCCGCCTCGTCTCGAGGCGCCGAGCGGCGATCTCGGTGTCGGCGGATTCTTCCTCGCCTATCACGGTGAGAATGACCGTGAATTGCAGGTGGCCGCCGCTCGGCTGTTCTTAAAGGTCATTCCTCGCCTGGAGTTCACGGCGCCGCACTGCAGCGACGAGCGCCCGCGAGATCGGCCCAAACTCAAGGTGAGGATCGGCTTCATCTCCCGCTTCTTTGCCGCGCACTCCATCTTTTCGACCTCCGTCGGTCTCATCGAACACCTGTCGCGCGAAATTTTCGAGGTGATCGTGCTGCGAATCACGCCGTCTCGCGATGATGCCTGCACCGCCCGGATTCGCGCGGCGGCGGATCGCATCGTGGAGCTCGATCCCGATTACTATCGTGCTCGCGATCAAATCTCGGCGCTCGGCCTCGATATTCTTTTCTATCAAGACATCGGCATGGAGCCGATGTCTTATTTCCTTGCCTTTGCACGGCTAGCCCCCGTGCAATGCGTCTCCTTCGGACATCCCAATACGACGGGAATACCGACGATGGACTATTTTCTGTCGAGCGACCTGTTCGAGCCCGCGGACGCGGACCAGCATTACAGCGAGACCCTCGTGCGGCTGCACGATCTGCCGACGCTCGCATACTATTACGAGCCGCAGCTGCCGGCAGCGGCAGCATCCGCGCAATCCTTTGGATTGCCGCCCGACACGACGCTGTACGTTTGCCCCCAAACTCTATTCAAGCTGCATCCGGATTTCGATCCGATCCTCGCGGGAATTCTGGCGCGCGACGCGCGCGGCGTCGTGGTGCTGAGCGCCGGGCAGTTCCAAGATTTCACCGACCGGCTACGTGCGCGATTCGCGCAAACGCTCCATGAATTCCAGCGGCGCGTGCTGTTCGTACCGTTCATGGCGTTCGAACGATTCATGCAGTTGCTGGCTCTCGCGGATGTCGTCCTGGACACCTTGCATTTCAACGGCATGAACTCCTCGCTGCAGGCGTTCTCCGTGGGAGCGCCGGTCGTAACCTTGCCGGGCCGCTTCCAGCGCGGCCGACATACACAGGCCATGTATCGGAAGATGGCCATTTTCGACTGCATCGCACGGGACCCGCAGGATTACATCGACATCGCGGTGCGAATCGGCACCGACGGCGAGTATGCAAGGGATTTGCGGCAGCGCATCCTGGCGCGCAAGCGCGTGCTGTTCGAGGATGCGCGCGTCCTGCGCGAATTCGAACGATTCTTTCTGGAGGCGCTCGACAATGGCGACTGACCCGACAGCGGTCGGTCGGGAGAGTGCATGACCGACGTGGCGCCGCAGCAGCAAACGCCGGAGCTCGCAGCGAGGCTAACCCGGGCCTTGCAGCTTCACCAAGGGGGCGACCCCGGCCGGGCCGAAGCACTCTACCGCGAAATACTCGCGTCGACCGCCGGCAGCTTCGATGCCGCGCACTTGTTGGGCGTGGCGCTGATCCAGCGCGGCGCTCATGAGGAAGGTATCGCGCGAATCCGCCAGGCCATTGCGCTCGATCCACGCCAACCCAATGCGCGGTACCATCTGGTGCGCGCGCTGCTCTGCCGCCGTGACTGGCCGGCCGCGGTGAGCGCCTGCGACGATCTGTTGACCCTGCAGTCTCAGAACGCCGAGGTCTGGTTCTTACGCGGCAATGCTCGACAGCAACTGGGCTCGCATGCCGCGGCGGTCGACGACTACGCTGAGGCGCTGCGTCTCAAGCCCGATTTCCCGGCGGCATGGAACAATGCGGGTCACTCACTGCGCGTGCTGCGGCGCCTGGCGGCGGCGACCTCGGCGTTCAGGCGAGCCCTCGCGCTGCAGCCTGCCTACATGGTGGCCCTCAACAATCTAGGGCTGGCACTCCTCGATTCGCAGCGGCTCGACGAGGCGCTGCGCAGTTTCGATGACGCGCTCGCAGTCCAGCCGGACGCCATCGAGGTACTCAGCAACAGAGGCACCGCGCTGATGGCGATGAAGCGCTGCAGCGAAGCGGCGGACAGTTTCGCTCGAGTGGTCAGCCTGGCGCCGGACTTCGGCGCTGCCGTCGGGAGCCTTTTGTATGCGAGGCGCAATTGCTGCGATTGGTCGGACGATGAGTCCCTCGCGCAGCGCGTGGTTGCCGCCGTCGAGCGCGGTCAAATGGCCGACGCGCCGCTCTCGTTCGTGGGAGTGTGTGATTCGGCCGCGCTGCAGCTGACCTGCGCGCGGACCTTCTCGGCAGCGCGCTATCCCTCAAAGGCGCGACATCCGTCCACAGCGGTGGTCATCACCCCAAACGCGCACCGGCAAGATCGGATCCGCGTGGCGTACCTTTCCGGAGATTTCGGCGAGCATGCCGTGTCCTACCTGATTGCGGGCGTCATCGAGCACCACGATCGCACCCGGTTTGAAACCATCGGTGTCGGCTGGGGTCGCGGCGACGGTCCGACGCACATGCGCCTGCGCGGGGCATTCGAACGATTCATCGATGCCACCGACGTGTCGGACGCAGAAATCGTGTTGCGTCTGCGTGACCTCAAAGTTGATATCGCGGTCGACCTGACGGGACACACGAGCGGTCAACGCACGGAAATTTTTACAAGTCGTGCAGCGCCCGTGCAAGTCAATTACCTCGGTTTCCCGGGCACGAGCGGCGTGACGGAAATCGACTATATCCTGGCGGATGAATTCCTCATTGCGCCGCAGAATCAGTGCCATTACAGCGAAAAGGTCGTCTACTTGCCGGAGTGCTTCCAAGCCAACGATGACCAGCGGGTGATCGATGCGCCGGCGCCGACGCGAAACGATCTGGGCCTGCCGCCGGACGGATTCGTCTGGTGCTCCTTCCACGGCAGCCATAAGATCACGCCGTCGATGTTCGAGGTTTGGGTGCGTCTCGCTCGTGCCGTGCCGGGAAGCGTGCTCTGGCTGCTCGGCGGAAATTCGCTCGTCGAGGACAATCTTCGCCGCGAAGCGGCTGCGCGCGGCCTCGATCCGCAGCGACTGGTGTTTGCGGCTCATCTGCCGTATTCACGGCATCTGGCGCGACTGGGATTGGCCGACCTATGTCTGGATACCCTGCCCTTCAACGGCGGTGCAACCACGAGCGATGCGCTTTGGGCTGGAGTGCCGGTGGTGACTTGCGCCGGCCAAAGTTTCGCGGCACGCATGTCCGGTAGTTTACTGCACGCCCTTGGGTTCCCTGAGCTGGTGGCGTATTCCTCGAGCGACTACGAGCGCCTGGCGCTGCAGTTGGCGCGCGCGCCTGAACGGCTCGCGTCGCTGCGGCGCCGACTCGTACAGCGAAGAGAATCGAGCGCGCTGTTCGACACGACGCGCTTCTGTCGTCATCTGGAGGCGGCCTACACCGCCTTGCTGGAGCGTCACGCCCGGGGCGAGCCCCCGGCGATGCTGCGGGTGCCGGTGCGGCCGACGGAGCGCTGTCAAAGCCCCCGCGAAGATTCATGAGGCGACTCGCTCCGAATGTGTTGCGGGGTCTTTGCGTAGCTCAATACGCAAGCGCTGCCACTCTTAAAGTGGCCGGTGCGAGCCCGCTGCGATGGCGCTCGATCATTGCGGCCAACGCGGCCTCCAGATGGCGACAGAAGCGCTCTGTATCGAACAGTGGACTTAAACCGCGCTGCCGCGCTCGCGCTACGGCGGCCCGCGCCCCGGCGAGTCGCGCTCGGCTGCGAACCAGCTGCAAGGCCAAACCTTCGTACTCCTCGAGCGACCGGGTCACCAATTCTGGTACCCCCAGCGCATGCAGCAGGCTGCCCGACATGCGCGCCGCGAAACTTTGGCCGGCGCAAGTCACCACCGGCACTCCGGCCCAGAGCGCATCGCTGGTGGTCGTTCCTCCATTGAACGGTGACGTGTCCAAACACAGGTCCGCCAATCGCAGGCGCGCCAGATGCTCCGGATACGGCAGGGACTTGGCGAACACCAGCCGTTCGCGCGAAATCCCGCGGGCGAGCGCTTCGCGGCGCAGATTGTGCTCCACAACGTCGTTGCCGGCCGCCAACCAAAGCACGCTGTTGGGAGCCGCCAGCAGCAGCCGACACCAAATATCGAACAGAGGCGGATTGATCTTGTAGCTGCCGTGGAAGGAGCACATCACCAGCCCGGCCTCGGGGAGATTGACATGGCTGCGCGTAGGCGTGGGGGCGGCGCTCGGCCGCTTGTCGTCGTTCGCCTGAAAACACTCCGGCAGGTACGCGATGCTTTCGCTGTAGGCGCAGCGTTGCGATTCCGGAATCAAAAACTCATCCGCGATCAGATAGTCGAGGTCCGGCGACCCCATCGTCGCGGGGAAACCGAGATA
>Ga0116231_10007642_pt1 | contig 19608 bp, 14 predicted proteins | sample S1TSphgellanicum_2_FD_89695 | JGI IMG/M metagenome (GOLD analysis project Ga0116231, IMG submission 89695) | Host-associated microbial communities from peat moss isolated from Minnesota, USA - S1T2_Fd - Sphagnum magellanicum MG | ecosystem: Host-associated > Plants > Peat moss > Unclassified...
AGTAGTAGTAGTAGTAGTAGTGGAAGAAGAAGAAGAAGAAGAAGAGAGAACAAAACCTAGCACGCCAGTACAATAACCACAACAACACGAAAGCAAAACCAACAAATACCCCAAAACGAATCTACTACTTCTTCTTCTTCTAATAAGTCTTCTTCCCACACCAAGAGTGTTTTTCTTCCGTGACACAAAAGATGAGGAAGTCGAGGAGGACGAGGCTTCCATTCCTCCTCCTCCTATTCCACTCCTTCTGCACCAACTCCCCTTGACCATCGCCGCCACGAAGCAAGCGCTCGATCCTTCTACAGCGCTAGCGAATCCTTCTGCAAAAGGAGCCCCGCACGACGACAACGACGACGACAGCGCTACAGCAACATCGCTGCTGTGCCACCACCGCCACCATCATCATCATCACTGCATGTGTTTTGTTCCAAGTTTTGTGTATATTTATTTAAACATAAATATTTTTTCCAATTTTTTAAATTGTTTTTTGTTTTTAGGTTTTGTGTGCTTTTAAATATAATATTGATAGTGAATTATTATTTTTAATAAAGACTGTAGTGTTTTGTGTTATATACTTAGTTTGAGATTTTTTTTGAGATTTAAATTTTTAAAAAAAAGTTTCTTGTGTTTTTTAAGACATTATTATAGTGAATTTTTATAAAAAAAGATTCTAATGTTCAAGGAGGCCAAGGCGGCAGGCAAGCGCACCTTTTGGCATGCAGCTGAGCTCTTCTTGGCCTCAGGCAAGCCCACCTTCTGGCATGCAGTTGAGCTCTTCGTAGACGGCACTCAGATTTGCCCACTCTCTTCTATTTAGGGGCACGAAGACCAAAAATGACCTATGCGCGATATTATGGAACATGCACAAGGGTGGTGTAAATAAATTGGAAACGGGGGGTGCAAATACTAGAGCTATTTCAGCGTGTTGACCTCGTCTTATTAATCGAAACCTGACACTTCCTAGGCCAACATTTGCCACACGTTGAAAGGTTTGCCTCATTTACGATAACACGCACTGTGTAGCTAGGAACAACAAAAGCAATAAAACATAGTGGGGGGGGGGGTTGCTGTTTACTTTCGTAGCCACCTTAGCCCAAACCTATCACAGTGGAAGGAAGGAAGCCACGATTTTTATCTATGGCTACAGGTTAGCATGGGTGCTGCCTTTAACTTATTTGTCTGCGTGGTGTACGTTGCCCCTATTGGCTCTAAACACGAAAGCGAATCCTTATTCCAAAACCTGGTAACAAATATTATTGAAGTTCAAACTCTAGGAGGCATAATATTATTGGGAAAGGATTTTAATGTGCATATTATAGCACTACCAAATACCATTGACACTAACGACCTTTGTAAACTGTTAAAGGCACCTAAGCTTACTAAGACTAAGTAACTAAATGTTGTGGTTAAACGACAAAACTGCGATGTTAGTGTTGGCGGCTAGGGCCGCGAGCTCTTGGACCTATGCTGTGATATGGGTTGTTCATTTTCAATGGCCGAACACTTAGGGACGAATAAAGGGAGTTCACTTGCTTAGTAAATGGGGGGCGTAACACTGTCGATTATATTGTTAGCTCATTTGTAGTTTGGCAAGCTGCTACACACCTCGAGGTGATAATAGATGACACCCACTAGTGCGCGATGGGGGGAGACTCTGACCATAGGCCATTGTGCCTACAGTTGAACATTGATTGCAACTTTGTTAAACCACAACATACGACTGTACCAAAAAAATTCTTACCTAGGTTCAAATATGATAAATCAAAAGTTGAAGAGTATTAGCTTGCCCTAATAACGAGTTTTGGAAACTTATTGGTTATTGACTCGATTTGGCATTTGGGGGTAAACGGGTTAGTTGACCTACTACAACAATGCATGGGTGCTGTAGCAGAGTCTACTTTTGGCAACAAGCTTTCGGGAGGGAGCTGGAGAGAGAGACATTGCCATAAACCCTGGTTTGACACTAACCACCATATAACAAAATGTGAATTGAAGCTCTAACTAAAAGTTAACCCCAATTCGCACACCGCTAAACATTAGGAAAATAAACTTAAAATTTTAATAAAAAGGAAAAGAATTTTTTGGGAAACTACAAAAGCTCCACATATGTGTGCGTTTGCCAAGGTGGATGCATTTTCGTTCTGGAAAAAGTACTAGCCAAAAACACCCATTGTGGACAAGATTAGTGCAACTATGCTTTTGGAAGGCTTCCACGGGCTAGTTGGCCAGTCTCCGCCACCCATACGGCTGCGAACTAATCATTTCGCTAAAATGACCGAACTTCCACCTAACCACACCCTAAACACAAATATCACACTTGCTGAATTATTTCAGGCACTAGAAAAACTACAAAGGAATAACGCTTCCGGTTTGGATGGTATGAAAGTTGAATTCATTTTGGATGCAGGAGAGCTATTACACATGCCACTATTGACAACATTCAACTGCTTTCTAGAAGAAGGTTTTCCAAAAGCCCTTTCCACTAGGGTGGTCTACGCATTCTTTAAAGGGGGCAATGCTTCCAAATTTGACAACTATAAGGGGATAATGGTTGGGCCTATCCTAGCAAAGTTGTTCGTTATGATCCCGGACAAAAGGTTGAACAAGTGGGTTAAACAACATGGGTTGCGTAACAAGGGTCAAGTTGGGTTTCGCAAAGATTACTACACTATTGACTAACTCTTCTTATTGCGAACTCTGATAGAACAGAACAAGGCAGAAAAGAAACCACTCTATTTTTGCTTTATGGACTTCAAAAAGGCGTTTGATATTGTGCCGCGTGAAGTGTTTTGGCAAGTGTTGGCTGGCCCCGGGGTGGAGGGACGCTTCTTGCAATGCCTGCAGGTGATGTATGCCAAGGATATCGTGTGCATTAACCACCCAAGCGAGGGTGTCACCTCTAGCTTCAAATGTCAACAAAGGTGTGAAGCAAAGTTGTCCTCTCAGCCCCATATTGTTTGGGCTATATTTGGATGCCCTAGAGGGGCGCTTGGATGGCAAAGAATATGATGCACCAGCCCTAACAGACATGCATGTATGCCTATTGCTTTTTGGAAATGACCTCGTTCTGACGTCGAAGTCAAAGGTGGGACTACAACAATAGTTAAATGCACTCCAGTAGTTTTGTGTTAAGCATGGACTTATAGTGAACGTGAAAAAAACAAAAGTCATGGCGTTCAATTCTGTTGACCCATGCCAAGAGTTTGTGTTCGAAGGTGACATTATTGAGCATGTGCAGACCTTCAAATACCTAGGGATCCTGCTCAAGACCACCTCGAACTTGAATAGTGCAATGGAACATTTAGTAGCTATTAGTAGGTGCTTATTGTTCGCACTAAACCATCGCCATGCGGAGCTACATATTATGGACGTTAAGTTATGCTACAACCTCTTCAACACGTTGGTGCGTTCCACAACAAATTATGCCTGTGAGGTTTGGGTGAACTCTAAGAAAATAGAGGCTATTGAAATAGTGTATCGAAAGTTCTTCAAGTCCCTGCTTGGGGTGCCAAAAACAACCAGCACGTCCATCGTGCTGACAGAATTTGGCAAATTCCCCTTTGAACACTTTGCATGGGGACAAACGTTGTTATACTATAAGCGTGTGAGCACGGTCATTAAAGACCGCATATTGGGAAAGGCATGGGAAGCCCAGCTCACTATGCTTGCTGCAGGAAAGAAATGTTGGGCTAGACCCATGAAAAAATGGCTATTCAAGAATCAGCCCCAGGAGGTGGCAGGTTTTCTACCTCTAGTTCAACCACCGTTGGAAATGGCACCTCAGCTTGCAACGACCTGTGCGCTCTAGGCAAGGACTACCCAACCGTTGTTAGGAACGATTCTTGGGACAACGCACATACATCCGACCCATCTAACATGGGTGAAAGGCTGGACGAAGAGCCAAATACTTTGGTGCAACTCACACAACATACGGTTGGGAGCTCAAATGGCTAAGTTGGCCGCGCTACAACTAGTGCAACCGGTTGGTGCTAAATTTACAACAAGAAGCCCGATCAACCAAGAGGTTGAGGCCCCATCCCTTCTAAGTTTTCCCCACACAATGTTGAGCGTAAAAAAGGTGAAGGATAATATGCGATTGGCTTTCATTGAAAAGCTTTTTACCAACTGTGAAATCGGGACCAACATGCAGACAAAATATTTAAGCTTCAAGGGTATGTCGTACGAGAGCGAAAGCTATTTATGTGACATCAACTATGTTTAGCTACAGAAAGTTCTGGTTTAATTTCGGTGTGGCAACACACAGCTTGAGGTAGTGTTAGGTGCATGGAAGGGCGTGCCATACGCAAAGAGGTTTTGTCGAGGCTGCGACTTGGAAAAGGTAGAGGATGAAGAACACTTACTTCTTGTCTGTCCAAATACACAAAAAGTTAGGGAATGCTTTTGTTCGGCCTTGCCCTTCACCCACACGAGCACTCTTGTTGGGCTCATGCAGATTATGAACATGGTCGCCTTGGTTAAGTTTGTAGCATGCTACCAGTACTAGAGGATAATTTGTCCTCCATGATCTACATTTTGTCTAATGGACTCTCTGGTCCCAAATGGACGTAAAATTGTAAACAATAAACAATATAGTTATTTAGAGATTTCCTTTTATATTTTTGTGTTAAATTAAGTTTTGTGCGCTTTTAAAGATATAATTGATTGTCAATTTTTCTATAAAGGTTCTAATTTTCATATTTATTTAGAGATTCTTTTTCTTTTTCCTTTTTTGGTTTAGGTTTTGTGCACTTTTAAAGATATTATTGATAATAATTTTTTTAATAAAAAAATTAATGTTTTATGTATATTTATTTAGAGATTCCTTTTCTACTTTCTTTTTAAAAAAAGGTTTTGTGTACTTTTAAACATATTATTGAAAGTGAAATTTTAAAAAAAGATTTCAATGTTTTGTGCATATTCATTTAGATATATATATATATAATTTGTTTAGGTTTTTTGTTCTTTTAAAGATATTATTGAGAGTGAATTTAAAAAAAAGATTCTACTATTTTCTTGAATATGATATTATTGATCTAAGAATTTTTAGATTAAAATTCTTTTTAAAAAAATGATCAAACTTCTGACAAGTTTTATATTATTGTAGTTAATTACCTTGGTAGCTTTGACACTTCTTTGTTGAATAATTAATTGATTTTGAAATTTTCGTTTTGACAAATAAAATATTCTCAAAGATTCACAATTTTTTTTGTTATTAGGAATTTTTTTAAAAACAATTTCAACATTTATGAAAATAAGGATGAATGGTAAGTGATCAGGAAACAATTTTCTATTGGGTTTTAGTTCCTTAGCTAACCATTGTGGTTAGTTTAGTTGCTTGCTTCTTTTCTACTTACCTATCTACCTACCTACCAACCAACAACCCACAAGCAGGTTGTTATTAGGTAGGTAGTGAAAAATAGTCTTTACCTATGTACAAACATATTTACTTAACCTACTAATTACCTATTTCCCTACCTATCTACCTATATATGAGACCTATTTCCCACAAAATTGATTAACCAAGGTGAAACCAAATAGTAACTCAGTTGGGGTTCATCCAAGACTTTTGGTAGTGCACTGGTCTAACCAATAATAGCCCTTTGTGAACACCAAATTAGGTAAGAAATGCAAAAGTTAGAGCCTCCCAAAGTGAGTGGGGTCTTTAAATTATCTATTTAATTTAATTTAAATATATAGAATTGGCTATAGAGCATTTTATTGGTATATATAATATTTATATAATATATATTTATAATTTACCTTCATGTATTTGGCAACTATTAATTTTTTCCTACATTTGTTAGAATTTTTTTTATAATTAAAAAAACATTTGATGATTCTTTAATGTAGTTTTTAAAAAATATATATATAACCAAAATTGTCCCAAATAAGAGACTCAAAATACTCTTAATTTGTGTTGAACTTAGAATTGATGGGTTTCGTAAATTGAAGAACCATTAATTGAAAAATTATTAGTTTAACAAAGTGGAGCCTATCTTGGAATGGATAATGTGATTTAGTTTTTGAAAATATTCCTAGATCATTGGTGCAACAAAAACATTGTTTTTACACTAGTAGCATCATAATTAAGATGATTATAAAGTTAATGGTATTAATTTTAAATGATTAATAATATCTAATTTGACTAACATAAAAAAATTAGGTATGCATGTTTTGATTAAGAAAGACTAGTTATTTAGTCAAATTGAATATTAATCAAAACACATGGTGGATGCTACATTTATAAGTTGTTCGACTTAACAAATGTGATTAAAATCAATCATCCACATATATCACATTGTGATTATAGTGCTAATTTTTTATTACATGGGGATATTAAAATTGAAAAAATGATATATATAATTATTTCAAAATCTTAATTACTAAAAAAATATAGTACAATTCTCGTTTTCTTAATTATTCTTTGTCATGGTCCTATTATCAAGTAATGTAGTTTGTTTGTTTTGTCATGTTGAAATCTTGCAAACCATGGCACTTCTTGTTGTGCTTGTGGTACAATTGGAAAACTTTCAATGAGTTGGGGTGCACCTAATTCATTTTACATAAGGTGCATAAGTTATTGCATATTAAAATGATTTGTCATTTAAATTTCAATAAATCAGAACTAAAAATTTAGGTGACTTAAGTTGTGTTTTTGGTATTGTTAGAAAGCCTTCAACAAGTAGGATTTCATGAATATGATTTCATAAACTTTTGATTTAAAATGCAAAGATATTGAATTTTCAATAATTTTTAATAATAATAATAATAACACATGAATACCCAAATTTCGATAAAAATGAAAATTGGATTTTAGACTTGAGTTAAGGAATTTAAGGTGCAATATTGTGTTTTGGAATTCTTTCAATGAATACACTTTAAGGAGGTGATTTCATAATTTTTGGACTAAGGTGTAGGAAATATTGAAATTTGAAAAATGTTTTTCACTAAATACTCAATAATAAAAGAAAATTCCATTTTATTGTGAATAGTTTTCAAACTTAGGTTAAAGAAGTTTGGGTGTGCTTTTGGTGTCTATGGAAAGCCCTTTTAATGAATTTGTATGATTAAATGGAAATGATTTCATAATTTTAAAACCATGGCACTTCGTATTATTGAATTTTAAGAAAAAATTTCATTGAAAATTCAATAAAAATTTATGAAAACTCCATTTTAATGAATGCATTTTAAATTCAAGCCAAAATTAAATGTTGGGGTGAATTCTGGTTATTGTTGCAAAACAACCAATGAATAGGATTTAATGGAAACAATTGCAACCTTTTTTTTAGCCTAAGGTGTAAGAGATATTGAAATTTGAATCATCTTTTCTTAGAGCAAATTCCATAACAAGTACAAATTTGACTTTTAGTGAAAATGAAAATTGAATTTTAAAATTAAGCTAAAAATGTTGGCATGTGTTATTGGTGTTATTAGAAAGTGCCTAGTAATGAATAAGATTTGATTTTGTAGTTTTTTGACTTAAGGTGTAAAGTGAACCCATCCTTGGGTGCTACCATTAGGAACCACCTCAAAGAATGGTTAAAGAACAAAAAACAACCAAAATATTTTTCTAGGCCTTTTTTGTTAAATGTTTTCACAATTATTAAGTATTAATATTTCATGTTTATCAATTGCATGTTTTAATATATGGCTTAAAGTTTATTTGGAAATTTAAAATTTTGAGAATTTTTTAAAATGATATTCCTAATTAAAATGGCCCCTTAAAAAATCAACAGCCTCTTGGAAATTCATAACTAAATCATATTTAATCAATTAATTTCAAAATAAAAACTTAAAAATAAAATGACTTCCAAATTACCTTAGAAAAAAAATTCATAAATCATGTTCCAAATTTGTGTTCCTAACAAAAAAGTTCAAGGAAAAAAACAAGTGCTACATTCCTCAAACTTTTTTTAAATGTAATGATTAGGAACATAAAAAATACACAACATTCTTGATATTATTGAAATTTCAAAATCTATTGAACCTAATAAATGTATTCCAAAAAAAAATTATAAAAATCTTCATTTAAGTGTTTCCTATGATTTTTCAAAGTTTGATGGGTCCAGGAAAGTTAAGGTGTGACGTTCCTAATGGTACCACCCAAGGACGGGATTGCCCTATAGGAGATATTGAATTTTGAGTAATTTCATTGTTAGAATTTCAGTAACAAATGAAAACTCCATTTTTTGTGAAAACGAAATTTTAGTTTTAGACTTAAGCTAAAAAGTTGGGACATGCTCAATGAGTAGGACTTAATGGAGGTGATTTTGTAAATTTTTAACATAAGGTGTAAGAAATATTGACTTTCAACCATTTTTTGTTAGAAATTCAATAATAATCCAAAATATTAAATAAAATCTCATTTGAGACTTAGGCAAAAAAAAGTGTACCATTCAATATTACAACATGTGTTCAACCCAAAAGGCCACACTAATTTAAAGTAATTAAAAATGAGGACAAAAATTGATCCTTTGCCTTTAGAGTTTGAAAAGGTTATGAAAGATCCATTTGGTCCACTTGTAGCCAAATTTTAGATGTCTGCAAATGTTAAACTTTGAATACCTTTATTTTTACCTTACTTTTACACACCTTTTATCAAGTTACCTTACAATTTTGAAAGTTAGTGTGGCAAGATGTGTGAATTTAAGTTTTGGAAATCCAAGTGTTTTTTTGAAGCAAAATATTTATGAAGAGAAAGTCTTGAACTTTTCTTCCATATTTGATGGATGAAATTTTGAGTGAAATAACATGACTTGGAAATTTGGCAAGAAATGGAACCCATGGGTGTAATCACACTAACACATACCACAACAAGTGTAACTAATGTTTGGTTTTATGTACATCTAACATTTTTTAAAAAAAAATAAAGAACTCCAAATGGAATTGCTTTTACATAATGTTATTTTCAATGTATTGGTATATATATTCTAAAAGTTTGAAATTATTCTAATGAATCTTAAATACCCAAAAGCACTTTGAAAACACTATACCCAATATTTTTAAACAATAAAAAGGACTTGTAAATGAACTTGAATTTCTTTGAAAATGACATATTTTTCACAAAATTCATATAAAATTTGCATTATACAATAGTGCAATGAAAATTTTCAAGATTTTTCTAAAAAAATTATTCAAAACATTTTAAGAATATTCCAAAATAAGTAGCACATAAGTAATTAGCCAAGGGGGTAAGTGGCTCATGTTATCCCATTTGCACCCCCATTAGTTCCATTAGTGCAATATGGAAATCACTCATAAATCCATGATTGCACTTTCAGGAATTCTTGGAATTGCACAATTTAAAGTTTGAAATTAGCATTTGGTTTTCAACAATACAACCAAACTTGAAACACATGGTTCATTTTTTTGTTAAGGAGGTAATGGGTTCAAACTTGTTTTTGTGTGGGGCACCAAAATGTGTTTGGATACACATTCCCCATGTGTTGATTGGCACTAAAACCCAATTTCAAAGAACATGAATAGGGTGTGGGAGGAGATTAGTCCATGGTTTAGATAGTTAGGTTTGCACACCTTATTGATAGAATATTAAACCTTTATAAATGCATTGACAATATCATCTCATATTCTTACATCTTGCCCCACCCATTTAATAGTGAAATAGTTGAAAACTACATATTGGATTGTTTGTGGTTTTATTTGGTTGGATTGTTTGAAGGTCCAAGTACCTTAAGGTATGTTGAGAGGTAAGAATCTAGAAAGGCAATAATAAATTACAAAACAAAACCCCAATTGAAAAGCCATATAAGAGATTTTGCATGGTTGGTTCCCTTTTAGGTTTTGAACCTTAATTTTATAACCTATACTTCCATACATTTGCACTTGCTTATATGTTCATAATGCAAATTGTATATGAATTTTGTATGGGTATAAGAGGCCCAATGTGTTTAATAAATTGTAGATGAAGTGTGCTATGTGAATAACACAAAAAGAAGTGGGCACTTCAATTTTGGCATAAAAAAATGGGAGTATAATAAATTTTGCAAGTTAAAAGGCTATTCAAAGGGTAATAGAAAAAGAAGAAGCTATAGTCTAACAAGCTACAAACACCTAACCAAATGTAAGCCATTCATTGACCAAGTTCATTTGTTAATATAAAGTCTCATTCATATTTTCACTATTGTTTGTTTCTTTGAATAATTTTCACAATTTTTTTGTTTTTTACTTTTATCCCTTCTTGTTTTGTTTCTTTGTTTTCCTTTTGGATTTTTTTTTCAACCAACATTATGGTCAAATCTTTGTTCAATGGAAGTTGTTTGTCATTATTTTATAAATGTTGGAAATTTGAAAAGCTAATGGGGGAACGATGGTGATCATTTGATGAGCACTTTTGTTTTACAAAAGCAATCCATGGATTTGTAAAATGAAGGTGGTCATCAAGTTTTATTTTTTCTAGAGGTAGTCCATGGACGGCCTTGGTCTTATATTTGTTTTGCAAAATTGGCAATCACTTTTGTTGGAAAAACAACAAATGATTTGATCTTGCAAGGAGCTACCTTGGGTTTCTTTTTTGTTCTACAATTGCAACAAGTGTTTAGCCTTGGATTGCATGTTAGCCTTGGGTACTTGTTTTACATATGCATTAAACCTTAAAGCCTTGGTAATTTTTTTAAATTTGTAGAAATGGTAAGTTCCAATATATGGATTTGCTATTTGTAGAGTTGTCATAAAATGAAAATTGTAATTTTAGCTTGAAATGAAAACTTAGATATATGTTAAATTATTGTTTATTGTTACAATTAAAGGTCAATATCCCATATGATAGGAATTTGGGATTTTCAATAACTATTTATTTTGCAATTGTTTTGTCTAATTTTAAGCAAATGAGTGTCATGCTCATGCATTTCAATGAAGAAAAGTCTTGAATGATTGGCAATTTTGTTATGTTTGGGGGTGCATGACTATGCATCATAATCAAATGTTACATGCCAAAAGATTTTTTAATCTATTGGAATTACACCATATTTAGTAAAAGACATTCATTTGTCATGTTTAGAGGTATCACATTATCCTCCATTCCACATTATAAATGAGGTAGTTGGGTACATTGTAATCCAAACTTAGAAACAATCTTGCTCATATTTGTAAACATGTGGTATGTAATAGTCAACCTACACATAGGTCTAAATTGCATCATCATACTTGTCAACTTTCAAACTTATGCAAATATAAACATTTTAGGTTGCACTATGTACATGTGTGGAAAGGCCACTTTAGACAACGATTCAAAGAACAAGGTCTAATGAAATTGAACATTCTTATTGGTTAAGAGTTTTAAATTGGTCACAAGGCCTTTAGACAAGGGTCTAGGACCAAGACAAATGAAATTGTGATTTAACTTACATGGCATCATTTTGGAAAGAAAACCAATTGGTGTAGACCAAAAGAAAGAGCTTAAAGGAAAGCTCATGGTTTGGAGAACCAAAGTGTAAATTAAGGACCAAGGTTGTTCATGTTTTTTTTTTTTTTTTTTCACAGTTTTTTTTACCCTTGTTGTTCAAATTTTATGAAAATGGAAAACATGCTATGGATTGAGGACATTGTTAAGAACACACCAACTCCCCCATTTTTGACCAATTTTAGAATTGACATGATTGATTATGTGGATCCTCACAAGGCAGTATTAGAAGGAGTGCATTTTCGGCTTTCCAAGTGCATGAGATGGAGTTGAACTGAAATCTAATAGGGTAGAAAGTGAACGGTTGAAGCACCAATTTTCACAAGTGGAAAGAGATTTGGATTTATAAGAGATCACTAAACTGGTTTTTATTTCAAACAAGAAAGCACCAAGGAAAAAGGTGATTGTGGTGAAAGATGAAGATGAAGAAGTTGGAAAGAAGATCCATTGTGTGTAGTAAAAGAGAAAAAAACAAACAAAAAAAAAGAAAACCATGAAAAAAAGGAAGAAAAAAAGAGAAAAAACCAAAGGTTAACCTATTCTTCACACATGTTAATCACACATTTTTGATATTGGACCTTCAAATTGGACCCCAAGCCTTTAGACACATTCATTATACCATAAGAAAGAATGTTTTTTTATTGTGAAAAAAGGTCCAATTCAAGGTTCAATTTGCTTCAAATTGGTCTCTAGGCTTTTGGTCCTTGGACCCTTGTTTAAGGTGGCCTTAAATCTACATTTCTAGAAGTTGAAACGTTGGGCATTTACTTTCAATTATTCTTGTACTTTGTGAATATGGACATATATTTTCATTTTGAGTAATAAAAACATGCAATAAATAGATATGTTGTAATCAAATTAGTCATATCAAACAAGCCATGTGACACTTTTATATTAGCACACACATGTTAGTCAAATTAGTCACAACAAACATGCATACCATATTAGCTAGAAACTTAGTCATTTCAATCAAAATAAGCGTTAGACACTTTTTGTCAAAATAGATACATTACTAGACACTTAGTCAAAACAAATTTAGTCACATTTGTATAAAAATTGATTAGTATGTTTTGACTACAACCATTTTTGTCTCTTCTCTTATATGATTGAAGTTAATAAAAAAAACCAATGTACAAATACACATTTATAGTAATGAAAGGGTCTTCCATTTACAAAAATTTTAAATGTAAACTTAATGATTCTTTGAAAAACCAAGAATAGGCAAACATTAATTGCATTAATATGAAAAATTGTGTCCATGGAAACTTCATTACCTTGCAACTAAGTGTTTAAGGCAATTAATGTGCAATTACACTACAATTATTCAATGGAAATATGGGGAATTAAAATTCACGGATTCCTACTATAGTTGCATGTTAGTTACAAGATGGACCCCTACACAAATGTAATACACACCATATATACACTTGTGGTCAACCAATTACATTTTGAGTTTGTGGGCAAGTTACATGAGAGTTGTAAGTGGCAACTACTGTACAATTAGCAAAAATGCAACATTGATGGATATAGTCACGCCAAGTGTATGCATTATCATTATCCATTAAATCTGGAACTTTCAATTCCTTTGTAACTAGTTGTCAACTACCATGCAATTACATGTCCATTGCAACTAATGTACAATTACATTTCAACTTCTTAGGCAAATTTCAAATTTTTGCAAGATATGTGAAGCCCTATGACACATGGTTATAGGTTTTTATAGATCTTATGACTTCCATTTACAATTATTATGCATTTATGCCTGGTGTTTAAAAATATAAATAAAGAATAAGAAAATGGTTATTCTTTTAAATTTTAAGTTTGTTGGTTTCTTATGAAACAACTAAAAGACATATTATATAACAATCTTTTGCATTTTGGCTTTTAGTTTAAAAAAGAAACAATCAAGGTCGAAAAAAATTCATTTTCATTTATATAACATGAAATGAAGGTAATTATCTTTTTGTTGTTCATTTTTTTGTTTGAATAATTTTTTTAATTGATTAAAACTATCGAAGTCTTGTTCTTGATGATTGTGTGAAATTATAAAAGTTTTTAATTTTTGGGTGTAATGAATAGAAATATTCAAATTCAACACCCATCTGATATATTAATTCAATAAGTTTATCAATCAGTTAGTCAGTCAGTGACACGGCTATACCCAACTGACAGCTGATGGACCTGGCACAAGTGTGAACAAGACCTAGATGATAGAGTCCAACTGTGGGCTGTCTGGGTGCTCTCCTTGCAGTGCAAACGTTTTCTTCTTATTCTCCTCTCCCGTTTACGTTTCTTCTCCCTTTCTCGCTCGCGCACTCTCTCGCTCTCTCTCCTCCCACGGTCGTAATAGCCTACAAAACTCAACGGATCCGACGAGTTCCTTCAGAGTTTTTGTAGTTTTTGTTTTCTGTTGCGGGTTCCAAGAGCAGGAGTTTGTTTGTTGCACATTTGTCAGGGACGACATCGACGTTTTCCTCGACACCAGTCCCCCTCAAGCACAAGACCTTTATAAGTCCGATACTCATCATTAGGTTCACCATCACTTTCAAAGAATATTGATGAGAGGGTACGATCTGGGATATCCATGTTGTTGGAATAAGAACCAACATTCAGATTGAAGAAAATACTTGAGTGAGAAATATCCAGGTGTTGCTTTGAAGATTTTGCCTTGCTCATTATTTCATGACCTGATGCACTTTTCTAGACTCCTCCTCTGCCTCCTGCTGCATCTTTTCTATCCAACATATCAACTACAACATCACCCACATCTCTCACCCTATAACTTTCCTCTTATCTAACAAATTCGTTAAAAGGACACCTATCTATGGTCATAAAATCAATCAAGCTGCTTCATTGAGAAAAAAAACAAATAGGGGATGCCAAAAGAGAAAGACAAAGAGAGAAAGAATTTGTAACATACCTCTGCAACTTTCTTCTCCAATTTACTTGTGAGATGATCCTCCAAAGTGATAATGACAGGGTCCTGAGAAGCCACAAATGCATTCTCTTTGATGGCAGATATACATTTGTCGAATTCCACCGGAGCTGTCAAAGTGCTACAGTTCCCAAATTTTCTTATGAAGATTATGACATAAGATCATTGTAGCTGCTTTATTTTGGAAACAGCTGACGAGGTCATTAAGGTCTGGAGTAGCAGATCTTTCGCCTCATTTTCTTGACAACATTATATGACATAATCTTCTGGTGATGATCATACACTTGCAATTATAGTTACCAAAATGCATGTATGAAATATGACTCTGCCACCCCTGACATTAATGTTGTGGAATGGTTTCACCTTGCCCCATTATGTTGGGTTATCTAATGGGCCCACCTAGGATGCTACCCAACACAGTGGGCAGGGCTTGACAATTCCATAATACAAGATGGTGTCAGGATAGAAGGAAAGAATCAGAAAATCTAAGGTTTCAACAAAATTGAGCTCATTCAACATCATGAACTTCTGTGTCTTTCAGTGGTTTGCCAAGCAGTTCCTAAACTGAAAACCCAACACTTCCATGAGATTGATCATTCTTTGAATCGGGAGAGGTAGTAATAGAATCTCAAAAATTTTCTACATTTAACAAGGCAACATACTTCCCATGAAGAACTTGGATGTCATCTTTGGTAGAATTTGGCCACAAATCAAGCTCAATAGCATGCACTCCTTGCTTTAATGCTGCTTTAATAAGCTCCACACTACACTTGCTGTTGAGTTGATTTCCAGTGAGGTACGAGTTATGTCCTGTGTATATGAAGTAGTGTGCCAACGGCTTTGTCATATCTTGATGAACCTGCAAACAACAAACAAACAAATTGGTCAATCTTCAAGCTATGAAAAACAACAGCAACATTTCACCCATTTCATAATCCAAGTCAAATCTGATCTTGCAGAGAAGAAGTAGCAGCAGCTTCACTTATATTATTGTCTTGCACAAGAAATTTTAGAACTATCTCGACCGCATGTCCATCGCAACCTGGCAGTAGCAACGGGACCGTGACCGCGAGCAGCACGCAGAGGCCCATGCCCGGTTGACAGACCTGGAGCGGCAGTAACAGCGAGACCACGACTGCGAGTAGCATGCAGAGGCCCGTGCCCGGCTGACAGACCAGGAACAACAACAGGAGTGGTGCTGCAACCGTGAGCAGCAGGCGGAGGCCCGTGCTCGGCTGACAAACCAGGAGCGGCAGGAGGAGCGGCGCCATAACCGCGAGCAACATGCGGAGGCCCGTGCCCGGCTAACAGACCAGGAGCGATAGCAATAGCAAGACCATGACCGCGAGCAGCACATGGAGGCCCGTGCCTGGTTGACAAACCAGGAGCGGTAGTAGGAGCGGTGCCGCGGCCGCGAGCGGCACCGACAGGCGCGGGGTGAGCAAGATTTGCACATAGCAGCCTGTGTCCCCCTTTTAGAATTTGATGAGGCCACTGTTCCGGTGCTTAACATAAGGGGTAGGACAGCTGAGTGCCAACATTGCCGAGCTATGATTTGGCTTGATGAGGTTTCTCGGGGACACGTAAACCTTTGCTGTGCTAAAGGCAGATCTTGCAGTTGTGAGGCCCTCTTCCCCATTCCTCCTCCTCAACCATTGCGGGACCTGCTCACTTCTGAGCTTGCCCCTGGTGCACGCCTCCCCCTTGTCACCGTATCTTTTCGCAAACACATCCGGAAATACAATTCCTCCTTGTAGATGGCCTCCTCTGGCATTAACATGTAGTCACCCGCAGATGGGGTCAGTATGATTGCCATAAGGGGCGTTGTGCATCATTTGCTGGGGCCATTGGCACCTCCTCAAGGGAGCCCCTATCAGTTTGCCCAGCTGTATATCATAGACAATGCGAATGCTCAAGCTGTAGCCCATTTTACTGCTTTCGGTCAAGGCAACGTAGACCTGGACCGTCGCACTTTACAAGAGCTATAGTAGATGCTTTTGGGGAGCAATGGCTATGTTCAACGCTTTGTGCAGGCCATGGATTTGCCCCTTCAAGACCTCGCTAACTATGAGATTGTCATCCGTGTTGATGGCAACGTTGACCGCCGCCGCTACGATGCCCCCACATCTAGCGAGGTGGCCGGCTTGATGCCTGGTGAGTGAATGGGGTGGCTGCATGGCTGCTTTTTGGTGCTCCATTTTGTGTTGTTTTTTATGGTGCTGGCCGTCCTAATTCCTACGTTCTTCGATAGCACGTTCCTTCCATCATCCAAGCAATTGTTCCAGCTATGCCTGATTTGTCTTCCCTTTTGTGCCTGCTCATAGGCGATGGTGATAACAATCCACGATACATCAGGGTGCGGGTTAGGGGCGGGGGGTTATGGAGGATTAGTGATGCCCACTATGCTTATGACCTTCTGCATTTTGTCCTGTTCCACCCACACGAAGAGCCCGGCTAGCACCCAAATATTACTGGCACTACCCCTGCGGTTGTGAGGAATTAAGTTCTGAGGACGAGCAATAGCAGCCATCTGAAGATGAGCAGTAGCTTGATGCGAAGCCGGCAATGGACCCCGGGCGTGGTGGAGGTAGGGGCAGGGGTAGGGGCAGGGGTCGTGGTACGGGTAGGGGCCGAGGTAGAGGAGCTGTCGTAGGGTGCATCGCTTACAAGGTTACTGCTAGGGAATATGCGGCTTATTTCATGCATGACTGCAACCCTCCCACCAACAGCACGTTCACTTATGGCAAGAGGTTATATCAAGAATGGGTGGTTGACCAGTACTCCAAGGTTCAGGGGCAGCGGCTGGGGTGGGTGCGCCTCAACCAGACCACCCTGCGTGTTGACCAATATAAAGGAATGGTAGATGGCATGCAATAAGACGGGACTAACAACACTAACTTTGGGCGCATGGTGGTCCTTCCAGCCACTTTTGCTCGTAGCCCCCGCCACATGAACCAGCTCTACCAGGATTCCATGGCGTTGGTTAGAAAGTTTGGGAAACCTGACCTATTCATAAACATGACATGTAACCCAAATTGGCCAGAGATTCTGCATGAGTTGAGGCTTGGGGAGGAAGCCAGTGGCCGTCCTGACTTGACATCTAGGGTGTTTAACATGAAGCTTAATGCCCTCCTCAAAGACCTTTTGCAGAATGGTGTTTTGGGCACTGCGATGGCGAACATCCATGTGGTAGAATGGCAGAAGTGGGGCTTGCCGCACGGTCACATTTTGATCATTCTACATAGCTAGGACAAGCCGCGTGATAGCAACAATTATGACCGGATTGTGTGTGCCGAGCTTTCAGACAAATCCACCCACCCCGAGCTTTACAACATTGTGACATCTCGCATGTTGCATGGGCCCTGTGGGGCCTTACATCCCTCATGTGCTTGCATGGTGAATGGGGCTTGCAGCAAGGGTTATCCCAAGACTTTCTAGCCCCAAACTGAGGACTCCACCGGCAGCTACCCAACCTACCGGCGACGGGACGATGGTAGGACCTTCACCCACCCCACATAAGTGCAGATGTTGGAAATTTGGCAAGTGAGTTGCTGTCATGTGCACCTAACCATAAGTGTGTGTCTAAATCTTCCCTGGAAACTCATTTCTTCCATATTCTTAGGCGTCCCAAACTTCACTTCAAGCATGATGATGTGAAAGAAGGGCGAAACCAAACCTGCGAGAAAGGGACCAAAACATGCTTAAAACCAGGTACTTCACATCATCATCATGTGGCGTCCAAAGGACGCCAAGGTGACTAATAACTTCCTGCTGCTGCCCCCTCCCCCTTGCAACTCGGGCTTTGTCTTTGGCAACCGTTGGGTTGTCCCGTACAACCCTAGCTGACCATGCGGTACCAGTGCCACATCAATGTTGAGGTCTGCAGCTCCATCACGGCTATGAAATACCTTTACAAGTATGTTTACAAGGGTCACGACCGTGCTTTGGTAGTGGTGCAGGCGGAAGTTGGGGCTCTGCCGGCTACAACACCTCAGGCGCTACAAGTTAGGCCGATGGGAACAATGTGCCTACCGCCCGGGATGAAGTCCAAAATTACCTCGATGGGCGGTATGTCAGTGCGAGCGAAGCTTGCCATCGGCTTTTTGCCTTTGACTTACACGACATGCACCCCAATGTTTACCGCTTGGCTGTTCATTTGCCTAATGAGCAGACCACTTACTTTCCTGAGGGGACCACGGTTGGGGAAGCCATGATGCGCAACAACTCCACCACTTTGACTGGGTGATGTGACTTCAACCAAAAGGCTAAATCTGAATACGCGGCTGCAGCCACTTTGGCTCGCAACAGCAACGACCCTGCACCGTCACTGCTTGTTGCGCTGACCACATTGTATCCTGATTATCCCGAAATCGTTGTGTGGAGCAAATCCAAAAAGGCGTGGCACCTCCAGAAAGGGTAACGAGGCTGCGGGGTGTAGGCCGAAACAATCATGTCACATTGGGAATTGTGGGGCGCATGTACTTTATGCAACCCTCAGAGGGCGAACGTTATTATCTGCGAGTTTTGCTTACCCACGTTACAAGGGCCACATGCTTTGAGGACCTCAGAACTACCCACCGGCCCCACACGCCTACCATAATTGTGCACCCCACTTTTAAAGCTGCCTGCCTTGCACGTGGCTTGTTGCAAGATGATGTTGAATGGGACTAGTACTTTTAGAAGCTGTTGGCATGCAACTGCCCAAAAGCTTGCGGCAGCTTTTTGCTAGCCTGCTGATTTTTAACAACGTCACCAATCCTGGGCGGTTGTGGGACATGCATAAGGGAGCCCTTACGGAGGATTTCCTACACCAAGCACGCCAGGTGAGTGGCCAAAAGGCCTCCACAAAGGAAGTGTATATTGCAAGCCTCCTTTTTGTTGGGTTGTGATGGTATAAGTTGTGCTCTGTTGTCTTCTTTAAACTGTTGCCTGGAAACTTCTTTATTGAATGGCTGATTGTTGGATTCAATGTACTAGAAAGCTGATCCTTCAGCATCATTCCGCACATTTCATTTAATGAGCCTTACCACATATTGGTGCTACAAATCCCACTGGATTGCGTCTGTTGAACCTAAAGCCAAGCTCCTCTAGGTGGTGCCCAACGAGCTGCTGGATCCTATTGCAGACCAGATTTCCTTGCCAGCTGTAAACATGAATAACTGTGCCTTTCTAGATTATAACCCCCCCCCCCCCCCTGATTGCATCGCGCAGGTAATGCCCAACCGGCAGCTGGACCAAGCCATCCTTGACCAGG
>Ga0116231_10007643_pt1 | contig 19602 bp, 10 predicted proteins | sample S1TSphgellanicum_2_FD_89695 | JGI IMG/M metagenome (GOLD analysis project Ga0116231, IMG submission 89695) | Host-associated microbial communities from peat moss isolated from Minnesota, USA - S1T2_Fd - Sphagnum magellanicum MG | ecosystem: Host-associated > Plants > Peat moss > Unclassified...
AGATATAAAAATAAATAAAAATTAAAAATAAAAAAAGAAAAAAAATATAATAAATGTTTTTGTTGTTTGTTTTTTTTTTTTTTCTTGGGCTTGTTTCCATGTCTTCTTTGTTTTTTTTTTTTTTTGTAAGGTTTTTGTTTTTGAAAATGCAATAAAATGAATATAATTACACAGGTTTGAAAGCTCCAAAGTTTGTGAGATGTTTGTTGAAAGGTTTAAAATAGGTTATGTGATATATTGTTCTAGTGGGTTGTAATGTTGCCTTCGTATAAATGTTGGAATCATGAAATTTATTCCAATTTAAAATGATGGATTTCATAGTTCTTTAAAAAATAATATTGTTGAATTTTGTGATTAATATCACGCACTTAGTTTTTAATTAGCAATTGGTGCATACCAGTCAAAATTGGTGTATGGATAACGATTTGCCAGAAAGCCCCCCCCCCCCATCCACGCAACCATGTTTGGAATTATGATATTTATTTTTGAAAATAAATCAATTAAATAAATAAACACCGATCCAACAAGGAAAGGGAAGAACACAACTAGAAGACCAAAGTTCAAAACTAAAACAATGCCCCAAAATGAAAGGGAAGGAAAAAACAATCACTCGAATCCGAACTCCAAGTTTAAGTCCTAATTAAGAACTACAATTCATCTCAAAATGGATGAAGATTGGGCTTTCTACAAGGCTACCACCACCTTCTACCCATAAATGCTCATAAAACCTCCAAAGGATGGCTTTTGTTGCATTTAACTAACCATGTCATATTAACACATCATGTAGAATATCATCTATTTGCTACTGCGAATAACAAATTACCATGATAACAAGAGGCAAAAACATATTTGTTCAATCATGATAAAACTTGTCCTTTGCATGGACCACAATTATCATCATAATTCCCCTAAAAATGGTAGCTTTTGAAACTTGAACATGTTCAAATGGGATCAACAATGACAACATCAATTGGAATGTGAACCCCATATATGGATAAAATAATGTTAACACATCATCACAAAGATTGAAGCAAAGGCAAAAATGTTGGTATTTATTCATGGGAAACAATATAAAACCTAACATTTTTTACAATGGAAACAAAGGCATATTGAATGGCATCATGAGAAATTATATGTTCCCTTCCATGGGAACATTGTAGAAAGTGTATCCCCATCAAGTTTATGGGATGGCCACAAATGCAATGGGCTAAACCTTCAACCATTAGCTAGGGGAGACCCAACTTGGTGCATAATGCTGCAAAAAAAATGTTAGAAGCCATACAAAATGAAAGGATGACCGAGTGTGTAAATAACCATGCCCTTGAACCCATGCCTACACATGATTTCAAGCAATCACAATAAGAATAAAAAATCATGCTCAAAATGATGTTAAAAAAGGTGTGTTCATGCAATCTTTTTAATTTTTTTTTTAAAAGGTGATCCATTCCTCTATCCAAAAACTATTCAACATGGGGGATACAAGCTTGGGCTATAAAAGGAAAAAGGTCTCATGTCATCCTTTAATGGGCCTAGAATGGAAACATCCCCAAATTACATATTCATATAACCTCCAATAAGAACGAGCGACAATCCTCTAAAAATGAAAATGCAATGAATAGGGATATGAAAGCCCACCTCTTTAAATAGGTCATTGGGGCAACGGTTTGAACTAAAATGAACCCTACACCCCTTCTAGAAATTATGGGGGATGGGACTTATTGACAACTAAAAGGCCCTCAAAACATTCCAATAAACTTAGACTTAAAAACCTTCCAAATATTTGGATGAAAGCCAAATCAAAAGATGAAAAATAACACTTGAAGCTTTTAAGGGGGGAATATTATAGCAAATATGCAAGCCTTTGGGGAAAATATTGTGAAAGGATCCAAAAGGTCACCTAGATGTCCCCTAACCTCATGGGCTTTTCTACATGTTCCATGCATCCTCATCCAAAGCCTCGTGGAAAAAGGAAGACGCAAAGGTCAACGACCCAAAAGGCATTATTTAAACACTATTACCATCCTCATGAGTGTAGAAACCAACAAAAAGGGGAAAATTGGGATGTAGGTTGAAATGGGACCAAGTTGCATAGTTGCAAAACTAGATTATTAACCCCACCAAAACCAAATGGGATGCAAAATGTTCAAAAACACAAAGAGCCACTAAGGCAAGGCCAATGATGTCAATGTCATCATATGTGGGAAAGAACAAACATGAGAAAAAAAAAGTCCATTAAACAGTTCATAAAGCCTAGGAATGAGCCAAGGCAAAAAAAAACCTTCCCCATGGACCATTTTGTCATGTGCCAATGGAGAAATGGATAACCACAATGTCTCCCAAATGGGAATGATGACTAAATAATAAGGAGTTGCATGTCATAAAAGGCTTGAACAAATGGAAAAAGTTGGAGCAACTGCCACCTATTGTTTAAAGCTCCTAAAAATGACCTATAAAAGAGTATGTTGAAAGCATTTGCAATGTCTACATGCAACACCACCCACTCAAGATGTATGTTTAAAATTATTCAAATATTGTGCACCTCTTGGAAATATGCTTTATTGTTACATAAAAGATACCAAGAACAATTCGAAAAAATTGTTGACCAACTCCTCAAGGTCAAATGAATGTCAAAAGTGTTCAAATACCATGTTAAATGATCCACCTACTGAAAGATGGAACATATGAATAAATACAACCTTGAAAAATCAAGGGAAATGTCCAAATCTATGTTCAACTAAAACTACATCAAATAACTTGGGCTTGTTGATGACAATTTTAATGAGTGGAAGGTTTATAATTCACAAATAAATTTAGTTAATATGGGGGTCAAGGCCATGGGAGGAAGGGCTCTAACAATTTGAACATATTTTCCAACATGCCCCAAAGCTAATTAATTTCATCCAAGATGGCAAGGTTAAGGTGGGGTGGAACCCAAAAGGAGGGCACCCTCCAAAGGGAGCTTATTTTGGTAATGATGCAACAAGGGCATGGGTGCAAAGTAAATGTTTCACCTAAAATTCCTCCCAGTTATTTAAAATAAAAATATCATAAACACACTTTAATTTTTTTATCCCCAATAATCCCCCTTGAAAAGGGAGGAAAATACACCATTGTGAGAAGAGAAGGAACAAATGCCAAACAACAACATGTGAATGGTCTTAAACTAACAATCTGAAGGAAAACAAAAACAATATACACCTCACACCTCAAAACTATTGGGATACACAACCATAAATTTGGCTAGGGGAACACCAATGGATTTTAGATTCAAAAGCTGAACTCAAGCTAATGGGGGAAGAAGAAGGGCTTAAAAAGGAGCTAAAAACACCTTTTCACCACACGAGGTTAAACCTCAAAAGGCCTCACAATGCTTTTGGTGACGAACTAAGCCCAAACATGTAAATAAGGCCTTACATGTGAAATAGGGGACATCACACTAAGGTGCACTTGAATTCCCAAAAATAAACAAAGGATTAATTGTGACATGAGCAAGCAAAGGGGGCAAAAAAGTAATGGAGGGAACATTGCATAAGAAAAAAATGGAAGAGATGAAACAATAAAATGAACCCTTGAAAAAGCAATTGGGACCTCACTAAAAAAAGGGGAATGGAAAAAGGAAGAAAGGGCTTTGCCTTAACAAAGGAAAAAACTTCCATGGAAGCCAAACTTGGAAAATAAAAATAAACCAAAGGACCAAAAAAAATTAGGATAAAAAAAAAAACTAAGGGGGACAGGAGAAATTATGGAAAAAAAAATAATAATAAAGACCAAAAAAACTAAAGAAAAATTAAGGAGGAGCCTGAAACATTAAGGAGGAAACAAAAAATTAATAAATAAAGAAAAAACTAGGGGTGATTAAAAAACTAAAAGGCGAAAAATTAAACATGGGATTAACTAAATAACAAAAAAAAACTTAAAAAATATAGACAAAAGGCCATAAACATGGTAAAAATATGCTAGCCAGAATCATTTTTTTGATTTTTTAGAAAGTTTCCATAAAGTATACATTAAAATATTGAATTCATAATATTATTTAAGTCAATGATCAATAGTTATAAGTTATTTAATTTCATAATAACATTTTTTTTTAAAAGTTTTAATATGCATTTAAGTTTTTTTTTGGAATGCAAGTACCTAAAAGTACATGTCATAGTTCTACAAAATTAAATTATAAATACATGAAAGTAAAACATCAATTAGAATTATTATACTTTCAAATTGATGAAGGCTTGATGTGTATGGATATAGTTTCAACTTTTCATGTTATAATCATATTCTATCAAAGTTTTTTGAATTTTTTGAATAACCAACCAATTTAAAACATACTTTTCATCCACTTTTATTATATAGAAATCTTCAAATTTTATGTTCAACTTACAATAAACTCAATGATGTGTTATATGATTTCAAAATGCAACTTAAATAAGTTTTTAACATCTTTTTGAATGTTAATGTTGAAAAGAGATTTTTTTGAAATTAAATTTTCTTAAGACTATTTTTTTGGCATACTTTATCATGCTCAAGGGCCCAAAAGCAAAATGACATGATGCAAAAATGAAGAAAAAAGATGAAACTAAAGATGAAATTTAGGACAAAAGGAAAAACTAAGGATGAAATCCAAAACTAAACACTAACCCAAAAAAAACCTTCACCTAGTTTCAATGTGCATGTGACCTTAGTCACCATTGCCAACACAACATCCATCATCAACATGACCTCCATCACCATTGCCTCCTTTTTTTTAATGTTGTCGGGGCTTGTGATACATAAGGGAATTTATTTTTTTTGCAAGTTGTAGTAACAACACTAGTTGCTAGCTTCAATTTAATGAAGCAAATTCCATCCATGACAAAGTTTACAAAAACTTCAAGCTTACAAATTCAATGGCCACATCCAGGGTACGAACCATTTGGCAAACAACTTTTATCAAATTCATGGGATTTCTTCCATCCTTATTTCTATTACAATGCAAAAAATAAGAAATATTAATACTTTTATTATTTTATGCACTTATAATTCACATGCCCATATATTTCTCTCGCAAATTTTCACCCAGTTTAAGGATTTATAAAATAAATTTGATAACTTTAATGTGCACAAGAATAAGCACATAAAAAGGCTTCACATCCATTATTATAGGTTTTGTAACTTTTATTCTCTACTATTTTCTTCATTCTTAAGTGGTAGCCCCATCTTTTCTTTTCTTTTTTTTAAGATTATCATTTTACAAACCAATCGCAACCCTAGGAAACAAAATTGTTCCAAGATTTTTGTAATTCCCTTTTTCATTTTCAATTTTCAACCATGGCCATTTCTAAATATCTTTATTGTTTCAAGTGCTCTTTGCCATTTCCATTTCTAAAGCTCATTACCATCATTGCCTACTTTCACCACCATTGTCACTTGTTTCATTGTTTTACATGTGTTACCATTATTGTGCCAATGCCCAAGCTCATTTTACTCATTTTGTTGTTTTTTTTAGATCATTCATCTTGTCATTTTAATGCTTGTATGTTGTTTTGTTCGGATCATTTGTCTTGCCTTCTTAATGTTTGGTTGTCTTTGCTACAACACCACTAAGGTCATACCTTGCCATGCTCAAGTTCTATGCCTACCATACCAAAATGTTCATCAAAAGGTCTTCAAGCTATGAAAAGTTGCCCTCCTCCATGTGAAAAATAGTTTCATCATAAATATTTTTCAATCAAACATAAGTTTTTACATAAATCAAAATAGATTGGTTATTTCTTTTGTGTTTATCTTGGTTGAATTTAAATTAATTCAACTTTTTTTACATATGTTTTTTCATAATTAACATAAATTATTTTTTTCATGTTTGTTTCGGTTTGAATAACAGATAAATTCAAATATAAAGTTTCCTTCATAATCAATATTGTAGGTTGTTATTCTAATGGTTGTTTGGGTTGAATTATATGAACATTAAAGAAATAACATTAAGTTTGCAAGATTGTTGCACTATTGTAGATCTAAAACTTCCTTTAGTTGTCATGCTTTCAAACAACACAAGGCATTAGTCTAATTTTTTTAGTGTATTTGGAGGGCACATTACCAACCAAAATTGATCCTCTATGACCAACAAGGCATTTTGAAAAACAAAACATGTGCTCTAAAGGGCAATTCATTTTTCCAAAAAAAAATTATTTTTTCCTATTGTGATACATGTCATGTATTATGAGGCAAAATGAAAAAAAAATGTTAGTGTTTTACACATGTAATGCTTTCATAATGAAACATTCCTAAAATAAAGGCCCTTAGGTTCCACCTTGAATGAGTGTTTATTTCAAGAATGTCTTGTTCTTCAAACAACAACCTACACATACCCATAGTAATATCCATTAATGCACCATAAAAAATGGATGATGTATGGATAGGAAACATTTTTTCATTGGTATTCTTGTACCATAGTTAACAAAAATAGTTACTTATTACTAACCATATGCATGCATCACCTATTAACTAGGAAAGGCCTTACTTACCTACATAATAAACATTTACAATTTCTACCAAGTGCATAATCCATTTTGACCTACCATTATTCCCTTACACTTATGATCATAAAACCATTCCTTAATTATTAGTTCACATTTTAAGTTTATTTCAATAGTGAAATTATGCAAATACATGATTGATTGCATCAATGTTTCCTTGTTGAAAATGTAATATTTTTAGCATTTTTCAACATTAAATTTTGAAGTTCAAACTACTTTAGTATTATTCAACTTTATGCAATCTACTTTATACAACCTTATTAAAAGGTCAAACTTTCATAAGAAGAAATCTTGTCTTTTCCATTGCCCAAATTCATTAGGTTTTTAGTGAAATGTTTTTTAGTCATTTTGGATAGTCACATGTTGCACTAAATAATTTTTAATTAAAAAATTATGACATGAATATATGAGGTCCCAAATTAATATGAAGTGGAATAACATGCTACGTCATCACACACACACACACACATATAGGATTGTGGAGTCATAGATTACATTTTTTGTCACACCATGCCATGACAAATTTATGTTGTGAATTAATTTAAGTTTAAAATAAAAAATTGTCGACAAATTTTTTTTGACACCATTTAAAGCATGATGTATATGTTTGTAAATTACATTTGTACAAGATATATTAGAACATGCATCTATCAAGGATTCAACCCAAAACCTCATGGAAACACCCTAAGGTCTTAACCACCAAACCACTTCAACATTTTATAAATAAAGATGAAAAACTTTAACTTATCATGTTTGACATGAAATTGTTTAAGAAATTCAAACTTTAACATATATTTTCTTTTGCAAAATGTATTCAAATGTTATAAACAAAAAGATGATCTTGAAATTTATTCAATAATGTATTCAAACAAATTATTATAATTTACAAAAATTTAATTTACAATGTAAAAAAAAGAACTTAAAATGACATTTCATAAATAAATCAACTAATATCTTTTTGTTTAAATTGATGTTAAATCTTTGTAAATTCAATGTGAATTCAAAAGTGCATTTATTAAATTTTTATATATTTTTAAATACATAAAAGTATGTCCATTTTTTGAAAAAATTCCATGTTCTTATTTATGCATATGATTATATATATTACAATGTTGTTAAAATGGTAATCATCCAAAAGAAGAAACATTAATTAAATAGTAAATATAACCATTTAATTATTAAGATCATATTTTTTAAACAAGATTAATCATACATTAATACTAATTATTAATTACACGACTTTGGAAAAAAACACAACATATATATAGTAAGATACATTTTACATTTGTTTGTTTTGTAAAAGGAAACACAATTTAATTTGGAAACACCCCCGCGCCCACAATCAACATATTTTCTTTTGGTTTCAAATTTTCTTAACTTGACAATTCTTGTTGGGAAAAAAAAAAGTGTAAATCCCCCAAAAAATGTAAACAACAAAAAAAATTGTCAAAAAATTGAAATAAATTTTTAAAAAAAGATTATTTTTAATAAATAATTTTTAAAAAAAAAGTATAATGATTCTAGCATTAAACACATAAAAAATTATAATATCAAATTTATCATCATTTTAAAAGTCATCCATTTTTTTGAAAATTTAAAATAAATATTAATGATGAATTGATTTTTTTGGTGATGAATTTCCACCATTTTGCAAACATAAGAAAGGCCATCAATATCAATAAGAGATTTTTTTTTGGGGTACATTTATATTTTTTTAAATGATATAATTCTACAATGGATTTTAAGTTTCTAGCCAAAATTAACAAATTTGTACATCCATATATGGCTTATAGCCAAAACATGGTTAGATTTTTTTATGGATGATCTTGAAAAATATTTTAAAAATATAAATGAAAATATTTAAAAAATCATTGACATAATTATTATTATCACTATATATTCATTCGTTTATTCATTTTTTAAATGAAAATTTTAATTCATCTCTTAATATTTAAACATAAAGTTGTAATAAAACAAGTTAATAGAAATTGATAAACCATGTTTTAAATAATAATAATAAGTATGAAATATTGATTTTTTCATAATAATAATAGTTTTTATAAAATTTTAATCCATTTTTTGAACATGGTTTTTTTTTTCATAAAGTAGGAATCAAATGGGAAAAATTTAAGGATTATTTTTGTATTTTTTTGGTGTGGCATCATGAACAATAATAATAAACTTGTACATGATGCCTAAAACAAACTAAGGGGAAATGTACATTTTAATTTACATAAATGTACAATAATTCAATATATGAAAATTTTGTTATTTAAAGGCGCACATGCATTCTAAACTTTGGATGGATTAACATTTTAACATAATCATTAACCCATTCAAATATAAATGTGAAATTTCTCAAAAAAAATTACATCCATTTAAAAAGATTATGGTGAGTGCAAAATTCAATTCATGAATAATGGATTTAACAACATTCAAAGTGAATGATTCAACTCATGTGCAAATGTAAATAATTCAAAAGATGCGAAAAAAATTTACTAACCCATTCAAATATAAATATGAAACATGAAGTTGTTATGTGTGTTTTCATATATATTAGTAAGTGCAATATGCAATGTTTGAATAAAGATTTCAATAAGCACAAGGTGGATGATTCGACTCATGTAAAAATGTCGATAGTTTAAAAAATGTGAAAAAAATCACTGAACCATTCAAGTATAATTGCAAAATATTGAGTTGCATGTGTTTAATATATTATAATAAATGAAAAATGTAATTTGTGAATAATGGTTTCAATATGTTAAAAGTGAATGGTTCAACTCTGATAATTGAAGATTTGTGAAAAAAAATCATAACTTCATTTCAATATAAATGTGGGGTTTTTAATTGTTACATATGTTTTAATAGATAATGTAAAATGTAAAATGCAACTTCTAAGTAATGGTTTCAACATGTTAAAAGTTAATAATTCAATTCATGTATCATGTTGGTATTAAAGAAATGTCAAAAAGTTCACTAACCCATTATAATGCATTGTGAAAATAAAGTTAAAAGTTATCTCAATTTTCACATCAATAATTTAAAATTATTAAATAATTGAATAAAGTCGAAATTATATTCATAGGTGAACAACATAGTGAACTTAATAACTATGATAATATTAGCCATTTTTTTGTGCAATAAGCCACTTGCAAATTTAAGATGGCCAAATGTAGTTGAAATGCAATCAAATCAAACAATAGTCGCATTGTATGGGGGTGGAAAAGGATAAGATTTCTTCTTATGTTTTTAAATGAAGATTTTTCAAACTTTTGAAATTTAATGATTTAGGTCTAAATAATAGGTCCACCAATAGCAATATAATGACTTAGAAATAATAATTTGAAGTTCAAACTAAATGTGAAATTGATTTTGGAACTATAAATATCCATATAATACATTTTTTATAGGCCCAATGAATAAATAAGGATGATTTCATTAACACATACATGTGACAACATTTAATTTATCTTTGCTTTACACTCTTTAAGATTTCATGTTTATTAATGACCATGGGGAAATAACTTGCACAATATTTAAAATGTGATAGACATGGGTAGAAAGCTTTAGGTGGGAACCTTTTTTTTTTGTGTTTACAAAATATGTGAATAAAAATATAAAGTTTCATATATTGATTGTTGAATACATTTATAATTGAATTAATTATATAATAGGGCTATTTTTATTATGAAAATAAAAATATAATAAATACAAGGTATTTTTAAAATAAATTTTTGTGTTAAAAATATAGAAAATATATAATATGGATAAAAATAAAATAAAATAAAATAATTAATCAGTTCAACTATTAGGTTAATACATGATTTATCATTAATAAGTCTAATTAATGAGTTAAAAATAAAATAACTGTAGTAAATAAAATAATAACATAATGGAACATTAGGTGAAAAATATGACAATTGGGCTATGTATTTAAAGGTGGCAAAGATCATGTAGACTATACATGTGGACTATATTGATAAAATGCATATCGAATGTTTTTTTCCATTCTATAATCTTATATGTTTAAGTTATAGGACAAATGCATCATTGAATGGTACCATTGTGAACCACCTCATTAGAAAGGTGAACATAATCAAATTTTAATTTAATATTTTAAATTTGTGATTTTTATTATTGATTTGCATCACATTGGCTTGGTGTTCCCCACTTATATATACATTATGGAAAGATTCTAAACAATTACAAAGGTTACCCAAGTAAGAGATATGTGTTCCTAAAAGGTTCATGACATGTGTTTCTAAAATTCTTGACCCCAAGTATCATTAAGTGTCAAGTTGCACCACTATAAAAAAATTGTTCAATTTATCAACAACAGTCATTAGGGTACAACCCAAATTTTTGATTGAAACAAAAAAATGATAATTATTACTAATTTTTAAACATCAATGCAATGGCCCTTCAAAACCTTTTAATCTTGACTTTCAAAAATTGCTCAAAAATTTGTGGGTGCTTCAATCCACTATTTATTAAATAAATAAATAAGAGGATTATTTGAAGCCTTCTTAGATATTAAAAGCATTAAAAAGGTGAAAAAACATGTTTTTTTGTGTTTTTGAACAAATCAACCCCAAGTGTTATTTTGTTGAATCTTTTTTCTTGACCACTCATTTAAAATATCAAAGTTAATTTTTTAAAAATCTAATTCAAGTTTCAAAATTTACATGACTTAAATAATATTGTGATATTAAATTTGAAATGAATTTTTTTCCTTATGCGAATCTTATGTCATCCTCAAGTTGGATGAGTATTTGGGTGTGACATTCATAATGGTACCACCCAAGGACAAATTTGCCATCTAATGGAAATCATTCCAAGCTTACTTAAACGTTTCTAGCTATATGTTTATTAAAATAAATTTTAAATGAAATGTTAAATATTAAAATTGATTAATAAATGCAATAGCATTTTAGATCACATGTAGTCCATCACATTAATAATGTGTGTCAAAGATGTGATTACTTGTTGGATTGTACAAAACATAACCATATAAATGGATCTTTAGCAATATCAATAACAAAAAAATTTCACCAATCTCCAAAAACTCACATTGTTTTGAAACATGACAATTTAAACTAAAAGTATTCATGAGGTGGTGATTGACATTAAATACGTTGAAGCACAATGGTGACATGAAATATTTTAAGTGGGAAACTATTTTGCTATAATCAATGATGGGAAGTGACATGTGAATGACAACTATGAATGTGAATACAAAAAATCTTGATCATGAGATTTAATGATGGGCCCCTACCATTGACCAATTCCTTCATCATATTTAGCAATCTACTAACCCTAATCCATAGCCATCCAATTTTAGTCAAATCAACATTTCAAAAAGTTTTGAATCAAACAAAACATGTCATAGCTACTAATGAGAGGTGGCAAACTAACAAAATTTTGTCAATTAAAAACAATTGTTACCTACACAACATTTAATGAAATGAACTTTGGGAAGGTATGAAATAAAATCATACTGAAGTCAAATTATTTAAGACACATATCAAAGTTTTGTCACAACATCATCCTTTTCAATATTCCTTTAATTACCTAGCTTTATTTTATCATACCAGAGACACAAAATGGATGATATATTGATGGAATCTAAAATTATGATGGTTTAAAATATTGTATAGTAAAATATTTCACATTTTTTATTCATTAATAGTTATGGGGATCCAAATATAAGGGAAAAAAAAATCATTAAATACTAGGTCCTTTTCATCCTAAATGGTACACCTTAAAGGATTTTCACCTTACCTAAGATTCTATAACACCCCTAATAAATGTATATATTATTGCAATCAAAGAATAAGACTTAGTGGCATATGCATATGTGTTATTTTATATTTCACAATAAACCAACCTTTATATATATCTAACATTATAACTTTAAAGAGCACTAGTTCCATTACCATAATAATTATCATAATGGTTTTAATTGTAGGTTGTTTTGAATTTACATATCAAGTTCATTATAGTTTTGATGAACCTCCCCCATCTCTCCCAAAATTCATGTGAAAATAAGATTTTAAACATTTCATGTTTCAAGGGAATTAAATATTAGGAAACATATTCTACAATAATAGGGAACATGTAAATTTTCACACTAAATATTGATTTATTTTTGCCCTTCCAATCTCACATTGATCTTATAAAAGAATCAAGTTGATAGATCATCTCAAGGGTTAATCCATGTAATACATTGGTTCATCATTTTGGAACATTGTTAATGCCTCTAATTGATGACCATTGTTGTTTAGAAAAAAAAACTCCAATCATTGAAATTTAATTTGTGAAAACAACACATAAAATTTTGTAAATGTGACATTTTATTTAAGGCGGGGGGATTTTTGTTTTAAAATGATTGTTTAAAATATCCAAAATGTAATGGTCAAACATTCAACAAAATTCTTTAAATTATAGGATTAATTAAAAATGTCTATTTTGGTGTCAAAATACATTTTAATTAAAATGTAACAAATATTTTTAGGTATTAGATTAAATCATATCCATACCAATTAATGTATTTTAAACTAGTGTCCTTGAAGGGTGATTGAAAATTAAATTGGCTTATTTTGGGCAAATACAACCTTCACAAAATTCATATTTAAATTTTAAAATGAAAAAAATAAAAATAACCAAGATTAAGTGGGGATTATGTGATGATTAGTGAATTAATAAAGTTTAGATGAACTAGACGCCATCTAGATAATTCTTTGACATATATGTTAGGGAAAAAATCTAATAAAATTTTATTTGAATAGGGACTTTTGAAATTAAAGTTAAAATTTGATTATTCATAATTTCATATGTCGCAACCCTAATTTTGGGTTCATGACCAAGGTAAAGGCTTACAAGGTTGCGGGCCAAGAGGGAAGTTCGGGGGTCACATCTCATGTTCCCAGGAGTGCAAAAAATAGTGTGAGAAAATGAACATTCACATTCCTAAGTGAACTCCCATGTTGGGAGTTGGAGTCCCAATGGACTTTTGAATCTTTAGAGGGCGATCGCAGGGGTCAAAACCCATTGGATTGAAAAGTTCTTTATATCATTGGAAAGTTATTGAAACTTAAATGTCTAAAATGGGCTCGCATCACCCATTTGGACATTGGAAACACAAGTTATGGCCAAAAGAAAGGCCGGGAGTCAAATTGGAAGTTTGACTTTTGAACATTAAAAGTTAGAAATTGACCCAATTTTCTTGTGTGCAAGTGGCGTGTGACATACCGTTGGAAATATCTCGACAAGGGCTATAACGTTGCTTCAGACCTCATTTCAATTGGAGGTCTATACACAAAGTTATGGGGCCCCAAAGTCGTGGAAGTCCCAATTTTGGGAATTTCGGGACTCCCATTTGGGAGTTTCAAGACTCCCATTTGGGAATCTCGGGACAAAATGCCATTTGGATGTGGGCCTCATGGAGGGGCACAAAATATATTATAAGGGGGAAGGTGGTGGGTTCCCCCAAGTCCGGGTCATGGCGAGTCTTGTGAGTCCGAGTTTGCCCATGGCTCGTACTAGCACCAAAAGTGCTCCAATTATGCACTAACTAACATGTTGTTTGGTTCTGTAGGTCCATGTGAATGATTAGTTGTTTGTCATTCTTCTTAGTCCCATCCCAGAGCTCTAGCACGCCCCTCTACTTTCGAAGTGCTTTAAGCCAGGGGACGTGCCCTAACTCCGTGCTCTTTTGTTGTTTTCACTTCAGACTCACCTTTGAGTCTATCAAGGAGCTTGGGGGCGCATCACCATATTAATATAATGTTTTTGGGGATTCATGTTTTTATAACATATAACATACCTTAAATTAATATTTGGCAGTGTGATATTGAAATATTTATTTATTTGTGAAAACAAACATTAGCAACCCCAATTTTAATATTCCATAATTCCTAGCCTTTCAAAGGAATAAGTACAAACAATGTTCCTTATGTTTTGTATTTGTAATGTTATCCCATTAGTGGTGATAGTGGAAAACCTTGAAAATGATAAGGGTTTGATTGCCATGGATTTCAACATTAATAAATTATTGTTTTATGTTTGGCAAAACTTAAATTGTGAATTAATTTGTGTCAAAAATTAGTTGTAGGTTCAATATATCACATATCAAATCCTTATAAAACATCTTGAATGAAAATGATATTTAAAAACACATTTGAATCATCATGCATATTTGATATCACAATCCATGATTTCATTTCAAGTAAAATTCATTATTATACATTTGGTGTATATTTATTGAATTGAACATCATTATATAGGTATTTTTATTCAAGTTGGTAATTTTAATTTGTAATTATTTTTGTCACATTGATGATTTTACCATATGTTTATACCATTTAACAAAAGCACATTTCACAAAAAGTTCATAATGACATAAAAATGATCCACCCTAATTTTTATAATTACCCAAACCAACTATTTTTACGATTACAATTTTAACAATCTTCCATAACAACTAATCATAAGTGTAGGTAGTTGTATGTTCAACTATTTTAAAATAGCACCCAATTTTGTAATTGTAGATGTTACTATGTACATTGTGCATGCATGGTACATATTAGATTGAAGCGAGATGAAAATTTATTTGATGTCATCCACATATAGTCTTGATTCCTATGACAATTGATTTTAATTGAATTATTTTTGCAATTGGGTTATTTTTCTATTGACTACACTTAACTAATTGCACCATTTATAATGTCATTTTCAAATTATATTGCAAGTGAATAATCCAATATTGGGATTTACATGTTTCATTGTTTCCAAAACATTTTAAAAATCCATTTGTGCTTTGTGCTCTCTAGGCATGGTGTTTATTCACTGATCATTATAAGGTTTTGATATTTGTGTTCATTTAAATTAATTAACCAAGTATTTTTGAAGACCATCAAACTAGTCAATATCTAACCTACATTATTTTTATAAACATTAATTGATAAATTACAAGCACACAACGTCATTGCAAGAATCACACAAATAGAATTAAATGTCAAATTTTCAAAATCATTATTTAGAATAAAGTTGTTAAGTATAATAGGGAAAATATAAGGATCATCAAAATCAAATGCAATAATTCCAAAAATTTGGCAAGTACAAATTAACATCATCTTGTCTATAAGGTGAGACACCTCTATTGTTAGTTTCATTATTCGCCCATTGACAATGAAATAAAGCAAGGGGTGATGAAATTTATTTATAATCCATGTGCAATATACATCAAATGTTTGAATATGTTCATTGAACATTAAAATTTCATACACACACACATCTAATTTATTGAATATGAATATTTCAAAGAACAATAATAAATTGAATTTTTGAACATAATCAAATTTCAAAAGAGTTTTCCTACAAATTGATTAATTTTCTTTGCATATTATGTTTAATTAAATGAAAACATTTGCTTTATTTGAAAAAGAAATGAAAAAGGAAATGCATTTCAAAGTTCAAATGTGTAAAAAGATTTGAAATGAACATGTTTATCAAAATGTGTTTTTATTACAAAACAAAAGTGTGGTGAATTAGTTAATGGACATGATATGTGGCCATGGAGATTAGAGGTCCACCTCATATTGTCACATTGTCCTTACAACCTATCACTTAAGGGGCTAGGTTAGTGGTGATTTGATTACTTATGGTCAATGACCTAGTAGGCAAGTGATATATAAGTAATTTAGGTGATGGTTAGTTGGTAAGTAGGATGTAGATACCTACATTATTATGTACGTACCTATTTTCCCATTCACATACCTATTACATATTTGCTTATTTATGTATTTATGTATTTGTTTACCTACATACTTATTTATGACCTGCTTACCTATCTACTACCCACCTGACACAAAAATCTATTGTTGAAGTTATTCAAAAAATTATAATAAACCTTTTTCGCGCAAGAATCCATAATTGGTATTTTCTTCAAAAGATCAGTTCCCCCAAAAAAAAATTTGTTAACTTCGTGTGTATATTCCAACTAATGTCTTTGGTCATTTATCCAAAAGGATTAAAGGGATTTGCAATCACATATGTTCATTACAACTAAAAATCAATCGATAATCCAATTGTAAATACACACATTTCTTTTCATAAGGCCTCCCATTTTTCAAAAATATTTGATATGATTTACATGACAATAAAAACACATTTGTATATTCAAAACTTATAAACCTACCTCATTTACACCTAGAAAATTCTTTTATATTAAATTAAAATGGGCACAATTTTCGGATCTCATTTGGATCTTGCAGCCATATTGGATGTCTATATTAATGGAATGTGATTACAAATTTGAAATAGCAGTAAAAACACTACACTTCTAAATAAATAATAGATGTACCATTTTGGCCCCATTGGGCTTTAAAGGTTAGACCATATAATTGTTGTACAAGTCAAATATTTGAAAACAATCATCAATGATAAATTGCAATCTAGGAGATACATTTCAATACAAATTGACATGAATGTAACAAAAAATTTGAGTAGTTTGATCCTTCTCAATTTAATCTTCAAAAATATTCTTATTCGTTAGAATGTTAACTTTTGTATTTTAAGATGATCAAACTTTTATATTGTAAGCATAATGCTGAATTTTTTTTATCACATGTTGAAATAATTTCAAATATTTGTAAAATTATGCCAATCAAACTTGATTTATAAAGGATTTATGATCTAGCTATTAGAATCATAATAAATTTGAGTACATGTCAAATGAATCCCAAAAATGGATATACATGTAGTAATCGCACTTTATGATCCTTGAATTGTACCATATAAAACTTGAAAACTAATTTTTAAAATATTTCAAAAACTTGCTATATGTAGACAAATTGCTGAAGGAGGAACGATCAAACTAAGAACATGAAGGAAAAATTGTTGAGAAAAAAAAGATCTATCCTATCATGTTATGGTAATATCCACTATTTGACACAAACAATGGCATTTGTTGCCACCAACAACTAAATTAAAATGATCTTGACTTTGGCAAGTAGTTGCATTTGAAGCATAAAAGCACATTTTAAGCTTTGTGACCACCAAGTTCCATCTTCACCTTCTTTTGTCACCAACAAGATCCCAAAATAACACTTTCTCATCACCAAACTTTTAAATATCATCTAAATTTATCGTAATGCACATTACATAACCAAAATTCATTTGAAAATTTTTAAACTCTATAACCACTTGATTAATATATTCTAATCATGTGCAACATATTAAAGTTGACTTAACATACGAACTTTTAAACCAAAATTATACTAACTTTGTAATCACAATAACCATTCATTTGAAATATCAAGATATTCAAAACCAAGTTGGATTAGATGTCTTCTAATGCCATGTTAGAGCTACATCTATAATAACATAATATTTTCCAATATTAAAAAATGATGAAATGTTAATACAACTCAAAACTTTTTAATGTTCATTTTATAAACTACATGCTAAAAAGGTCTTATTATTATTATTTTAAACTTTAAAAAAGAAGTCAAGAAGAAATTATAACCATTAAACTTAATAAGGTTGCCACATTTGATATAACCAATATTATAATCATTACTATTGCCACCATTGTTACAAATTACATTTGATCATCTTTTAAAAATGGAAAACAAAAAAAAAATCTCAATTTCATTACCAAAAATTAGTAAATAAATAATCATTAACTTGCCCCATTATAAATCTTTGAAGATTTGGAAATTGTAATTAAAGTATCCAATATTTTGTCAAGTTTTAAGGATTTTCGAGAATGTCCATTATTTTAATTTGAAGGCCAACACAAAGAACATCATGATGACATTCATCTTGTATATGGGGTTCTTTTCTTACAAGTGTTGTTGATTTTGATTTGTTTTTCTTTTGCAATTTTATCATCTCCGATCTAGTGGTATCTTTGCATTTATCTGGTATTATTTGTGAATTTTCATTTGCCATAAGAATACCAAGATATGACAATCATTTAATTATCATCATCATCATCTAATCAATATATTTATTTTGAACATGCATTTAAATACCCTCCATGTAATAAACCTAACATATATAACTAAATGAACATTTAATGTGTATTAGGCCAAAGGATTCACAAAAACACTCAAAATGATTTTACATGAATACAAACTTTGATCACACCAATTCACATTCACAATGTAAAAACTTTGGTAATGAAATGATGGCAAGGGTTGAAGGTCATAACCAATGTCAAGTTCAATAATTTGGATTTATAAAAAATCATTAGTTTCATTTTTAAAAGTTATTTCAAACATTGGAATGATGAACATGAGAATTGAACTACTTGTTCTAGTTTTTTGAAAAACATTGATATCAAAGAACCCCTTGTCTTGCCTATTTGAAATACAAAAACAATTGATAATGAATTCACAGTTTTATAGTTGATTTATAAATAAATAAAAATTGATAATCATGGCTATATAATACAATAAGGTCTTTGATTTTTTGAAAACCATAATTATGAATCCTAAGAATTGTCTTGACAATGATGGGGGGGGGGAGGGGGGGGTCTTGTTTGTAATAATCATCCAACATAAGTCATAACATGCAATTCATGTCATCTTATGATGGACCAATGCATGCAATGTATGTGCCAAGATGATTTATAAAAACACATTTGAAATTGTTGTTCATTTGATAAGGAAAGATCAATAGGTGCCCAATGGTGGTATTCAATGCAAATTTTCACATCTAGCCAATAAGAAAGAAAATTAATGCAACCATATGAAGGCTATTTTTGGAAAAATATGGCCCAAAATTTCCACATTTCAATGAAAAAGTAAATTGAAATTGCTAGATGTAGACAATAGGCTCCAACACAATGCCAAAATATAACAAAGTTCCAAAAGTTTTTAACTTTCTCTTCTAACCTATAGGAAAATTTGGTTAAGTCCTTTTGTGGATGGTCATTAAACCACCTACCTTAGAAAATTGCAAAGAAAAACGTTGGTGCCTATAGCTTTTAAGAAAATATTCATTTTTTTTTGCATTTGATTGATTTTTTTCATAACAATAGATCATCTAAATGTCAAGAATTTCATTTCATGTGTGTGTGTGTGTG
>Ga0116231_10007644_pt1 | contig 19595 bp, 17 predicted proteins | sample S1TSphgellanicum_2_FD_89695 | JGI IMG/M metagenome (GOLD analysis project Ga0116231, IMG submission 89695) | Host-associated microbial communities from peat moss isolated from Minnesota, USA - S1T2_Fd - Sphagnum magellanicum MG | ecosystem: Host-associated > Plants > Peat moss > Unclassified...
CCCGGGACAAAAGTTTTTTTGGTTCTTTTTTTTCAAAAAAAGAACCGCTTGCTTGACTGTCCTCACCTCGTCCGCCCCAATGCCTGCAAAGGGAGAGCAGGATGAACGAGTCAGCCGCGATATGGTCGCCGCCTTTGGCCGAGGCACCGGAGCGGCATTTATGCACTGATTGCGGGGTCTCGCGCTCCTCCAGCCCGAAGGATTGCGCGGCGGCGTGCCAGTTCATTCAGCCCGATTACCCGGCGCTGGAGGCCAGGGTGCATGGGCGGGTGCGGGACGCGGCGCGCGGCGATGAGGCGTTTTTTGGCCCCTACCGGGCGATGTACCGGGCCCGGCTGAAGGCGCCGGCCGAGGGCGCGCAATGGACCGGGATTACCACCAGGATTGCGCAGAAATTGCTGGAGGCGGGGGCGGTGGACGCGGTGCTGACCATGGCGCCGGATGCGGCCGATAAATGGCGCCCGGTGCCGGTGATCATCACCAGGGCGGAGGGCATGGCGGCCGTGCGGGGCATGCGCATGGGCTACGCGCCGCTGCTGGCGCTGCTGGAGCCGGCGCGGGCGGCGGGGCATAAACGCCTCGCCATCATCGGGATTCCCTGCCAGGTTTATGCTTTGCGCGCGCTGGAGGCAAAGCTGGGGTTTGAGCGGCTCTACGTCATCGGCACGCCATGCTCGGACAACACGACCACCGCGAATTTCCACCATTTTCTCTCGCTGTTGTCGGACAAGCCCGAGAGCGTCACCTATTTGGAGTTTTTGGCGGATTACCATGTGGAGCTGCGGTTTGAGGACGGCAGCAGGCGGAAAATCCCGTTCCTGAAACTCCCGATCTCGGATTTGCCGCCGGATTTTTTCCCGATGACCTGCCGCACCTGCGTGGATTACACCAACAGCCTCGCGGACATCACCGTTGGCTACATGGCCGGGCAGGGGCAGCAATGGCTGCTGATCCGCAATGCGCGGGGGCAGGAGCTGCTGGAGCTGCTGGGCGATGAGGTGGCACTTGCCGCCCCCGGCTCGGCCGGTAAACGCGCCAATGCGGTGAAGGGGTTTATGGAAAATACCCGCCTCGCCGCCGGGGGGTTGCCACTGCGGCGGATGCCGAATTTTTTGCGCGGCATCATGGGCTGGGTAATGCCCCGCTTCGGCCCGCGCGGGTTGGAATTCGCGCGTGCGCGGGTGGAAATGAAGGCGGTGGAAACCATCCTGCATCTGCGCCGCGCCGAGCCCGCGCGGATGAAACATATGGTGCCGCGGCATGTGTGGGCGTTGGCGGAGAAATATGGGTTGGTGGCGGAGGCGGGGGAGCAAAAGTAAGCGGTCGCTTTTCTGTAGAAAAGCTCCGCAAAAGACTTTTGATTCCGCTGGGGCTGAGGTGGTGGCGCGCCCGTAGCCCAGAGTGAGTAAAAGTTTTTTGCTTCTTTTTTTCAAAAAAGAAGCGCTTTCTTTCTTTACTTCGGTGCCCCCTCCTGCAGATGCGGCGAGGCTTTTGCGAAGGCTTCGTGGGTTTGCAGGGCGCGGTAGATGCGGTCGATGGTGGGGATTTCCGGGACCTCGATTTTGAACACGGGCAGCACGGCCATGATGCTGGCGAGGCAGATATCGGCCATGGTGATGGTATCGCCGTGGCTGAAGGTGCCGGTTTCGGCTTCGGTTTGCAGGCGTTGTTCGTAGGCTTGCAGGCCGGTGGTGAACCAGTGGATTTGCCAGGCGCGCACGGCGGCGGCGTCCTGCCCTAGGGTTTTGGTGAGGTAGTTGCGCACGCGCGGGACGATGAGGGGGTGGGTATCGGCCACCAGCATGTTGCTGAGCGAGCGCACGCGGGCGCGGGCGTGCGCGCCGGGCGGCAGGATGGGGTTGGCGGGGTGGATGTCCTCCAGAAATTCCAGGATGGCGAGGGATTGGGTGATGGGCGGGGTTGGGGTTTGGGCTTCGAGGTCGATGAGTGCGGGGATGGCGCCGAGCGGGTTGATTTTGAGGAAGGACTCGCTGCGCTGCTCGCCCTCCAGCAGGTTGATGCTGTGTTCGGTGGCGGTGAGGCCTTTGAGGTTGAGGGCGACGCGCACGCGGTAGGTGGCGGAGGTGAGCCAGAAGGCGAATAGCTCGAAACGTGGTTTGGACATGGCGATCTCCCTTGATCTTTACAGAGGGTTAGGTGGGGGGCCGCGGGTCAAAAACAAAGGCGAAATAACGCGGCGGAGATTACGGGCTTTCGCTGGCCGTGCCGCCGAGGCTTGTGAGGAGCGGGTTTAATCCGTCGAGGATCGCGTGCGCTTGCGCGCGCGGCGGGGCGGCTTGCAGGGCGGCGCGGTCTTGCACGCCGGTGGTGACCGCGATGCCGGTGGCGCCGCAATTGCGGGCGAGGCGCATTTCCAGCGCCGGGTCGTCCCCCACCACCACAATCCCCCGGGCGGCGCGCGGCGGCAGGCCCATGCGGCGCAGCGCGCTCGCCATCGCGAAGCGTGAGGGTTTGCCGAGCACCAGGGCGGATTTGCCGGTGAGCGCCTTGATCGCGGCGTTGATCACGAAGCTGTGGCCGAGCGCGCGGCCGCCGGCGGTGGCGAAATATGCGACGTTGGAGGCGCTGGTGACGCGGGCGCCGGCCCAGATGTCGCGCGCCGCGAGCTCGAGCTGGCTCAGCGCAAAATCCTTGTGCCAGCCGGTCAGCACGGCCTCGGCGCCGGTGGCTGGGTCGCCCGGGGCGATCACGCGCAGGCCGGCCTCCTCAAGCGGCGCGATCAGCCCCTCCTGCCCCAGCACGCGCACGCGGGAGATGTTTTGGGCCAGCAGCCAATCCACCGCCGCGCTGGCGGGAGTCATCATCTGCGAATCATCCAGCGTGAAGCCAGCCTGGCGGAGCGAAGCGGCGTAGGCGTGCGGGTGTTTGGCGGTGCCGTTGGTGAACACCACGAAGGGGATGGCGCGCTCTTTAAGCGTGGCCAAAAGTTCAAGCGCGCCGGGCAGCGGCGCAAAACCGCCGCCGGCCGCGCTGCCGAGGACCAAAGTGCCGTCCATATCGAAGATAAAGCCGCGCGCGGCGCGCAGTTTCGCGGTGACGTCCGGGCTCACAGCCCGGCCCCGGCGGTGAGGCGGATGTGCAGCCCCGGGCGCTCGACCAGCAGCTCGCGCGCGGCCGGGCGGGCGGCCAATTGTTTGAGCAGCGCGATGATCGGTGAGGCCTCCGGGCTGTAGCGCGCGCGCGCCGGGCCGGCGGCCAGCATGGCGTCCACCTGGTCGCCCGGCATCACGGCGCGGAGCAGAAATTCCTCATCATCCATGCTGGTTCCAAACCGTTTGCGCAAATCCCCGAGTGTGGGGAAATCATCCTCGCGCTCGATCTCCCGGGCGCGCGGCCGGTCCAGTATCGCGGCGCGCACGGTTTCGTCCACCGGGCGGGTGGGGCGGCCGAATTTACCGAGTACGTAGCGCACCACCTGGTCGGAGACCTGGGCGTAGCGCCTGGCGCCGACCACGTTGAACAGCGCCTGGGTGCAGACCATTTGCGGGAAGGGAGTCACCATGATGGGCTGGCCGAGATCGTGCCGGACCTGTTCGGTCTCGGCGATCACGTCGGCCAAACGGTGCTCGAGTTTCAGCTCCTGCAGCTGGCGGAGCATGGTGGTCATCACCCCGCCGGCGATCTGGTGTTTGAGGAAGCTGGCGTCGAAGGCCTGCGGGGTGCCGGGGGGCAGGGATTGCGCGCGCGCCAGGCGCCACCAGTAATCGCTGATTTTCGTGAGGATATGATCATCGACCGGCACTGTGTGGCCCATGGCGCGCAGATTGGCGGCCATGCGCGCGGCCTCCGGCAGCGCCGAGCCGTCCCCCAGCGGGCCGATACCGACATGCACGGCCGAGGCGCCAAGCTCGGCACCGGTCAGGCTGGCGAGCGGGCCGTAGCCGATGGTGCAATGCACGTGCATTTCGAGCTTTTTATCGCCGATCGCGGCGCGCACCGCGGGCACCAGGCTGCGGGCGCGCTCGGGCCCGAGCAGGCCGGAGGGGTCCTTGATGTAGAACAGGTCGATATACGGGCTGGCGGCGAGCTGGCGCGCGTAATCGGCGTAGAAATCATCCGTATGGATGTCCGACAGGGTGAAGGTGAGGGCGGCCATCACCTCGGCGTCGCCCTCCTCTTTCACCAGCCGCGCGGCTTCCAGCACGGCCGCCACGTCGTGCATCGGCTCCAGCATCACGAAGCGGCGGATGCCGTTGATCTGCAGGCGGCGATAGACCAGGCGCATGAAATCCGGGTCGGCCTGCTGCCAGGCGATGAAGCGCAATCCGGTGGTGATGAATTGCAGGGGCGTGCGCGGCATGGCGGCGCGCACGCGGCGGATGCGCTCCCATGGATTGTCCTGAAAATACCGCACCGCGACGGCCATATGGGAGGATGAGGTGAAATCGATGGCGCGGAAGCCGGCGCGGTCCAGCGCGCCGGCGATTTCCAGCATATGCCGCGTGCCGAGCCCGGTTGCGCCCCACAGGCTCTGGTTGCCATCGCGCATCGAGACATCGACGAGCCCGATTTCAGCCATCGGCCAATCCTTCAAAAAACCTGGTATCCACGCCGCCGGCGATGAAGCGCGCATCCGCCGCGATGCGCCGGTGCAGGGCGGCGGTGGTGGTCACGCCCTCGATCTGCAGCGCCGCCAGAGCGGCGGTGAGGCGGGACAGGGCGGCGGCGCGGTCCGCCCCGTGCGCGATGATTTTGCCGATCAGCGAGTCATAAAAAGGCGGCACGTTGCCGCCGGCGCCGATATGGGTGTCGACGCGCAGGCCGGGCCCGGCCGGCCAGCGCGCGGCGGTGACGCGCCCGGGCGAGGGGCGGAAATCCTGCGCCGGGTCCTCGGCGTTGATCCGCATTTCGATCGCGTGGCCGTGCAGGGTGACCTGGTCCTGGGTGAGGCCGAGGGGCTGGCCATCGGCGATCAGGAGTTGCTGCTCGATCAGATCGATGCCGGTGATCGCCTCGGTCACCGGGTGCTCGACCTGGATGCGGGCGTTCATTTCCAGGAAATAGAAGTCGAAGCTTTGCGCATCGACCAAAAATTCCACCGTGCCGGCGCCGCGATAGCGCAGATGTTCGGCGAGGCGCACGGCGGCAGAGGTGATGGCGGCGAGTTGAGGCGCGGGGATGAAGGGGGCGGGGCCCTCCTCCACCAGTTTTTGGAAGCGGCGCTGGATGGAGCAGTCCCGCGTGCCGAGATGGATGGCGCGGTCGCCGTCCCCCAAAACCTGCACCTCGACATGCCGGCCGCTGGCGATGAAACGCTCGATATAAATCCGCGGATCGCCGAAGGCGGCCTGGGCTTCGGCCATCGCCAGGGCGATCTGGGAGTCCAGCGCCTCGGGGCTGTTGACCCGCTTCATGCCGCGCCCGCCGCCGCCGGAGACGGCTTTGATCAGCAGCGGGTAGCCTGTGATGGCGGCTTGCGCGCGGGCGGCGCCGGCATCGCCCGCCTCGCCGCCCGGGACCACCGGCAGGCCGGCGGTGACACCCAACTGGCGCGCCATCAGTTTGTTGCCCATCGCCTCCAGGCTGGAGATTTCGGGGCCGATGAAGATCATGCCCGCCGCCTGCACGGCGCGCGCGAAATCCGCGTTCTCGGAGAGAAATCCGTAGCCGGGGTGCACCGCGTCCGCCCCGGCCTGCTTCGCCGCGGCCACCACCCGGGCGATCGCCAGATAGCTGGCGGCGGCGGGGGCGGGGCCGATCAGCACCGCCTCATCCGCCAGCCGGGCGGGCAGGGAGGCGGCGTCAGCCTCCGAGACGCCGAGGATCGCGGTCATGCCCAGACGCTGCACGGTGCGGATGATCCGCAGCGCGATCTCGCCCCGGTTGGCGACGAAGACGCGGCGGATCACGCCTGGGCGACCCGCATCAGCACCGCGCCGGCATCGACCAGAGCGGCGTTCTCGGCGGCGATTTCGGTGATGATCCCGCGGCAGCCGGCGGGGATGGAGGTCATCAGCTTCATCGTCTCGATGATCGCGATCACGGTATCGGGCGCCACCTCGTCCCCCAGTTGCACGAAAGGCGGCGCGCCGGGCTGGGGCGCGCGGTAGAAGGTGCCGGGCAGCGGCGCGGTGATCGCCGTGATGCCGGCGGCTTCCGCCTTCGGCGCCGCAAGCTCGGCGACCGCGACCGGTGCTGCCGCCTCGTTCAACGCCAGCTCCTGGGTGAACCCTTCGCCGCTACGCAGGATTTTCAGCGTGAAACGGCCGGTGCGGATGTCCAGCCGCTCATAGGGGGTTGAGTCCAGAATGCTGACGATTTCCGCCACATCCTCCGGGCTCAGCGGCAGCTCAAGGCTCATGCCGCCATCGCCGGCTTGGTGAGGCCGAGCTCGCGCACCGCATCGGCCAGGGCGCGGGCGAATTCCGGGTCGTTGATGTGGCAGGCAAAGCGCCGGACCTCGACATTGGCGGGCATCACGCGCTCGACATAATCGGCGAAGAGCGGCGGCAGGCCGGGCTCGTGGATATGGCCCTCCGGGCTGTCATGGTTGGAAAACCCCTTTAGCGGCACGTAAAACCGCACCGGGCCGGGGGCGTTTTGCACCATGCCGGCGACATGGTCGGCCAGGCGCTCCAGATCCTGCTGGTTGGTGCGCACGGCGGTTAAAGCCGGGTTGTGGATGTGGAAGCGCCGGCCGCCGAAGGGCGAATCGCCGACCGCCATCGGCGAGGGCATGATGTAGAAATCGCAATTGCCGGGGGCGAAAATGGTGGGAATGCCTTTTTTCAGCCCGGCGGTCGCGCGCTCCGGCCCGGCATTGCAGATGCCGTCATTCAGCAGATCATTTAGCTCGACCAGGGACATGTCGATGATCGCGGCGACGTCGCGGTCGGCGGCGATGGAATCCAGCGTCTTGCCGCCATTGCCGGTGGTGTGGAAGGCCATCACCTCGTAGCCATCCGCCTCCAGCTCCTCCCGCACCGCGCGCAAGGCGCGCTCGGTGGTGCCGAGCGTGCTGACCAGCACCAGCGGCTTGGCGGCGGCGGGGACCGGGCGGTAGGCGCGGGCGGCACCCGCGATCATATGCGCGCCGTTGCGGAAGACATCGACGGCGATGCTGTTGAGGCCGGAAATATCGCACACCGCGTTCAGCATCGCGATGTCCTTCAAGCCTACGAACGGGGCGGTAAAACCGCTGGCCAAAGTGGAGATCATCAGCTTGGGGATGCCGTAGGGGAATTGCTGCATCACCAGGCAGCCCAAAGTGGTGCCCATGGAGCCGCCGACCGAGAGCACGCCGGCAAAGCCGTGTTTGGCGTGCGCGGCGAGCGCGAGCTTGATCGCGCCCTCGATCATCACCGCCTGGCACTTGCCCTCATGGCCCAGAGCCCGCACCTGCTCGATGGTTTTGCCGGCCGCGCCGGCGATCTCTTCGGGCGAGATCTCGGCGCCGCCGACGGTGCGGCGCACGCTGGCGTCCAGATGGATCACCTCGCAGCCGCCCTCCTCCAGGCAGTTGCGAAGAAATTTGCCTTCCTCGAACTTGGTGTCCTGCGTGACGATGAGCAGGACTTTCGGAGCCTCGGCCATATTGTCCCCCTTTTATTGGTTTTGGAGTGGCAGAATGGCAGGAAAGCGCGGGCTGGTCTTGGACGGAACGGCAGATGGCTTGGATAAATGCGCAAAGTAAGGCCAGGGGGCTTTGCCCCTGGACCCCCGTTGGAGCGTCCGCCCTACGGGCCGCCTCGTCGTTGATGGCGCGCCTCCGGCGCGAGAGGCCCCAAACCCCAGGAATAAGGTTTGGCTTAAGGGAGGGGGCCGGGGCCTTACGGTGGCGTTGCTCGCCTTAAGCCGCCCTTCATCAGCGTTGCGGATAATTGGGTTGGCATGGGCGCCGTGGTCGCATATGGGTGGGGCTGAATTGTCGATTGGGGATTTGTGACATGCCGGATGTGAACGTGGCTGCGGACTATAAGGTCAAGGACATTGGTTTGGCCGGCTGGGGGCGCCAGGAGATCGAGATGGCGCAGGATGAGATGCCGGGGCTGATGGCGCTGCGGGAGGAGTTCGGCAAGGCGCAGATCCTCAAAGGCGCGCGGATCGTGGGCTGCCTGCACATGACGATCCAGACCGCGGTGCTGATCGAGACGCTGACGGCGCTGGGCGCCACGGTGCGCTGGTCGTCCTGCAATATTTTCTCAACCCAGGACCAGGCGGCGGCGGCGGTGGCGGCGGCCGGCGTGCCGGTGTTCGCCTGGAAGGGCATGAGCGAGGAGGAGTTCTGGTGGTGCATTGAGCAGACCTTGCGCGGCCCGGATGGCTGGGTGCCGAACATGATCCTCGATGACGGCGGGGACGTGACCAAGCTGATGCATGACAAATACCCGGAGATGCTGAACGAGGTACGCGGGCTCTCGGAAGAGACCACGACCGGCGTGCACCGGCTGTGGGAGATGGCGCGCGAGGGCAAGCTGAAGGTGCCTGCGATCAATGTGAATGACAGCGTGACCAAGTCCAAATTCGATAATCTATATGGCTGCCGGGAGAGCCTGGTGGACGGCATCCGCCGCGGCACGGACGTGATGATGTCCGGCAAGGTGGCGGTGGTGGCCGGGTTCGGCGATGTCGGCAAGGGCTCGGCCGCGAGCCTGCGCAATGCCGGGTGCCGCGTGATGGTGACCGAGATCGACCCGATTTGCGCGCTGCAGGCCGCGATGGAGGGTTATGAGGTGGTGACGATGGACGACGCGGCGCCGCGCGGGGATATTTTTGTGACCGCGACCGGCAATGTGGACGTGATCACCATCGACCATATGCGCGCCATGAAGCACCGCGCGATTGTTTGTAACATCGGGCATTTCGACAGCGAGATTCAGATCGAGAGCCTGCGCAATTACAAATGGCATAATGTGAAGCCGCAGGTGGACGAGGTGGAGTTCTCCGACGGCAAGCGGTTGATCGTGCTCTCCGAGGGCCGGCTGGTGAATCTTGGGAATGCGACCGGGCATCCGAGCTTCGTGATGAGTGCGAGCTTTACCAACCAGGTGCTGGCGCAGATTGAGCTGTGGACCGCGCCGGCGGGCAAGTACGAGAACAAGGTGTATGTGCTGCCGCGGCATTTGGATGAGAAGGTGGCGGCGTTGCATCTGGCGAAAGTCGGCGCCAAGCTGACCCCGCTCTCCAAAAAGCAGGCCGAGTATCTAGGCCTGGCGCAGAGCGGCCCTTTCAAGCACGAGCTGTACCGGTACTAAAAGTTTTTTGCGGAGCTTTTTTTCAAAAAAGCGACCGCTTACTTAAGCTACCATGCTCAAAATTTTTGTGATCCTCGCACTTGCCGCCCTGTTTGGCGGCATGTGTTTTTTTGGCGCTGTGGTGGCCCCGGCGGTGTTCATCAATTTGCCGCTGCCGGTGGCGGGGCCGTTCATCCGCACGCTGTTTCCGCTGTATTACGCGTATATCACGGGCTTTGCGGCGCTGGCGGGGGTTTTGCTGCTGGCGCAGCGTGAGGCCGGCCGGGCGCTGGTGAGTTTTGCCGTGGTGGTGGTGACGCTGTGGCTGTGGTTCTGGCTGATTCCGCATCTGGATGCGTTCCGCGCAATGGGGGACATGGCGGCGTTCGACCGTGGGCATCGTTTTTCTGTGTATGTCAACGGGGCGCAGTTGCTGACGGTGCTATGGCTGCTGGTGCGCGCAGCGGTTTGAGAACAGAGCAAGCAATGGCGTTTCCGCGGTTTTGGTGAGGCAGGGATTGGCCTGCAGAAAGCTGAGCGCGGCGGCGGTTTGCGCGCGGCTTTTTTGGTCCACGGATAGGCGGGCGAGTGCCAGCACAAGGGCGGCGGAGAGGTCCGGCGCCGTGCCGTCGCGGAGGATCTGGACCCGCGCGGCGGCGGGCAAAGCGGCGATGAACGGGCCGGGGACGCCGACACCGTCATTGCCGAAGGGCACCAGGATGAGCGCTTGCGTGCCGCCCGCCGCCCAGGCCGCGCGGGCGGCCAGGGCCTGGGGCTGCATGGTGGCGGGGGCGAGGATGAGCCCGGCAATGCCGCAGGACTGCACCGCCAGCATGAGGCCGAGGGCCGGGCGCGGCAGGGCGCCGGCCAGCAAGAGCGCCAGGAACGGCGTGCTGAAGGCGAGATAGCGAATCTCGATCGGCGTGTTGTTGAACAGGAGCCCGAGTGCCAGCAGGCCCGCCGGCAAGGCGGCGGCGCAGAGGGCGAACAACCCGCCATGGCGGCCGGGATGGCGCCAGGCGCACAGCGCGCCGGCCGCCAGAACCGCGCCGAGCAGTGCCGCCACGATCGCGCCGAAGCGCCCGGCATAGAGCGGCAGCCCGCCGAACCAGGCGGCACCTGAATCACGCAGCAGCAAGGCCAGAGCGTGCGGGGCGGAGAACGCCACGAACTGCGCCGCCCGCGTGCCGCGCTGGGCCAGGAAAAACCAGGCATCTGCGGGCAGAAACAGGGCAAAACCCGCGAGCGCCGGCCATGCCAGCCGCCAGCGCCGCCACGCCGCCCAGGCCAGCGCCGCGGCACCGATGAACACCGCCAGATAATTGGTGAACCCGGCCGCCCCCAGCGCCAGCCCCGCCGCCAGCGCCAAACGCCGCCGGCCATCCCGCAACGCGGCCACCAGCAGCGCCACGCCGAGCACATTGCAAAACTGCGCCAGCGCAAAACCGCGCGCCACAATCGCGGTATAGGCGAAACCGTAACTCAATAGCGCCAGCGCCATCGCGGGCGCCACCTTCACCTCAGCCAGAGCCGCGAGCCAGCCTAAAGCCGCCAAGGCCGCCACGCCAAACGCCACCGAGAGCAGCCGGGCGCTCAGCCAGCCAGGCCCGGCCAGATGCCGCCAGCCCTCCAGCGCCCAAAAATACAAAGGCGGGTGCACATCCCCCGCCCGCAAATTTTCCGCGATCTGCCCGAGCCCGGCGCGCCCGGCATATAACCCGCGCACTTGGCCCGCGGTGAACGGGCCCGCTGGCCAGTCCGGCCGGGCGTGGCCCGCGGTTAGAAACATCGAATAGGCCTCGTCATATTCCGGCGCTCGCAGCGCCGCGGCGGTGCCCAGCAGGAGTGCGGCGAATAGCAGGAGGGCGGCGGCCTTCATGCCCGGTACGTTACGGGAACGCTATGGAGGGTACAACTTTAAGTAAGCGGTCGCTTTGTCTCGAAGAAAAGCTCCGCAAAAGACTTTTGATTCCGCTGGGGCGGTGCTGGTGACGCCGCCATAGCCCAGCGTAAATAAAAGTTTTTTTGCTTCTTTTTTTTCAAAAAAAGAAGCGCTTACTCATGTGCCAAAATCGCTCTTCGCGTTCGGGTCGTATTTCAGTGCGGCGGCTTCGTCGGCGGCGGCTTGGGTGGTTTGGCCGAGTGCTTGTTCGGCCAGTGCGCGGCCGTAGAGGGAGCTGGCCTGGGTTGGGGCGGCTTTCAGCGCGGCGGTGTAGAACTGGATTGATTGGGCGTCGTCGTGCAGTTTCAGGTACACGAAGCCGATGGAATCCAGCGTTGCGGGGTCCTCGGGGGCGAGTTTGAGGGCTTGTTTGCAGTCCGCCAGGGCGGGGTTGAGCTGGCCGGCGAGGGCGCGGTTCCAGCAGCGGTTGTTCCAGCTCTCGGCGTCGTTCGGGAACATGCCCAGCAGATGCGTGTAGATGCCGGCGGCGGCCAGGTATTGCCGCTGCTGCTCGAGAATATTGGCGCGGATGACGAAGGCTTGTGTGTCGTCCGGCGCCAGGGTGATCGCCTTGCTGGCATCGGTGAGGGCGGCGTTGAGCTGGCCGAGCGCTTGCTCCACATTGGCGCGCGCGGTGTAGCCGTCGCCGGATTGCGGGTCGGCGGCGACCGCCTTGCTGGCGCTGCTCAGCGCGTCCTGCAAGCGGCCCTCGTGCTGGTAGGCGTTGGCCAGACCGTCGAACACCACGGCGTAACCGAACGAGGAGAGCCGCGTTGTTAGCAGAGTTTGGTGGAAGGCGGCGATTTCCTTGTCCCATTGCCCGAGCTCGCCGTAGCTCATGGCGACATCGATTTGCCCGTCGGCCTGGTTTGGTGCCAGCGCTGCCATACGCTGCGAATCGGCGAGCGCGGCCTTGGCGTTGCCGATCGAGAGGTAGAGCGTGCTGCGGGCCTCCAACGCGCTTGTGTCATCCGGGTTGAGTTTGAGGGCCTGGGCGTAATCCGCCAGCGCCGGCGAGGTTTCGTTCTGCGCCGCTTCGGCATTGGCGCGGATGCGCAGGGCGAATTCATCCGTGGGGTTGAGGCTGAGCGCGCGGGTTTCATCCGCCATTGCCTTGGCCCATTGTTTTTCCGAGGCGTAGGCGGCACCCCGGGCGGCGAAGGCGAGCCCGAATTTTGGCGCCAGAGCGAGCGCCCGGCTGGAATCCGCAATGGCGGCCGGCGCCTGGCCCAAGGCGGTTTCCGCATTCGCCCGGTCCACCAAGGCGCCGAGGTCGCCGGGGTTGAGTTTGATGGCCGCATTACAATCGGCCAAGGCTGCCGCCTCCTGGCCGATTTCCAGCTCCAGGAAGGCGCGATTGGTGAGCGCCCCTGGAAAGGCAGGGGCGAGCGCGATCAGCCGGGAGTCATCGGCCAGTGCGGCGGGCAAATTCTGGGTCCGCAGATCGGCCAGAGAGCGGTCGTAATAGGCGGTTGGGTCGTACGGGTTGCGGGCGATGGCGCTGCTCAGGTCGGTGATTTCTTGTGCCCACCGGCCTTGGTCGCCCTCCGCCACGCCGCGGGCGATATAGCCTTGCGGCGCGTTAGGGGCGTATTGGATCGCGAGGTTCGCGTCCGCGATCGCGGCCTTATCGTTCTGCAGCCCCCGCTCCGCCGCGCTGCGCCCGGCATAGGCCAGGCCGTTTTTGGGGTTAAGCTTGAGTGCGGCGTCATCATCCGCCAGCGCCTTGGTCCACTGGCCGCGCTCATCCTCGGCCGCGGCGCGGTAGCGGTAGGCGTCGTCATCCTGCGGGTTGAGGTGCAGCGCGCTGGTCTCGGCCGCGATGGAGGCCGCCCAATCGCCGTGCTCGCCCTCCAGGATGCCGAGATTGAAGAACGCGATGTCATCGGATGGGTCGAGCTTGATTGCCGCCCGGTCATCCGCGATTGCGGCGTCAAGCTGGCCGTCATTCATCTCGGCGTAGCCTCGCTCGGTATAGTTCTCGGCATTGCCGCCGCCATGCGCGATGGCGGCACTCTGGTCGGCGATGTCCTTGTCCCATTGAAGCTGCTGGCCTTCGGCGAAGCCGCGGTCGTGATAGGCGGCTGGGTCGGTGGGGTCGGCCGCGATGGCCTGGGTCGCATCGGCGATCGCCTGGTCCCAGTCATGCGCCGCCTCGGCGATTTTTTCTTGCACCAGAAACCCGTCATCGGTGCCCGGGTTCAGCGTGGCGGCCATCTGCGCGTCCGCCATGGCGGCTTTGGTTTCGCCCAGTGCCAGCTCGGCAAAGCCGCGATCGCTGAAAGCCACGTCGTTTTGCGGGTTGAGGCGGATGGCCTGGGTCTGGTCGGCGATGTCCTGCGCCCATTGGCCGCGCTTGCCCTCGGCGAAGCCGCGGTCGCTGAAGGCGCGGTCATTGCCGGGGTCGAGCGCGATGGCGCGGCCCGCGGCGGCGGCGGCGGCGGCGTAGTCGCCGGCATCCTGGTCGGCCTCGTCCAGCACCACATAGTCCGAGCCGTTATCGGGGTTGATGGCGATGGCGGCTTTGGCGTCCGCGATCGCGGCCTGGTCATTGCCCTCAAAAACCTCGGCCTTGGCGCGGTTGTTATAGGCGAGGAACAGATCGGCCTGCATGTCCGGCCCGGCGGCGATGATCTGGCTGCAGGCGGTGATCGCCTTGGCGGGGTCAGCGCCCTCGCAACTGGCCAGCGGCTCCGGGTCGGTCTGCGCGCAGGCGGGAACGGCCCAGGCGAGCCCCGCCGCCGCGATCAGGCTTAAGCGCAAAATCCGCCGCATCATTCATCCTTCAGAGCCCGGCCCATCAACTGGCCGATGGCCTCGGGGATATTTGTCTCACGCGCCAGCAATTTCGTCACGGCCTGGGTGATCGGCATGTCGGCCGCCGCGGCGGCGGCGCGCGCCAGCAAAGCGGGGGCGGTGGCCACGCCCTCGGTCACGCCGGTGCGGGCGGCGAGGATGTCTTCCAGCCGGCCGCCCTGGCCCATGGCGATGCCGAGCGAATAGTTCCGGCTGCTGGCGCCGGTGCAGGTGAGCAGCAGGTCGCCCATGCCGGAGAGGCCGGCGATGGTCTCCGCCTTGCCGCCGAGGGCGGCGGCCAGCCGGCCGATCTCGGCGATGCCGCGGGTGATGAGGGCGGCGCGCGCGTTCTCGCCAAGCCCGGCACCGATGACCACGCCGGCGGCGATGGCGATGACGTTTTTGGCGGCACCGCCGAGCGCCGCACCGGTGACGTCCGCGCTGCCATAGAGCCGCAATGTCGGGGTTTGCAGCGCCGCCATCAGCCGCGCGCGGAGCGAGGCATCGGTGGCGGCGAGTACGCTTGCGGCGGGCAACAAAGCCGCGATTTCATGCGCGAAATTGGGGCCGGTGAGGACCGCGACGCCGCGGTTTGGGAACATCTCGGGCGGCAAAAGCAGCGTGTCTGGCTCAAGCCCCTTGGCGCAAAGCACCAGGGCGCCGTGTTGGGGCAGCAGGGAGGTGACCGCGCGCAGGCCGCGCATCGGCACCGCCAGCAGCAAAATATCTGCGGCCGGCATGTCGCCGGTGACGGCCAAATTGGCGGGCAGTGTGATGCCGGGCAGCCGGTCATTCAGCCGCGTGCCGTGCAAAGCCGCCGCGCGGTCCGGGTCGCGGGCCCAAAGCGTGACCTCCTTGCCAGCATGCGCCAGCAGCACGGCGAGTGAGGTGCCCCAGGCGCCGGCGCCGATCACCGCGATGCGCTCACTCATCGGCCAGGCGCTCCACGCCGGCGCTGGCACCGGCCTCGCCCAGAATCGGCAGAAACGCCGCGAGAATTCCGGCGGCCGCCGCCTCGAATTGAAACGGCGGGTTCACCACCAGCACGCCGCAGCCATTCAGGCGTGCCGGGTCCAAAGCCGGGCGGCGGAGGAATTCGCAAGTGATCATATCCCGGAGTCCGGCCAGGCGCAGGGTTTCGAAAAAATCCCGCACCGGCGCGCGGTGCTTCACCGGATACCAGACGGCGTAGACCCCGGTTTTGAATTTTTTCCAGGCACGGATGAGGGCGGCGGCGAGGGTAGGGAATTCATCCGCGCGCTCGAAAGGCGGGTCGATCAACACCAGAGCGCGGCGCTCCGGCGGCGGCAGAAAGGCGCGCAGGGCCTCATAGCCGTCGCGTTCGTGCACCGCGGCACCCGGTGTGCCGGCCATGGCCCGGCGCAGCGACGCGGCGTCTTCCGGGTGCAGCTCGCAGGCGATCAGCCGGTCATGCGGGCGCAGCAAAGCGGCGGCAATGGCGGGGGAGCCGGGATAGAGGCCGAGGCGCGTGACCAGCGCCGTGTAATCGCTGAGCGCTGCCGGGTTGGCCGCCAGCACGCGGGCGATGCCGGTTTGCCATTCGCCGGTTTTCTCCGCCATCGGGCCGGTAAGGTCGTAGCGGCCGATGCCGGCATGGGTGTCCAGAGCCAGAAACGGCTTGTCCTTGCGCTGCAAGGCGGTGATGAGCGCGATCAGCAGCGCGTGTTTGACGCAGTCCGCAAAATTGCCGGCGTGGTAGGCGTGGCGGTAGTTCATGCGGCCTCCAGCGGCCAGCGCGGCCGGCAGGGTGCGTCCAGCCCGTCCGTGAGGCCCAGCCGCAGCCGCTCGATCCCGGCCCAGGCGACCATCACCGCGTTATCGGTGCAGAGCCGCAAAGGTGGGGCCAAGAATGCCTTGGCCGCGCCGGCGGCGACGCCCTGCAGGCGGGCGCGGATGGCCTTGTTGGCGGCGACTCCGCCCGCCACCACCACGGCATTGGCCCGCGGGGCGGCGGCCAGCGCGTGGGCCAGCCGGTCCGCCAAAATATCGGTCACCGCGGCCTGGAACGCGGCGGCGATGTCTGCCGCCGTTTGGAAGGGCAGCGCGCCGGTCCCGAACCCCGCCACCAGCTGGGCGACCGCCGTTTTCAGCCCGGAGAAGGAAAAATCACAACCCTCGCGCCGCAGCAGCGGGCGGGGCAGGGGGTAGGTGCCGGCATCGCCGTGCATCGCCAGGGCCTCCAGCGCCGGGCCGCCGGGGTAGCCGAGGCCGAGCAGCTTCGCGGTTTTGTCAAACGCCTCGCCCACCGCGTCATCCAAAGTGGCGCCGAGCAGCTTGTAGCGCCCAACACCCTCCACCAGCATCACCTGGCTGTGCCCGCCGGAGAGCAGCAGCAATATATAAGGAAACGCCAGACCATCCGGGCTGATCTCCGGCAGCCGGGCGGTGAGCGCGTGCGCCTCCAGATGGTTGATGGCGAGATAAGGCAGCCTGGCCGCGAGTGCGGCGCCCTTGGCGAAGCCGGTGCCGACCAGCAGCCCGCCGATCAGCCCTGGCCCGGCGGTCGCGGCGATGGCGCCGAGGTCCTTATAGCCGAGCCCGGCCTGCGCCAAGGCGGCCGCGACCAGGCCGGGAAGTGCCGCCAGATGGGCGCGCGCCGCGATCTCCGGCACCACGCCGCCAAAGGCCGCATGGTCCGCAAGCTGGCTCAGCACCAGCTCGGCCAGGATGCGGCCATCGGGTGCGAGGATGGCGGCGGCGGTTTCGTCGCAGGAGCTTTCAATGCCTAGAACCGGGGTCATTGGGGTGGGCATAAAGCAAGAAGCGCTTTTTTGTAAAAAAGCGCGCAAAAAACTTTTGGCTCCTCGGGGGCGTCGCTGGTGGGACCCCCATGCCGCCATGGAATCAAAAGTTTTTTTGGTTCTTTTTTTTCAAAAAAAGAACCGCTTTCTTCCTTCCCTCTCCCTGCCATGCTCTAACCCCGCCCGTGCACCCAAACCCCGCCCCCCACCGCCCTGAGCTTCCCCTTCGTGTCGGCACCCGCGGCTCGCCGCTGGCGCGCGCGCAGACGACCAATTTTCTCGCCATTCTGGAGCATTTCTGCCCGGTGCTGCGCGGCATGTCGGTGTTTCAGGAGCACATCATCATGACCACCGGCGATTCGGTGCAGGACCGGGCTTTGGCCGAGATCGGCGGCAAGGGGCTGTTCGCCAAGGAAATCCATGAGCAATTGCTGGCCGGGGCGATTGATTTCGCGGTGCATAGTCTGAAGGATTTGGAGACCACGCTGCCGGAGGGGATTGCGCTTGCCTGTACGTTGCAGCGTGAGGACGCGCGGGATGTGCTGATTCTACCGCCCGGCGCGCCGGCGCCGGACCCGGCGGACCCGTACGCCGTGCTGCCGCAGGGCGCGCGGATAGGCTCGGCCTCGGTCAGGCGCCAGGCGCAGCTTAAGCATGCGCGGCCGGACCTGAATTTTGCGCTGCTGCGCGGCAATGTCGGCACGCGGCTGGCGAAGGTTGCGGCGGGCGAGGTGGATGCCTCGCTGCTCGCCTATGCGGGGTTGCGGCGGCTTGGGCTGGCGGACCGCGCCAGCGTGGTGCTGAGCCCGGAGACGATGGTGCCGGCGGCGGCGCAGGGGATTGTGGGGATTACCGTGCGCAGCGCGGATACGGCGTTGCTCTCGCTGCTCTCGGGCATCGAGGACCCGGAGGCAAAAGCGGTCGCGACCGCCGAGCGCGCGCTGCTGGCGGCTTTGGATGGCTCCTGCCGCACGCCGATCGGCGGCTATGCGCGGCTGCTGGAGGATGGCTCGCTCTATCTCATCGGCCTGGTGGCGCGGGCGGATGGCTCGTTTCTGCTCAAGCGCACCATTACCGGGCCGAAGGCGGATGCCGCGGCGATGGGGACCGAGCTTGGCCGCTCCTTGAAGGCGGACAGCCCCGGCGATATTTTTGATCCGTGAAAATCCTGGTCACACGGCCCGAGCCTGGCGCCAGCGCCACCGCCGCGCGGCTTACCGCGATGGGGTTTGAGCCGGTGCTGGCCCCCAGCCTTGCGATCACCCCGCTCGCCGCCCGGCTGCCGCCGCACCCCGCCGCACTTATCATCACCAGCGCCCAGGCGATCCCGGCTCTGCCCGCCACGTTGCGCGGCACGCCGGTGTTTTGCGTGGGGGATGCGACCGCCGGGCGCCTGCGTGAGGCAGGCTTCACCAGCGTGGAGAGTGCCGCGGGCGATGCGAATGATCTGTTCCGGCTGATCACCGCGCGGCGGCTGCCCGGGCTGCACGTGATGGCGGTGGGCGAGCGCCACGGGCTGGCGCTGGCCCGGCAATTGCGCGCCGTCGGGATCACCATTCTGCGCCGCAAGGTGTACGCCGCGCGGCCGTTGCGCGCGCTGCCCGCACCGGCCGCCGCCGCCTTGGGCGGGCGCGAGATCGCCGGCGCGCTGTTTTATTCAGCCGAATCCGCCCGCGCCTTCACGGCGCTCAAGCCCGCGCACCCGGAGGCGATCATCGCCTATGCGCTCTCCCCGGCGGTCGCGGCACCCCTGCAAAACTTGCCCTGGCGGGCAATCCATGTCGCACTAGCGCCGACCGAGGCAGATATGATGGCACTTTTGGCATGAGCGAGACCGCAGCAGAGCAACCAGCACCGCCGCCGGCGCCGGTTCGGGCAAGCGCCCCGGCACCGGTGGCCGTATTGCGCCGCGGCCTTGCGGGGCCGGCGCTGACCATCCTCGCGGTTTTGCTGCTGGCGGGCGGCGAGGCGTTTCTCTGGCATCTCAGCACGCTGCAAACCGCCGAAGACGCGCAGTTCACCGGCTTGCAGGACCAAATTACCGAGCTGCAAGCCCAGGCCAACCGCGCCGCGCCGGCGCCCGATAGCCTCTCGGCCCAGGCCGACCTTGCACAAAAATACGCCGCCCTGGCTGCGCAGGTGAACGCCATGCAAAGCCAGCTCGCCGCCGACCACGGCGCGCTCACCACCATGCAGGCCTCGCAGGTGGACCTTACCAAGCTCACCGCCCGGATGACGCTGATCAGCCAGCTCGCCACCGCGCGCATGGCGCTGGATGCCGGGCTGCCGCTCGGGCCCATCGCCAACGCCCCGCCGGCGCTGGCGCAATTTGCCGCCATTCCGCCGCCGACCGAAGCGCAGCTGCGCGAAACCTTCCCCGCAGCCGCCAACGCGGCACTCGCCGCCAGCATCGCCGGCGATTCCCGCATCTCCTACTGGGCGCGGGTGCGCGAAAAACTCGCCAGCCTGATCACCATCAGCGATGGCACCCGCGTCATCCTCGGCGCGCCGGCCGCCGCGGTGATCGACCAGGCACAGGCCGACCTCACCGCCGGGGACCTGGCCGGCGCGGTGGCCGCCATTGGTCATCTCAGCCTGCCGACGCAGAACGCCATGCAACCCTGGCTGGGGCAGGCGCAGGCGCTGCTGGCGGCGCGCGCCGCGCTGATCGGGATGGCGGGGCAGGCATGAGAGCGGCTAAGCAAGCGGTCGCTTTTTTAAAAAAAAGCTCCGCAAAAAATTTTTGTGATGCTGAGGCACGGGGGCTCCAACGGCGAAGCCCCAGGTCAAAAAAAATTTTTGCGGAGCTTTTTTTAAAAAGCGACCGCTTACTTCAGGCCTTCTGACATGCTGCGCGCCCTGAAATTTCTGGTTATCGCGGCGATAGCCCTGCTGATCGCC
>Ga0116231_10007645_pt1 | contig 19595 bp, 17 predicted proteins | sample S1TSphgellanicum_2_FD_89695 | JGI IMG/M metagenome (GOLD analysis project Ga0116231, IMG submission 89695) | Host-associated microbial communities from peat moss isolated from Minnesota, USA - S1T2_Fd - Sphagnum magellanicum MG | ecosystem: Host-associated > Plants > Peat moss > Unclassified...
CGCAACCGACAAGGATTCGATGTTGTATCCGCGGCTCGAAATCAGGCCCGTCACTCGGGTGAGCGCCCCGGCCTCGTTTTGCAAAAGAATGGCGATGATGTGGCGCACCGCTCAAGCATACGGGAGGCCGGCACTTGGGCGCCAGGGCAAGAACTGCTAGGCTTCGGCGGTGAAAGATCGCCACGAACTGTTGAATCAAGCCGCCCACCCGCTGGCCGGGGCCAGCATGACGGGGGCCGACATGGTCGTTCAGGTCCTCGCGGACGAGGGCGTGGACACGATCTTCGGCTATAGCGGCGGCGCGATCCTGCCGATTTACGACGCCGTGTTCCGGTACAACCTCGAGCACTCCGCGGCGATGCCCTTGATTGTTCCGGCGAACGAGCAAGGCGCCGGCTTCATGGCCGCCGGCTACGCCCGGGCGAGCGGCCGCGTCGGGGTTGCCATGGTGACTTCGGGTCCGGGCGCCACGAACACCGTCACGCCGGTCCGCGACAGCATGGCGGACTCGGTGCCCATCGTCGTGATCTGCGGCCAGGTGGCGACGACCGCGATCGGTACGGACGCGTTCCAGGAGGCGCCCGTCCCCAGCATCATGGGTGCGGTCGCGAAGCACGTGTTCCTGATCACGGATCCGACGAAACTCGAGGCGACCGTGCGTACCGCCTTCGAGATCGCCCGCACGGGCCGGCCGGGTCCGGTCGTGCTCGACATCCCGAAGGACGTGCAGAACTGGAGGGGGGTCTTCCAGGGTTCGGGCCGGCTCCCGATTCCCGGCTACCGGCAGCGCATGAACCGGCTCGGCGCGAACAAGTTGCCCGAGGCCGCGTGCGCGGATTTTTTCGCGGCCCTGAGCCGCGCGAACCGTCCTCTGATCTATGCCGGGGGCGGTGTCATCAACGGCAACGCGGCCTTTGCGCTGCGCGAGTTCTCGAGACATTTCAAGATTCCGGTCGTCACGACCCTGATGGGCATCGGCGCGATCGATACGACCGACCCGCTGGCGATGCGGATGCTGGGCATGCACGGCACCGCCTTCGCCAATTACGCCGTCGACGATTGCGACTGCCTGCTCGCGATCGGCGCGCGTTTCGACGACCGGGTCGCGGGTAACCCGGTGAAGTTCGCCGGCGGGGCGAAATTCATCGCCCATTTCGACATCGATGCCTCGGAGATCAACAAGGTCAAGCGCATCGATTGGAGTCACGTCGGGCTCTTGCCGGACGCCCTGCTCGCCTTGCTCGATTACGGGCGGCGGACCCGGTTCGAGCGAGACTGGTCGCAATGGCATGCGCACTGCGACGAGCTGCGCAGCCAACATGCGATGAACTACGACCGGGACAGCGAGCTCATCCAGCCTTACTACGTGATCGAGGCGATCAACCGCCTCACGCAGGGCGAGGCGATCATCGCAACCGGTGTCGGTCAGCATCAGATGTGGGCCGCGCAATATTTCGATTTTCGCAGTCCGAGGCTCTGGCTGACCTCCGGCAGCATGGGAACGATGGGCTTCGGGTTGCCCGCCGCGGTCGGCGCGCAGTTTGCCGAGCGTCAGCGCTTGGTCATCGACATCGACGGGGATGCGAGCATTCGCATGAACATCGGCGAACTGGAGACCGTGACGACCTACGATCTGCCGGTCAAGGTCGTCGTCCTCAACAACTGCGGTGACGGCATGGTCAAGCAGTGGCAGAAGCTGTTCTTCAAGGGGCGCCTGAGCGCGAGCGACAAGAGTCTGCACAAGAAGGACTTCGTCAAGGCGGCGCTGGCCGACGGCTTCCCCTATGCGGTCCGGCTCGACCGCAAGCGCGACGTCGAGCGCGTCGTCGAAGAATTCATCAACTTCCCGGGCCCGGCATTCCTCGAGGTCATGATCGACGTCGACGCGGGCGTTTATCCGATGGTCGGTCCCGGCCAGGCCTATGACGCGATGATCACGGGCGATCATATCCCGTCGCGTACCGCGGTCGAAATCGAGCCGCCGGATGCCTCGGAGATGTTCTAGCCCGGGGCCCTAGCCCGATGCCGGTTGCCCGCGGGCGGCTACCACACGCCGGTGTTCGGCATCGAGGCCCAGGGCTCGGCCGGCGCAAGAGCGGCCCCGCGCTGCAGAATCTCGATCGAGATCGCATCGGGCGAACGCACGAAGGCCATGCGGCCGTCGCGGGGCGGGCGATTGATCACGACGCCGTGTTCCCGCAACCGCTCGCAAGTCGCATAGATGTTCTCGACCTCATAGGCGAGGTGTCCGAAATTCCGGCCCCCCCCATAGGACTCCGGGTCCCAATTGTGGGTCAGTTCCACTTGGGCATGCTCATCCCCGGGAGCCGCCAGGAACACCAGCGTGTACCGACCCTGGGGATAATCGCGGCGGGACAATTCAGAGAGACCCAGCGCGTCTCGATAAAAGCGCAGGGAACTGTCGATGTCCGTGACTCTCACCATCGTGTGCAGATACTTCATGGAGCCAGTATCCCGAACCCGCGAAAAAAGAGCAAAATCCGCCACTTGGTCGTCTGGTGTTGTAAACCCGTCACGCCATTTCGCTCAGTGCGGGCCTGCACAGCCACTTAAGTTTGCGTCTTAAGTCTTGGATTTAACTCTCATAACTGATAAGCTGCTCATGAGGTCGGTGATTTTCGTTCAGATCCGTGATCTAATCGCCACAATGGCGGAAATTGAAGAAGGTCGAGCGTACAGGTACCTTTTGGGCCGCGCATCTTCCAACCAGGACGTGTAGGGTTTTTACCCAGCACCTGTTCCACTCGGGTCCCCGGCAAGTCCGGGGATACTTTTGTAAAAGCTGCATCCAGCCCGTCTCCTCGTCTCGTACTATCGTGCGTGTCATGAATCCGATCTCCGGCCCCGCGCGAATCCGCTCGGTATGCAACCCAGCACCGAAGCGCCGCTGCCGTCCACCACCGAGCACCGCGTCGCTGGTCTGGAATCCCTCGTGACCGCAATGGCTGCCGGCGACCCGAGCGCGCTGTCCTCCATCTATGCGCAGACGGTGCCGCAAATCTTTGCGATCGCGCGCTGCATGCTGCGCTCGCGCGAGGACGCCGAAGAAATCGTGTGCGACGTTTACACCCACGCCTGGGCCACCGCGAAGAATTACGATCCCTGCCGGGGTAGCGTGATGGCGTGGCTCGCGGTCATGGCGCGCAACCGGTCCGTGGACCGGCTCCGCCAGCGCCGCGCCCTGGTCTCGCTCGACGATCATGACCATGAGCATCTTGCCGACAAACTGGTCAGTCCGACGGCGGGCCCCGACGAGATCCTCGCGAGCTTTCAGTCGGGCAGCGCCGTGCATGCGGCGCTCGCCTCCCTGACGCCGCTGCGGCGACGGCTGCTCGGTCTCGCTTTCTTCCAGGACCTGAGTCACCAGGAAATCGCCGCCGCGGAGGGTATCCCGCTCGGCACGGTGAAGTCGCACGTCCGGCGCGCGCTCGCGGCATTGCAAACCGCGTTGCAGCGTGATCGCCCATGACCAAGCCGGTGCTCGACGCCGCGGTCGTGGATGCACTCCTGGCCGCCATCGCTCCTGCCGACCTGTCGCAGGCGGATCGCGATGCCCTGCAGGCCCGGGTACTGGCGCGGGTGACGCCGCAGATCAACGTCCAGGCGTCGGCCACGGAAGTCGAGCCGCCCCCCTCGACGTTCACGGTCCGCGCCGCCGACATGCGCTGGGTCACGGTCGGGCCCGGCGTCGAGGTCAAGGTATTGCGCATGGACCGGGAGCGCAACGACCAGACGGTCCTGATCCGCATGCAGCCGGGCGCCGTCGTCGTCGGTCACCGGCACACTCAGGAAGAGGAGTGTTTGATTCTCGAGGGTGAGGTCTATGTCGGCAACCATCGCTTGGGGCAGGGCGACATGCACGTCGCACGGGCCGGCGCCGTCCACGAGCCGATTCGCGCCCCGCACGGCGCGCTGCTGATGATCCGCTCCGAAATGCCGCCGCAGCATTTCAAGATCGCTTAACGTAAGCGGGGTGCGGGCCCGGAAGAATTCCTTGTATTGGCAGGTCATCGTCGCGATCGCGCTCGGTGTCCTGCTCGGCAGTCTGCGGCCGGACACCGCGATTGCCCTGAAGCCGCTGGGCGATGGCTTCATCAAGCTGGTCAAGATGCTGATCGGACCGATCATCTTTTGCACCGTGGTGTCGGGCATCACGGGCGTCGACGACATGAACAAGGTGGGCCGCACGGGGGGCCTCGCGCTCGTGTATTTCGAGGTCATGAGCAGCATCGCACTGTGCCTCGGTCTGCTCGTCGTCAACGTCCTGCGGCCCGGTGCCGGCATGAACGTGGACCCGCGCACCCTGGATGCGGACGCCGTCGCCGCGTACGCGGGACCCAACAAATTGCAGTCGGTCAGCGATTTCCTCCTCAACGTCATCCCATCGACCGCCAGTGACGCGTTCGCCAGGGGAGAGATCCTCCAGATCCTGCTGTTCTCGATGCTGTTCGGATTCGCCCTGCAGCGCACCGGCGCGCGCGGAGCCCCGGTACGCGCCTTCGTCGAAGCCCTCTCGCAGGTGCTGTTCGCGATCGTGGGCTTCATCATGCGCGCGGCCCCGATCGGCGCCTTCGGCGCCATGGCTTTCACGATCGGCCGATACGGGGTCGCCTCCCTGCTGCCGTTGGCGAAGCTGATGGGGAGCTTTTACCTGACCTGCCTGGTGTTCGTATTCGGCGCATTGGGCCTGGTCGCCCGCGTGCACGGCATCAGCCTCTGGCGGTTCGTCCGCTACATTCGCGAGGAGGTGTTGATTGTGATCGGCACTTCTTCCTCCGAGTCGGTCCTGCCGCGCATGCTCGACAAGTTGCAGAGACTGGGCGCCGACAAATCGGTCGTCGGTCTCGTCATGCCCGCGGGCTACTCGTTCAACCTGGACGGCACCTCCATCTACCTGACGATGGCCGCGGTGTTCATCGCGCAGGCCACCAATACCCCGCTGAATCTGCTCCACCAGCTTGCACTGCTCGGCGTCTTGCTGTTGACTTCCAAGGGCGCGGCCGGTGTCACCGGCAGTGGCTTCATCGTCCTCGCCGCGACCCTGTCGACCGTCGGCGACGTCCCGGTCGCCGGGCTGGCATTGATCCTCGGCATCGACCGATTCATGTCGGAAGCGCGGGCGCTCACCAATATGATCGGGAACGGCCTGGGCTGTCTCGTGGTCGCCAAGTGGACGGGTGAGTTGAACGTGGCGACGATGCGGCGCGAACTCGCAGGCGGCGCGGGCGCGGGACCGGAATGAATCAAGAGGGGATTCGATATGACCGTTAGCGAGGGTTTCATCGGCTCAGTGGGCAACACGCCCTTGATCAGACTGCGTCGGCTCAGCCAGGAGACCGGCTGCGAGATTCTCGGCAAGGCTGAGTTCATGAATCCCGGCGGATCGGTCAAGGACCGCGCCGCGAAGTGGATCGTGCTCGATGCCGAACGCCGCGGTCTCCTGAAGCCCGGCGGGACCGTCGTCGAAGGCACGGCGGGAAACACCGGGATCGGCATCGCGCACGTTTGCAATGCGCGGGGCTACAAGGCCGTGATCGTCATGCCGGACAATCAGGCGGCGGAAAAATATCAGATCATCGAGGCACTCGGGGCGGAGTTGCGCAAGGTGCCTGCCGTGCCTTACAGCAATCCTAATCAGTATCAAAAGGTCGCCGGTCGGCTCGCGGAGGAACTGCCGAACGCGATCTGGGCCAATCAGTTCGACAACACCGCGAACCGCGACGCGCACTTCGAGTCCACCGGACCTGAGATCTGGAACGACACGGAAGGGCGCGTCGACGCTTTTTGCGCCGCCACGGGCACCGGCGGGACCCTTTCCGGTGTCGCCCGCTTCCTGAAATCCCAGAACAGCGCCGTACGCATCGTGCTGCTCGACCCGCCCGGCAGCGCTCTCTATCACTACATCAAGGACGGCGAACTGAAGTCGGACGGTGGCTCGTCGATCACCGAGGGCATCGGCACCGGCCGCGTGACCGCGAATCTCGCGGGCGCGCCGATCGACGATGCCCTGCGTATCGGCGACGAGGAAACCCTGCACTACGTCTACCGGTTGCTGCGCGAGGAGGGGCTATTGCTCGGCAGCACCGCCGGCATCAACGTGGCCGGCGCCGTGAGGGTCGCGAAACAACTGGGTCCCGGGCACACGATCGTCACCATCCTTTGCGACGGTGGAGCCAAATATCAGTCACGGCTGTTCAACAAGGCGTGGATCGCGGAGAAGGGTTTCGGCTCGGCCGTGGCTTGAGCCCTGCCGTGATCAAGCCTGATCGCGCGCAACGCGCAGGAACTCACTGCGCTCCTGATCAGACGCCAGTTCGGCCGCGAGCCGCTGGCGCAGATCCTCCAGTCCTGTCGCCCGAGCCGCGGCCCGACCGACCAGCAGCTTCGCGATGGGCCCAAGATGACGCGCCAGCGACGTCTCCAAGGCCGCGAGCACCGCCGGGGCGAAGGCCGGCGGTGTCGTGGGCGCGGTCGAAAGCGCATCGCTCAGCGCAGCATGCACGCCGCTCGAGCTCGGGTCGCGCGGCTCGAGTGCGCGGCGCAACGCGAGCACGAGTGCTTCGTAATAGCTGGGCCGCGCCGCCGGAAACGCGTCCAGCCAATGCTGCGAGCTCAGGAAATACTCGAGGCTGCGTTCGGGAATGACGTCGTCCAGGCGAAAGGCGATGATCGGCAACCTCTTGTGCACGGCGCGTTCGACTTCGCGCCGTACTTGCGGAGAATCGTTGCTGTGCCGTGAAAACACCAGAACCATGACCTTGGACGCTGAAATCGCATCGATGATCTCGGCGGCCCATTCCGCCGCGGGCGTCACATTCCGTGGCGCGATCCAACAGGCGAGACCTTGGGATTCGAGCGCCGCGACGAGTTCGAAGGCCGCCTCCCGGTCGGTGTTGGAGTAACTCACGAACACGAGACCGGCCATGCCGCCTAGCTCCCCAGCATCTGTATCGCCTTGGCGAGGCTCTTGCGCATGCGGTTGAACGCTGTACCGAGGGCCCGGATTTCGGGAGCGCCCCGGGTCGGAAATTCGTCGCCGCTCTCCTTCCCGACACTCAAACTGTCCGCCAACGCGGCGATGCGGCGCAGAGGTCGCAAGACCAGCCACTGGAGCAGGACGTTGGTCGCGACCATGAGCACGACGATGCTCGAAGCAACGACCAGCAGAAAGCTGCCGAGAGATCGATCGACGCTGGCCTCGGCACGAGCATAAGGCACGGATACCACTTGCGCGCCCACGATTTCCCCGGCTTGCCAGCCGAAGCCGTTGTCGCTGCCGTAACGCGCGATCAGGGTCGACGGTGCGGTGGCGGGCCGGCTGTGACAAACCAGGCATTCGGCCTCGACACGGATCGGTCTTGCCAAATAGAGCGAGGGACCCATGGGCGTGTCGCGTACGCCGGAGATCTCGTGCACGCCCGCGTCGCTGCGGAAATGCTGGATGATGTCGGCTTCCCAGTCGGCAGCGCGGTCGCGGGGGTTCGTGGGATTCAGGGTCGCCTCTTTGTAGGCGTACTGCGGAAACTTCTCGTGCAGCTTCAGGAAATTCTGGGTCGCGGCATAAAAGGGGATGGATTGCGGCAGAAATTCCGTCTTGAGCTGTTCTCGCAGCAGGGGTTCGATTTCAGCTGCCGTGTAGGTTCGAGTCGCGACGGCGCCGTCGAGCAGCATCCCCGCCTCACCGAGCAGCTGCCGCTGGGCGTCGGCCTGAAGGATCGCGCGACAGGCGTAGCCCGCGGCGGCGATCAGGCACACGGCCAGCAATAGAAACACGAGGTTGACGCGGAGGAGCAGGCTCAAAGGCCGCTCGTCCCCGCGCCCGCGCGCCCGCCCGCGCCTGCGGTGGCGCCCGTCTCGTTCTGCGCCGCGCGTATCCGCTCCCGCCAGCGTCGCGTACTGCGCAGCCCGCGCAGTTCCGTGGGCATCCCGTCGATCAAGGCCGCCGCCTCGTGCAGCAGTGCGACGCGGCGTTTTTGGTCGGTGAGCGCCTCGACATAGAGCGCGACCGCGAGCTCCGCCGTTTGCGTCGAGTCGCCGTGGTTGCGCGCCGCGAGCTCGCGATCGAAGCGCACGGCCGGATCGACCACACCGGCGGCGTCCGCAACGCGCTGCTCGCGGGCTAAAATCCAGGCAAGGTGCACCTGTGTTTCCACGCGGTGTCGCCGGTCGTCGTCGCTCTCGATCGGGAGTTTTTCGACGATCGCCATGGCTTTGCGCTGCACCGCTTCGGCTTCCGGCAAGTTTCCGAGCTCGACGTCGGCCTCCGCCTCGTCCAAGCGAGTGACGGCCGTGCACAGGATCCGCTCATAACCCTGGAACGCCGCATCCGGAACGATGTCGTCCGCCATGTGCTCCGCCGTCTTTGCGGCGGTGATCGTGCCGCGCAGATCGCCCTGCGCCAGGGCTGTGCCGGAGTTGACATACTCGAGCAGGCACCGCGACAAGCTCAGCATCTTGCTGTCGGGCGCCTCCTCTTGCGCCAGTTTGTCGATCCCTGCTTTCATCCGGCCGATGGTCGTCTGGGCGCCATGGACGTCGCCGAAATCCGCCTGTGCGCGGGCGAAGTTCGAGAGCGGAATCACCGAGTTCTGGACGAACCAGGAACCGGCGCGCGCGGCGCGCGCGGCCGCCTCTTGCGCATGCAAGGCATCCGCAAAGGAGTCGCGCACGTGCCCGCTCTCGAAATCGGCGGCGGCCATGTTATCGACAGTTGCGCCTAGGTTGTTGTAAGCGGTCGTGTTGTTGGGATCGAGCTTGATGATGTCGAGGCTCAGATCACGGCCACGGCGGAAGTGCGCCAGCGCCTCGGTCGGATTCATCGCGGTCATCTCGGTCTCGCCCAGGAAATTCTCGATCAGTTGCGCCGCATGCAGGGCTTTGCGATAGCTCGGACGCAGTTCCAGTAGCTTCTGCGCGAGCGCCGTCGCGTCGGTTCCCAAGGCGCGGGCCTCGTCGAGCCGTCCCATGAAATCGAGGGTTTCGATCGTCCAGCCCGCGGTCTCAAGATAGTTCGCCGTCACCTGCAGGTCGGAGAGATCGTGCGCACCGAGGCCCTGGCCCAACTGCAGCGCCGCCTCCAGATTCGCGAGCGCCTCGGCATGCTGCTCGAATCGAAAATGTTGATAGTCGCCGAGGGTGAGCAAGGTCTCGGCATAGACCCTGCGTGCCGCCGCGGAAGCGCGCGGCACGCTGGCGAAGGGTTTGGCCACTGCCACCGCCTCTTGCGCCGTCGCATACGCCGTGGAGCGGCTCTGCGAGTTCTGCGTGATCGACAGGGTCGCGAGCGCCCGGGCGAGCGCGAGGCCCGTCGCCTCGGTTTCATCGCCACTCCGCTGCAGGCCCTGCAGTAAATGCACGGCTTCGTCGGCCGCCTTGTTCGCGGCGGGTGTTTCCCCCAGCGTGTGGCTGGCGGAGGCGAAATCGACCAGCGCGAGCGCGCCGTTGCGCGCGGCCTCCGGGTTTTTCAAGCCAGGCGGTAGAGCATGGAAGTAATCGATTTCGCGCTTCGCGATCGAGGCGACGGCGTCCAAGCGACCGTAGGTCTCGAGTTCACGCGCGAAATCGTCGGTGAGGTACCCCAATAGATGTTCGGCCTGGGTGCGCGCCGACTCCGCCGCCGAGCGGGTCTCCTGCGCCAGGGCCTCGGCGCGCTTGGCGCGTTGCGTGCTCCAGACCGCGAAGGCGGCCGCCGCGATCGCGAGCAGCGTCAGCGCGATGCAACCGGCCGCAATCTGGCGCGCGCGAACGAGGGCGCGGCGCGCAGCGAGTTCGCGCTGGCCTTGCTCGGCGAGCAGCCGCTCGGTCGCCTCCGTTTCTTCGCGCGCCTTGCGCAGATCGCGGCTGGCCTTGACCACGCCGCAGAGCACGTCGTGGGTCAATTCCACCCGCCGGATGTCGAGCCGCTCCTCGATGCGCAAGAGGCGCCGATTGACGAGCACCGCCAGCGTGTCGGGCGGCACGCCCGCGGCTTGGAAAATCGCGAGCAGCCGTTCCTCGGCGACGTTCTCGCGGAAGCCCGAGGCCGTAAGCAGCTCGTCCTCGATGATCCGCCGCAGTGCCGCGGGCTGATCCGCGAGCGAACGCTCGTAGAAATTCTCGAGAATGCTGGATCGTGAGCCGTCGAGCAGATCGAGGGAGATCTCCCGCCGACCTTGGGCGAGGCGGGTGTCGTTCAATTCCCGGCAGATCAGGCTGAGCAGTGAAGGCTCGACCTCGGCGTTGGCGAGTTCGGCGCCGCCCGCGACGAAACGTACGATCGCGGCCGCGACTTCTTCGGATACCAGGCCCTTTCCCGGACGCAGCACGGCGGCGAGCGCCTGAGTTCCCGTCATGGGCGCGAGCCGGAGACGATTTTGCGTGATGCTGGGCATCGTGGCCTTCAGGCTCTCGAGCGGCGCGAGGTAGTCCTCGCGCAGCGCGATCAGCACGCGATAGTCGCTGCGTGCGAAGTCGAAGCGGTCGGCCGCCGCATCGTCACGGTCCAGGCGCGCCTCGAGTTCCTGCGGCGGCCGATTCTCGACCAGGTCGGCGAGGTCGGTCACGAAGCGGGCGGCGCGGGCGCGGCCTTGCTCATCGCTCTGCGCCAGCGTGAAAATTTCCTCGAACTGGTCGAATATCAGCAGCGGGATCAGCGTTTTGCCGGCCTCGTCCTGGAGCACGTCGTCGCGATGGTGCAGGAACTCCCAGAGCGACTCGCCGCTCACGGCCACTCCCTCCTGGGTCCATTCGCCGGAGCGTCGCGCGGTTTGCGCGATCGCGCGCTTGATCTGCTCGGCGGGCTCCGGCGCGTCGCGGCCGTAGTCGATGCGCACGTAGACCGGACAGTAACCCTGGGCACGCAGGCGGGGCACGAGGCCGGCGCGCAGGATCGAGGTCTTGCCGAGACCCGATTGGCCGAACAGCACCGTCAGGAGCTTGCGCTGCACCCGGCGCGCGAGCTCGGCGATTTCCTCGTCGCGGCCGTGGAAGTACTCACGGGTCTCCTCCGTGAAAGAGGCGAGGCCCAGCCAGGGGTTGCGGGCGTCGATCGCGGCCGCCGAGTGGATGTCGTTCATGACTGACGCGCCCGCATGAAATCGCCGAGTCGCTGCGCGAACTCCGGCGTCACGGCGCCGCCTTCGAGGCGCGTGAAATGCAAGGCCTTGAATTTGTCCGGCACCAGGGCTTCGGCTGCCGTCGTGGCATCGATGGTCACGGGCAGGATGAACAGGGCGCCGTCGGCCATGTTGCGGACGCGGTCCATGGCATAACTCCATTCGCGCCGGAAGTAGGCCTCGAGGCGGCGCTGCGTCGTCGCGGAGATCACGGGAATGAAATACGAACAGCGGGCGATGTTGCGCTGGATCTTGCGGTCGTAGTCATCGCCGACCTCGAGCCGGTCCATGTCGAACCACGTCGTGATGCCGGCCGCTTCCAGACCCGCCTTGATCTGTTGCACGGCAGGCAGGTCCTCGCGTGCATAGCTGATGAACACCGCGTTCTCGGGCATTTCGCGTGCCGGTGCGAGAAAGCGCAGGGGCGCCGGCTTTGCCGCCGTGCGCGAGGGCTTGCGCCGCGCCTCCCAGCGCGCATGCAGTTCGTCGACGAAACGCTCCGCGCCCATGAAGATGCGGGTACGCACGCTCACCTGCTGCAGGAAGGCCATGAGCCGCTCGTCCTGGCTGGTCGTGTCGTCGGCGAGAATCTCGCCCACGTCGCGTGGGTCGGACAGGCGCTGGCGCTTGGCCATGCGCAGGAACAGGCGCGCGAGCCAGTTCGTGAAGTTGCTGCCGATGAACAGCAAATGGTTGTGCTCGAGTTCATGGAACAGTTTTTCGGGCGCGAGATGCTCGCTCTGCAGGGCGCAGATGAATTCCAGCAAATCCTCGTCGGAGATCACGTAGGTCGGAGAAGCCGAGAGTCGTCCGAGCAGGTGATACACCACGGGCCGCTGCAGCGACTCCCGCTCGCCCGCAAGGTCGGCGACTCGATTGGGCGCGTAGGACAGCACGTCGCTCGACGGCGTACCCCCAAAGCGCTCGAGATTGATCGCGTTTTCGAGCAAGGGGTCGAAAGTCGTCGAGACGTAGAGGTCGAAGTCCGTGATCGCCGCGAGCCTCCGCAAGGCGCGCGGCGGCTCGAAGTTGGCCTCGCGGACGATGCTGCGCAAACGCACGTAGGCCTCTTCACGGCGGCCGCGCGCCGACAGGAACCAGCAGACGACGTCGTTGAGCGTAAAGGGTCGCGGCAGTGCCGACGTGTCGACATTGAGGCGGGCCGCCAGTTTTTCGGCGAGCCAGTCGTACAGGAGCCGCGGGCCATCGCCGGTCTCGACCTGGAGGAGTTCCGGGCCCACGATCGGAATGACGCGTTTTTCCTCGATGAAATTCAGCAGATCGTCCCAGGCGTCGTCATCCAGGCTGCCGGCTAAAACCGTGTTCATGGGATATCGTTATCACTCATTCAGGCGGGTCTTCAGGCGAGCGGCAGGTGATGCGGGCGCACGAGCATCTGCCAATCCTGGTGTTCCTCGAGTATCAAGGCAAGCGCGTCCTCGACCGAGACCTTCACCGCGGTGGCGTGCACGAGCGCCGAGCCGGCGATGGTCGTGGTCGCGCGGTGATCGGCGCGCCCGCCGCCCGGCGCGGCCCCCGAAGCCGCCGTCCCCCGGCCCTCGGCGAGCGCCTGCCGGATCCGATTCACCGAGGATTGCAATTCCTGGACGAGGCGTTCGGAAGTCACGCTCAAACGGTAGGCCTCGGATTGCGCGAGCGCACCGTGCAGCGAGGCGCCCAAAGCCGGAAAGAAGGTCGTGACCAGCGACAGCCACAACGTATGCACGAGCAGGTGGGACAGGGCGGCGACGGCGGTCAGTCCGAACAACCAGCTGTTCAGGCCATGCACGCGATGCATCAGGGCATGCTGCTTCTGGGCGATCCGATGGTGGTAGCTGCGTTGGTCCTGCAGGATCGCGATCGTCCACTCGGCGTAGGCATCGACGAACGCGGGGTCGGCCCACGCATGTTCCAGCGCGGCGCGGGCCAGGGACTCCTGGTCGGCGCAAAGCGCGGCGACTTCGTCCGCGCCCTCGACGTGTTCGCCGGGGTCGAATACCCGGGTATACCAGTTCTTGTCCTCCGTCCCGTGCTGGAAGTCGACGAGCGGCGCGAGCAGGGGAAGATACCAGGTCAGCTCCGCGGTCGTACGGGTGCGCAGCCACTCGCCCTGCCAGTCGCGTCGATGGCCCAGCCAAAAGATCGTGCTGACGCCGGCGATCACGCAGACTTCCGCGACCGCCCACAATCCAGCGTAAGGGTGCAGGGCGTTGTCACGATTGTCCCAACCGAGGGCCAGCGGCAAAATCGCACAGAGCACCGCGAGCGCGCTCAGGAGATAGATGCTCCAGAAGCCGCTGCGATAGCGGTGTCCGTAATGCAAGGCTCGTTCGTCGAAGGCGCGATGCGCCGGGGCGATCGCCGCGATCAGCGGCGCCAGCCGCTCCGGGGCGCTCGGCCGCGGCGTGGACGGCAGAGATTCGAAGTGCACCCCGAGCAGGAGCAGGCGTTGAATCTGTTGATGCAGCACCATGAGCCGGTCAGGCCAGTATTTCGTAGGTCAACGCGAAGATTTCGCCGGTGACGATTCCGAGACTGCCGTCGCCGTAGTCCACGAGCCAGTCCTTGGCGCGGCCCTTCAACCGGGAGATGCCGTCGGCGAGGACGACCTCGAACGGCGCGCTCATCTGGACCGCGAGCACCTGATTGCGCTTGCTCAAGTAGCGGCCCGGTTCCCCCTCCCGTGTCGGCGGCAAGGGGCGGTACTTCTCGCCGAATCGCTCGCGTGAAACCCGCCATTGCTCGTCGGCGATCCCGCGCAAAATGGCGTCTCCGGGCTTTGCATACACCGTGCCCTCGTGGGTTTGAATGATGCAGCTGACCGGGGTGAAGCGGACCTCCACTTCTTGTTCCAATTTGCGCGCCTCGACGCGGCGGGGGTCCTTGGCGACGACGGCGGAGAAACCGGCTTCTCCGCTGGAGCGAAACAGCGATGTGGACTCTGGATGCAATCGCCGCTCCTCGGGCTTGAACCTAAGCGTGTCGTCGGTCCAAAAGTATGCCGGTTTGAACGGGGTCGAGCAAGAAACGAGACCCGATGGACCGGAGGCTTTACACTAGGCCGATCAGGGGATGACCCCCGTGCTTTCATCGAGGATTCCCCCGCATGTCCCGACGCCCGTATTCGACCCTGGTTCCCGCGCTGTTGATGACGCTCGCCGTCGCTCAATCCGTCGTCGCGCAAACGCCCGCATCAGGCTCCACGACCGCGTCCGCGCCCATCGTTCTCAAAGCGGCGCACCTCTTCGATTCGGTGTCCGGCGCGCTCCTCCCGCATGGCGTGGTCATCGTCGCCGGCAACAAAATCACGGCCGTCGGCAGCGACCTTGCGGTCCCGCCGGGCGGCCAAGTCATCGACCTCGGCGACAGCACCTTGCTGCCCGGATTCGTCGACGCGCACGTGCATCTTTCGGGTGAGTCCGGCGACGATTGGTACAAGGACTTCTACCAGGGCATCATGCGCTTTCCGGCCGAACAAGCGCTTTATGGATCGCGTAATGCGCGGGTCACGCTCGAAGCCGGGTTCACCTCGGTGCGCGATGTCGGTTCGAGCGACTACATCGCGCTGGGGCTTCGCAATGCCATCAATGCCGGCGTGATCCCGGGTCCCCGCATGCTGGTGTCCAATTACGCGATAGGCTCGACCGGCGGTCATTCCGACCAGGCGCCGTTCCCGCCGGAATTGGTCGCACAGGCCGGTCCGATCAAGGGCGTTTGCAACGGGGCGGACGAGTGCCGGGCAGCGGTGCGCTATCAAATCAAGTACGGCGCGGACGTGATCAAGTTCATGCCCTCCGGCGGCGTGCTGTCGATCTCGGACCCGGTCGACGTTCCCGAACTGAGCCAGGACGAGATGAACGCGATCGTGTCCGAGGCTCACGCCTGGGGCCGCAAGGTCGCCGCGCATTGCCACGGCGACAAGGCGGCGAAGATGGCCATTGCGGCCGGGGTCGACTCGATCGAACACGGCAGCTTTCTCCAGGACGACACCTTGTTGGAGATGAAAAAGAAGCACGTCTATCTGGTTTCGACGATGTTCGCGGGCTACTGGGTGGGCCAGAAGGCGGACAGTTTCCCCCCGGCGATCGCCGACAAGGCGCGGGCCGCCGCCGCCCATATCCAATCGACGTTCGCCCACGCGGTGAAAATCGGCACGCCGGTCGCGCTCGGTACCGACGCCGCGGTCGAGCCGCATGGACGCAACGCGTTCGAATTTCAACTGATGACGCAGAACGGCTTGTCGCCCGCCAAGGCACTGATCGCCGGCACGGCGGCGGGCGCCGATCTGCTCGGTCTCGCCGACAAGGTCGGCACACTCCAGGCAGGCAAGCTGGCCGACATCGTCGCCGTATCCGGTGATCCGATTCAGGACATCAAGACGACCGCGCATCCGATATTCGTCATGAAGGACGGCGTCGTCTACCTGCGACCCTGAAATCCCCGGGACCAGGCACCACCTCGATCCTTGTTACTCTGAAGCGCAAAGTACTTGTCAGCGCACGGTTTTCGGGGCTACACTGATCGCCGGTTTTGGTGATTCTGCCTTCGGAGCCTCCACTGATGGGCGTCAAGTCCAGTTCGCGTCTGCCCGTCGACACCGTTGCGCCGAAGCGCGGCAGGCTCGCCGCGGTGCCGAGCGGCGGCCGGCACGATGAGGCGACCTTCGACCGTTTGGTCTATGAGCGGGTGCGCCTCGGAATCATGAGTGCGCTCGCCGTGCGAGACGAACTGACCTTCTCCGAGCTCAAGAAGCTCTTCGACGTCAGTGACGGAAATCTGAGCGCCCATGCGCGCAAGCTGGAGGAAGCTCGGTATCTCAGCTGCACGAAGTCCTTCGAGGGACGGCGTCCCAAAACCGTGTATCAGCTGACAGTCGCCGGACGCGCTGCCTTGAACCGCTATCTCGACCATGTCGAGGCGGTGATCAAGGCAACGCGTCGAGGCTAGATTTTCTTCGTCCATCCACTTTGCACCTGAGAGTTCTTTGAGATGCACATTGCGATCATCATGGACGGTAACGGCCGCTGGGCTTCGCGCCGCGGGCTGCCCCGGAGCGCAGGTCATCGGGCCGGCGCAAAAGCGGTCAACGAAATCGTCGAGGCGGCCGCGCGAGAAGACGTGAACGTCCTCAGCCTCTATGCGTTTTCCGCGGCCAACTGGCAGCGCCCGCGCGCGGAGGTCACCGCGCTCTTCTCCCTGTTGCGCCGCTATCTCCTGAGTCAAACCGAGCGCTGCGTGGACCAGTCGATCCGTCTCAATTTCGTCGGCCGACGCGATCGGCTCAGTCCCACGCTGCTCGAGCTCATCGAGCGCAGCGAGCGGGCTACGGCACAGTGCTCGCGGATGGTGCTGCGTATTGCCGTCGATTACTCGGCCCAATACAGCCTCGTCGAAGCCTGCCGTCGCCTGCGCTCCGAGCCGGATGCCGATCGAACCCGCTTCGTAAAAGTGCTGGCCGAGGTCGATCATTCCGTCGAGGTCGTCCCGGAAGTCGACCTGCTGATACGCACGGGCGGGGAGCAGCGCCTCAGCGACTTTCTGCTCTGGGAATGCGCGTACGCCGAACTGTTCTTCTCCGACATTCTTTGGCCCGACTTCGACGCAGCCGCGTTCGCCGCCGCGCTCCGCGACTTCGCGTCTCGCGACCGTCGCTACGGCCGCATCGGCGTGGAAGGCGCGGGCGGCATACGCCACGGCTGAGACCCACGCCCCCGCCCCGATCGCAGCCCCGGCCCCGACCGCAGCCCGGGCACGCCCATCCGAGCCCCTTATGCTGAATCGGCAGCTCGTCCGATCGATTCGGCATTAGACAGAAATCCTCACGTTCATAAAATCGCCGCGGCGTGCACACGCTTCGGGTCATTACGGCGAGGATCCCCATGCTCATCGATCGGTCGGCCAGGTTTTCGAAACGCCTGCTTCGCGGCACCGTCTGCGCGGCTCTCGCGATGCCGGCGGTACCCGCTGTCGCCCAGTTGAAAACCGGTCCGGACATCGCCGGTGACGATGCGCTGACCTGGCATGGCATCACGCTCTATGGAGTCATCGACGTGGGCCTTCAATACGACACCCACGGCGCGCCCTTCAGCGATTACCGACCGGCGGCCAGCGCCAACATCGTGCAGAAGAACAGCCGACAATCGGTGTTAGGAGCGACGCCGAGCAACGAGGGCCAGTCGCGCGTCGGCCTGCAGGGTTTGGAACCGCTCGGCGACGGGTGGTCGGCCGTATTCAGGGTCGAGACTTTTTTCAATCCGCAATCCGGTGAGCTGGCGGACTCGGTCAAGTCCTTGGTCGTGAACAACGGCCGCACCCCGGCCACCCAGACGACGAATCTCGACGGCAGTTCGGCCGGGCAGGCACTGCAGACCGCCTATGTGGGCGCGACCTCGGCCGACTTCGGAACGTTCACGTTTGGCAGACAGCTGACGCTGCTGGCGGAGGGAACGATCAAGTACGATCCGAATCAGGACGCCTCCGCCTTTGGCCTCATCGGCGCTTCCAACACCTACTCGGGTGGCGGCAGCACCGAGGACAAACGTCTGGATTCGACCCTGAAGTACCTCGTGAACATCGGGGACTACGCGCATCTGGGCGCACTCTACAAGTTCAACGGCGCGACGGGATCCGCCGGCACGGCGATTCAGGGCAATCTCGGTGCCCATTACGCGGGCATCTCGGTGGATGCCTATTACTCCAAGGTCAACGACGCGATTTCCGCGTCCGCTCTGACCGCGGCGCAGGTGTCGGAATTGCCGAAGCTGGGGTATTCCGTCTCGAACTCGGTCGCCGCCACGATTTCCGACAACACGGCGTTCGCATTGCTCGCCGCGTATCGCCTGGATCCCGTGGCGTTCTTCGCCGGCTACGAGCACATCCGGTACAGCAATCCGAAAACCTCGCTGAGCGCGGGCTACACCGACATCGGCGGCTATGTGCTCGCCTTCGTCAACAATTCCGCCTACGACATCTCCCGGAACGTCCAGCTCTACTGGCTGGGCGCGCGGTATACCGTGATCCCGAGGCTCGACCTGACCGTGGCCTATTACGGCGTTCATCAGGGCGCTTACGGTACGGGCACCGAGGCGGGCTGCACGAGCTCGCTCTACAGCGTCTGCAGCGGCCGCCTCGAGGCGTTCGGCGTGAGTGCCGACTATGCATTCAATCACCATGTCGATGCCTATGCGGGCGTCCTCTACAGCGGCGTCAGCAACGGACTCGCCAACGGCTACGCCTTCGACACCACGAACCTCAATCCCACGGTCGGGATCCGCATCAGGTTCTGATGAACGCGCTGAACGCCGTCGCGGGATTTGGCGTCGGCGTGGCCGTCGGCATGACGGGAGTGGGCGGCGGGTCGCTGATGACGCCGATCCTCGTCTTGCTGTTCGGATACGCTCCCGCGAGCGCCGTCGGCACCGATTTATGGTTCGCCGCGATCACCAAGATCTTCGGCGGCACCCTGCATCAACGCAAGGGTACGGTGGACTGGCAGGTTCTCCGGTGGATGTTCGCCGGCAGCATTCCCGCCTCGATCCTGACTTTGGCGTGGATGGCCTCGACCCGCAGTCGGCCGGCCCAGGAAGGCCTCATCGTCCACGCCCTCGGCGCGGTGCTACTGGTCACGGCGCTGATGATGCTCGCGCGAAGGCCGATTCAGCGTCTCGCCGCGCGCTTGAACGCGCATACCGCCACCCTTCTGCTGCGCGCGCAATCTCCGTTGACCGTCCTCGCGGGGTCCCTGCTCGGGTTCATCGTCCCGCTGACCTCGGTCGGTGCCGGTGCCCTGGGCACCGTGATGCTCCTGTACCTCTATCCGCTGCGCATGACGCCGCGACGGCTCGCGGGCACGGACATCGTGCATGCGATTCCTCTGGCCGTGATCGCCGGTCTCGGCCATTTGTTGATGGGGAACGTGCAGGTCCCGCTGTTGCTGAGTCTCTTGTGTGGCTCGATACCGGGCATCTTGCTCGGCACCCTGATCGCGACGCGATCGCCGGAGTTGTTCCTGCGGCTGATGATTGCGGCGATCCTGCTGATCGTGTCGCTCAAGTTGCTGAGTTCATGAGTCCCGCGGGAGAACCCGCGCCATCAGGCGGCGCGCAGACCCGCCGGCGGCGCTGGCCGGACCGAACATCCGGTGATGTCGATAATCGATCAGGGTATGTCGCGCGCGGGGATGTGCAAATCCTCGAGGATCCGGTCGACCTCCTCCTGCGTCTCCAGCTTCTCGGTTTCCCGCACGAGCCGGCGCGGCAGATGCGGCGCGAGCAACTCGATGAATTCGTACATGTAGGCACGCAGCAGGGCGCTGCGCCGAAAGCCGATCCACGTGGTATGACCCTCGAACAGATGCGCGGCGTCCAGCACGACGAGATCGGCGTCGATCACCGGATCGATGGCGACGCTCGCGAGGATGCCGACCCCGAGGCCGATGCGCACATAGGTCTTGATGACGTCCGAATCCCGCGCCGTCAGGGC
>Ga0116231_10007646_pt1 | contig 19594 bp, 16 predicted proteins | sample S1TSphgellanicum_2_FD_89695 | JGI IMG/M metagenome (GOLD analysis project Ga0116231, IMG submission 89695) | Host-associated microbial communities from peat moss isolated from Minnesota, USA - S1T2_Fd - Sphagnum magellanicum MG | ecosystem: Host-associated > Plants > Peat moss > Unclassified...
CCCCGCTTCGGCAACACCGTAAACCCCCCCCCCCCCCCTTGCCCCACAACTATGAAGTTTTGAAGAGAGTATTTGGAGTGCACAAAACTCATAGCCATTCTACAAACTTTTTGGTGGCATGGATTCTTACACATGGAAAAATCAACAATGGCATCACCTTAAAGCTCATGATTTTCCTCACAAAAAAGACATTTGAAAAACGTTTGAAGCTTTCAATGATGAGATTGAAGAAGAACCCCCCCCCACTCCCAATTCAACATGTCCATTGCAAAGAAACAAACAAATATTCCCCCCCAACCTATGTTTTTTTTGCAAAATAAAAGTAAGCAAAGGACACGATGATTGCATTGATAAGAATTCAACTCAAATTACAATTGTGAATTGTGTTTAGGCATGTTATGTAACACACAATTTGGGTGGTGATGCCCCCCTTTTGAATTATTTTCCCCAAAAATAAAACTTGCAAGAAACCTAACAATGGTGTCAACAAGAATTTAATTATAGTTGTAATTTTTGAAAATGCCATAACTACCATTTTGAAGGGTGCATGTTTTGCAATGTGCAAATAAAACAACAATGGTGCCCCTCTAGCCCATAGGTTTTTTCCAAAAAACTCCAAAAGTTTTCAATGATCACACACACAAGTTCAACCCATGGGTTTTTAGGGCAAGGAGATATTGGATAAAAAATTATTAACAATGTGGCACTTCCAAGAAGTGGTTTTAAGTTTTTGTTGATAAGGATTCAAGTCATTCTAATTCCTTTGCAATAAAAGGCAACAAATAATTCATTTGTAAACCCTCAATTTACACAATTCATAATCTCTTGTTAGCCATTTTATTTGCCATAAAATAGAGGAGATAATTATCCATATATGTTCTACAGGGTTTGAATCCCATATTTCAACATCTCTTAGAAATAATTCTCACTTAAACCCCATTTCCATTGAAGACTTTATTTTTTGAAATGTCAATGTGTGATTGAACATGCAAGCAAATGATTCCACCAAAGACAAAGCTTGACAATGTGTTGGCCACATTGAATGTTGGTGAAATCAAAAACTTAAACCATGTTGAACAATTTGATTTTGATGAATTTTGAAAAAACAAACATTGCATAGTGATAGATGTGAAATGTTTCATGTTTTGGTTTTTAAATTTAGGATTGAAAGATAATCTGCAACTATGTTTTGTAGTGACTTTGTTAGTGATATATTTTGCAAATATCAAATCTTATTGTCCATAATAAATTTTATTATGGGTATCACTACTAGTTCCTTGTCCTACTCCATTAGAATGAATACCATTTAAATAGACTAATTAAAACAACATTCAATGTATACTAACTCTAGGGATTAATTCATTAGAATCTACATATAACCATGATCATAACAAAATTGGAGAAAGAACATCTATTCCATTCCATAGAACCATAAAACTTTACAATGTCTTTCCCCTTTTCTTCCTCTCATTTCTCCTAAGCTTCCTATTCCCTTTAGAAGATTCGCTAAAACATGTAAAGGATAATCACATGAAGCCCCAGAAAATCAATCCAAAATGTCTTGTATGTTCTTGCAAAATGATTATAACTGTTTAATTTTTTGACTAGTCAACTTGCCACAAGTTTACAACACTTTGTTGTCATATCAACTTACCTATTCTATCATATTGATTTGTTTTCTCTTTCATATCAATTTGTTTATACATATTTTCCTATCATGTCAACTTGCTTGCATATCTATTGGTCTATTTCATTTTCCTAAGAGACTTATATAATATGTGTAAGATGTGTTATTACCTAATGTCAAATTGTCATTTCAATGTAATATATGCCACAAAAAACACCATATATTGTACATTGTAATGGATAACAACACAAAGTTACCCTCACAATTGTGTCATGAGTCATGGTTTTTTTTGTGAGAAAAGTCACATATTCTTGTAATGTCAGATACATAAACAAAAATGACACTTCAATTTCAATTCCAAATGTTCAAGTTTGGGCCTTGTGGTTATAAATATGTGTCTCCATTTCATACAATTTATCGTATAAGTCTACTAAAGATGTTGACTATGCACTTGGCTTGTTTTTTGGAAATCCAAAATCCAATGGGAAACTTGATAATATTCATTCATCTATTTTCAATTAAGAAATAAATCACAATATTCTTTCATAATGGTTTCATCCAAGGAAGTTCAAACCATTGGATCAATTCTACCATCAATTGTTAGTCACCATGATTTTGTATGACAAATCCATCATAATCATATGCATTGCAACATATGGGAATGTATACATGTGATGTGGGGATTTTTGCGTATACCTTCAATGTATCCTAGTCAAATTAATTACCCTTCCTCAATTATGGGTAAAACTCAAGCATATACTAACCAAATAAAATGAATATAGCGTAAGTCTCAAAGACCTGCCCACCCCCTCCCCCCTTGATTTTTCTTTAATGTCTTGAGGTTGAGCTCAACACAACCTCAATACAGCACCCCTTGAGGTTGAATGCATTGAGGTTATCTTGAGCTCAACCTCAATGCACCAAAACCAACACATGAAAGGGGCTTCAAAAACCCACCCCAAACCAAGAAAAAACAAAAGGCCCTCACCCCCATCAAGGAAAACAAAGTCCATCCCCCAGCCCGCCCCGACCTTTTTATAAAAAAAAAGTAGAAAAGGGCCTACCTTCAATGGTGGAGATTTTTCATTCCTCAACCAAATTACTTTCTAGCTTGAACTCTTCAATGACTCAATTGAATCAAAAATTTAGAATTTCAATGTTTCCAAATGGCTTTTGGGTGTTTTTGTGAGGGTTGATCCCACTTTCAAAGTAGGACTATTTTGGTCAAATGTCAATTAAAGACTTGTGCTTAACTCTCTTTTATGCCTCAAATTTTCTCTTAAAGTAACCAAGTTTTTTTGTTGAATGATGAATAATTTTGACAAATCAATTTTGACACATGATTTATTCTCAAATATTTCATCAGATTCTCTTTTTTTCCAGGAAAAAAAATTCTGAAAAAACATATATATATATATTTATTTTTTTTAATTTTTTTATATTTTATATTTTTAACATTTCTGAAAATAACATAAAAAGTGTTGAACTGGCCCAGGTGCTTTTTTCTTTTTTCCTCAAATTTGTGAGGTAGGTGGACTGACAAGCCTCCAGAAGAGGACTTAGCCAAGTTTGGCTACAAGCCAGAGAGCAAAGTAGAATTGTTTTGAACCCCACTAGATATTCTGGCAATGATCCTTGAAGTTGGGGTCAAAATCTGGCGAATTTTTTTTTTTCCCCCTCAAAATATGGCGACTTTATGCCATTTTTTCTCAAAAGAAATCCTTTGTAAGATTCAAATTCTCCTCCCTCCCGCCCCCTTTTGTTTTGTCACCAAGTGACAAAATTTCGCCCAAAAGAAAAACACTGGACCATACTGCCGTTTATGCATGCAGGATGTTTTGCATGTCCAAAGACGTTGGAGACTGCACTGTTTGTATCTCCAAAAGATCGCAAAGGTCTTCGAATTGCAGAACATAAATTCTTCGATCATTAAATATTGGGTTGACAATTGTGGACGTTTCAATAACCATTCTTAATTATCTGTTGACAAAATTTGAAAAAAAATGAATTTTTTTTGTTCAGCATCATTGGTGAGCATGTGTATTTCTGCATTTGAGTCTGAGCTCCATTTAATTTGTTGCTCATCTTTCATGCATGTCCCTGACTATATCCATAATCAATGATGAACCACAATTCTGTTCTTCATCAATTTGAAGATAGTAATGGTCCTGGCTTACATGTGTCACTCACTACGGGTTGATTCTTCACATCCAACTTTTTTAAAAACATGAAAATATCATACCTTAGTGATGTCCAAAGGATCGGGTAAATCTCTGGGGCCCTCCAATTTTGCTCCCTCATCAATAAGAAGGACTAGGACCCATATAGATACACCATATTGCATCAATGATTCTAAAAAGGAAATAAACTTTACTGATAACTTGCCAATGTGGGGATCTTGCTCTACTTAACTTGAAAGAACAAACTAATGCTTCTTTAGAGCATCTCCAGTGGTGGTGCTTCATATGTGACCCTGAAAAAGAAAATTTCACATCCAAGTTTAGTTATTTACTTCTTTTTGCAACACCACCTATAAAACTGAAAGCAAATAGATGAGGGACTATTAATAGCAAACCACCTGGACCAATCATTATGATGGACCAATCAGAAACACTCGGCAGCAGTCAGATCATATTTATTATACTCTTTTCTCTAGTGCACAAGGTTGCTCTGCCTTTCGCCACAAACTGTGTAATTCTGCTGAGCCAAAACCATTTTGCTGATCCCAACCGGCACTTTTTAACTTGTCTTCATCCAATTTTGCTGTGCAAGGACATGTACTTAGCAGCGCTGGAGATGCTCTTACAACCTAAAAGGTATTGTGACAATTGCCCACCCAATATCCAATAAGGTACTTTAGAGCTGTGCTTCTGAGCTTCAACTTTGGCAAGTAGGCTATGTCTGAAAGGAAATTATCTTGCAGAATCAATGAGTAGTTAAGTAATAAGTACACAAAAGACTCAAATTGTAGTAGTTTCTAGCATCCATTTCCATTAGCTTTCTGAAATTCTAAATCACACTCATGTCCAGTGAGGAATCCGGGTGCAGAGGGAACTTATCCAAATTACTATTTTTAGGCCATTATATTACTGCCAGTGGAAATGCTACAATATGCTCCAAGCCTCAAAACCTACTGGAGTAATACCATAATACCTTGGCCACTTCAACACATGTTTGTGGAATAATTAATTAATTTTGAGAATTTCATATTTAACAAATGATATATTTCCAAATATTCCATTAAACTCTTTATTTTCTTTCAAAAAAAGAATTCTGATTTTATTTTGGAATTTTCAACAGTTCTGAAAATAATATAATTAGTGTCAAACTGGCCCAGGTACTACGGTAGTTATATACCACATTTTTCAACAGAATGGTTCTGATGAGAAACCAAAATGTAAGTTGGGCAGCCTTTTTTTTTGGTGCAAAATTTTGCACAAATGCGACATAAAGACAATTTCTCTCTCTTCACAAAGTACCCTTTTTTAAAGGGAAAAAAAAACTTACCATGTTTAAAGATGCTTTGTAAGGAAGTTGTCATCTGTGGAAGAGATTTTCTGTTTTGGAGCACCAACTTTGTTTTAGTCACATTTGGACAGCATGGACAACTTGTGGAAAAAAGTGGTACTAATGAATGTGAGATATTTCTTGGGATGCTTGCAACCCTAATGCTAAATCATTAAAAAACAAAAATTCAATAAAAACACTGGGTATGTGGGGATCAGAGTTTTTAGACTATTTTAATGTGATAGACAGAAGTACTCACTCACTACTTGGCTCTCACCACTTTTGTGGAACCCTATGATTTTCTCTTTAATACTTCACAGGATTCATTCATCAGCTGAGGAAGTGTAGGAAGAAAGGGTACCCATTGTAGCAACAATTGGTTGGGGGAAGCCAAAAGTCATTGAAGTTAACAAGGATGTATAACAACTAGCTATTGCAGAGAAAAAAAAGGGAGGACTTCTCATTGGTTGCATTTATTAGCCCTTCCTAAGAACACCCTACCTATTCAGCTCTTCTTCTGTGTTTGTTCTCAGAGTACTGCAAGATCTTTCTGACAACCTAATGGCTCTAGAACATCCTCCTTCACCAACTTGCAACTACCCCATGCTGAGCCCAGAGCTTCTTTTAGCTTGTGTGAGATGTAATAAATAGCCTTGGATAGTGTTGCAGTCCTACCAACACAGCAGTTTGTAACTTCAGATTGGCCAAACCCTAGGGTGAACTCTAGGGTTCCTTTAACCTAGAAACCCTAACACATTTACTTGAGTTCCTTCACCTTCTTGAGTGAGGCCTCCTACAAGACCAGGTCCACCGGTAGCCTATAATGGCCTGAAAGGGTAATTTAGATGAATGAAGTTCAAACTTGAAATAATGTGGAAGTTAGTTTGGACTTGTAAAATGTGCACATGATATGATGTCCTCTTGAAGTGTTAATAAAGAAATATGATTGACGTCGATTAGCCGGTCACAATGATTGGTCCATGTGGTGGCATTTTATTCATTCTAATTTTAATGTCCAAGTTTTCATAATTATCATGGATGAAAGTGAATAGTGGAAGTAAATGTTTCTAAAATTGTGAAAGAATCTTGTTATCTAGAAGATGCCTTGAGAAGCTTGGCTAGGTATTCAAATCATCTTAGGAAAAAGTTAGTTGGGTACATGATGCAATGTTTTAACCCTTATGAAGGGCAATGGGTGGAATATGAAATTGGTGTTGTCTATTGAATGTATGTGAAAAGTTGTGAAAATTATTAGCTAACATTTATTATACATCAACTTTTTACTAATTTTTAAAATTTTCTTTGGTAATTACTTCAAATGTATGGGGTTTGAAATAAAAGGACAAAAGAAAATTTAGTACAAGTTAAAATATGATCTTAAGAAGATTCATCAATTAATGCATGATTTTTTAATGAAATTTGCAACCAAATTTGTGTTGTCTAATTGTCTATTGTATGAATAACTTGACATGTAATCCTATTTATCAATTCGATGTGGAACAAGTGTATTGAATAATGTAATAATGTGGATCTTTTCAAAATTCGAGTGTATTGCATTTCAATTCATCTACGGTTTTCGTGGTTGATCATGTGATGACTTAAAGTTGCTTATTAGTTTTGTATGGACCTTTTGTCAAGTTATAGTAACCTTTAAAATGTCTCATTCAATAAGATGAAAATACTAATGTAACTAGTTCACCTTAGCCATTATTTTACACCCTTGCAAATATTTTAGGTTGTGCTATCATTTATCACGATAGGAAATTGGAATGCCTTGAATATATATATATATATATTCTCAAAAGGTTTTTTTTTGTATATATTAAGTTTCCTTTTCTTATTTTTAAAATATTAAGAACTCATATTTGCAATCCTAAACTTTGCAAATTAATTGTCACTCCACATTTACTAGTGTGGTCATACTTATTTTATGCATATTCTAGATTACCAAGCCTTGTACCATACACTCAACCATTTATATCAATAAGGTAAATTGGTAATCTAAAATATTTACCGCTATCATTACTATATGAACAAATTCAATGTTGATAATCACCATTACTTTTATTTAGATTGGTAATTTTACAAAGATTATACACTAGTATGAATTGATTTGGTAGGAATTAAATTACTATTGAAATTATCAATTTTTGGAAAAATTTATTGCCCAAAATGTCAAAATTTTGAGCTCTCACCAATGAAACTCGTGGAAACTTAGAAGTGAAACCACTTCAATGCCTTTCAATATGCAAATTGTGAGCTATGAATAAAAGGAAATGTGGTAGCTAGTGATGACATTCTAGAGGGAGAACACATAGGTTTTTTTGAGGCACTATGATTTAAAGGAAAAAAACGCAATTATATGGTGCATGTTTGTGTTGTAATGGGTAGGTCATTTATCTATTCGAAATGGTGACCAAGGATGATAACAAAATATGCAAATACATTGGGGCGTGTTCACATTAAAAAATCACAAATGCAAACAAACAAAACAAACAAAAGAGCTTTAAATTGTTGACCAATTAACAAAATAATACAAAAATGAAATATTAGATCATTTAGGTACATACCAATGGTTGAATTAATTGATAATATTTGTATTGTTACATCTCATAAATTAATAGTTGTGAGGTCCTTTGTAAGTAAAAAAACTTTCATCATAGCCACACAAAAAAATACTCCATAAAAATTTCATTTTTTGCAATTAACATATTTTTTTGTGAAACTTATTGAATCAACATTATTTATTATATTCATACTAATAACTGAACACTATGGTTTTTGAATTTTGCAAAAGATACAAAACAAGTACATCACCTTGTACATACACATGTCTATCATGATTTGAAGCAATTTGTGTCTTGTTATTTTTACAAGTTTTGAACATTTGAAGTTCCCTAAGTGTTCAATTGGCAATGGGCATGAAGGGATGGTTGGAAAAAGTCTTAATTTCTAATAACTCATGCATTATTATTTGGTTTATGTATAGAGGTACTTGTTTTTGGTATATGTATTTCCACCAATTTGGTGTAATATAGACCAATGTTGATCTAGTATCAACTCTTGAACATTGTACCAACATAGTCTTCATATTAAGGTGTATTTTTTCATATACCCATTTTTTTTTAATATATAGTACAAGATTCTTGCTTGGAACAAAATAGGAATATATTAATGTTGGGCATCTACCCACTTTGGTTAAATAATGAAATTATTGTGCTTGAAAGCTAAGGGATGACATTTCATAATGGTTACATTAAACCTTTCTTTAAAGTGCAACCCATCTAAAGTTGAATTGGTAGAATGAATCTCACATGAACTTTAAATTACAACATGTTCAACTAAACTAAGTCTCCAAACAAGTGACTTCCAAGATAATGTCACAAAGATTTATTAATCCCACCTTTGAAAAGGGCATACTCTTTATGAATACCCCAACACAAAAGAGTTTTCAAATAAACTAAATGTAATAGTATAACATCGTTGCATGGGTATGTTTTACCACTTTTAGAGACTAATTCAAATCTACTTTGTGTTTCAACACATTATACACTACATTAAAATATGCTTTAAAAATTATCACAAACTTGTTCATTTATCATGTAACTCATAACTCAACTTCAAAAATACTTACAAGAATTTTCTTTTTAAAAAATTCAACCCTAACTCAAATTTCCATTTAGGATTATGAAACTTTCTTTCAACAACTACCTTGACATCTCAAACCTTCAACATAAATATTTTGAAAGAAAGTTAAGTTGAAAAGATGAATTAAAGTCAAAATTACAATATGTCAACAAGTGAATGTATGAATGCTTACAAACAAATCTAAAATTAGCAACAAAGGAATTTTTTCATATCATTTCCACAAAACCTCTTGAGTGAAGGAAAAAGATTTAACCTTTTAAGTATCCGTGTATGAAGATCCATTATATTAGGAGATGGTTTAGTAAAAAATGCGCTAATGCCTTGTACCAAGGAACTTATGATGTTAGTATGACCTAATGCAATACCAACCTCATATTCACATTGCTCCCAATATGATTGATGTAAAACAAAAGTCATATTTCTCTTGCCTTGATACCAATTGACATAACATTAGCATCATTCCAATATTCCAACATTTTTTCTTATTCATACTCCTAGTATGCACCTAAGTTTCTACATTACCACACACACACACACATATATGAAGCCCTATTATGTTGTTATTTACCAAAATTACACAAATCTCCAAATTATCTTTTTTTATTATGTCATCTTTTCACTACGATTCAAAACATTTGTTGTGAAACATTATGAATTTGTTATGAAATTGTAATAAGTGAAAGGTAACATTTTTTTGGAATACAACCATTGGGTGTCATCCATATCTTGCATTAAAATGATCCAATTTTTCCACACTAGTATTATCATCAATCCATAATTGCATATGATAAATGTCGCATGAAACAGTTTCATGGTGTCTTACATAGATAATATGTAAGATATCTTGTAATCTTACATTAGTCATATTAGGGCTCTAGGATATAAGTGAAAAACATAAGGATTTCATGCCAAATAAACCCATGTGAGAGACCTTGTTGTCCATTTCAACATTGATGCAAAAAGAAAAAGCTTGGACCAATGTAGTGTGGTTCTTAAAATTTTTAAAATACCACCCATTTCATATCATAAGATGTTTCACAATCAAAGAATTATTGGTTCCAATTCTTTAAAACAAGTCAAAATCCAAGAACAATCAATCCCAATTATTTGAAAAAAAAATTAAAGAACCAATGGTTTTCATGAAAGAACCAGCAATTTGATGGGCTATAACTTGATTTATTCCACTTTTATTAGAACCATGGTTATATATCAAAACCGGTTCTTTGACCTCGGTTGAACCACTATCATGAATCCTAAGAACAACCATGATAACCACCAAGGGGTCTCCCTATTTCTAATGGCCACCCAACATTGGTTCAGACCAATACCCCCAAAGCATAATAATGGTGTAGGTCTCCAATGGCCTAATTGATGAGACACTATGAAATGAAAGCTTTTCTTAAATTTCCTAACCTCTCTTTGGCAAGTCTTTAGTTCAATTGTTGAAAAATAGTCAAGAACCTTTGATTTTCAAGAGATGAAATTTCATGAATACCGCCTTTGTAATTGTCAAACCTTGAGTGAGACCCACCCATGAGGATCATCAAGACCTTATACTCCTTGACTTGCACAATATGTGAACATTAAATGTCCAACCACATGATTCTAACACCAATAGGACAACCAAAAAATTACTAAATTTGCACAATTTCATGCTTCTTATAATTCAAACAAACCATAACTCATATCTTACTTTTAACCTTGACAAGATGCAAAAAATGACAAAAACCATTAAACCCTAAATAAGGTGGCAATTGCTTGTTATTACAAAGTCTTAAACCCTTGGCAATGGCTTGTTCTTACAAAGCCCAGCAATCTGTCTCCCTGAAGTAACCCAACATGAACAATCCAAATAGCAAACTCCAACAATACTTACTCTATTCCTAAGCAACTCAAACCCAAGACTCCTTAAAGAGAGATAATCCATGGTCAAAGTTAGATAACATAGTATTACTAAATATCAAATCTATGAACCTCAGTTATATCACAAGATTGAAGTATGATGCATCATCATCCACCAAGAAACCTCACCCAAAAGCATCAAACAGAAAAGGAAAAATCACTGAATGCAATTCAATGTAACCACTTCACTGCAAATCCACAAAAATGCAGGTCTTGTCAATAAAACCATACCTGCAATCACCACAAAAAAAAAAAAACAAAGCAGCCACTCATTCCCCTATAAATCAAACTGTGTATGCATGTTCATAACATAAACCTGACCTAAACCCCTCTGAATGACCATATGAAAAGACTCACTGCTGAAGTTTACTATCAAGGAAAGACCCAAAATCCACCACCACTTCAGAATGGAAAAGATGATGTTTTGAAAACTGCAAAAGAGAGAAGAAGACTCTGCCTCCAGAAAGAACACCTGCCACCAATTTTACCATAAATCTCTTGAAGAAGAGAAGACATTTGAATCAGAATTCTAAACTGCCAAGTTGCTGACAGTGAATGATGGAAATCAGATATGAAAAAAGCACCATCTCTTTGAACACAAACTGCTTCCAGATTCTATAGCACAGCTGGAAGCTGAAGGCAAGAGAGAGTAAGTATTTTGGAAAAGTCAGAAAAGCAGCCAGGTGTTTTCAAAGCATGGAACATATACTACATAATTGTGTTGGCAATGTGTACTGCAGGCAAGGAATTTCCAAACCACATACCTCTGAATCCAAAGGATACATCACCAAATCAAAATGCAAGTTTGTTGCATGCGCACACAACTGGGAGCTTGCAGAAACTCAACCACAAGCGAGAAAATGATGCATTTATTGCTCGATGCAGAACTGCTGATACAATACCTACTACTGGCAGCAGCAAACACTAATCCTAGAGAAGAACAAACAACTCACCCTTTGAGAATCTGCTCTCTCCTGTTGTTCCTCCTCATCATTCCATAAGAGTGGACTTGAAGCAGCAGAAGTGTAGAGATGAATGTGTTTACTAAAGGAGCCAACTCCCGTGCTGATAGATTCTTCCCAATTGTGCTCTCTCGTACCTACATGAAACCCAAGTATGATCAATCAAGTCTCTTCTTCTGTCTGCCAAGCTCCAGCCTCCTGTTTCATACCCATGAGAGACTTCAACAACAAAGTTTGTAACCAGTCCCCAGTTGCTTGCACACGTTGTGCAAGAATCTACAAAAGAAAGACAAATAGAAAATCAGCATGCAATTGCACCCAAAAGCCCACTAAACCCTAAACCCTAAACCTTTAACCCCAGAGACTTTTGAAGAAGGTTCATCTGCAGAGCTCACAACCCAGAAGAAGGATCATCAGAAGAAAGAGCTCCCAACCCAAAAGAGGCTTTTGAAGAAGGGATCATCGGCAGCAGAGAAGGTCACAGCGATGGCAACGTTTACGAGAGGAGGAGAAGAAAGTCGGCAAGAGGAGGAGGCTGTGATCAATGATGTGCGGTCAGCCGCGGAAGCTCTCAGCGCTGCGGATCAAACAGCAGCAGCAAACCCAATTCAGGAGATCGAGAGTTTGTGCATGCGATGCAGAGAGAATGTGAGTGTTTCCGCTGGCCCGTTGCTTTGTGATTTTGTTCTCTCTCTCTTTGTTCGCTGCTTTTTTTCTGTTGATGTGTGCAATCGAAACTGGGTGGAATGTCGCAGGGCACAACTCGAATCCTTCTCACTCGAATTCCACATTTTCGAGAGGTGGGTGTAGGATTCCAAACTGTCCTCTCTCTCCCTCTCTCTTTCATCATCAGTTGAGATTTCTGAGAGAAAGATAACACAAGCTCCAGAAGCAGCTTCTGACACTTGGGTCTTCTTCCAAGATTCAAAGAGCACATCATTTTTTCTGTATTCCATGACGAGATTTTTGCGGAAACATCATCATAATGTTGTTGTTGCTTGTCATCTGCTGCTGCTGCTGCTGCAGGTGGTTCTGATGGCTTTTGAATGTCCACACTGTAATGAAAGGTTTTCACAACTCCATTTTTTCTCTGTTTGCAACATCTGAAGAAGAAGATCCATTCATTTTTCCTGAGGAGGAGGAGCGATGATGATTCTGGTCCTGTTGTCAGATTCTCTGGTTTTTGAATAATTTGGTGTTTCCAAGTATGGCTGACTGGCTCACTTTTAATTTTCTATTGTTGGAATTTTTGCAGAAACAATGAGATCCAGTTTGCAGGTCAGCTAGAGCCAAATGGGTGTCAATTCACCCTCAAAGTACCCATCAGCAACAGAAAGGTCCTTGTCCCCTTCTTTTTCTCCATTCTTGACCATATGGTTTTCATTCTGCTTGAAGGGAAGGCCACTGCTATGATATCATCTTCATTTCTTTTCTTAGATTGCAGCCTTAATGCAAGAGGTGAAGAAGAATTCTGTGGGTGTGACAGACAAGACTGAATTCCTGTTGCAGTAGAGATGCTGATTTTTTAGGTCATTTTGAGGCTCTTCATTGTGTGTTCTAGGGTTTAGGGTTTAGGGTTTTGAGGCTCTTCACTGCTGGCTTGCTCATGTGATTTCTGCCTTCTGAACTTTCTCTGTAACCTGCCGATGATGGGCAATCTGTTGAAGAATCTGCTGTGCATTCATTGCAGGTGCTAGACAGGCAAGTAGTGAAGTCTGACTCTGCCACTATCAAGGTGTATCCTCTCTGCCTCTTCATTTAGGAGCTATTGGACATGTTGTTTAAAGCGAAACTGTTGTGCATAAGACAGGTCCTTCATTACTGATGTTAAGGCTAGCTCTAGCTGTTGTTGGAAGTCTTCTCAACTTCCCTAGTATCTTCTGGGATTCCCAAATGTGAAAATTCTGCTTCAGTAGGTGATGCTCCTCCTTGATCGACCCTTTCTTTTGTAAGGCTCTCTCCTTCTGGGTACATGAAAACCTCGCTACAATCTTAAGCTCTTGAATGGGTTTCACAGGCAATACTGAATACTTGAAAGTAGGTGCATCATTCTCTCTGTTGGTCCAGTTTCACACAGTTGGGTTTTGCTTTTTGTCAGATCCTCACATCATTCTTTGTAGCTGTGGAATGGAAGTATGTGATAGAGGGCACACCAGAATATTTGTCATTGTTCAGTTGTACTACTTGCTGAATGAATTCCTGTTCTGATGTGCAGGTCCCAGAGCTTGAATTTGAGGTGCCTCCTGAAGCACAGCGTGGCACACTTTCAACGGTTTCTTTCTCCATCTTTTCTTGAGTCATCTCTAGCTTTACTGTCAAGTAGGATATATCATTTGCTTTAAGTGTGTACCTATATGTCCTCAAAGGGCAGTGCTTTTACAACTTGTTAGTAGTTCTGTGAAATGGGATGGCATTAGACACAAGGAAGGCAGCAGTTGCAGGGTCATCTCCAGATTTGGCTCTTTTGAAAAATTTGGTGATTGTGATTGTTGCATGTGAGCTGCAGGTTGAAGGAGTGTTGCGGAGGGCAGCTGATGAATTGCTGGCATTGCAAGAAGAGCGACGGGTGGGTGGGTGGGCCTTGTTGCATGCCCCTCTTGCTTGCTATGACTGCTCTATGATCTCTGGTCACAGACAGTCCATTCTGCGTAGATTTGTCTTCTCTATGGCTCTTCTCTTGAATGATTATGTGTTAGACTTAGGGTTTAGGGTTTAGGGTTACTCACAGCAATCCAGGCTCCTTGTCTGTGCAGAAGGTAGACCCTCAGACAGCAGAGGCAATCGATGCCTTCTTGTTGAAGCTGATCGCATGTGCTAAGGGGGAACAAGCCTTTACCTTTGTTTTGGATGACCCATCAGGCAACAGCTTCATTGAGAACCCGTAACATGATCTCCAACTATGCTGTAAATAGCCAGTTTGTCATTGAACTGGGTGGAATTTGAAATGCACATTGCTAACTATTCTCTGCAGAATTGAGAGCCTGGTTGCTCCTTGACATTTTCTCAGTGTGTGTCTTGGAAAACGGTGAGCAGATGGCTCTTCTGTGTTGTAGGTATGCACCAGAACCAGACATGTTGTTGACAACCACATATTACCATCGCACCAAAGAACAGCAAATGGCACTGGGTTTTCTGGCAGAAACAGATGCTCCCGCAGAAGAGGTGGTCGCAGAGCCATCTATCACATCTGACATTGCAGTAGCTGATGGTAATCAGGATGGAACCAGGCAACGTGATTACATACCTGCAGGCACAACAAGGCTGCCACATGGTTCTGTTGGGGCACTGTCAGCACATCACACAATCGCTCAAGCAAGTTCAACAGAAATGGCTGCTGCTATTTTCAAGTACTCAGGACCTGAGGAGGTGACCTCAAAACCTTTTTTTGCATAAAATCTTTGGAGACTGTCATCTTGGTGATGATCTGTCAGTCATTGATCAGTAGCAATAGATCGTAGAACCTGTAGTGAGAACCAAACCACTCAAGCAAAAGTCAATGTGGTACTACTTTCAGACATGATACAGACAAATGGATATCACTTCCAGAACTTTAGGAGAGAATTTGCCTATGTCGGTGTCTCAATTTTTTTGTGAAATCCAAGCTTTGTTATGCAGAATCCATCTTTAGTGTTGGGTTTCAAGGAATTGAATGTGCAATTGGGCCATCCAGTTTTGCTATGTTGTTCAGACTGTGCATGAAATTCTCCAACATCTGTTTAAAGCTTCCTGTTTTTATCATCACAGTGGGTTCTGTGTTTTGTTGTTTGCAGGTAATGACATTTCCAGCAACCTGTGGAGCATGTGGAGCAGCTTGTGTGACACACATGTATGTCACCAGTATCCTTATTTACAACCCAACTGCTTGTGATTGATTGTTGTCAGCTCAAGTCTGTGATTCTTGATATGACACAGTTTGTGGGTCATGACAGAGAACATTCATGTCTAGTCTGCAATTGGGTCTTCTTGAAAACCTGCTCAAATGAAGTGAAGAGAGCTCCCCAAGGATAACAGTTTAATGACAAGATAAGTTGCAGAGGATGAGATGTTTTCTTTTGACCAGATACCACTCCAAGATATCCCCTATTTCAGAGAGGTGATTGTGATGGCATCTTCTTGTGACACTTGCGGCTATCGGAACTCTGAGGCATGCTCTTCTTTTTGTTCAATCTCCTGGCCTTGCAAATAAATACAAAGGGTGCTGTTGTTATTATACTTACACTGCAGTATTATTTGTGATTTGAGGTCCATGTTTTAGAGTGGCATTCCCGTTGTGATTGTATTGTCATTTTCTCAATTCTATTTAGAAATGACTTGGTCTTTTTTGTCAAGTGGATGCATGATGTCCTGAGAATCCTATAGTAACAATGGATTTAAATGACCAGTTAAAACCCGGCGGCAGTATACCTGAGAAAGGCAAGAAAATCACCTTACATGTAACCAAGGTGGAAGATCTCAATCGGGATGTAATCAAGGTATGCCTTTTTTATGTGATCAAGATGTAGATCCTTGCATCCTCTCCTTGAATCTCTGTGACTACTTTTGTTGTTTGGTTGATTTATTGTTGTGATGTCTAGCTTGTTAAAAACATACAGTTTTTTGTCTGTTCAACTGCCATGCCCAATGGCAGAATTTCAGTAAATTCTAGCACATAATTTAGTGGTGCCAGAGTAGTATTTCTCCAAGGGATTCTTTGTTGGAAATGTGGTTGATTTTTGGTTTGGGGGGATTATTGCAGTCAGACACTGCATCTGTGGCGGTTGCAGAACTGGATCTAGAGCTTTCAGCAGGCACACTTGGTGGCCTTGTCACCACTGTTGAAGGTTTAATGACCAACATCAGTCAAAGTGAGTACTTGCAGAAGCGGGGTCACAGTCAATCTCTTATCATGGCTGTTTTGAGCCATGGATGATGCTGTGTGAGATAGGACTCATTTTATGTCTTTGCTTGTATATCTTCTGTGGCTTTGTGTTCATTCTAATGTTATTTTGCAGCAGCCATGTGAATTATATTCCTTCTGACATTGCTGAACTGATGCTCATGACAATAATCTCAGGAAGCATGATGGGTGGTACGGTGTTTTGCAGGTTTGCAGCGAGTGCAAGGGTTTAGCATTGGCGACAGTGCTGAACCCTGGAAGAGGAAGAAGTGGCAAGAGTTTGATGAGCATTTACAAAAGGTAAACCTCTTGAATCTCCCATAGATGTGCCCATAGAGTGCACCCATTGCTGCAATACACCCTCTTTTTCTGTTGCAATCATAACTTCTTTCCTGACTTCTGCTTTGCTGCAGTTATTGAGGGTGGAGGAGCCATGGACACTTGAGCTGGATGATGCTTTAGCGAATTCCTTCATTGCACCTGCTACAGAAAGATTTGAAGATGACAAACAGTTGACATGTCTGTCTCTCTGACTCCTTTTTTCTCTCTCCAGCTTTTTGAAGGCTACTAGGAAATGGATGGAAACAGATGCTTAGAGCAGCTCCACTGGTTCTCAGTATGTGACCCTGCAAAATATTTCTGGCATCCCAGATTAGTTATTTACTTTTTTGTCCAACCTCACCCATAAGACTAAAACTGGGATTGCAAACAGGTGAGAGACTACTGAACCCACCTGGACATATCAAACTATCTAGCCAATCAAACAGCAGGTGTTAGGCTCTGTTGTGCCTTTTACCGTGCTCAAAATCCTGCAGGGCTAAATCCATTTTGCTGAGCCAAACCAGCATGTTTTGACTTTTCTTCGTCCAATTTTGTTTTGCTGGGCCACATACTGTGCACCAGTGGATCTGCTCCTACACTGGTCTTGAGTTCTCCCACTTTATTGTTGAGGGATTGTTGGATAGTCTTATGTGAGTTTTTTCTGCAGTTTTGTTTCTAGTTTTGACACGAGGGACTCATGGGTGGTTCTCACCACATCAGTTTCTTCGAATTTGTCAAGTGCAAAAACGGCATAGTTGTGTGAAAACATGTGATGAGGCCTGCTGACTTTGTGAAAATGGGTGTCATTGCAGCTTTGGAGTATGAACGGACGTGGGATCAAAATGAGGAGCTTGGGTTGAATGACATGGATACTGCCGCTGCTGATGTGGCTTATGCTGATTAGCAATGGGATATTATTTTTTCCTGTCTTCAAATCCAGAAAAATCAGAAGTCTACGTCCAGGGATAGCCAATCTATGTCTCATGGGAGTACTCATGGGACAATCTATGGATGAATCTTAGAGAGGTCAGTGAGTCTATCTTTTGTTGGTTATCCGCTCTTGGCAAAAGGTTTGTTCCTTGTTGCCATACTTCTCACACCTGCACTTTAAATGGATGTAGCTATTCCAGAAATTCCTGATACAGAAGAAACACATATATGAGACTGCTGAGGAAAATCCACCAACATTTTTCAAAGGTAATATGATAATGGGTGTAGTTGTAACCTTATGAGTGTCACTCACCAAATGTCAGACCATCATCTTCACCATGAATAACAATTATGTGCTAATTGCTTAGTGTTAGCAACATTGTGCAAAGAAAACACTGTTGCAGTCCAATAACTCAGGATATAAACTCACAACCTTTGGGTCTACCTTTGTACCTACCAACAGACTGCGCACATTTTCCAGTCTGATTTTACAAAGCAATATTGGAAAAAAGCATTTTCAAATTGACAAAATTTGAAAGTTTTCACTTGGGCTCCACTCTGCAGTGGCAGTACCAGTGCTGATTGGTTGGTGAAAATAGTGAATTGATTTTGTGGACATTAAGTTTCATTTGAATGAAAAATATAGAAGGATGTTGCATGCAACTTGAATTTCAATTGAATAAACTTGAACTTCAATTAAATTCAATTCAATTTCCTAAATTAGATTTGATTGAATTCAAATTCCTGCTTTAAATTCCATTGAATTCAAGTTCTTGCATCAAATTGAAATAAATTCAAGTTGCAATACTACATTCAAATACTTTGAAATGAAATTTTAGCTTCAGTTTATTTGAATTCTAGTTCAACTAAATTCAATTGAATTGAAAAAAAATGTGAAGCAAATTGTTGGAGAAGGTATTGAAAATGTGCTTGTGAATATGGTGTTTGAAAAAAAGCTTTAAAAAGATAAAGACTTGAGAAGACACTTTTTCATGCTTGGGAATGGGCTAAATAAATTTCAGTTTGGAATTGTCCAAGTGACAACTTCTGACTTATATAGAATCTAAAGTTATCCTTCCTAAACCAACATTCATTGCCACTAGAATTTTTGAATCGATGAAATTTCAGAATCTCAAATTGAGGTTTGCTGAATCTCAATTCTTTCAATAGGTAAACTAATTTGATGAGAAGTGCCAATTAGGTCTTTTTCAATACAACTTATTGGAAGGTCATTGAATTTATTTATTTTTTTTTTTTTGCAAAATAATCTTTGAAGTCAATAAATAATTTTTTAATGTCATGTAGCAAAAAATAAAAATAAAAACATCTTTTGTAGTTGCAACATGCAAGGTCTTCCAAAAAGACCAAGTTGAAACTCCTTTTTAGGATTATTGTTATCCATAAGGTCTTCTCAAGAACATTTTCATTATAAGATACCTAACTCAAACTAGTGGTAACCCGTGCCTGCAAGGCACAGACGGTTTTCAAGTGTGGCACATTTCAAGTGGTCGTAAGGTTACTTCAAACTTGGAACACCCACTAAGTCAGAGCTAAAATAAAAGCCCGGCTAAAATATGGAGGAAGGAGGCATCCATCCATACATCCACTCATTCATCCATTCATCCCAAGGTTGAGGAACCCTATAAACCTTATAAGAGACCTTACAAACCCAAACCCTCCCTTGCTAGTGTGCCTTATCTCCAATTTTTTCATCACTCGAAACAAATATTTGCCGGAGAAAGAAAACCCCCAAAAGAAAAAGAAGGGCGCTCAGAGCAGCCGGAGGGCCCCATTTTTCAGTGTGAAAAAATATGTCTCCAC
>Ga0116231_10007647_pt1 | contig 19590 bp, 12 predicted proteins | sample S1TSphgellanicum_2_FD_89695 | JGI IMG/M metagenome (GOLD analysis project Ga0116231, IMG submission 89695) | Host-associated microbial communities from peat moss isolated from Minnesota, USA - S1T2_Fd - Sphagnum magellanicum MG | ecosystem: Host-associated > Plants > Peat moss > Unclassified...
GGGGGGGGGGCGTGAGGGGGGGGGGGGGGGGGGGCGGGGGGACGTGCATGGGTTTGGAGTAACACCCATGCAAGAGTTTTTTTTAAACTTTGCAACGCCCAGCACACTCTGCCCCAATGGGCAACCTCAAATTCTTCCCCCCCAAAGCCTTTTTTTCATTTGTATGTCCTGGGAGTTTTTGGTTTGGATGAGATTTGCAGAGAAGGCCTGCACTTTTCCAACATGGGCAAATCACAAGATTGAAATCCTTCTAAAAAGCTGCTGCACAAGGAAGGACAGGATGGAACTCAATTTACCACCAACCACTTGGGCCAGCCACTCCACCAGCTTTAGGAAGGAGACCACTAGCTTTCACTCAAGAGGCAATGATTAAACAATGCTCCCCAGAGATTGTTCACACAACAATCCACGCAGTGCAGCAGCAGCCCCAATACAATGCCCAGAGTACGCAACCATCATCTGATGTGAGAATCTCAACACTCCGATTGGCTATCAGGTTGCGAGTTACACCACCCTAGCCCTTCCCCCTCCTTTTCATTAGTGACACAAGGTACCGCATTGGACTCTCATCGACCCAATCTCTCTGTAACCCTTCATTGCCTCAATGAAAGGGTTTCATTTTTTTTAGGATTTTGTGTTGTAGTCAAAGTGGCAATCATCAAGAAAACAGTTTAGCCAAATCTGGGTACATATTAGGTAAGAAAGTAGGGAAAAAAAAAAGAAAAAAAACAGAATCCATCTGTACTCTTGGCTACCTACTGGAACTTATCATAAAAATCTGGCAATCTGAAAATAATTATAATAATAATAATAATCTAAATCTGACAAATTTGCTTAAATTTTTCCATGAAAAATCCTTTGTATAGGTCGAAATTTTATTTTTCAGGTCAAAAATTGGCTAAAAATTTCACCAGGAGAAGAAGCACTGAACTCAACAATTGCTAATCCAGATGACAAATATTTACCAACTAGAAAGAGACGACCTTACCCTAAGGTGAGTTTCGGAATTAAAGAATCCTCAAAATAGTGAAATGAAATTTTTTGAAAATATGAAATTTGACATGTTGAAAATCATCATAATTATCATAGGCTACATTCTGAATAATTTCACTACTCATATCACAACATTATAGTAGATGCTGAAAAAATGTATATAGTTTCAAATTTTAAAAACAAATTTATTTTTTGAGAAAAAGAATTATTCATTTTGTCAATGTGGAAATTGACTCTAGGCTATGGTACCTACCTAGTCTGGCGAAAATCTGGTTATGAAAGAACACAAGAGGGGCCTAGAACTTGGAATTGTAACTTGGCTATGTGCTCTCCTTGATAGGTACTTAGTACTTACTTCATTTACCTCTTGAGGTCTCATAGGTTAGATAGTGAGATTGCTTATCATTTTCTTCAATGCCCTCTACACTTTACAAAGAGCACACAATGGGTAAGTAATAATAAGCTGTACTACTTCACTGGAGTGACTGGACATGGGTTATTCACATGGTGTTCATGTGCCAAAATTGCTGTTTATTGGCCTTGCCTACCAAAAAGGCAAGGATATTGTGTTTAGATTCATTATAGAGTATAGTAGCTTAATGGATTTTGGCCCCTAAGTAATAGGTTTAATTTTTATACAAGGATTTTTGAAAGATGATATTTTGGCTTGTGTTGAAACTTAAGTTTAGTTATAGAGTGTTATAATATCTTGAAGGATTTTGGTTTCTTTGAGAGGATTTTTTGAAGATTATAGTTTTGCATGGTGAAATATTTGAGTTTCCATAATTCTTCTCTTGCATTAAGATACTTTGATGTAAATGGCAAAGCCACAGTGTGACACACCCCTAGTTCATTGTGGAATCCTCCATGGAAAATTACCACTCATAAATTGAGTGTGGTGGGTAGTTAAAATTGCTACTTGTTCATAGGAGGAATCCTCCATACAAAATTAACACTCATTCATTGTGGTGGGTAGTAGTTAAAAATTGCTAGTTACCATTCATTGTAGAATTGCCCCATCACAAATTACCACTCATTCATCATGGTGGGCAGTTATTTTGGATGAGAGAATTACCATGGTCCACAATACTCCAAGTACAAGGCGGTCCTCCTCCGTCCTACCGCCCGTCTCAAAATTGTACCCCGTGCTCCACAAGCTCTAACCGTCTTCATTTCTTTGATATCTCCGGGTAAATCACCCAGTGTTGGGTGGTTCTTTGATCTTGTTATAACCTCCGGTTCTGGGTTTTCCCCAAAAAGTTCAAATTCAACAAACTCCCCGGTTCCAGGGTTTTAGACACGTTCGGCGGAAAAAGAACCACTGGAACTGGTTCTGGATCCTTTTAAAACATTTTCAAAGAACCCACAACAAACTGTCAGTCCAGAGTAGGTTCTTTGACCGGTTCTTTGATTTGCTTGAGAACCGTAGCTCCAGGCCAAACCCAGTTCTTTGATTGATTTTTGTGAGGGAAACAGCCAGTTAGGAATCCAGATACTCCACCCCCGGTCATTTACCCGCCGGTTTTTCCTTCGGTGCAACACCAACGCAGACTGGTTTATATATACTGTATGTATGCAGGAATGAATCTGAAATGGATGCAATCTAATGACCCAATGCAGCATGCATTCCGTGTAAAGTTGAATTCGAAGTTGGATAACTCACAAAAGTGTTGATAAATTGGCCATAATGCTTGGGTACTTGCTTGATGATAGCTAGTATCACAGCTAACTCCTCCACTACTCAGGGTTTTAAAAAACATTTGAGTATATACAGATTGTCCCCTTTGTTCATTTGTTTCATCTCCTCCTCCATTACTTACTTACTTAGTGTTTTATAACCATTGAGTATATACAGATTGTCCCCTTTGTTCATTTATTTCATCTCCTCCAGTACTTACTTACTTACTTACTTAGTGTTTTATAAATACTGAGCATACATTATATTGTCCCTCTATTCATTTATTTGTGGGATTGTATGCACTCATACACTAAATAAAATCAATCATGTGGAGGACACCAAGTTATTGAACCAGGGTTTAGTGCAGCTCCACCCATTATCCATTCCCATTATTGAAGGGGAATCTAGTAGTATTTATTCATCACATCCAACCTTGTGTTAATTATTTCTCCGTCGTCACCCATCAACATGAAAAATGAAATAATATTGTAAGGTGAAAGATTATTTAGACCCAACCAACCACTTAGGCCAATTGAGAGCACTCATTTTCACATTCAATGCATTTTACAAGCACCAAATCTTATACACATTTAGCAATATAATAACGATTTAAATTATTGAGAAAATTTATCAAATAACCCTACTTCATGATCAAATTTGACAAAAATTAATCAAAATTTGAGATGTTGAAATTTTATATAAATTTCAAGTGAAAAATGTTGAAAGTGGTAAGAACTTTCAACAGAATAATTCTTAACTTGATGAAATTTCAAATTGGGAACTATGAAACATAACAATTGTTATATCCATATGTTTTGAAATTGGAACACATGAAACTTGCATTCACATGAAATTTCAAATATAATTATATAAAATAATTAACTTGACAAAACAAATACCTAGTATGAAGCTCCAAAAAATACAATCTTCAAATAAGATAAAACTTGAAGTCACTACACACTTGCCATTAATTGTGCAATCTTATCATTTTTAAAAAGCTCCTCAAAGTCTTAGTCTTCACACAAGTTATCAAAATAATAGGATTTAGCATGTGTCAAAAACTAAAAAAGTTTAACTTTGGGTGTCGAAAGTTCATTTGCTCTAAAATTAATTCAATTTGACACACAGCTATTGAAGCTAACCCTAAGGTAAGGTAATGTAAAGGATTTCACTAGCCTTTTCCTTTTGGTGTGAAATTCCTTTTGGTGTTAATTCCTTTTCCTCATATCCAAAATGATTTTTTTTTAATGTGAAAAATTAAAGTTTTTTAAAGATATTAATCATCAAGTTTGGACCTTTTTCGGAAAACAATTGCCCAAATTCAACATTAAGTTTCAATTAATGTTGGGCAGTTTTAGGTTTCTAACCAAGTATGGATCTATTTCAAGTTTAAAAAATGACCCAACATGTTTACATGGACTTCAAATTGGCCAAGAACTAGATCTAATAGTTCTACATGGACCTAAAATCAACCCAACAATTCTACATGGACCTTGAACTAGCATTAGAGTCAAGCCTAAAAAGTTTTCATAGATCCAAACTCGACAAATCTTGAGGGTTTATTTACAAAGTCCAATACTTAACGTTAGGTATGCAATAGAATCCTAGGTTTAAATATGTTTATGGTTTTCCTATTTTGAAGTTCTAGGGCTCTAGGGTCATAGGTCAGAACCTTAACCTTTAATATATAAAGGCATCTCTAATGGTAGCATTAAAATGGCTTTTACACAATTATGTTATGATGTTCCCTAGGTTGTTTCCTTGTGTTGGATAGAAGCCCAAATAAGGCCTACGTCATGGAAACCATTGTTGGCAAACTATTCTCTATGTTGTTCCCATGGGGATCACTAAATATTAAAATTCTACACTACCTTGCATCAAACAATATATTTTCTAGGGCTATGAGGTGATGGAAACTATTTTTCTCATCTTATTGTTACTTAATTTTTAATATGCACATATTTAAACTACCATAAATTTAATTATAATTTGTGTTTGCATCAATTTTGACACCCTATGTTTATTTGAATTTTCAGTTTTAGCATTTGATCAAGAAATAGGAACACATCATGACAACCCTTATTGTTTGAAGGTTTGAAAGATGTAATGAAATGAATACAACCATTGGATGGATAAATTATAATTCCTACCAAACAAGTAGCATACATATATGATGTTTTTAACCATCAACCATTACATTTCATTCAAAGCAAACATAAAAGGATTTGAACAAAAAGTCATTATATGTGTGTTTCAAACTTCAAAGCTTTTAAAAACTACTTCAAAATGAAGGCAAAAACACCACATGAGAGAAAACCAAACAGTGAGGTGGTATACCCCCCAAGACAAATGCCAATCAAATTTGGCATACTAGTCAATTTGCAATTCTTCATATCAAATTAAGCTTTCAATGGTGGCGTCATTGGCAAGCTAAAAAATGCTTCCATCAACTCTTTAGGGTTGGATGGAGATGTAGTAGGGAACTTTGGTGACATTTGTAAATTATTTGTAATTTCTTGAATTGTGATGTTTCAACAACAATTATTTTTATTTTCTCATCTAGTAACATATTATTCAAACTACTAAAAATTAATGCTTAAAATTTTTAATACATATGCTATTTTATTTTTTCTAATATTGGGAATTAATATATAACTATATATTAATTATAAATTGGTTTTTAGAATAAAAATAGCCCTATTATAAAAATTATTGAATTATATTTTACCCAATTAATGAGTATATAACACTCTATGTTTATATTCGCAATTTTTTAATTCAAAAAAAATGTCCCCCTTAGGTTTGTACCTTATTGTTGTTATTGGGAACATGTTGAGGAACATTTTGAAAACTTTGGGAATTTAAAGGAACACCATGGGGACACCATGGGAGCCTTTTGGTAATACCAAAAAAAAATCAAAATCAAAATCACTTCAAAATCAACTTTTGAACCATCCCCAAGAATAAGCCAAAACTAACATTAACCTATACTCAAAATTAGAGTTTGTTATAAAGGTTGGATTCATTGGACCCATCGTACCTAGAACCATTGGTCAAGAAAATGTGATTTGACCCTAGAATTAATGAATTTCAATTTTTGAAAGTACTCCCTAGGCAAAGAACCAGGTTTTTTGGTTTTAAAAAAAACCTTAAACCTAGACCCACCAATTCTTGTAAAAACCAAGAACCAACCAACACCGATTTCAATAGGTAGCCAAAAAAACAATCCTTAAATGTTGTTACTTTCTTTTCTTTTCTTAGCCAATTTTTGACTAATTCATGTTATAGATGATTGCAACTTATGTTATGAAAGACAAAATTTGAATATAAACAAATGCAAACAAACAAACAAAATGAAAAAAACAAAAGAACTATTGCTAGATAACAAAATGTCCTTTGCAAGTTTGAAAAAAAGGAAATTGAACACTTTTTCATCAAATGATTTTATTTTAATGTAGCATCAAGAAGGTAGTCAATAGGAAAGCAAATGTGTGTGAACCTAAAAATTATAATTGTTTTCATATGTTGACAAAGGAATTTTTGAACCAAAAAATATTAGTGGGGGCACACCACAAAATTGATGAACTTTTCATCAAAAGCTCATCAAAATAACTATGTATTGTATACATGTATATTAAGGAATATTTAATGTCATTTTTTATTCAAAGATGAAGTTGTTATTTTGAAATGAAGAGCCTTGAGGATTCATCAATCACTAAAACCAATTCGGAGATGTTTTATACACTAGACATGGAACCTTATGTATATTTCTAATGTGACAAACCTACTCATGATAGCAAAAGAGTCACTTTTGGCAATGAATATGGGACCACTAGTGGTGGTATTGGGAACACCACTATGGAGAACAAATGGACATCTTGGGAACATCATGAGGACTTGGGCAACAAATATATAAAAACTTTAATTGCATTGGGAACATCAAAAGGTTTATAAGTCTGATGGGAACATGATAAAAAGGAATGATGAACATGAAAATAACAATTGTGGGGAAGCCCCAATTGAATTGATGTTAGGTTTCGTTCCAATAATTTATCTTGTAAAAGATTAGTCCTAAAGGTAGATAGGTAAGTGGATAGAACAATAAGTGGCCATTAAAAAAATGCATGTATATAATAAATACATAGGTAAAGGTTGCTAGTATATAGGTAGGAAAAACAACTCTTGAGATAACCATTATGCTTGACAAGGGAAATGGAACCCAATGATAAAGTGTTTCATGTCCACTCACCATCCATCCTTCATAATGTGTTGTTGGTTCACTATGAGAACTTGACCATAACATTCATTGGGGTGCTCAGCATAAAAGATCCTAAAGAAAGCTATCATCATAAAGAAGCTTCCCCCTCCTCCCTATGGAATTTGAAAGTTACAAGACCTAATTAGTTGATAACACAATAAAATAATTTAACTGTCTTCATCAATGTCACCTTGTGTTCTTATTCAACTGAAGGGGAAAATGCAAAGCATTCAATAACCAAGCATAGGTTAGGTGTGGCATTAGGTATTGCTATAAAATTAAAGGGAGTTCATGGGACCAAGGTTAAGTAATATGTCACAAAACCATAAAAACTTATGTTCATAAAATCCAAACAATAATCCAAAATCTAATTAAAACATTCACCTCACCATGTCATCTTATATTTTCATAATCACTAATGTGTATCATTGTTATGCTATGTGGTCGAATTTTATATTCCAATTCTTTAACACAAATTTTCAAATTACATTAAGCCAAATATCTAAAGTAATACATTCATCTAAGAACCCATAGCAAGACATTATGCATTATTTGAGCTACCAGTCATCGTTCTAATTTTAACTAGTTACCATGTTGGTTCATTTTTGCCTTGTGATGGTTCTTTCTTATTTCTTGTTCTTGGGCCTTGTCTTTTGTGTGTGTGTGTGTGTATCATCAAATTGAAGAGTTGCAAAGTAACAAACCTTGATAATAAGCTAAAGAGCAAAGGAGTTTTCAACATGTTCATGCATGCTTACTACTATTAAACATGTTTTCTTTTAAAAACATATTATTACAATAAAATTGAATATAAGCATCACTCTGTGTTTGGTGAGTGTATCTTCTTTTTTTTTGTTTCTTTGTTTTCATCAAGTTATGGGCCCACAAGTTTGATAAAATAGCATAAAAAATTAGCACGTTGTTTAGTGAAAGATGGATCATAAAGATCTTAACACATTAGTGATAAGGTCCAACAAGAACAATTTGAGCTTATGGAAGTACCAAATGGAGATGGTGCTTGAAGCAAAGCCACTATTGATGGTGATTGCTAGATTTTGGTGATTTGAAAATGTGAAAAGTTGTGAGGAGGATAATCATTGGCAACATGCAAAGGCCATAATATGAATGCTCATTGGGACTAATGTGGATGAACAACATTTAAATATACTAATCAATTGCAAGACCACATCACACATGTGGAGCATAAATTAGTTGTCCATGAATAGCATTTTAAGGATAATGTGCACATGCTACATGGAGATTTTTTTAGCTATAATTTGAAGGAGGGAGACAACATTGATGCTCATGTTTTGTATGTAGAAAATGTGGCCCATAGATTAAGTGATTTGGGATAAGCAATATTGTTGAAGTTTATGCATAATGCATAGGTGTTTGGCAATATGCCACCAAACTACAATGTCATTGCATTTGTATGGGACAACTTACTAAAAGATCAATAAACAATATGTGCACTAACAATGTGATTCTTAAAGTTGAAAGCATGATCAAGATGTAGAATGGGAATTAAGTGTTAGGAATAGAGAAGACATTTTTCTCATCAAATGACTCTAACATAAAGAGCACACGTTGAATGAGATGTTTGAAAAGAAGCAAGATAACAATTATATTAAGGAGCTAAATAAGTGTTGGACTAAATGTAACAATTACAAAGAACTTGGTCATCAAGTTGAAAAATGTCCAAACAAGGACAAAACGATGGAGAAAAGGCAAAAGGATAAGAATGAGGACAATGTAATAAGAACCATGGAGGACATTGAAACTAAAACACAAATTGTGAAGAGTCTTTGAAAAGTCATAGTTGCGAAAGAAGATGAAGAGAACATTGAAATGAATCAAAAGTCATGATGACAAAAACATGAATAAAAATATTGAAAACATTAATGGAAAAAAAGCATGAATGCTAGATTGGTTTGTTGATTCAAGAGCCACATAACATATATCTAATTGCCATGAATGGATGATGGATTTTGTTCTAATGACTTGAGAGAGCTACTCAATGGCAATATTTCAAGATGATAATCAATATTGGTTCCATGAAACAAGATATATATATATATATATACATCTTTAGAAATGTAAAGAAAGTTTGGAAAAAGGTTGTGCTAAAGAGAATTATTTACATTCCCCTTTCAAAGTAGGAATTTTTTTCTTTTGATGAAGCAAACAACAATTCAAAGGATTATCATTCAATTTGACAAGGACATTTTCACAATGATTGACAAGAATGTTGATGATGTTATAATGTTGGATGGACACCTCAATGGGAAGATGTAAAAGGGTGAAAATCCTTTAAGGTGTACCACACGACAAAAAAGACCTAGTCTTTTTTGCAGTCATTTTTTACCCTATACCTTAATCCCCATAAAAAATAATGAATCAAAAGTTATCAAATATTTCAAAAAGACTATTTTAAACTATTACAATTTTAGATTACATCATAATCATTCATAAATGTGTTTTTACATAATAAAAAAAGACTAGGCAAAAAAGATAGAAAAGGGTGACATTGTGACAAGATTTTGGTACACATTACAAAATTTACACCTAGAAATTGAATGCAAAGGTTATACCACCAATGGAGTCAATGGAGTTGATAGATGTTCAAATAACCTCTATTACAAGTCATGAAAGAGTCAAACCAAATTTTTAACACAAGTGACATGTTCACTTGAATTTTTCAACCTTAAAAAATATGTATTGAAATTAAACTATTAAAATTTTGGAAATATTTGATAAAATATCAAAAAGTGAAAACAATTATGAGGGGTGTAGACAACATTGTCATTAATATCTAGTAGACCTTAAGAAATAAAGATGCAACACACCTAGAAAGTTAATCCATTCTTACTTATGTGCTCCCATGGGTTCACAAAATCTAATGTGGGAAGGGTAGCCTTTTAATATTATGTCATTTTTAAAAATGATTATATAAGATTTAAGTTTGTGTGTTTCATAAAAACACAAGTTACAGACATTTGCATGTTTCAAAAATTTGTTAAATTGAATCTAGAATGAAAGGAAATCTAATGTGACAAGATTTTGTTCAAATCAAGGAGGAGAGTATGTAAACAAAGAGTTCAACTTATACTTGTAAAAATAGGGGATCAAATGTGAATATAATGTTCCCTATGCCCATGAACAAAATGGCTTCATCAAACATGACAAAAAAATTATCATGGAGGCAACATGTAGCATATTACATGTAAAACACCTACAAAAATTCCTTAAGGTTGAAGTTATTAACAAAATGGTTCATGCGTTAAATAACATAGCAACAAGAACATTGATTGGATCTACACCATATGAACAATGGAGTGGTAAACAACCAAACATTTCATACCTTTGAGTGTTTTGATGGTTTGTATTTAAACAATGTGTGCCAAAGGAACAAAGAACAAAACTAAACCCAAATGCACAACATCATGTTTTTCATATATGAAAAGATAACAAGGGGTACCAATTATGGAACCCAAGTGGGCTCAAAAGATTTCCATTGCCACAAATGTGGAATGAAAACACATCAAAAACTAAGCTTACACAACAACACATTTTGAATTTTGCAATTAGCCTTTATAACTACATATTAGTCAGGAAGGACATATGTGATTAGAGATTACTAAATTGTTAAACCCATGTCATTTCACCCATTTACTCACAAGGGATGTTTAGTTGCAAATCCCAATCATTTTAAAAATGAAAATTTAAAAAAATTATTATAATAATGAAATTTCATGACATCATTAACCTTGGTGTAATGTGCAAAATGCATGCCATCTCAACTTAGTCATTTTATTCAACTAAGTGTTACAAAAGACATTTTAATGGATGAATAACATGTGTCAAAAATTTATAAACACGTTATAAATCATTGTACATGACCAAAAGTCAACCTAGCCTAACCTAGCTAGGCTAAGCAACCTAGCTTAGCTTGCCTAGCCCACCTAGCCAAAAATCAACTTAACTTAATTAGGTTAACTCACCATGACATCACATGACATTTCAATAGTCTTTTCAACTACATAGTGGTTTCTGTGACTAAATAATTACAATTGTAATAAAAAAGGATAATAGTTATTTCTTTGACCAATAAAAAAACCCATAATGTGTTGTTGTGTTACTCAAGAAGTCTCCAATGATTCACAATAGTAATTGCATGTGATAGTGGGAGAACATGTAGTTTAAAGGTTTGTGCCAATTATAGGAAGTGTAGACAATTAATCAAGTGATGTAAGAGGTGCCAACAATCATTAGGGTGATGGGTTAAGAACAAAAGATAATTAAGCCTAGTGGTTGCCTTGGAACATGTGAATTCTAATGGACTTGATCTAGTTCTTGTGGATGTGAAGCCACTAGCAAAACTTGACAACTCTACCAATGTTGAAAACATTGAAAAACTAATTTAGTAACCACAAAGAACATGACAAGCTCCATAGAGATACAAAGAATGGGACAAAGTTATCATTCGCCCATACAACTCACAAGCGTGCAACACATATACTCATCAAGTATTTAGTCAAAAACATAACAAGAAGTTCAATCACTTGACATGTCTAAATGGAAGGGAACAATGGATGAGGAATATTTAAATCTTTGTTAGTCAATTCTACTTGGGAGTTGATGCCATCACCCTCAAGATGAAAATTTGTCAAATTAAAGCAAGATTGATGGGATTCTAGAGCAATAAAAAGCAATGCCAGTTTTGAAAGGTTACACACATGTGCACGGATTTTTTTACAATGAAACATTCACTCCTATGATAAAACATGATTCAAATTGGAGCTTTTTTCCTTTATATTAACCCATGATATGCACATGATATAGTATGATGTGCACACCTTTTTTTGTATGGAAAATTGAATGTATAATTTTATATTAAACAACTAGAAGGGTATGAGAATGATGTGATCATGATGTGAAAATTCAAGGAAAACATAAATTTGCAAGATTCAACAACCTAATTACCATCAAGGAAAGGGTTGCTCAGTATAAAAGAAATAAAATGAAAAATGGAAAGACTTGAGGGTAGCAACTACCTTCTATTTGCCTACCATCATGCTATAACTATCATCCTACAACAATTATTGTCTTCTATAGACTTGAAAAAAACCCTCAACCATTTGTAGACTTCATGTAGCTCCTACCTACTGTTTGTAACACATGTAAACCTTTTGTGGTTATTGTTTACCATCTGCAACACATGTAAAATTTATGTCATTGTTGCCTAGCATTTACAACAACTTTCCACTCTCTTTAAGCCTCAAATATTAAATCTACCTCTTTGTTGCTACCTTCCAATGGTAGTTACCATTGTGTGGTAAAAGGTATTTCTAGTTTAGAAACTAAAACAAAAAGTGGATGGCATATAAAAATATTATAGAAGAAATGAGAAACTAATACATCAAAATAACAAATTCTATGTAATATTAATATCAACTATTTTCTCCTTTCTTTCTATATTCTAAGTAGAACCAAACACCAACAAAAACTATGAGAATTTGTCAACCATTTTGCATTGCAATGATAGGAATACATTCTACTTCCATACTCTCCTCCTCTCTCTCCCATGTCACATACACATTTCTTCCCCAAGAAAAATATTCTAGCCACATCCAATCTAGAATAATCATAATCTTGAATAAAAGGGAGTGATCCACAATCCCCTCTTATCCTCCTGCTAATCTCCCTTGTCCCATACCACACAAGGTCCACATGCATTTCATGAAATAGGTCCTCCTATCCTTCCTAGAAATCTTCACATGATTGGTGGATTACCATCAATCATTCATCTAACTAATCCCATTAACTTCATCTTTTAGTAAAAGATGGCAAGTTATTACCATTAGTAACCTTTTAGTTACTAGGATTCCCATGGGCATTAATTAGTTTAGGAATTTATACCTTTAACAAAAAACATATATAACTTCAAGTAGGTACCAAGGCAATGGAACCACTCTTGACTATTTTTTGACAAGATATAATTTGGTAGCAAGTAATGTTGATTCATGTGTCTATCATAACAATGGACATATTGAGACAATGGCAAGGATTTTTGTTGAAAATTAAATTAATTGTTTAATTAATGAATCAAAGTTAACTCATATGTTGTAATACATGATAGAAAAATTGAAATGATGTAGGGAACAAACAATTATTATGTCTATTTTGAAATGTTTCATCATTGTAACAATCAAGTTCTCTTTACATCAAGTAGCAATGGCACATAATTGATACCATCCATTTTTTAGGGCTACAAAACAATAATCCAACCATAACCACAATGGATTTTCATTCATGTCTAATAATAATAATAAAGGAAACACACCCACTTCTGCATCAGACAGACATGCAAAAATAGGATGCTTCATGTATGCCATGACATTAATAAGGTCATACATAGCCTATGTTGTGAATTGTGCAATTCAATTTTCAGAACAACCTAATCAAATGCATTAAATAAGAGTAAAATGCCTGTTGTGTTATCTATAGGGGACTAAAGTTCATGGGATCATGTATAATGGAATATTTTTAACAATCTAAGGAGATTTTGTGATACAAATTTTACAAGATATCAAAATGATCACAAGTCACACGCACTTGGTATGTTTTCACTTTTGGACATGGAGCCATAACATGGTGTTGCAAGAAATAACACATACCTCACTATCCACTAAATACATTTCGATTTGTGCAATTACCAAACATGTTATCTAATTATAATGGTTTCTTGTCAAGCATTGAAAAGCCACAAAGCAACCCCACACCATTATTCTATGACAACTAAAATGTGATTCATTTGGTGAGAAATCTAAAATTTCATCATCGTAGTAAACACATTGACCCACAATATAATTTTATTTGGGAGAAGCAAGAATTTACAAAGATTGACATTCATTACACCTTATAATAAATGAAATTGTTGATATGTTGACAAAATTATTATCATTAGAAAAGACTTGCCACTTACACAAGCAGCTTGGGATTGTTTTAAAGGATACTACGTTTTTGAAAAATAAAAACTAAATACTCATCTTGCCAACCACATTTCATATAAAATAACTGGTGGGAATCTGCTTAATTAAACATTGTATTGACAATGTTTTTTGGTAGATAGTTTTTTTTGTTCAAAATAATAATGTGCAAATAACATCCTACATTTTTTCTTGGCTAAATGAGTGGGAATGAAATAATAAATTCATATATGAACCCAAAGTAGGACATTGTGCAATCATTTGACCTTTAATTATTGCTCTAATTTTTATTGGTTCTTTTAGTGGTTGATCTTTGCTTCATGTTGGTTTTTTTGGTTTTTTGTTTTTGGGCCTTGTCTTGTGTGTGTGTGTGTGTGTGTGTGTGTGTGTGTGTGATTGAATTGCAAAGTAGCAAGCTTGGAGAATGAACTAAAAAGCATAGGAACAAGTCAACGTTTCTAGGCATGCAAGTACTATTGTTATGTGTTTTCTTTTAATTACATATATGCATGTATTAAAATTAAATATGGGCATCACTATGTGTTTGGTGAGTGTATATTTCTGTTTTTTTTTTCTATTTTCATTAATATATAAATCCAAATGACCCAAATGAACTCAACCTCCAACATTAAATATTGAGGGAGTGGGAAGATCATCATGCACCTTATTAGTGTTAGGAAAGTATGATTGAACCATTGTAAATTAAGTTGTTTTCAAGGTTGATTCAAACCCTCATCAATATTCATTCAAGTTGTCAAAATTCTAAACATTTTTTTCTAATATACACATACAAGGCATCAAGATTATAAATAATCCCAATGTACCAACCCATATATGCAAATCATCAAAGCTATAAACAAACCAATGTAAGTTTAGTTGGGCTTCATCCAACTTCTAAAAAAAGAAAAAAATTAGTTTTATCCTTAATCAATGTTCTAATTAATTTTAATGTAGATAGTTCCATTGGAACCAAACCATAAACTTTTTCAAAATTTTCATAATTCACATAAACTACATAAGAATTATGATCAAGGTTTCCAAATTCATATGAATCATCATTTGCAAATTATTCTCGTGGGCATCATCTCAAAAAATAATTTGGATAACAACATCCTCTACACATTTTGATGATGTAAAATATCACACATAATCATTGCATTAAACTCATTTTCTTTCACTTTCTTGTCAAAAATATTTTAAAACTCAACTTCAACAAGTTTTGGTACACTTTCAACAACATTTTGTTTTGAATTACTTCAATTGTAACAAGGTCAAAACCTATGACTAAGATCCAAAAGGGAAAAGAACTACAAGTTTTTTTTCCCAAAATGCAAATGAAATTTTGAATGAAAATTTTTGTCACTTTTTCTAAAAAGATATTTAAATTTTCTCCAATTCATCACTTTTTTTTGTTAATCATTATTGAATAAATATGAAATTTTAAAAATGTGCAAATTCCTTACAGATTCAATGTTTCATTTTGAAAAATGATCAAAATTTTAAATCATCACCAAAAGTTAAATTTAAAATTATTTAGTTTTATTATACTTTAAATTATAATTTTTTTTAATACATCATGTACATTATAACCCATTTATATGTGGTAAAAGAACTTTGAAACTTTAAAATTTTGAACCAATTTTTAAACATTCTTTGAATTTTTAAACTTGTAAAATTCCACATTTTTAAAAGTATGAATGTTTTTTGAGTGATTCATATGTTCTTATCATCTATATTTTTTCCAATGAAAATTCTTTTATTATATGAGTCCTTTTGATAATCCTTTGTAAATTGACTCGATTTACATAATAGGTGTAGATTTTCAAACGTCCTAAATTAAAACCAAAACTTAAAATTAGATCAAATGAATTTTTACTCTAAGTTCCTTGACATTCATATGAGGGAAAAATGACTAACTTACCATGATTACTATGGTTTTAAATGGTAATAAAAAAATAAATGTTTGATTTTAACTGATTATGTTTAACATCTGACGCCCTTTTTGGCTCTTAGTTACGTGTTTTAATGCAACAATTTATACCATTGTGATTCATTTAACAAAACCTTTACACTTGTTTCTTGAAAATTATGTCCATTTGAAAACCTAAGACACAAGTTGACAAAAAAATTCTTGATCATTTAGATGTCACCTTGGAGGGACAAAATGACATTTAATCAAGGAAATTAACATGGCATATGAAAGCTCATAGGGAAAACTATGACTAGTGTATTTTCATGTGTAATTTGATTAAGACTCTTAAGAGTGCTTTAAGTCCCCCAAAGTTGTGGGACATTGAAGTGTCATTATTTTGGCAAAAGGAATTTACGAATTGTGGGGGAAAAACCATAATGTGGGATGGAATTCCTTTGAAAACTTGTAATAAAATGCTAAAATAGGAAAGGAAGTTGTAGGCCCCATATTTTATTTATTTCAAAAAAGAAATGCAACAACAAAAGAAGATGTTAACAAATGACACCCTCCCCATTACTGAACATGCCCTTATAACACCATTCAAAGATAAATTCAAACTCCAAATTGGTTTGTTTACTAGTATCTTTAAGTAATTATGCTTGCAAAAAATGTTCCAATTGGCCATGCCAATACCACTATCACTTGTGGAGGGGTAAAACATATTAAGGTGAACCAAAAATGAGAATTGAAAATCCATTTCAAGAGTCCATATCTAATGTATTATGAGTTTGGTGAACTAGGCTTAAAATAAAAGCATGATGTTAAAGTTAACATTTTCTTCCATGCAACCCAAATTCAAGCCATCTTACTTTAAACCTTTTAAATCACAAATGTTAAATATTGGTATCAGAATATAACAATTTAGATCTTCAAATGGACTTTATGAAATGTTACCATTTTGAATTCTAGTGATGAAAATTTCAAGGAACTAATATATGGATGGTTTTTATAATCTTTTGTAGGCTCCTTATTTGGAAAATTTCAAAATTTGGAATCTATGGTACGGTCATCCTTGGACATTTCCAAAGACCATTCCATATTTAACTACCTCATTTCCAAAATCTACCTTTTTCTTTCCCTAATAACTACCTCTTTTGCTACTTATTTTTCAAATAATTATTTCCCTTCTTTTTTAATAACTACTTCCATCTTTATAACTAACTCACTTTTTTCCCTACCCACCAACATGGATATGAAAAAACAAATTAACATGTGTCTTTTCATGTCCATGGAGTTTGTATTAAATCAAACTAAATTTGACATTGACATAACTAATTATGAATTAATGAAAACCATATGAAAATATAAGAAGAAAAAAAGTTGATCATCATTAGTAGTGTGTAGCAATGCAAAGCCCAAATTCCATACATGGATTGTGACATTGGGCATATGTCAATTTGTAAACTTCATTTAATTGAATATTGATGGTTTTGGTGCAATTGTTTCAAAGTTCCAAAGATTAAGAGTTAATGTTTCAATAACTTGAGTAATTTTTTTAATGTTTACCATGTTTTCATTTTGTTTCTATGCAATAATACTTATTAGACCTAAAGTAACTAACATTGCTTTCCAAATCCCCTAATTATAGCTCACATGGGAAGAAAGACATAACAATTGATTACGTAGTTTGCTTCTATTCATAGGTACAAACTTGCTTTAGAATTCTCAAGCTCACATAAAGGCCATCAAAATGTAATTTTTACACATTTTAAATTGAGTATAGAACAAGATGAAACTATGCAACAAATTGAAAGGTTGCTTAGTACACAAGAGAAATCACCAAAGTGAAAGTTATAACTAAATGTTAGTTCTTCTTTTGAGTTGATAACATTGAGTTGAAAGTCATTGTCCATTTTAAAGTTATTGTCCTCCCATTATCCATAGGAATTCAAGCCATAGTGAGTTAATTATGAATTGATGGACATGCATGACTTAGTTTTGGCTCACAATTGCACTAGTGACACACTCTTTGTTCACATGTGAAGGTGAGGTGATGGAGAAGCACTTGAAACATGTCCTTTCTAGTTATCTAAAAGATCTCAAAGTCATACCTTCATTGCAAGGAGCTAAAAAAGGTGCCACAAGTTTGTAGAAATTCTATTATTTGCTAGATACCAATACCAATACTAGATTAACCTATAAGCATGTTAAAAATAAACCTCAACATAGAATATTTGACCATACAAATATATGATTAAAACTTATACATAGGACCAAAAAACTAAAACCAAGTAATATCAACAATTAAAATATGAAATTGAAAACTTTATATAAATGCAACAAGAAACTTTCATATATCAACCAAAACCTTGAGCAATTTAGTGATAAAATATAAAAACATGATTGAATTTTTCATATCAATTAATAAATCCAATACATGTGTGACCAAAATGTGCAACTAAAAAGAAAATGAAAAAAATGAAAAAAAAATAAAATTGAAAGTTTCATACAAGCAACATAAACAAATACCAATGACCAATACATCCATTGATTATTTTATTTTGGGAAAAAAATTTATAGAATCCTTCAAAAAAATCATTAAAACATATAGTTGAAATTGAAATGTCTGATTCAATTTTTAAGATTTATTTAAAAATAAAGTGCCACTAAAACCTTCATACAAGCTATCAAAATGAATGTATATGACCACAAACAACTAAAAAACAACCAAAACAAAACAAAAAAAATGGACAAAATCACACTTAGAACTATTGACAAAACTTTTCGTGTAAACAACCAAAATATATTATTAATTTAAAATTATAACCAACTAAAATTGAAATTTTTGATTGAAAAATTGGTAGTTGCAATTAAAAGGAAAATGAAAAATGCAACTGAAAATTTAGTATATGTGGAGAAAAGATAACTAAAAAAAAATGTAATGCACAACTAAAATTCTAATACAAGTTGATTGACCTTCACCTTCATCGTTTTGGCATTTTCAATTCAATTAGGATATCTTAGAACATACATTAGTTATAAAAATAATAAATAATCTATTTTAGTTGTATAAAAAAAACAACCTACCAAAATAATATTTTTAAACAAAAAAGTTAAGGAATTTTTTTTTCAAAAATTTAATAAAACATTAATTGCAAGCATCCCAAGAAGATCTCACATTAAATGACAATAGGTTCCAAACACAATATGACAAGAGAAACAAACCACCTAGAACCTATCTAAATATACACACAAAAGTTGAGATAATTTACCAAAGGTAGAGGGGAAATGTGGCAAAAGAAATTCAAATTATGTTTTCTGAAATCTAGTGTTAAATAAAAAGAAAAATATAATATTTTCTTTTCCATTTTATTTTCTACATTTGTGTAAAATTTTGCATGAAAGAAAGGTTGACAAGTATAATTGATAATGTTGTAAATGCATAGAACAACATGGGTCTAGCAAAAAATAGTTCTATTGATCCCAAAACAAAAATTTCTCATATTCTCAAACAATCATCACAAAAATTTTGTTGATGTTGTTCAATCAATCAAACAAACAAACAAATAAACAAAATTTTGTTGAAACAAAGAAATGAACCAAACAAATCATGTCTTGATCCATGCTTTCGAAATACGAGTGACTTCACTTAAAAACTTCTCATTTTAAAAATTAAAAGCCAAAAAAAAAAAAAAAAACAATTATATAGGAAGCCTCGTAATTCAAGTCTTAGAAGGAAACCAACAACTTAAAGTTAGAA
>Ga0116231_10007648_pt1 | contig 19588 bp, 21 predicted proteins | sample S1TSphgellanicum_2_FD_89695 | JGI IMG/M metagenome (GOLD analysis project Ga0116231, IMG submission 89695) | Host-associated microbial communities from peat moss isolated from Minnesota, USA - S1T2_Fd - Sphagnum magellanicum MG | ecosystem: Host-associated > Plants > Peat moss > Unclassified...
CTCAGTCAGCCTTTGGCAACGCGCAGGTTTACATGGAAAAATTTCTCGAAAAGCCCCGGCACATCGAGTTCCAGGTCCTCGCCGACAACTACGGCAATGTCGTGCATTTGGGCGAGCGCGATTGCTCCATGCAAAGACGCCACCAAAAGGTCATCGAGGAGGCGCCCGCTCCCGGCCTCAGCCCCAAGCAGCGCAAGACCATGGGCGAGCGTTGCGCCAAAGCCTGTCAGGAAGTCGGCTATCGCAATGCAGGCACGCTCGAGTTTCTCTACCAGGACAACGAGTTCTTCTTCATCGAAATGAACACGCGCGTGCAGGTCGAACACCCCGTCACCGAACTCGTCACGGGTATCGACATCGTCAAGGCGCAGCTCCTGATCGCGGCCGGAGAGCCGCTGCCCTACGGACAGAGCGACATTCAAATCCGCGGCCATGCAATCGAATGCCGCATCAATGCCGAGGACCCCAAGAATTTCATGCCCTCGCCCGGGCCGATCCGGCTGTGGCACTCGCCCGGCGGTCCCGGCATCCGCGTCGATAGCCATGTGTACACCGGCTACAACGTGCCCCCGTTCTATGATTCCATGATCGGCAAGGTCATCGCCTACGGCGACACGCGCGAAACCGCGATCGCGCGCATGCGCAACGCGCTGGCCGAAATGGTGGTCGAAGGCATCAATACCAACATTCCGCTGCATCAGGAAATCTTCAACCACTCGGCGTTTCGCCAGGGCGGCACCGATATCCACTACCTCGAGCGCCGCCTCGGGTTGAAGTAGCTGCAGTAGAATGACGCCGGGAACCTGTCCTCATGCCATTCTACGAGATCGAATTTCCGCTCAAGCTGCTCCGCCATGACACCCTCGATGACGTCTTCGAGGAAATGGGCGCGCTGTCCGTTACCTATGTCGATAGCACCGACGATGAACCGGTGCTCGAACCCAAGCCTGGAGAGATGCGGCTGTGGCGCGAGACCATAGTTCGCGCACTCTTCGATCAATCCACCGAGCCGCTGCGCAACCTGCGGAAACTCGAGCTGGCCTTGGGCGGATCAATCGCCGATTGCGCCAGAGTGCGCGCCGTCGCCGATCGCGCCTGGGAGCGCGTATGGCTCGATGATTGGAAACCCATGCGCTATGGCCGGCGCCTCTGGGTGATTCCCACCGCCGCCGAGGCGCCCCAGGATCCCGCTGCCGTCGTGGTGCGGCTGGATCCCGGACTCGCGTTCGGCACGGGATCACATCCCACCACCTCGTTGTGCCTGACCGTTCTGGACTCCCTCGACCTCGACGGCTGCACGGTCATAGACTATGGCTGCGGCTCAGGGGTGCTTGGGCTGGCAGCGCTCAAGCTCGGCGCCACGCGCGTGATCGCAGTGGATATCGATCCACAAGCGCTCACCGCGACGCGCGACAATGCGGCGCGCAACGGCGTCGACGCGCACATCCTGGTGCAAGACGCCGACGCGGCGCTAGCCGGCGCGGCGCTGCCGCAGGGTGACTGCATACTCGCCAATATTCTCGCAGGCCCGCTGATCGAGCTTAAGTCCCGGCTCACGGCCGCCTGTGCCAAAGGCGGCCATCTGATCCTGTCGGGACTGCTGCGCGAGCAGGCCGATGCCGTCGTCGCCGCGTACAACCCGGGTTTTGAGTCGCTCGAACGCCTGTACCAGGATGAATGGTGCTGCATCCATGCACGGCGAGGCTCCTAGCCGTGTTCACGCAATGCTCGAACTGCAACACCGTATTCGAATTGTCGGCGGAGGTCCTGCGCGCCGCCGGAGGCCAAGTACGATGCGGACGCTGCGGGCAGATTTTCAACGGGTTGGCGCGGCTCGCCGAAGACGCGGGCTCGTTCGAGACGGGCGAATCCGCCTTCGAGATGGAGGAGCGCGCCGACAGCATACTCGAATCCTCGATCGTCGAGCAGGCCCTGCAGGCCGCGCCCGAAACAGATGATGATGAAAACGAGTACGGCAGCCTGCAGATTGCGAGGCTGCAGGTGCTCGACTTCGGCCAGGAGAAGATCGTCGACGAGAGTGCCCTGGAAGCGCCCGCCGCAGACGCCACAGCCGAAGAGTACCCCGTCACCGCGGACCAGCACCCCGATGTGGCGCTCGAGTTAACGTTGCCACCCGGCGAACTCGACCGGATCTTCCTCGAGTCATCGGTCGGTGTCATGCCGCTTCAACCCGAACCGCTCGCGCCCGATATCGAGGTCGTCAGGGACGATCGCACCTTGGCCGCTGGCGCCGGTGCAGTCACCGCGGAAACTTCGCCGGCCCTCGAGCGTGCAGCGATCGGCTCGAGTGAGGCACCAACGAGACGCGCAGGCACCTTCGCTCTGTGGTCGGGCGCCGCCGTCGCGGCAGCCTTGGGGTTGGTCGCACAAGTGGTGAACCATAACCGCGAGGAGCTCTCGCATGGCCCGCTCGCGCCGCTGCTGCGCGCTATTTATCAAAGACTGGGCAATCCCGTTGAGGATGCGCCCGATCTAGCCGCCTTCCAGCTGCGTCAGTGGGGCGTCACCGGAGAAGCCACGGGCGATGCGACCTTGCGCGTCCGCGCCAGCATCCTCAACATCACGAGGCAACAGCAGCCCTTTCCCTTGTTGCGCGTGACCCTCGCCGATCGCTTCGGTGCGCGGATCGGCACGCGCGATTTTGCGGCCAATGAATACTTGGGCAAGCCCATCGCCCGTCCCCTTGCGCCGGGCGAGAAAGTCGACGCCGTGCTCAACATCGTCGACCCGGGCAAGGACGCGGAGGGCTTCGAAATCGACGTATGTTTGCCGAGTGAGGGCAAGAAGATCGTATGCGCCAACGATGCGGCGCACTCGTGAGCGTCAAGATCGGTCCCTTCACGCTGCAGTCGAATATTTTGCTCTCCCCCATGGCGGGCGTGACCGACCGTCCCTTCCGCATGCTATGCCGGCGCTTCGGCGCAGGACTCGCCGCGTCGGAAATGCTGAGCGCCGACGTGCGCTTGTGGGACACGCGCAAATCGCGGCATCGCATGGACATGCGGGGCGAGCCGGCGCCGCGCGTGGTGCAGATCGCCGGCTACGATCCGGCGATGATGGCGGAGGCGGCGCAGCGCTACGTAGCGCTGGGCGCGCAGATCATCGACATCAACATGGGTTGTCCGGCCAAAAAAGTCTGCAACCGGCTGGCGGGCTCGGCGTTGCTTCAGGATGAAGCATTGGTTGCACGAATTTTGCGCAGCGTGGTGCGGGCCGTCGCTGTACCGGTGACGCTGAAGACGCGCACCGGTTGGAACCCGTCCAACAAGAATGGCGTGGCGGTTGCGAGAATCGCCGAGGACTGCGGCGTGCAGGCAATCGCCATTCATGGCCGCACGCGCGCCGATCTGTATCAGGGCGATGCCGAACACGAAACAGTGGCGACCATTAAAACAAGTGTAAGGATTCCCGTCTTTGCAAATGGCGACATCGATTCTCCGCAGCGCGCTCGCGAGGTTTTGCAGACGACGAAGTGTGATGGCTTGTTGATCGGGCGCGCGGCACAAGGTCGGCCATGGATCTTTGACGAAGTCAATTTTTTCTTGAGGTGCGGAGAATTTCGCGAGGTGCTAGCGCCGGAAAAAGTCCGTGATATCATGCGCGCCCACCTCGAAGACCTGTACGCTTTTTACGGCGATGAAACCGGTGTTCGAGTTGCGCGAAAGCACTTGAGTTGGTATTTGCGTCAGCATCAAGGACAAGACACTTTGCGTAATCGGCTCGTGCAGCTTGCGACGCCCAGGGAGCAATTGTCCGCGTTGTTGGAACTGGATAATTAAAAATGCTCAAGCTTGAATTGGGACGGGTCAATGGTCGCAAAAAAGAAATCTAAATCACGCAGGGATATAGCACCGGCTTTCAATGGCCGTGATTTGAAAGTCAACGGCAAGGGTGTGCCGCTGCGAACGCAGGCCGAGGAGGCGCTGCAGTGCTACTTCGAGACTCTCAACGGTCACAAGCCCGCGCAATTGTACGAACTCGTGATGCGTGAAGTCGAAGAGCCGCTGTTCAAGGTGGTCATGGACCATGTCGAGGGCAATCAAAGCCGCGCCGCGATCATACTCGGCATAAACCGCGGCACGCTGCGCAAGAAGCTCAAAGAGTTCGGCATCAGCGAGTAGGCCGTGACGCCACTTCGCCGCGCGTTGCTCAGCGTTTCCGACAAGACCGGTATCGTCGAATTCGCGCGCGAACTCGCGGAGCGCGGCATCGAGCTCATTTCCACGGGCGGTACCGCCAAATTGCTGGAGAGCCACGGCATCGCGGTCCGGCAGGTCGCCGAGTACACCGGCTTTCCGGAAATCATGGACGGCCGCGTCAAGACGCTGCATCCGAAGATTCACGGCGGCCTGCTCGGCCGGCGCGGTGTAGACGACGCGGTGATGCACGCGCACGCCATCGGGCCGATCGACCTGCTGGTGGTCAACCTGTATCCCTTCGCGGCGACGGTTGCGCGCGCCGGCTGTACCTACGATGACGCGATCGAGAACATCGATATCGGCGGTCCCGCCATGCTGCGCGCGGCCGCGAAGAACCACGCACACGTCGCTGTACTGGTCGATCCCGGCGATTACCGCGCGCTGCTCGACGATCTCGCGGCCACGGGCGGCACGACCAGCGAGGGATTGCGACGGGGATTGAGCGCCAAGGCGTTCGCCCACACCGCACAGTACGATGCGATGGTGTCCGCATACTTGACCGCCGCCAGCGGAAGCACGCCGCGCGTGTCGACGCCGGCGTTTGCGGACGACCTGAGCCTGTCTTTTCGCAAGCGTCTTGATTTGCGCTACGGTGAGAATCCGCATCAGCAGGCCGCGTTTTACGTCGATCCGCGCGCCATCGGGGCCTCCGTGACCCAAGCGCAGCAGGTTCAAGGCAAGGAGCTGTCGTTCAACAACATCGCCGACAGCGATACCGCGCTCGAGTGCGTGCGCCAGTTCGACACACCGGCGTGCGTCATCGTCAAGCATGCCAATCCCTGCGGGGCCGCGCGCGCCGACAGCATCGCCCATGCTTACGAGCGCGCCTTCAAGACCGATCCCACGTCGGCATACGGGGGCATCATCGCCTTCAATCGCGAACTGGATGCCGTGACGGCGGCCGCCATCGTCGCCAGGCAGTTCGTGGAGGTCATCCTCGCGCCGAGCATCGCCGCTGGCGCCAAAGACATTCTCTGCGCGAAGGACAATGTGCGCGTCCTGGTCACGGGCAGCCTTGGCCAGCCGTTGACTCAAGCGCTGGAGTACAAGAGCGTCGCCGGCGGCTTGCTCGTGCAAACCCGCGACCAGGGCACGGTGCGGGCGCAGGATCTGCGCGTCGTGACGCAGCGGCCGCCCACCTTGGCCGAACTCGATGACCTGATCTTTGCCTGGGCGGTCGCCAAGTTCGTCAAATCGAACGCCATCGTCGCGGTCAAGGACCACATGACGGTAGGCATCGGCGCCGGTCAGATGAGCCGCGTCGTGAGCAGTAAGATCGCGGCCATGAAGGCCAAGGACGAAGGCCTCGACTTGGGCGGGGCGGCCATCGCGTCGGATGCTTTTTTCCCGTTTCGCGACGGTCTCGACGCACTGGCCGGATTCGGCATCACGTCGATCATCCAGCCCGGCGGCTCGAAGCGCGACGCGGAAGTGATCGCAGCTGCCGACGAACATGGAATGGCCATGGTGTTCACCGGGATGCGCCATTTCCGTCACTAAGGGGCTTGGCCTCGAGCGCGCCATGAAGATTCTGATTGTCGGCGGCGGCGGCCGCGAGCATGCACTGGCTTGGAAGAGCGCACAGTCGCCGCGCGTCCGTCATGTTTACGTGGCTCCCGGGAATGCGGGCACGGCACTCGAGCCCAATGTCAGCAATGTGGACATCGCCGCCGACGATGTCGAGGCACTGCTCGACTTCGCGAGGCGGGAGGCCATCGATCTGACCATCGTGGGTCCGGAAGGACCCTTGGTGCAAGGCATCGTCGACCGCTTTCGAGCGGCGGCCTTGAGCTGCTTCGGACCTTCGCGCGCCGCGGCGCAGCTCGAGGGTTCCAAGTCTTACGCCAAGGCATTCCTGGCGCGGCACCACATTCCGACCGCCCGCTACGCGTCCTTCACGGCCGAAACCTTCGATCCCGGCTACGTGAAGGCGCAGCGTTTGCCGCTGGTGGTGAAGGCCGATGGGCTGGCCGCGGGCAAGGGCGTGCTGATCTGTGAGACGCATGAGGCGGCCATCGCGGCTGCCACCGGCATGCTGCGGGGGAATTTCGGCGCTGCGGGCCGGACTGTCGTGGTCGAGGAGTTCCTGGAAGGCGAGGAAGTCAGCTTCATCGTGGTCGCCGGCGGCGAACAGGTCGTGCCGCTCGCGACGTCCCAGGATCATAAGCGCCGCGACGACGGCGACCTGGGACCAAACACCGGCGGCATGGGAGCTTACTCGCCTGCGCCGCTGGTCACGCAGCGATTACACGAGCGCATCATGCGCGAGGTCATCGAGCCTGCGCTCGCAGGGCTTTGCAGCGACGGTACGCCCTACCTGGGATTTCTCTATGCGGGTCTCATGATCGCGCCCGACGGCACGCCCAACGTACTGGAGTTCAATTGCCGTTTCGGCGATCCGGAAACCCAGCCCATCCTCATGCGTCTGCAAAGCGATCTGATCGATTTATGCGAAGCTGCGATCGAGTCGCGGCTCGATCGCGTCGAGGTACGTTGGGACCCGCGCGCGGCGCTCGGGGTGGTCATGGCGGCGGGCGGTTATCCGGAGGCGTACCGCAAGGGCGACTCCATCCAGGGCCTCGAGCAGGCGGCCGCGATGCCGGGTAAAATCTTTCACGCAGGTTCTCGCCTCGTCGATGGAGAGGTCGTGACGGCAGGCGGCCGCGTGCTGTGCGCGGCGGCACTCGGCGACACGATCCTGGACGCTCGAACATCCGCGTATCGGTTGGTGCACGCCATCCATTGGAACCTGGTGCATTACCGCCGCGATATCGGTCACCGCGCACTCGCTCGCTCGATTCGTGATACAACGCTCACATGACGCATATCCGTCCCAGCATCGCCGATAAGCGCCGGACGTTTCGCCAGCTGCACGAAGAAGGCTGCTTCGTGATTCCGAACCCTTGGGATGTGGGGAGCGCGCGCTACCTACAGAGCATGGGCTTCAAGGCACTCGCCACCACCAGCGCCGGCTTTGCATGGTCGCACGGCCACGCCGACGGCGGCATGTCGCGCGATCGCGTGCTCGAGCACCTGACCAACATGGTCGAGGGCACCGATCTGCCGGTCAATGCCGACTTCGAAAACGGCTTCGCACCGGACCCCAAGGGTGTTGCGGAAAGCGTGCGCTTGGCCGTGGAGACGGGGGTCGCAGGCCTGTCGATCGAGGACTCCACGGGCCACGACGCGAACCCACTGTTCGAACTGGATGCGGCCGTCGAACGCGTCCGGTCGGCACGCAACGCCATGGACAAGGCGGGCGCGGATGCGCTTCTTGTCGCCCGCACCGAGTGTTTTCTGGTCGGACCAGCCGATGTCGAGTTCGCGATCGCTCGTCTCAAGGCATATGCAAACGCCGGCGCCGATTGCTTGTACGCACCCGGCTTAGGGCAGCCGGAGCACATTGCCGCACTCGTCGCGGCGGTTGCGCCGAAACCCGTCAATGTACTCATCGGCTTCAGCGGCAGTCTTACCCTGACGCAGTTCGCCTCGCTCGGCGTCAGGCGCTTGAGCGTCGGCGGAGCGCTCGCGCGTGCGGCCTGGGGCGGATTCATCCGTGCCGCCGAACTCATCAAGGAACAGGGAAGGTTCGACGCCTTCACCGACGCCGCCTCGGGACGGGATCTCGACCGGTTATTTGGCGCCCACTGACCGCCGGCGCACCATGGTATCCATCAAGTGTTCCATGGCCCGGGTCATGGCATCGGCTTGGGTCATGGCAGCGAGGTCGCGCGCACACTGACCGGTGTGCACGGGCGATGTCTGCACGATGGTGCTGCGCGGCGCCACCAGCCAATGGAATCGCTCACGCGGCGTCATCTTGCCGATGTCGCCCGCGGCGCCGCCGCCCGCGCAAATCTTCGGGATGCTGGCCAGACTCTGCTTGACGAGTTCCAGATCGACGTTCGGGCAAAGCGCGAGCAGCGCCCCCTCGTCGAGTTCGATCTTCGCCTGCAGGATGCGCTCGACGTCGCAGCACACGATGATGCCTGCGTTGACGAACTCCGCGCGCTCGACGCGCGGCACCACCCGCACCACGGCGTAATCATACGTGTGTACGTCGCGCACCGATGGCCTCCTGCACGAATACGTCGGACGATCGCAGCCGCTCGACAAAAAAACTCAGGTAAGCACGGCGTTGCGCGGGCTTGTCGATGAACCCAGGATCCTCGGGCAGCCACGCATCGGGAATCGAGTCGACGATCTCGGCCAGCTCGTCCGCCCCGAGCTTCTGCCGCATGAGTGCATCGACCTGCTCGATGGCGCCGGCGTATTTCAGCAGAGCATGATCCCTGATCAACGGAAATGGCGTTCGCGCCGCAGTATCCGCTTCTCTGTCGCGGCCGCTCCACGCATGATGGAAGTATAACGCGGCGCCGTGATCGATGAGCCAGAGCCGCCTGTGCCAGATCAGCATGTTGACGTTGCGCGGCGTCCTGTCGACGTTGCAGACATAGGCATCGAACCAGACGATGGCGGACGCCAGCTGGCTGTCCGGCTCGTAGATCAACGGGTCGAAGGTGACCGAACCGGGCAGATAATCCAAGGCCACGTTCAAGCCTGCGCTCGCCTTGATGAGACTCTGAATCTCCGCATCGGGCTCGGTGCGCGCGAGATCCGCCGGCAGATTGACGAACACGATCTCGGGGATGGGCAGGCCGGCGAGCCGCCCGATCTGGCCGGCCAGCAACTCCGCCGTCAACGCTCGCGGTCCCTGCCCCGCGCCGCGGAACTTCAGCACATACAGTCCCTCGTCATCGGCCTCGACGATGGCAGGCAGTGACCCGCCTTCGCGCAGCGGCGCGACGTAGCGGCTGGCGTTCACGGTGCGCGGCTTCAATGCAGCAGCAAGGCCGGATCCTTCGACGGCTGGTGCGGCGCGAACAACCGTCCATGCTCCGCCGCCAGGACGCAAACCAACGCCAGCGCACCGCAGACCGCCGTACCTGCGGCCAGGGGCACGGTGGTGCCATTGAACTGCCTGCCGATGAAGCCTCCTATGAGCGCACCGAAGAAGGTCGACGTGAAGCCCTGCAGCGAGGCCGCCACGCCGGCGACTGAGCCCACCGGCTCCATCGCCATGGCGCCGAAATTCGAGACGCATAAACTGAAGGTCGCCATGGTCAGCGATTGAAACACCACGAAGGTCCAGATCTGCTCCAGACCCATGGCAGCGACCATGCCGTGCAGCACCGCCACCGTGATGAAGGTCAGCAACGCGGCATGGGAGATTCGCCGCATACCCACGACCTCGACGATGCGCGAATTGCCGTACGCCGCGATTCCCATGAGTATCGCGCACAGCGCGAACATGCTCGGCATCAGGGCCGGCCGGTGAAAGCACTCGATGAATACCTGGCTCACCGTACCCACGTAGGCGATGAGCGCCCCGAACATCAAAGTGACCGCCAGGGTATAGAACAGAGACGTGCGATTACGAAGTACCAAACGTACCGCCGTCGCAATGTGTGCGCGCGTCAGGGTCATGCGATATTCGGGATGCAACGTCTCCGGCAGCCGCACCGCCAGCCAGATCGCCACGGAGCCTGCGAAGATGCCGCACAGGGCGAAGATGAACCGCCACGGAGCGATCAGCAAGATCGCCTGGCCGACGCTCGGCGCGATGATGGGAACCATGATGAACACCACGAAGGTGAGCGACATGACCCGCGCCATCTGACGTCCGGAGTAAAGGTCGCGCACTGCGGAGCGAACCACGACGGTGCTGGCAGCCGCCAAACCGTGCACGAACCGCCACACGAGCAGCATCTCGAAATCGCCGGCCAGCGTGCAGAGAAACGCTGCGATCACGTACAAACTCAATCCCGTCAGCAGAATGCGCCGCCGGCCGAAGCGGTCCGACATGATGCCCCAGAAGAGCTGGCCGAAGGACAGGCCCGTCATGTACGAAATCACGATCCATTGCCCAAAATTCGGATCGGCGACGTGCAGCGCCTCGAGGATGATCGGAAGAGCCGGCAGCATGGCATCGACGGCGAGCGCCTGCGTCGCCATCGTCGCGGCCGTGAGTGCGACGAACTCCCGAAAACCTATGGTGGTTTTTGCTGGCGCTTCGGCAACCATCATAGGGGAGGCTAGCCGGACTTGGCCACGATGCCGGCCTTGGCCACGATGCTGGTCGCCATGGTCACGATCGATGCCAGATCGGTCAGGTTCGCCGGCACCACCAAGGTCGTACCGCTCTGCGCGAGCTTGCCGAATTGCCTGACGTACTCCTCGCCGATGCGCAGCTGCATGGCCTCGATGCCGCCGCGATCGGACAGAGCGATGCCGACCTGCCGCAAACCCTCCGCGGTCGCGGTGGCGACCGCCAGAATGGCCTGCGCCTGCCCCTCGGCTTCGTTGATCTGCTGCTGCTTGTTGGCTTCGGACTGTTTGATCACGCGCTGCTTGTCGCCTTCGGCGGCATTGATCTTGGCATCGCGCTCACCTTCGGAAGTCAGGATCACTGCGCGCTTCTCGCGCTCGGCGCGCATCTGCTTTTCCATGGCCGACAACACATCCTTCGGCGGCGTGATGTTCTTGATTTCGTAGCGCAGCACCTTCACGCCCCAGGGCGCCGATGCCTTGTCGAGTTCACTGACCACGTTGGTATTGATCTGGCCGCGCGCCTCGAAGGTGCGGTCGAGCTCGATCTTGCCGATTTCACTGCGCAGCGTGGTCTGCGCGAGCTGCGAGATCGCGAACCCGTAGTTGGTGATGCCGTATGACGCCAGGTGCGGCTCGATCACCTGCATGTACAGCACTGCATCGACTCCCACCTGCACGTTGTCGCGCGTGATGCAGACCTGTTCGGCAATGTCGATGGCAATCTCCTTCAAGCTGTGCTTGTAGGCGATGCGTTCCATGAACGGCGTGAGCACATGGAAACCCGCCGACAAGGTGCGGCTGTACTTTCCGAGATTCTCGACCACGAAGGCGCTTTGCTGCGGTACCACGGCGATGATCTTCGCGAGGATCCACACCGCGAGCGCGACCAGAACGACGACTGCGATAGCTAAGTAAAGGCTCAAGACTTCTCTCCATGCAGCACCAAGGTCAAGCCGCTGACCCGATCGATGCGCGCCCGCTGGCCCGCCATGATCGAGGAGTGTCCGCCATTCGTGGCGTTCCAGGAACTGCCGCAATATTCGACGCGGCATGACTCGCCGGGTTGCAGTTGCGCCGGCAGCACCACGGTCTCGCCGACAGGCCCCTGCTTCATGTCCGGAATTTGACGGTTCAACAGACCGTAAATGCGCCGTCGAAAGATCGCCACCGAGAGCACCGCAACCAAGCCGAAGAGCGCCAGCTGCATCCAGGCCGCGGGCGCGAAGCCGATCAGCTCCAAAAACCCCACGAGCAGCGCAGAGCCACCCAAAAACACCAGATAGAATTGTGCATCGATGAAGGCAAGCTCGACGCCCAATAGCGCGGCGCCGACCGCAATCCACGCCCACCACTGCATATGAGTACGGCTATCTCTTCATCGCGTCGAAGAAGTCCGAATTGGTCTTGGTGTCCTTCATCTTGTCCAGCAAGAATTCGATCGCAGCCAATTCATCCATGGGGTGCAGCAGTTTGCGCAGTATCCACATTTTGGACAGTTCCGCGGGATCCGTGATCAGCTCTTCCTTGCGCGTACCCGAGCGATTGATGTTGATCGACGGGAACGTGCGCTTCTCGGCAATGCGGCGGTCCAGATGAATCTCCGAGTTGCCGGTGCCTTTGAACTCCTCGAAAATGACGTCGTCCATCTTCGATCCGGTGTCCACCAGCGCGGTGGCCAGAATCGTCAGGCTCCCGCCCTCTTCGATGTTGCGCGCCGCGCCGAAGAAGCGCTTCGGCCGCTGCAAGGCATTCGCGTCCACGCCGCCCGTGAGCACCTTGCCCGAGCTCGGCACGACGGTGTTGTAGGCGCGCGCCAGACGCGTGATCGAATCGAGCAGAATCACGACGTCCTTCTTGTGCTCGACCAGCCGCTTGGCTTTCTCGATCACCATCTCGGCCACCTGCACGTGCCGGCTGGCGGGCTCGTCGAAAGTCGAAGAAACGACCTCGCCCTTGACCGTGCGGGCCATCTCGGTCACTTCCTCGGGCCGCTCGTCGATGAGCAGAACGATGAGGTACACCTCCGGATGATTCGCGGTGATGGCGGTTGCAATATTCTGCAGCAGCATCGTCTTTCCGGCCTTGGGCGGCGACACGATCAAGCCGCGTTGGCCTTTGCCGATGGGCGCCACCAGGTCGATCGCGCGCGCCGTCAAGTCCTCGGTCGAGCCGTTGCCGCGCTCGAGCTTGAGACGTTCCGTGGGATGCAGCGGCGTCAAGTTCTCGAACAACACCTTGCCGCGCGAACTCTCCGGCGAATCGAAATTGATCTCGCCGACCTTGAGCAGCGCGAAGTAGCGCTCACCGTCCTTGGGCGGACGAATCAAACCGGAAATCGAATCGCCGGTGCGCAGGTTGAAGCGGCGGATCTGGCTCGGGCTCACATAGATGTCGTCCGGACCTGCCAGGTAGCTCGAGTCCGAGGATCGCAGGAAACCGAACCCGTCCTGCAGGATCTCCAGCACGCCATCGCCGTAGATGTCCTCGCCCTTGCGGGCATGCGCTTTGAGGACGCCGAAAATGATGTCCTGCTTGCGCGAGCGGCCCATGTTCTCGAGACCCATGGTCTCGGCGAGCTTGACCAGGTCGCTGATGGGGCGCTTCTTGAGCTCGGTGAGATTCATCGAGCTGCGGCTGCGTGCCAGATCCGTGGGCGCAATGATTTCTAGATCATCGCCGCCCTCGGGCAGGTCGCCGTAGTCTTCGTGCACCGGACGGCCACCATTGGTGTTGCCGTTGCGGTTGTCGTTGCGGGGTCCGCGACTGCCGCGATTGGGGCGTCCGCCGCCTTGGTTGCCGCCGCCTTGATTACCGCCGCCGCCTTGTCCGCCCTGGCCGCCGCGCGATTGATTTCCTAGATAGCCTCTCACAGGTTGCTGTCCAGAAAAGCGGCGAGCTGCGATTTGGTCACCGCACCAACTTTCTGAGCCTCCACCGTGCCGTTCTTGAAGAGAATCAGCGTCGGTATGCCGCGGATATTGAACTTCGGAGGAGTGTGGGGGTTGTCGTCGATGTTGAGCTTCGCGATGCGGATCTTGTCTTTGTACGTATCGGCGATCTCATCGAGAATCGGCGCGATCATCTTGCACGGGCCGCACCATTCGGCCCAAAAATCCAGCAATACGGGCTTGTCCGATTTGAGCACGTCCTTGTCGAACGTCGCGTCGCTGGTATGAACGATACTTGGGTTACTCACTGTGTAAATACCTCCTTTTGGAGATTCATTTGAAGTTGGAAGCGGATGGTTTTGTGGGGGAGTTAAGTTGCCGCCAATCTCAAGCGAAAGTGACGATGCGCGGCCGTTGGGGCACAATACAGCGGGTTTAGCGGTCTTGATTACCTTAAAAGGGTACCGATGATACGGTGATTGGGGAGCGGATGGACCAGCTCCGTATTGGCCATATTCTCGTCCGGTCCCCATCATTTTGCAAGTTTCTGCAACTCTCGAAGCGAAAATGTCAGACGCCCATCTCAGTCAGTTAACATTTGATTCCCTTGAAATCGCCCCGGTCCTCAAGCAGGGGATCGCCGAACTCGGATACTCCCGGGCTACGCCGATTCAAGCTCAAACCTTGCCGGTCGCGCTGGCGGGGCGCGACGTTGCGGGCCAGGCGCAAACCGGCACCGGCAAGACGGCGGCCTTCCTCGTCGCACTGTTCAATCGCTTGTTGACCCAGCCTCCCGCCGCCAACCGGCCGGTGAGTTCGCCCCGGGCCATCGTGATTGCGCCGACGCGGGAACTGGCGGTTCAGATTCACTCCGATGCACTGGGCATCGGCAAGTACAGCGGCCTCAAAATAGCCATCGTGTTCGGCGGAGTCGATTACGAGAAGCAGCGCCGCAATATCGAGGAGGGTGTCGACGTGCTGATCGGCACGCCGGGGCGCATCATCGATTATTTCAAGCAGCATGTATTCGATCTGCGGCACGTCGAGGTCGCGGTCATGGACGAAGCGGATCGTATGTTCGACCTCGGGTTCATCAAGGACATTCGCTTCATTCTGCGGCGCCTGCCGCATCCGGAAAATCGGCTCACCATGCTCTTCTCGGCGACGCTCTCGCACCGCGTCATGGAGCTTGCCTACGAGCACATGAACAATCCCGAGCTCATCCGCATCGAGCCGGACAAGATGACGGTCGATCGTGTCACCCAGGTGCTGTACTTCCCATCCACCGAGGAAAAAATCCCGCTGCTGGTCGGCCTGCTGCGCCGCATCGAAGCGCGGCGCACGATGGTCTTCGTCAATACCAAGCGCATCGCAGAAGTCCTGGAGCGCACCTTGACCGCCAATGGGTTCGTCGCCCAGGCCTTGTCGGGAGATGTCCCGCAGAACAAGCGGCTCAAGATGATGCGCGACTTCCACGAAGGCGAGATCGCCGTGCTCATCGCCACCGACGTGGCGTCGCGCGGTCTGCACATTCCCGATGTAAGTCATGTCTTCAACTTCGATCTGCCCAACGACGCCGAAGACTATGTGCATCGCATCGGGCGCACGGCGCGCGCCGGCGCAGAGGGCGACGCCATCAGCTTCGGCTGCGAGGAATACGCAATTTCGCTGCCTGACATCGAACGCTACATCGGCCACCAAATTCCGCGCGCCTCAATCAGCGTAGCGGATCTTGCCGCGATCACGCCGCCGCCGCCGGCCGAGTGGCGCGAGCGAGCGCCCCGCCACGGCCAGTCGCGCAGTGGCGGCCGGCCTAGCGGTGGCCGGCACACCGGGGGCCGGCCTAGCGGGGGCCGACCGACGGGGGGCCGCTCCAGCGGGGGCCGCCCTACGGGCAGCCGGCCGAGTGGAGGCCATGCCGGCGGCGGCGGGACTGAGGACCGGCCTAGCAGCGGCCACTCGTCGTCGGGGCCGCCGGGGCGCAGCCACGCGGCCGCGCGCTCCACACCGCCCAACGATGCTGCGGCGCGCGACGCGACGGGCGCCGGTGCGCCGCGGACGGAAGCGCAGCCCTCGAATACCGCTGCGGACGGCCCGCGGCGCAGACGCCGCCGGCGCAGGCCGGGCGGCGGCGGGTCGGGCGGCGGCGGACCGACCGGCGGTGGACCTACGCAGGGGCCTTGAGCAACTCGGCCACGCCATCGATGCCGATGAAGCGGCCGGTGGTGTTTGGCGGCCGCGCTGAATCAGGCCGGCGCACTGCACGCAAATGCGCGATTCCGAACTGGTGGGCGGACTCGAGCACCGGCAGGCTGTCATCTACGAACAACGTGCGCTGCGCGTCGAACACCTCGTCCGCGACCAGCCGCGGCCAGAACGAGGCATCTTCCTTCGGCACGCCGAACGTGTGCGTCGAGTAGCAGGCATCGAAGTGGCGCGTTATCGCCACCTGCGCATCCTTGATCTCGAGCGTCGCGGGATGCGAATTCGTCACCATGACGACGCGCTTGCCGCTGCGCCGTAGTTCCTCGAGGAAGCGTTCAGCACCCGGCAGGAACCTGACGTGCTCGCGGGTTGCGCGCTTCATCGCGCGGATGTCGAGGCCGAGTTCACGGCTCCAATGATCGATGCAATACCACGGCAAGGTGTGCGCGGTCTTGATGAACAACGGCGCGAGCGTGGCCTGTGCCTGCGCGACCGATAAGCCGTTGGCGCGAGCGTAGTGTTCCGGCACGACCGACGTCCAGAACCAATTGTCGAAGCGCAGGTCGAGCAGCGTACCGTCCATGTCGAGCAGCACGCTGTCGATCTGTGCCCATTCCAGTGCCGCAGGACTTTGCATGTGCGTATCATAACAACCCATGCGAGACCTACGTGCTTTGGCCGAAAAACTCCTGCCCATCGTCGATGAGGCGGGGGCCGCCATCATGAAAATCTACGATGGCAGCTTCACCGTGCAGCACAAGGAGGACGATTCACCGCTGACGCTGGCGGACCTCGAGTCGCAGCGGGTCATTCTCGAGGGACTGTCGCGCATCACCCCGGATGTACCCGTTCTCTCCGAGGAATCGGCCGCCGCGCCTTGGGCCGAGAGACAGACTTGGCGCGAACTTTGGGTGGTCGATCCGCTGGACGGCACGCGCGAATTCGTCAAGCGCAACGGCGAATTCACCGTCAACATCGCGCTGGTCGTCGATCACGACCCGGTGCTCGGCGTGGTGTCCGCACCGGCGCAAGGATCCATCTACTGGGGCGCCAAAGGCGTGGGGGCTTTTACGGAACATCGTGGCGCCGCTCGTGCCGCAATCCATACCGCCGTCCCGCCGCAGCAGCCATTGCGCGTGGTCGGCAGCCGCTCGCATGCCAGCAAGGAGACGGCCGCATATCTGGACAAGGTGGCGCCACACGTCATGACGGGCGTCGGCAGTTCGCTCAAATTCTGTCTGCTCGCCGAGGGCAACGCCGAACTGTACCCGCGTTTCGGAACCACCTCCGAATGGGACACCGCGGCCGGCCAAGCCTTGCTGGAAGCCGCGGGCGGCCACGTCATGCAGGTGGCGGACGGCCAGAAGCTGCGCTACAACTGCCGCGAGAGCGTTCTGAACGGCGATTTCATCGCCTTCACCGATCCCAGCGTGCTACCGAAGTAGCAAACCGGCTAGGCGTGCCCGATGGGGTCGCACATTTCCAGGGTGGCGTCGAGCAGGGTTGGAATGTCGAACACCACCTCATCGTCCGCCATCTGCAAACGCGCCACGCCTGCCGCCGCGATGAGAGCCGCCGGGACGTGGATTTGATCGCGCTTCTGAGCGGTGGTCCAGGGACTTACGCGCTGATCCCCGATCGCCCTCGACAACGCATTCCAGCGCAGCTGCGCGGCGCGCGCCGTGTCGGTATCGCCCCATTGGCGACGCGCCACGGCCATCGTGTAATCGGGCACCGCCGCGCTGCGCTGCGCGGTCATCAAGTTCTGGACATAGCGCACCATTTCGTTCGGATCGATGCGAAGCCCAAGCTGCGGGTGAACCGGATTCGTCATAATACCTCTCCAAATTGCCTTCGCTTTGATTGGTTGGGGCGTTTTGCGCAAAAACCAGTGGGGAGCACCCCCGCTAAGAGCCTGGGGGGTTAAGCTGCGGCATGGATGACAGTCTGTGGATTCTGGTGTTAGTGGCTGGATTGTCGCTTTTGGCCTACAAAGGCTGGCATCTGTCCATGGGTGCGCGCGAGGCGGCGAATAGAATCGCCCAGGAAACCTGCTCCCGTGCCGTGGTGCAACTTCTGGACGGCACCGTCGCGTTTGCCGGCTTCCGCCTGCAACGCGATGCCCGCGGCAGGCGCCGCCTGCTGCGCACCTATACCTTCGATTACACCAGCGATGGATTCGAGCGCGCGCAAGGCTTTGTCGTGCTCGCCGGCGCCGAGTTGCAATCCGTGGGACTTGCCGGCAACCCTTGAACGCGTCGCCCAACATCGATCTGCACACCCACTCGACTTGTTCAGACGGCACGCTGACGCCATCTGAACTCATCGTGCATGCTGCGGCTGCCGGCGTGCGCGTCTTGGCGCTGACCGATCACGACAGCACGGATGGCCTGGAAAACGCCGCGAGCACCGCGGCTGCCCTGGGCATTCGGCTCGTGCCCGGGGTCGAGCTTTCGGCGGCGTGGCGATCGCAGGACATTCACGTGCTCGGACTGTGGATAGATCCGGTCGACCCCGCGCTGCGGAGCCTCCTGAAATGCCAGGCGCAATTGCGCCGCGAGCGCATGATTGGCATCTGCCGCCGCCTTCAGATTGCGCGGCTTCCGGGAGACGCGCTGCTGGCCGCGGTCCAAGCCAAGGGCGGCATTCCCACGCGCTCCCACCTGGCCGACGCCATGGTCGATGCCGGCCTGGTTGCGCGCAAGGACGAGGCATTCCGCAAATACCTCGCGCAGGGCAAGGTCGGGCACGTGCGCAACGATTGGCCGGCACTGGCGCAGACGATCGGCGCCATCGTCGGCGCGGGTGGGGTGGCGGTGCTGGCACATCCGGGACGGTATCGTCTATCCGGCGGTGCGCGGCGGCGCCTTCTCGAGGAATTCACCCAAGCCGGCGGCGGCGCGCTCGAAGTCATGAGCGGCGCCAACGGCGCGCAGCATGTCGAGACTTGTACCGCTCTTGCCATAAAATACGGTCTCGCAGGATCGGTGGGGTCGGATTTTCACAGCCATGAAGTGGCATGGAATCCGCTCGGCCGCTCCCTTAAGCTACCGGATTGCATCACGCCTGTCTGGCGCGGGCAGCTGCTGTGACCGACGAACCAAGCAACGTCAATACTGAGCTCTTCAAGAACATCGAGCGGCTGCGCAAGCTGCGCATCGAACATCGTGATCTCGACGATGTCATATCGCGGCTGTCCATGGACTTCAAGGTGGACGAGTTGCAGATGAAGCGCCTCAAGCGGCGCAAGCTCATGCTCAAGGATCAGATCACGAGACTCGAGAGCCAGCTGATTCCGGATCTGAACGCATGACCGAGTTGTGGCTGAGGCTCGAAGGATTCTATGAAATTCTGTCCACGCGCAATGTCCTGATCGAGATCGGGCTGCTGGCATTGGCGCTGGCCTTGGGCGCCGTATCCGCCGCGGTGCTGCAGCGGCGCCAAAAGCGCCGCGGGCGCCACGTAACGAGGGCACCCAGCGCGGAATATTTCATTTCGCAGAGCAGTGTCGCCGTGATGCCCGCGGTGATCGTGCTCGTGATCATACTGCTCGCCAGAAGCGGTCTCGAGAACACCTCGCTGGACGTCACCCTGCTCATGGGCGCGGCACGTCTCGTCGGCGCCTTTATCGCCGTGCGGCTCGGCGTGATGGTGTACGCCGCGAGTCTCGTCGACAAATCGTGGATCCAGAGCTGGGAGACGCGCGCCACATTCTTCATATGGCTGGCCATCGCCGCCGAGTATTTGGGCTGGCTCGATCCCATCATCGCCACTCTCGACGGCATCGGGATCGTCGCGGGCAAGAGCCGGATCAGCGTTTGGTCGGTCCTTAAGCTGCTGTTCATACTCACGTTGTTCATGCTCGTGGCGATCTGGATCAGCCGCTGGGTGGAGCGCCGTGTCAAACGCATGAGCGGCGTCGCCCTCTCCACCCGCATAGGCATCGCCAAGTTCGCCAACGCCTTTTTGATGACGATGAGCATCCTGGTGGGTCTGAACGCGGCCGGCGTCGACTTGACGGCGCTCACCGTCCTGACCGGCGCCATCGGCCTCGGGTTGGGCTTCGGCCTGCAGGCGATCGCGGCCAATTTCGTCAGCGGCTTCATGCTGCTCATAGACCGTTCGATCAAGCCCGGAGACGTGATCAGCCTCACGGGTCAGCTC
>Ga0116231_10007649_pt1 | contig 19587 bp, 15 predicted proteins | sample S1TSphgellanicum_2_FD_89695 | JGI IMG/M metagenome (GOLD analysis project Ga0116231, IMG submission 89695) | Host-associated microbial communities from peat moss isolated from Minnesota, USA - S1T2_Fd - Sphagnum magellanicum MG | ecosystem: Host-associated > Plants > Peat moss > Unclassified...
CAAGAAGGAGAGAGACCAAGTCACAAACTTGCTAATTAAGTATGAGAATGTGTTTGCATTCTCAATGAAAGACTTAGGTAGGTGTAAGACCATGCAGTTCTTTATAGACCTTATAGATGAGACACCCGTCTATCGAAGGAGGCATAGGTTGAACAAACATGAATGGGAATTGGTAGATGAAAGATGCAAAGAGCTCCATGAGGTCGGTCTCATTCAACCATCAAGTTCTGATTTTGCAATCGCTACAATAATGCTAACAAAGAAAGATTCAGCTAGATTATGGACTGAGAAAAGGATGTGCGGGATTATAAGCCTTTGAACCTAGTTACACCGCAGGATAGGTACCACATGCCCATCCCTGAAGAATTATTTGATAACATTGGAAATTCAAACATCTTCACAATTGTGGATCTGAGGCAAGGTTTCAACCAGATTGTGCTCGCTACAAAGGATTGCAAGAAAACAACATTCCATGGAAGTAACAAGTTATGGGAATGGCTTGTGATGCCTTTTGGATTGAAAAATGCACCTGTCTTCTTTCAACGAGTCATGGACCAAGTTCTCGAAGGGGCAGATTTCCTGAAGTGCTACATAGATGACGTTTCAGTGCATAGCAAGGGACTCCTGTAGCATTTGGTTCATCTTGAGGAGTTATTCAAGAGGTTCCACGAAGTCAATATGAAGATCCATCCTAAAAACTATGAGTTTGTTGTCACCTCAGTAATGTACCTTGGACATAAAATTTTGCCAAATGGTACTATGGCTCATTGGGCCAAAGTAGTAGTCATTTTGGAGATGCTTAATCCTAATGATGTTCACACATTGAGGAGCTTCATCGGACTATGTAATTACTACAAAATTTATGTCCAAGATTTTAGTACTAATGATCATCCTCTTTATGCATTGTTAAAGAAGGATGTTGCTTGGACATGGAGTGATAAGCTCAAGAAGCTTTCAACACACTCAAGGAAAAGCTTTCAGAGTTCCCCATTCTGAGAAGACCTGACTTCAACAAGGTTTTCATTCTACACACAAACTGGAATGTTCTTGGTATTGGAGCTATTCTTGGCCAACTTGATGAGGAAGGCAAGGAATATGTTATCGCCTATGCATCTCAAAGCAACAACAAGGCTGAGAGCAACTACTCTTCATATGAGGGGGAGTGCCTTGTTATTGTATGGGCCATCATACATTTCAGGCCTTATCTTTATGGCACCAATTTCACTTTGTATACCGACCATCAGCCTATCAAATGGTTGATGACCAATGATAAGCTTATTGGTAAGTTAGCTCGTTGGGCGCATATACTTCAAGAGTATGAGTTCAAAGTTATTCACCGACCTGGTATTACACATCAGAATGCAGATACCATGTCACGAAGACCCCTCACTACCTCTGAAGATTTTTCCAGAAGCCAGGCAAGATTTTGACCAGATTCCAACAGTACATGTATCTGAGGCATCTAGTTATCTTGCATTATTGCAATGTAACCTGGTTGAGCATCCCATTCTTGACATATGGGAGGACTTGGACACTCTGAGGTTTCTTCAACATGGGGAATACCTTCCCCAAGTTACATCAAATCAACGAGATCGCATACAATAGCGGTCCAAACGCTATTCATGGAAGGACAATCACCTCGTCTGATGCTTACCACAAGGTGATAGAATGGTTCCACCACCACATGAACGGCCTGGTCTTATTCAAAAGGTACATTCGGAGCTTGGACACTTTGGAATTAAGCGTACTTATAACCTTCTCGCTCCTCATTACCATTGGAGAGGTATGTATCTTCAAGTCTGAGACATCATTGCTAGGTGTGAACAATGTGATAGAGTGAGAACTTCTTTTTCCTCTCGACAACTCACGTTGTCTCCACTCCCTATTCAAGGCATGTTCTATCGTTGGTCATGTGATTTAGCTGGAGAGTTACCACAAACCTCTAGGGGTAATGTTTACATCATGATTATGATTAAGCATTTTTCAAAGTGGGTTGAGCTTGTTACGTTACCAGACAAATCATCACACAGCACCAGCCATGTTTTCTTACAACAAGTTCTAAGTAGGTTTGGGGCTTGTGTTGAATGTCTTACTGATCAAGGATCAGAATTTAGGGGAGAATTCCAAGACCTATTTGACCATGCTCTCATTGACCATCGTCGAACTTCAAGAGATCATCCCCAAGCTGATGGCCTTGTAGAAAGGATGGTTTAAACATGCAAAAAAAGGACTTCAGAAAATTTGCCTCACTAAGAACAAAGAGGATTGGGACCTGGCTTTCCCTTCCATCGCCATGGGTTACAGGATGTCTAAACACGCCTCTTTATCTCATTTCTCTCCTTACTTTTTACTTTTTGGGAGATATCCCATTCGACCTTCTTCCATTGCTACTCAAATGGACCAAGTTGTGGACTTGGACTCCCTAACCACTTGGGCTAAAGTCATTGCACAAAGGGCTGTTTTATTCAAGAGGGTTATGCCCATGGCCATGGAGAACCTGTCCATTGCACAACATCGAGACACCTTACGATATGCACACACACGAGGTGGTAGTTACAAACCTAAGGTAAGACAATTTGATGTTGGTGATTTTGTGTATCTTCAGCGACAACCCAATGATACTTTAAACACTTCTTTTGGTCGCACTATCTTGAGGATTAAGGCGATTAGGCCTTTAGGTGTGTTGGAGTTACAAGGAGCTGACTGACGCATAATTCGTGATCATTCCAAAAATTGTGCGCCCTGCCACCTATCAAACTTGGATCCTACCATCATCACGTCAACTTGGATTCCTCCACTTGATTATCCATGTCAGGTATGTCAGAGGACGGACGATGCTGATCAGATGTTGCTTTGTGACAATTGTAATGGTGGATACCATCTCTTCTGCCTCAAGCCGGAGCTCACTCAAGTTCCCACTGGCAATTGGTACTATTTATCATGTTCTCCTACAGCACCTTGATTCCTACTCAGACCATGCCATGATTTTCCCGGCTCAGGTCTAGGGGGGGATACATGAGAATTTCATCTCAGCCTCACTTGTGCATTGTATATATATGTGTGCATGCATATCTTTTTAGTTGATTAGTTTATACCTTTGATTAGCTTTAGTCTTTTTGTTTAGTAGAATTTACTACGTATTTACATCCTTACGACACCGTACATCACAACACTACACATCACGACAGCTGTCATGCCCATACATGGCCTCATACATGATGGCCAGTTACGGGCATGCCCATGTGCGCTTTAGGGTTAATACCCGGTCTTAGGCAACTGTACGTTATTAGGTACTTAGGGTTTTAGTTTGTTGGCGACGATATAAAAGGCCCAACCCTTTCTTTCTCCTTTTAGTTTTTCTAGAATTCCTTTGTCAGGAGCTTCCTCCATAATAAGCTAGGATTTCTAGATGCTCACGGTGGCCATTGCACGGCCATTGTCTACATACATTTCATTTTCTTTTTTCTTTGCAATTCAATTCAATACATGAGAATTTCATCTTAGCGTCACTTGTGCATTGTATATATATGTGTGCATGCATCTCTTTTTAGTTGATTAGTTTATACCTTTGACTGACTTTAATCTTTTTGTTTAATAGAATTTACTACATATTTACATCCTTACAACATTGTACGTCGCGACACTACACGTCACGACAACCCAATGTATTTATGGGATAACATATAAAGGGTATTGCAAATGTATTGTGTAGTTTTGAACATGAACATTACCCCTCAAATAGTGTAGACCTATGGTGTTTAATTATTGAATACCCTAATGACGGTATTGACTTCCTTGTACGATTATGCAATACCCTTGCAAGTTTCAAAAGATATGTTTTAGAACTTAATTTGTTTTTGGGATACCCTACAAAGGGGTAATGCATGTGCATTGTGTATTCCTTGCCATAAGCAATACCCTTCCAATAATATAAACCCATGGTGTTTAATTACATAATACCCTAATGAGGGTATTGGTTTCCTTGTAGGTTTTGGTAGGGTTATTTTGTTACATGTCAAAAGATATGTTATGGAGCCTAATGTATTTTTGGGATATCTCAAGAAAGGTATTGCAGGTGTATTGAATGCTTTTGGGCATGAGCAATACCCTTTTAATAACCTAAACCAAATAATTCAACCCATGGTGTTTACAATGTTAGCGCAATGAAGGTATTGAAATCCCTATAGGTTTTAGTAGGGCTATGCATTATGCCTTCACATGTCAAAAAATATGTTATGGAATGTATTGTATTTTTGGGATACCTTGAAAGGGTTATTGTCGTGTGACTCAATGAGGGTATTGCAATGTAACCCAATGAGGGTATTACAATTTAGCCCAATGAGGGTATTGCATTCCTTCTAGGTTTTGGTAGGGTTATGAAATGCCCTTCAAAATGTCAAAAAATATGATATCGAGCCCAAACTATTTCAAGGGTACTTAGAATGGGATATTGCACGTTCATTGAGTATTTTGTTTTATGAACTTGAATACAACATGCATTAAGTGCATCTAAATTGAACTAGACCTCTCTATTGCTTTGATTATCCACTTGGTTTGCAATACCCCCATTGAAAACACTCTCTAAGCAGAACTTGCAATACCCTTATATAGGGATGTTAATTCTTTAATTGTCCTCTTATTTATTTTGTTTGAATGAACAAGAGCAAGCTCCATGCAATATTGTCATTTTATTCTTTCCTCATTGTTGTCGGACCGTTGGGGGTCTATTGTAGTGGCAACCATGTAGGTAGGTGTAACCATGTAGGTGGGGATGAGAGTAACACATTTTAAATTTATAGGTGAGTAGGTAGATGGGGAAGAGTTTACTATTAATTCAAATATATAGGTGAGTAGGTCGGTGGGGGATAGTGGGGGGTAGTGGGTGAGTGGGTGGAAAAAGTTTCAAAAGCAAAAAAAAAAAGAAAATAGGTGTGAGGTGATGAGAAAATAAAGTTGCAAAAAAAAACTGAGATCAGGGCAGAAAAGGCAAACAAAAAACGTCAACCTGGGATGGGACAGGGATAGAAAAGACAATCCTATCAGTACACCATCCATCCACGTTGGTCCGCTGGTGGGTGCTGGTTCACTCTGGCCCCAACTGAGTCCATATACTCCAAACACCAAAAAAGTCCGTTCCAATCTAAACAGTCTAAACACTTTCACCAAAGAAACTGGTCCACTCATGTGAAACCGGATCTAATAAGGTAAAACTTCCAAAAGTTGGATCCAATGCGATAGTCCCTGTCCCTGTGGGGGCAGGGCCCAACAAAACCTTCTACTAATGCAGTCAGCAAATACGACACAATTTTCAGCCGGACTAGTGGGAGGCCCCGCCCTGCATGACGGCATTTCGTGGTAGGTAAGGCCCTGCTGTTAGGATATTAGGCCCTGGGAGCCAAGGGTGGAGCCTGAGGTCCAGGAACTACGGCCCTTACAGCAGGGCTTACTCAGTGTAAAGGACAAGGCATCTTACGTCTCTTTCGCAAGTACAAGAGACTTTGAAGGCACATGAGGAAGTTGCTTCATCTTTTCGAGAAGGCTATATTCCTGGACTTAAGGCGGCCTCTGGATATACTAAAAAATGTAGCAGAATGGAAACCCCCTCCTTACATTGCATACTCTTCCGCAATGCCGGAAGTTGGTTTTTCAATACACATCTGACACCTTGATAATTTAATCACGCCATATTGAGAGTAGCAATGAAGAGTACCTTCAATAAACATCATCAGTGGTGGGTGCACTGGCTTGGACTAATGGAATTCAGATGTAGTACATCATAAACTGGGTGTGTAAAAACGATGAGATTGCGAACATGTTACTTGCCAGTGAGGACAGAGGACCTGGTCATGCCCAGCCTTTTTTCTTATTAGCAAAACTTCGCCAAGAATCGAAATTCAAAAATGAAGTGATTTTGAAGGTTTTTTAATCTTCAAAACTGAGCGAAAATTTAATAAAACTATCAGATTTTTATAATTGGTTTTCAGTCTGCAGCCAAAAAAACATTTAGAAGGATGGTTAAAGTTTTGTACTTCATATATGATTTATAGCCAGATTTTAGCTAAAACTTCTTAGGGATGATCACCACTTTTTCTACATCTTCCTATGGATGATGGCAACTTTGCCTTAAAACAAAAAAATTCCTAAAGAAAACGCTGGTCACAAAGGAAAGAGAGTGTGTAAGTCTGTATTGTAACAGAAACAGGTTTATTATATATCCAAAACTTGATTATTCACAAGGAAAATGTCTGCAGATTTTAAGGTTTGATTGCTTCATCTGTTTATTCAAACTCCAATTGTTATTTTCATGTCAAGCCAGTGTACTGCATCTGGCCCTGCCCCCTTTGGCAATATGTTATTCAGTAATTGGAACGCAAGCTATTTTCAGAATGCTTTTTCACTCCTGATGTTGAATCTCGTTGCAACAACTTCAAAATGCCTCTCAGACCTGTCATGCCACTTGTCTCTTCTTCCGTTCTTCCCATCACCCTTGCTTTCATTATGAAAATAATTTGGCTGTCGTCATCCCCAGTCTCCTTGAAATTAAAATTTGCATGTGGGTATGGGCAGGACCGACTTTCAATTTCTTTCGTTGTCCAAGGAGTTCGCATTCCCAATGAGGATTTCATTGAGAGAAGTTCACTGAAGCCCCACTGCCATGCAAGACACTAAACAACCTCCCTTTAGCTTTCTCCGGCACACCAAGGCAACAATGCGATGCTTGCATAGTTGATTGTTTTATGTGAAAAAGTAAAATATATAGTTTTAAAACCAATGCTTTATTGATAGCTAGAAAGTAGGCTACTGATGGGTACTTCTAGTGGTCTCTTTGGAGTCCTCGGTTTGAATCTCTGCAGAGGTGGCAACATAAGATTTAAACATTGTTAAATGTTTTCTGAAATAAGTTTTAAGGTTTTTTTCTGGGGTGAAGGGGAAGGCAGGGCAAACTGAGCAAAACAAAGTAGAACCATGTTGCTCTAAAAATAAGCTCACTTTATGTGCCTGACAAAGCTCCATTGGGGGAGGGGAGGAGTGTGTTTTGTGTCTCCCCACTACCAATTTAGTAGGCTAGTTTAGCTTTATACAAATGTTGTCAAAAGGAATATTTGATCTTGGTTTTGAATCTTTTTTAGTTCTTGATTGAACTTCCCATTTGATCTAGGGACTGCGCCTTTCAGATTTTTAAAACCTTTGGTTTTCGTTTAACAAAATTGGAACCCAATTTTGTTTCATCTCCATTTTACACAACTAAACATAAATTATATTGTGTAATATAGCTTGTTCAACTAGTCCACACAATACAAGATCACAATTATGTATGCCCAGCAATTGCTGTTAATTGATTATGTACAATAATCAATTAACAGCAATTGCTTGCATTAAATGTACATTTAAGCCTTTTGTTTTTTTGTAAAGTTGTACTTATGTACTTAGAGAGAACCTAAACTTGTTTAAGAACAACCAATTACCCCAATTTAGGATATAATTTTTTTTTTAAAGACCACTTGCACCATTAGGAAAACGTTCAACCTTTGGTTTGGATACCTTAGAATTTGAACCTAAACTTGCCTAAACTCAAAAGCCTACCATCATTGGTTTATATAAATGTAAGGGCAATTATGAAAAACTACAGCAAACCCCCTTTGAATATCAACATGTAGTGATTCTTAGGGTTGATACTTGTGATTTTCAAAACATCAAATGCCCCAATTATGATATATAACCATGGTTTTCAATTTCTTGAAAAAATCAAATAACTACCTAGAAAATTATCATGGATTTTTTTTTTTGTTAGTTTTTTCATGAAACCTATTAGGATTTTGAGGTTTTTGAAATTATAACCAAAATTGACTATTCTTTTATTTTCTTTTTCCAAATACCCAAATTCTTTATGTATTTTTTTTCAAATTTTGAAAACCAATGGTTCTTTGATTTTGTCTTTTTATTCACTTGTACTTGGATTTAGTGATTATGAAAAAATCAAAAACCTACCCCACATTGGTTCATACTAATGTTGGTTGGTTGTAGGTTTGCAACTAGGTCCAAATCTACATCTAAATCCAAGTCTAAAAACTAAGCATGCTTATTCTACATGTACTTGGATTTGATTAAGAACCAAACCTTATGTGTCAACGTGCACTTGGATTAATCATAGAGCTAGACTTGATGGGTTTACATAGATTCAAACCCATCATTAAACCAAACCTAATAGGTCTTAACATTTTTTATAAGGTCCAGGTCATAAGGTTAGGTAGGGGTGAAGGTTTTATGTTTCAGATAAAGTTTGTAAGTCTTAAGCTTTAGGTTTCATGTTTAAGATTATAAGTTTTAAGGTCCTAAGTCCTAACAACTTGTATTTAATTAATTTCAAACTTTAAAAAGTTTGAAAATAATCTAAAATGATTTGAATAGTTCAAACAAATTTTGAAATTGCAAATTGAACCTTTCGGTGTAGGTGTAATGTAAAAAATTATTGGTCTTAAAAAATAATTTGGGCACATGTTTTTGCAAACATGTGGGAATATTATCAAATGTAGGGCAATAAGGTAGTAAGGTAGTTCCTTAACATAATCAATGTTCACAGAGGTGGTGCTTTTGAACTTAAGATTGTCATTTCCCAATTTCAATAATGCTTTAAAGGACAAACCTACTACTCAATTCCAGTTTGTGTTCATTGTAATTCATGGGGGAAAGTGGATTTGACGGGAATGATGGGAATGAGTGTGGTAGGAATGAACAATGAACAACAAACTTGGTGAGTTTGGTTTTGTGGTGCTTGTAAATTGTTGAAAAGATTTTAGTTTTGTGGCCAAATTTGTGATCTTGATGTAATTGTTTGTGTTATATCAATGTACTTTATAATGGTAGTGAATGTTTGCAAGAAAAAAACGATGTTTGTTGACATGATGTCTATGAGCGAAAATGACAAGTTAGAAATAATTGATCACAATTATGGTCATGCAAAGTGGAGCTTGTAAGATTTTGCAAATAATGGGGGTTTGGAATGTAGGAAATTGGATGCTCACAAAGACATTTGCTTCAAAATTGTGATGTTTGATGCAATAAAAAATGTTTTCATGAAAAGACACTTAAATGGGTGGAAGGCAAAAGTTGGGGATGGCATTTTGACTTTTGTAAAGGCTACAAAGCTTGATAAGCTTTACATAACCTTGTATGCACACACATCGTTCAATGGTGAATATCCCCCATTTTTTTGAAGGGATGGGTCGCATAAGAGAAAGGGCACATTGTGAATTAAATGTTGTATGCTTTTGATGACACTCAAAAACAACTTCAACAAGTAGCACAACCATGGCCATTGCCCATAAATAAAAGTAATGAATCAGAGTTGTCAAGGCAAACTACAGAAAATGACAATCATAGTGAAAAAAAATGTCAAATTGTTGAAGTCGAAAAAGTTTTCAAAAACCTTTGGCTTTCTTTGTTAAAATTGTTAACATTTGTCAAAAAATTCTAGAATAAACTACTAGGTTATCCATAAAGATCAATCCCCATATACATATTTTGCAAGGTGAATAGAATGATTTGAAGAATCAATTGTAATATTTGGAAGTCGAATTACTAGTTATGAGTTCAAACATTTTGCTTGAAAGCAAGAGATTCATTAGGACCTTGAAATGATGAAACAATTGCTATAGGAAGAAATTATTATTATGGAGTGTAAATGTAAGGAATCTCCAAAAAAGTGAACCTTGGAACATTTTGAAGCTTCGATATTGCACAAAAAACAAAAGTTGAAGAATGTTGACCTTGATTTTGAGATATAAACCTTCGTACTATGTAGAGTGTGCGAAAAAGCTTTAAATAGTGAAAAGGAACAAAAGGTTGTTTCTATGCAATTAATTTATGCTGTTATAAATCTTGAAATTTTAAACTTGAAAAGTGGTCACAGTAAGCTTTAGATTGATGGTCTTCTAAACCAAATTTAATTAATGTTGAGAGGGTCAAGAATAGTTACTAACCCTTTACCCATCAATAATCCCATTAACACATCTTCAAGTGTTTTTGAAGTGATTATGATCAATGTTTGCCCGATTTTTGGGTTTTTCTTTTCTTGCGATGACAATATGGGTACGTATGTTGGTCCATTTAACATTTGTTCTACTTAGTGAGGCATTTAGAGATTACTTCAAGGCATTGTGCAAGCCTAAAATGTTACAAAAAGCTCAAATTAGAAGGTTGGATCAACAATTTTGGTGAAACCAAAATAGCCTATAAATCAAGGTGCCAAAAGTTGAGAAGATTCACACTTGTGGACATTTGGAATGCATGCAACACTGTTCAAACTTATATTTAAAAAAACTACCTTACCATCCCTTTCTATTTTATAAGAAATTTTGCATAGTTGAAAAAAAATTGAATATTTTTGACACAAATTCAATGACAAAATCATTTAAAATGGAAGGAGTTAGAAGGAGTTAGAAGAGGTTTTTATATTGCGAATTTTGGCTATCTTTTGAAAATCAATTTGAGAAACCTAGGAAAAAATGGTTTTTTGAGTGTTTTTTTTTCTTTTCAACAAACATTTGCCACTTTTGCAAAATAAAAATTTGGTGGGCAAAATGGTGCAAGAGGATTGTAAATTGGAAAAGGAAAAAAGAGGAATTACAATATTGTTGAACATAAAAAAATAATTCTAGCTTTTGGAGCTGAAAGATCCACAATGACAAAAAAAGGGTTTGTTTTTACTAAAAACATAAAAAGGATGGAAAACCATATTAAAATTTTATATTATTTTTGAACTCCATTTTATCCTTTTCAAGTATAGAAGTAAGTGAGGACTAATGTTGGACAAGCATGTCAATGGAACCTTCATATATATACTAGTTTTGGTCCTAGTATGAAGAAATTGACCAAAGTTGGAATTAGCTTGTTGTAATATTGTTATGATATCCTTATTATTTCATAGAATTATCCGATGATATCCCCATTGATACCCAAGATGCTTAATAGATAAATTTAGAAACTACAAGTTGAAAACAATTCTACTCTTTCTCAACCTTGGGCTTCTCAACCTACCAATAATTGGTTGGTAGTAGATTTTGGTGTTGGTATATAAGGTTCAACTTGAGAATATGCTAGTGGTATGAGCAATGGTATGAGAGACCATACGAATCAATTTCCACATACCTAGTTGATGTACTTACTTGGGTAGGTCTGAAAGTAACATTCATCCCTTCCATACTAGATGATTAGCTTGGGCATTATAGAATTCTAATTGTTTTCAATATTAATACTTAGTGTTGTTGACAATTGATAAAGCTAGCTAATGGCATGTTCTTTAACACACTGGGAAGAATGTTAGGATTGAATGGTTGCATTATTATTGCAAAACAAAATTGTCTTTTCAATAAAAACTTTTGATGTTTTTTTGAGGAAAGAATGGAACACAAGGAACCTTTCCTTCTTGTTCCTTTTGTTTTTTCATTTCCAAAAGAGGTTAAAAGAGGAAAGTAGGTTTTTCAAAATTGAGTTTTTTTCCTATTAAGCAAGAAAGATAAATAAGGGCAAGAAATATAAATTTCTCCATTGCACTTTTAATTCACAACGAATTTATGAAATTTTAATGATGATGATTTCATTGGAGCTAGTTTAGGTGGGACAGGCTATAATTGTAGGTCATACAAAAAGATAATTTCAAACTGAAAATTTATTATAGGTCAATTCTAAATCATAATTTTTAAAAAAAAAACATTTTACAAGTTGTAATGTTTCAAGATGTCCCTATGGATTCTAAGATATTGAAAAAGAAACAAATTTCTTTATTTTTTTCAATGTCTTTTGGAATCTTTGTGTCCTTTAAAATAAAAATTGAATCTTTTGTTTTTCCAATTTCATACACATGTTTACATGTAATTTTATACAAATGTGAATATGTGTGATTTCATTTGAATATGTTGAGATTATTTTAAAAGATTAACTCTTTTTTTCATTTGAAATTAAACTAGTTTTGATCAAAACTTTTCCCTTAAATACCTAATTTCAAAGATTTAATTCCCACTTACTTAATTGATTTAATGTTTATTCACCCTAATTGTTTCCAATGTTTTAATGAATTAAAAATAGGGATGGCTAATTAAATTTCCCCTTGGATGATAATTGGGCAGTTTTTTGTACAATTTGAATCCTATATATATTTGAAAATAGTAAAATTTTCAAATGTATACTTTTTTTTTTTGGGTCATTTCATCATCACTGGTAATGTGTGGTAGTAGGAAGCCCAAGTTTATAATTTGATATGGAAATCCCATACCACTATTCATATTCATGTACCCCCAATATGAATTCCAAAAAAATCAATACTAATATCATATTCATATTTAATGTGTTCCTAAAACATTTGTACCCTATTTTTATGTTTCCAAGTCATTCCTACACTGATGTTCATATAGACTAATATGAATAACGGTGAGATCCTTCATATCATTACTAGTTTGGGTATTGAAAGATACATATATCAATACAACACTAATAGATTTCTAAAAATGAATTCTAAAAATTTCAAATATAGGGACCTGATTAGTCTCTTGAGAATATGATGCCCAACCAACATTAGTCAAGACTTGGGAATTGGGACCTTTTCTTAAGGTGCTAAATCTCCATTGTCATCAAGTCCTTTGTCAACTCCTCTTATCATAATGTACAAGCATGGAAGCCAAAGCCTCTAACAATCATTTCACAATATATATTACACATGGTAGGGACTATGGACCAACGTTAGACAAGTGTATGGTTTATCAAACCCAATATGGGAATGGCATAAAACATTTTATAGAAATTAATACCAAAATGGTACAGGTATTATACATCTTGTCAACTTAACATTCCATTATGATGTGAATAGAACAAAAATTTACAATTTTTATATAATGGTATGAATATAAGGTAACATTCAAACATAATGGTAACTCAATGGTAAACAATGTTAAAACTTTTTAAAATTTTGGTGCATTCACATATGCAATGTTAACTAACATTCATGGTGACATGGCAATGACATGGTGCTTATGTGGAAACCTATGTGGCATTGATGTTAGGGAATTGAATGTTAGTTAACATTAAATTTAGGCTAAAACCTAGATTTTAGAATTTTTTGGTAGTGTTAAGTAACCCCACAAAAAAAAAACCATAATTCAATGTTAGCAAGCACAAGGTACAAGAGTTGGGGGGGGGGGGGCTAGATCCCACTTCCTTCCCACTTTCCCACCCACATAAAATATTTTTCCCCCAGCCCCTCCTTCCTTTATAAATAGTGTTCAAGAAAAGAATCTATAGTCTTTCGAAATAAAAATTGAAAAACCTAAAGATAAAAATAAGGAGGTGAGGTGCACAACTGTAATTAACAACTTCAAGAGGAACTCCAAGAGATGAGCCGAATGCAACAACTGGCAATTTGAAACAACACATGAGTTCAAAAAAATGAGGCACACAACAACAACCAACAATGTTAAAAGCTCAAAAAGGTGAGGTGCATAACAAAGAAGAGAAAAGAACAGTTCCAAAAACAAAAGTAGAAATAAGAAAAAAAAAAGATGGCAACGAAACTTTGCCAAAAAAAGAAGATGATGGCAACTTTTTAAGTTTTTGTCTTTTTGGTATGAATGGCCAAAAAAAATAGGTATCAAAAGAAGGGTTGCCATGTAACACTACCTCTAATTTGAATGGTCATATATTTTTGGTTTTATTAGAAAAATGATTACTAACATTTAAATAAAAAATGAAAATTGACTAATTGCTATATTATTGTTAAGGGGTTTTTAACAATTTCCTTTAACACACTAGAACAAAACCATGTCCTTTTCACCAGTGAAATTTAATTAACATGATTATATAGTCAATTTTTTTTAACCACATAACTAACCATGTCCATTTTGACAAACCACAAAAGTGACATTGTGTATTATAATTAATTTGAATTTCATTTCAGTCAAAACAAACATTCTAATTTCATATGTTGACATTATATAGTGGTTACATGTATTCAACCTACTAGTAATGTGACTAAAATTAGTCATTTATTTAACATGTGTACAGATGTGGCTAAAGTTAGTCACTTTGATTACACATGTATTATTAATATAGGTTAGCCTCACTCAAAAAAAAACAAAAACATACATCACAAACTTCATAGTTCACATTTTGGCAATAATAGTTGTGTGAATTTTTTTTTCATAAGTTTGTATGGAATAGACATAGATGTAATTCATTTACTTGTAATGTTTGAACATTGATGTCTTGTGCATTGTTTAAACACAAATGTCATATACCTATTCATATTGTTTAGACACAAATGTTATGTGTTTATTCATATTGTTTACACACGAAACTTATGCACATGACTTCCATGTTTAAATAATGCATGACATTCATGTATAAATGATACGAACCCATGAAATAACAAATTTCACATAAATTTGGAACGAACCCATGAAGCCTATAAACTTATGATATGTAGACACCCTTCACTTTCAAGTTTCATATACTTATCATTACTTGTCCATTCTCAATGATTTAAAAAACTCTAGATGCGTTATCTTAAACTTCACAAACTTTTTTTGAAGTGTAAAAGCAAAAAAGAAATGTAAATAAAGTTTAAAGTCAAAACACAAGTTGGATTAACATGTGGTCAACTTTTACAAATCACCCCCTTCACTTTCAATAAACATAATTTGTTCATTCTTTTATCAAATTAAGAATTTCTTTTCACATTTGGATTTCTCAAAAGGAGAATTACAAAATGCTTTGGAACATGAAAAAATATGGAACAATGTACGAAGAATTAAAACTCAAAAAAGGGAATTGAATTTTTAGGTCGTTAATTTATGCTTAAATCACCCCACTTCACTTTCAATGAACATATCTTTTTCATTTCTTTATCAAATTGAGAAATATTATAATATTGGATGCGCCAAGAGGAGATTTACAATTTTTTTTTTAATGTTGAAGGTAATCGAACAATGTATAAAAAGTTTAAAGTGAAAACACAAACTGAATTGTTATGTTTATTTTTGCAAATCACCTTCTTCACTTTCAAAGGGCATAACTTGCTCATTTCTTCATTGATTTCAATATTGTTTGTACCATTGGATGCATTATGTGGAGAATTACAAAATCTTTTGGAAGCTTAAAAACAATAGAGCAATGTACAAAAAGTTGTAAATCATATTCTTAAGTGTTTGGTGGTAGGTTTAATAAACTGAAAACTTCATGTGATCAACTTGTTTCTAAATGAGATTAATGACCAAATCGAGCTAAAAGAATATTGGATTTGAATATAATCCGAAAGGGAATTGATACATTGAAAATATTTTTAAAATAAAAATAAATTTCAAATTTAAAATATTGTTTAAATTATAATTATTTTATAAAATAATCATATTTAATCACATATTTAGTCACAACGAACATGCCATGTCATTACATTCATTCACATAATTAGACAAAATGGATTTGCCACATCATCAATTTAGTCACATTGTTTGTTAAATTGGATATGCCACATCATCAATTGAGTCATACAATTTGTTAAAATGGACATACCACATTATCAATTTAGTCACACTATTTGTTAAAATTGATACGCCACATCATCAATTCATTCATACAATTTGTTAAAATGGACATGACACATCATCAATTTAGTCACACAATTTGTTAAAATGGACATGCCACATCATTGCATTTGCTCACATAGTTAGTCATATTGGACATGCCATTGTGACATTGTGCTAATGTTTAATCATCTTATATTTGTCCCATTTATTAACATTTATTTGTTTTAAATGACTACTCTTTTTTAACTTGTCCCAAAATTGTCCAAGGTCTATTTTGGCAGAAAATTCAATGTAAAAAAATTACAAAATGGACAAGTTATGTAGTAGTGACACTAGATTTGAATGATGCTTAAGAACAAATCTAACACATCATTGTATTTGGAGCAATATCACTATATAACACATCCAATTTAAATGCTAAAAGACAACCCCTTTGCATCAACACAAAGTAACCATGGTGCAATATGCAATGAGGGACCATATGAACGGCACATCTAGGGCAATCATAATGGCCAACAAATCCATAGCAAACAATGGCAAGCCAATCATTGTGACTGACCAATCAAAAATTGTCATTTAATTTTTCAATGTTAAAAGACATTCATCATATCTTGTGCACTTTTACTAAGCATGATCCCTTTTCACTGTTTGTGAGGTCAACTTCATCCAACATTTGTAGTAAGGTCAAATGCAGTGAATCCTTGGTGCTACTCCAAGTAGTGAACTACCCATATTAGCAAATATTGAATGTGGATATTAATGTTATGTGTAAAATAGCTTATACTTTCAAGTGTTCTTCGTTTTACCTTCCAAGTCAACTAGAAAATAACAATTTCAAAGAAAATAAATAGATTAATAATGCTAAAATTGACCACACATTTGCTTGTTCATGGGGCCATTGTTTGAAACACACCTAGTCTAAGCTACATGGAATTAAGTGGGTAAACTAATCATGATCTATGTATGAAGAGCTCACAATTTCTGAAGAAGTAATCTTTGTGCAAAACCATAAGCTTTTAAATCATTGGGGAATTAATTGGAAAGTTGCAATGGTTGTTAATATTGCTATTCACTCTTTTGATATGCATATGCCAACTGCACATGTTAAGCCTGAAAGGATTGAAAATTGATAAATCTCTTCATGTACCAATTTGGTTATTTTTATTTCTTAAGCACAACAGCAGACCCAACTTGACAAGCTGTTGGCACCCCAATCAAGCTCATTGGTAGAAGGCCAGGAGGAGTTTCACCTGCACACCAATGAGTTTGAAACCCAGGACCTTTGGGGGTCTCAGGGTCCCAGAAGGGGCTATACCAGTGAGCCATCACCCCTAGGGTAATGTACTAACTTTGGCACAAATCCCATTGAATTTATCTGTCCCCATTTGAAGAATGCATGAGTAGTTCAGAGCCTAAATTTTCAAAGGCTTTCAAATGCAAGGAGGTCTAGATAATATACATATTTTCAATAATACAAGTAAGAACCGCTCCAAAATTTGGATTTAAAACTCAGCTGAAATAGAATGAAGAGATTACCTGATAATGGTTATAGACATTCAGATCTGACAAAAAAAAGTTTATCATGAATAAGGAAAAGAGAAACCAGCAAATAGGAAAAAAAAAGAATGCAGAAGACTGAGGAAGCGGTTTGAACAACAGTCGTGAATGGTGCAAAAACGTTTAACAGCAACATGCACAAGACTATGTAAATGACCAGCTACCATGACATCCCCCATTGGCTTTATCAACTCCCAACAGTGGACAGACTTCACTCTCATCCATAAACTAACATGTACTAATTTCAGTCACAAGACTGCTCCCAATAGAAAGATCTAGCCATGGCACTGACTAGGTCAACAAAAGTAAAAGAGACTTAGAAAACCCAAGGAAGCAAAGGAGCAAGATGAATACAAAATGAGAGAGAGAAAATAAACCCAACAAGGAATGAGGAACAAAATAAAGAGAAACAAGACACAAAATATATGATATTTTTGGCAGAAGAGATCCTAAGAACATACATAATTAGACAGCTTACAAAGAAGATTACATGTGCAAAATGCATGCAACATAACTACCCCCTCCCCTACCTTTACCTATAATGGTGAGAGCTTGGACATTTCACAGTAGTGTTAAATCCTTCTCCCCCAAATAATTGGGGAAAACATATTGAAATGTAGGCCAGTGAAATCAAGTGTGACCCTGATAGAGCTTCATAGACCATGGCATTATATACATCCAGGCTTGTTTTATTGAGTGCAATTGGAATATGGATATAATAACAACATTGCACTCTTGTGATAGATGCAATAGGCAAAAGGAACACTTGCAGGAAGACAAATTGTAGCTGAACATAATATTGAATTTCAATCAAGCAAGTGTAGCATAACTTGATAGGAAAAGATTTCATTGGAGGATGTGACAACAAAAACTGACACAGAAATAAGAAAAACTTCCAACTCGAGTTCAGAGTCTTGAAGATGTTGGATTTGGAGAAGGTGAAAGAATTAATGTGTCTATGCCTGAAATGAACTCTACAAGCATTTCTGACACTACAAGAAGGATTGGATTTTATCATGGCAGATTTTTTATGACATTTGGGTAGTACATACATACAGGTTGAGATGCAAATCTCCAAAACTGTGAGAAAATCAGTGTGATGCAGCTAAATTTTGTGGTGTTGTCAGGGGGCTAGGGATTGCAACTCATTCCTTAGCACTTAATGTAGCAATGAGAAACCTGATCCTTGTTTGTAGTGACAGTACAGGAACCTGCAGGGTCCTAACATATAAATTCCAAGAATGGCAAGAAATCATCAAGAATGTGACAAAGAAACAGGTAAGGGCCTACTTTGAGATCCATAATGCACTGCATTCTCCCCATGCCACATAAGAACTTGAAAAAATTAAGAACCAAAATCCAAAGCTTGAGTGCTCAACTGAATTAACCCAGACTCTGAACTAGATTGTATACTTTCAATAGAGTAGTTGTTGAAGGGGCAAAACTAGAGGCTGGCTGTTGGAGTTGAAGGGGCAATGAGATAGATACCTTCTCTCTAACAACCACAACCCTCCTACCTCACAGTCTCTCTCTCTCTTCAACCCAAAACCCTGAGTATTCGGCTGCACCACCCACTAAGAGCCAAAATCCACAGCATCTTCCTTGTTGTCTCTTCAGAAAATACATTGCGTTCTTATGCAGCATCAGCATGTATAGAGCCTTCATACATTTGAAAACAACAGATCTGTCAATCATATTTTGTCTCTACAGTTGCCACTCCTCTTCTCTCGTCATCTTGGTCTCGAGTCTATCTGAACAAAAGGAGCTAAAGTTTCCAGCTCTTCCTCACATTGTATCTGTCTGGGGGTGCTGATGACAAAGATAGGTCCCTTCTTCAGCAACTTGCTGGCAATGGCAATCACTGAACCTCCCTATGTATCCTACATATGGAATACCATAAACTGTACATTGTAGAGAATTCAAAATATTTAAATTGTTTCTATTTAGAAAAACTTTGGGTTGGGAAGCAAACTCAGAAGGAGATTTCCCCAGAAAAAATATAACCAGGATTGCCAGGAATCAAATTGGAGTCTGAATGTAAGTAAACTGGTTACTGCGTTGTCAAGATCGTAACTAGTGTACCTTAAGCTTTTCCTATTATAGGAACCCTCTTGGTGGAGTTATGATGTGGAAGTGTTGGAGTGGGTCAAATTCATCATGATGAAGAAAAGTTTCAAACCAGTGCCATATGACCCTACCACTTGGATTTTCTATGTCCAACATCAAATTCATATTTGTTACTTTGATGCCTTTGAGACACATTTACCCTTTTTTGTGAGAAAATCCTTGCTCTGCTGTGTTGTAGCTCATTGACTGCAACTCCATATAGTGTCACAGAATCAATGCAGACATTGTAATGAGGTTGCAGGGATATGGATGGTGATTTTACCTTGCATTCAGACAGTAAAATGACATCACATTGAGTATTCATGATTCATGCTGACAGAGAGATGCATCA
>Ga0116231_10007650_pt1 | contig 19586 bp, 17 predicted proteins | sample S1TSphgellanicum_2_FD_89695 | JGI IMG/M metagenome (GOLD analysis project Ga0116231, IMG submission 89695) | Host-associated microbial communities from peat moss isolated from Minnesota, USA - S1T2_Fd - Sphagnum magellanicum MG | ecosystem: Host-associated > Plants > Peat moss > Unclassified...
AAAAAAAAAAAAAAAAAAAAAAAAAAAAAAAAAAAAAAAAAAAAAAAAAAAAAAAAAAAAAAAAAAAAACTAAGTAAAAATAATAATAACCCAAAAAACAACCTAATTATTTTTACTCTCTTAATCTAGTAATTAATGAAAATCTAACTTGTTGAGCTTAATTTCTTAACAAGTGAAACCCTTCATATGAATGAAACCAAAGGTTGCATGTTTTGAGATTTTAAAAATCATTTTATATTTTACACAATTTTTCACAATGTGTAAAACAATATAACTCCTAAAATCATTTACACCTTTTGACAATTACACTTACATATTTCGCCTTATGCATTTACACCTACATGGAGTGTAAATCTTAAACGAAATACATGCACAACATTGCTTTAAAATGAGCAAAAGAATAATAAATAGTTAAAAAGACTATTTTATTTGGTTATGTTTTGATTTGAAAACTCCCAATATGCCAAAAGCAAATAGGAACTTATAAAGTGAGGCTGGGAGGAAAAGCAGGGAGCTGCTAATTCAACTTTCTTAAGGTGTAGGATCATTATTTAAACACATAACAATAATGCTCACTACTAAACAACACCAAAATTTGAAATATTCTTAACCCTTTTCACGTTCCCCCAATTGGGAATTGCTCAAATAATTGTGACGAAGGTGTGCAATGAATGTGCAATCATGGGGTAAATAAAAAATTGGTGAATTCAAAGTACACTACCTAATTAGTTGGAGGTCACAATTTTTCACCTAGTTGCAAAATTTGCACATTCTGAAAATTGGGTTCATATGATAGGTGCCATATACCAAATTTCAGCAAACAAATATTTTTGCATAAGGAGACTATTCCAAAATAGGTTGTTAAATGTGCAATAATAGGGTCAGCTACCCTACTTGTAAAAGAAACATGTACACAAAAGGGGTAATAAATAGTACTCCAAATGAATTGTCATCATACCCAGGTTTTTTTTTTTCAATTTTATGATATAAAGAATTAAGGGATTTTCCCAAAAACTTCCCCAATATTGTTTGTTAATAAAAATGACAAAATTTCTTGGGAAAAAATCACTGGTCATATCCTTCAAATGTTGTTATCCAGTGTGCATGGTGCAGGTTCAAGTGCATGGTTTTACACATCAAAAGGTTGTTGTACCTGGAGGGCATGTTACCCCTGGCAAGGCTTAATTAAAAGCACGTTAAAAAAAGCCTCTAAGACGTTGGGGGGAGGGGGTAGGGGATTCTATGACAGTCCTAGTAAACTAGGACCTAAGTTCATGTTCAAGTGAGGAGTCTTAACCACTGGACCTCATGTGCTCTCATGTGCTCAAGGCTTGAGGTTTTTATTTATTTAACGAAAATGATTAGTCTTGGAAGAAGCCTCTTTCAAGATTAAACAATCTCTGTAAATTAAAATTATCTCAAGCCTCCCACACTTGAGGGCATCTTGACAAGGTCTTGAGATCAAACCTAAATCACCAAATCTTCAAGTAACAATTTTTGTGGGGGAATATTTTAGCACATAATGACACATTTTTCAGTTTTCTGGCAAGTTTAGGAGTGCCTTGAGATATTTCCAATAACAAGCAGTCTCTTGTTTGGTTAGAAGGCGTAACTGACCATAATCAGAATTGGGATGACTTTTGTTCAACCATGAGCAGTTGTGACATTTTCATCCAAGAACTAATAGGGTTAGTGAATCAATGGGCCAATGAGGCCTGACGTTGGTATTTTGTGTGAGTAGTAGCTTGCTAATGAAATTGTGTAACTCATGACTTATTTGTTCATTACAAGGATTTGAGATTTTGAGATTCTCATTACACAATACCGAGATTCTCATTATGGTTGGTTATTTATCTATTCAGGAAACTAGTTTGCTTGTTTTCTATATCACAATGAGATCTAGCAAAGGATGGTGCCCCTTGTTGTGCACTTGGTATCATTAGAAAGCCCTTGTGAGAGCATGGTTTTGTAATGTTTGGACCTATGATGTGGGAGTTATTGAATATTGAATACTTTTGTCAAAGAAATAACAAAAGAAAGACTAAGAAAATTGGGGTGTACTGTTGGTATTGTCAAAAAGCCTTTGATGAGTGGGACTTCTTAGAGATGATTTAGCAATTTTAAAACATATGGTGTGAGAGATATTGAATTTTGAGTAATTTTCATCACAAAAAATTCAGTAAAATTCGAAATTGAAATCTCTCTATTGATGAACGTAATTTGTTTATTTTATTTGTCACATTGAGATCTTCCAAATCACATCACCCCTCATTGCACTCTTGGTACCATAGGAAAGCCTTGAGTAAGTGTATATAGAGGTGGTTTTATAATATTTAGAGTTACAATGCAAAAAACTATTTAATATTGAATAATTTTGTCAAAAAAATCAAAAATAAAAATGTTAGGGAAATTGGGGCACCGTCTGGATACCCTTTGAAAAGCTCTTAATGAGTGGGATTTCATAAATTTTTAGATATAAGGTGCTGGAGATCTTGAAATTTGAATAATCTTTGTCATGAAAATTGAATTAAATTACAAAAACTGATTTTAAAAGGAGGAGGTAGTTGAATGATTTTAAAAGGAGGAGGTAGTTGAATAAGGCATTCACACTTGGGCCAACCGCAAATGTCACACTAGTTTTAATGAAAATTGAATTTCAGGCCAAAGAAGGTGTACTTTTCAATTATTACAATATGTGTGCTCAAGGGGACAGGCCACACACGCTGGTGATGTTAAATGGAGAAGATTTGTACAGTTTGATATGGTGGGTAGGTAGTGAAAAATATTTGTGCTGCAAAATTATCGGCTGAGTAGGTGGGAGGTAGTTAAATATGTACAGGGCTCCTTCGTACTTCGAAACAAGTTGGTGGGTGTCTGTCACAAAATGAATGATGTTTTAAAGGTTTTTGATGTCAGAACAAAAGAAACCCAAAAAAATAGTGTCAGAAGTGCAGTCAGCAGCTGAAATCCATGCCACTTTGCTTTTGGCCTTCACAAAATATATTATAACAGTAGTTTTGTGGACCCTCACCTTCAACACCCATCCTCTCTCTCTCTCTCTCTCTCTCTTTCTCGCATGTCTCTTTTCCCCCTCTTTCCTCTCTCTCAAAGCTGCTCTGATAGCATTTATATTGATTCTCCCACCCATTTGTAGACGTGCAGCATCAATAACCCATCTCTAGAAACTCTCTCTACACTTTTTGCTCTGCACCCATTCTACTTTAGTACACATCGCTGCAATCCATCACTAGTCTCAAATCAGCTCTCAGCTCTGTTGTAAATCTGTGATAAATTTAGTAGTCTAGCAAGCAAGCAACTCCCCTGCAGTAAGAAGTAGAAGCTCACCATCAGCTAGGCGGGTGCTGTATTCTGTTCTCATACAAGTAAGCAAGCAAGAGAGAGGCATGGCAACTGCTGTTGGCATGAGGCTTAATAGTAATAGTAGGTTTTTGCAGGGAGTGATAGTGCCGTTGTTCATGTTGCTGCTGGGAGTTTTGTTGCAGCTGCAAGCTGTTGCAGCAACCGAGTATACAGTCTATTGGAGCTACCCTAATTATGAGAACTACTTCTCCAACTGGAACAAAGGCAGCACTTACGTCGTTGGTGATAGCATCGGTAAGTTTTGTACTACTTACAGCAGCTATAACCAGCTCCTCATGAGACCATATTTTTTCCAACACGCTTTGTTTTTGTTATTTCTTTCTTTCTCTGATGTGATGAGGAGCTTTGTCTGATGAGAACTTTTGTCTTACGGTGATCGGTGGTGTGGGCTGGGGTGTTGGGGATTTATATGTGACATGATTTGTGCTATTTGAAGAGTTTTTGTACAATGCGGAAGCACACAATGTGGTGAGAGTGAACAATCAGCAATACGACGACTGTTCTACCAATGCCCAACCAGTCGCTGACGGTGCTACTGTCTTCCGTCTCAACGAACCAGGGATGTATTTCTTCATGTGCACCGTCCCAGGCCATTGCGAAGCCGGCATGAAGCTTCAATTGCGGGTGATTTAAAGCGATGGTACTGATCAAAGGCCTGGCCGCAGCTGGTCAGTATCCGGTCAAGCTCTATCTATCTAGTGATGGAGTATAAGAAGCTTTTTCAAGTTTTCTTCTTCTGCTATTACTACTACTCATGCTGTCATAGCTGCGTGCTACTGTTACTACTACTGCCGCTGCAGTTCTTGAACTCCATGGGGAGATGGGTTTGAAAGATCATCCAGGGAACTCTAGGAGGAGGAGGACGACGACGACCCGTGTGATGGATTTTATAGGCAATGTTCTTGTTTAAAATCTCTTCTCTTTCTTATTCTGGACCTGCAGTTTCTTTTCTCTTCCAACTACTGAATGACAACAGAAAGCATTTGCACAGTAATCATGAATATGTGTACTAATGGACATGGATCTTCTCATGAAGATCTGCTCATGGATTTGCTCATGGATCTGGTAGTGTCCAAAAGGATTATAATGCTAACTTTCTGAGGGGCTGAATGAATGCCCTTTTTTCTAAACTTGTGGATATCTTATTGGATTTTGGATTTGCTTGAGTTTTTTTTTTTGGCTCATGGATTTGCCTAAAAGCGAAATTAAAAATTAAAAGTGCTGAAATCAAGTATTTTTTGAAATTTTCAATAGCCAGAAATTGACCTAAATTTGAAGAAAGTTTGCCTAATTTCTATGTATGGTTAGTAGCCAAAATTCACCTTCATATTTAGCTTGTAGCCAAATTTGGCTAAATTTTCCTATGCATGGTAGCCACTTTTCTCTACATCACAAAATTGACAAAGAGAATACTGAGTTGCTCCTACTTTCCAGGATGCTCAGTTAACATGAATATCAAGAAAAGTTTTGTGGAGATTGTTCTATACCATCCTGGGGATTCTGTCACAATGTAAAGCACTGGCTTTATTTTTCCTTTGTTATTTGACAATCATTGTTGAGTAGAATATTCTGAGCGCTCTCTCACAATTCTGGCTAAATTCTTTTTCAGGATGGCTAAAAATGTGTGCAAATGTGCGATTTTTACATTTTCTAGATGCCAGAATTTTCTAAAATTTTTTTGTTTGGAAAAATTGCCAGAGTTTTATATTGGTTTTGTAGCCTGTAGGAAAAAATGTCAGGGATGCCAACTCTTTCACTTTCAAATTCTCTTTATAGCCAAATTCGGCTAAATTGTTTTATGGATGGTCCCCACTACGGAACATCACAAGAATGAAAAAAAATATCTGGAAGATTTCTCTATAAGCTATTCCTGTGTCCTTCCTTTCTTATATATATCTCAAAAAATTCTTTATCCTTTAACATCATCACATGCAACCGGTTAGAAAGAGAGCAGCGCTTTTAAAAGGTACACGAAAATGAGAGACAAGTACTAACAGTCGCCAGGAGGGGACATATAGACAGACAAAAACGAAATTGAAAAGAACATGAAGGCGAAAGAAAGGAAGTCAGTAATTTACTTGAGAAGAGTAGCTGTCTCGGCTCTTCAATGGGGTGTTGGTGCCTAGGCACACCTCAAAACATGGAATGGCCTCAACGCTGCCCTACTCTTGTACATTAATGCTCTCAGCCCAAGGCAAATTATGTCATTTTCTTGACCGCATTATACACATACAAAAAACTTCCAATGAGTGGTTGAACTTTTGTGCTCCAGACTCCAGACCTTAATGTCATGGAAATGGCCTTTGCTCTTGCCCATTATGTTCGGTAAGGTGCCAGCGAGCCCATTAATTGGGTGTGTCACCAAACTCGCCCTAATGGGCTTCCTGGCGTCTTACCCAACATATTTGGCAGTGGCTTGACTATTCCATAGTACTTTCTGTTCAATTATGGAGATTTTATCACTAACTGCAGCAAGATTTGCACATGTGCATTGTTGATTCCATATTCTCACCCTTTGAGCAGTAGTAACAAATCTTATGAGTTGGCTGGCATTGCGTTTACAGTTTTGGTTCACCGGGTGAAGTCATGAATTTGGACAAATATGAGAGTCCTCAAGAGAAAGCCCGCATACCCACATAACTTTTTTTACAACACTTTCCAAGTGTCCATATTTTTTCGAAACTTCCCAAGTGTCCATATTCTGCATGACAAAAAAAATGCCAACTACTGTATTAAAAGCAAACTGCATGTGTCCTCTGCCACTGGGCCTGACTTGGGGGTACTGCCAACAACAGCTTGTCAATCAGGTCTGCTGTTGTATTCGCACAGAAAAAGAAAAGGAAAAAAAAGAAGCAAACTGCATGTTCTCTGAAGACACACAACTTCAGACTCCAGTGCATGTGAGTTGCCAGGCACTAGAACCTAAATTACACACTGATCATGCACTTCACTTAGAAAAATGAGATCCAGGACATTTCATTTAGCAAGAACATTTCACATGTAAATCAGTATTCAGACACAGGCCTGTGGTACCCTTGTCACAACACTAATATGGTCAAACACAACACAAATCAATTAGTGCTCCTACAAGCCATAAAAGATGATGCAAACAGGTGAGTGCAACTCCACCACTTGACTTCAAGCAAATGTGAATGCTAGAAGTACACCTAAGGTCAAGTCTGAAGTTTATTACTAGGTCAATTACACCTGCATCCTCTATTAGATCAATGGCACCATGAGTAGATGAATCTATTAAAACCAGTCCCTGCAAAGCATTCTAAAGCATGTGCCTAGCTTACTCCTGTTCAAAGACCTCACATGTACTATTGCACTCCTTTTCATTAGGCTTAAGCTCTGCTCTCCACCTCTCTGCAGTCACTTCTTTACCTAGGCAACAAAAAAGGGGCACATGAAAACAAAAAACAAATCCTGCATCACAACAATGAAACACTCTGCAAAAGTGAGTAATCCACAAGGAGAGATGGAAGTGGTACTAGTTTCAACTTTGAGCCACTGCTGGAGTTGTAGCAGAGGGAGGGGCGGCTGCAGCTACAACTGCAGTATATGCTGCTTCAGGTTGGCTATAAGCAAATCCCTGCAGGCTGTAGCCTTGCTGATCACCCTGCTGCTGAGCAGGATGAGCATAACCATAACCTTGCTGCACATAGGCCTGCTGGGTAATGCCCTGCTGCTGTCCATAAGTAGCAGTCTGGTCACCATTACCTGCAGCATGGGCCTGCTGCTGTTGCTGCTGTTGGTAACCTCCGTAATAGCCCTGCTGACCATAACCATAGCCTGCTGTGTTAGTGCTATGGCTCCAACTGGGGCTATTTGTTGTGCCCATTTCAACGTCCTAATCTCTCATTCATACAAGCTGAAATAGATAGAGGAAGACTGGTGATGTCCAACATGACTGTTCCTTCACCTTTGTACATATGGAGCAAGGGTTCAGAGCTAGTGTGAGACTAGCTAAATCACTCAATGCAGACAACAACTTTGAACTCTATATATTGCAAAAAATATTACCTGCTGTGCTGGCTGTGCATAGTAGTCATATGACCCATGGGGCAGTGGAAGTGCAGCAGTAACAGTTGTCTGCTGATCCCATCCAGAAGATGTATAATCTATAGAAGGCTGTAGGGGATATGCACCATATGCCTGAGGACCTTGATACTGCTGTGGACCTGGGTATTGGGTGGCCTGCAAATAACCTCTGTAGGAAGATGGGGGAGCAGATGGAGGGCCCCACTGCTGAGGAGGACCAGAAGGTCGGTAGCCACCATGCTGATTTCGGTAGCCGCCTGATGGGCCCCTTGTCATACGATTCTGTTTGGAGTACAACAGAAGGTCCAATTAACAGCAAACAAGTGAATTGTCAGAGCAGGATGAAGAACATGTCCATAAACCACCTGGCTTGGATAGCAGAGTCTCTTCAAATCAGGGAAAACACTCAGGCAGTTAGCTTCATAACTCCTGAAGTCCAAGTTGGGATACAGAAATATGGAAGGATTGTCTCCATCACATCACACAGGAAACAACATTCATTGAGACTGTACAAGCATGCTCATTGTGAAAACATGGGGAAGACACAATCATATTAAAGGCTTACTGATCCAGGAACTGTAAAGGGATCGCCTTAGTCATGCAGGGGCTGAACAATTTACTCTCACCTCATCTCCAAACACTGAGTTGAGCTCTCTGGCTACACTGCGAAAGAATGCAGCCCTGTCCTTCATCAGTGCATTTAAGGTGCATCTGTTACAGGGACGACCAGCCCATGGCCCAATGGGCTCCAATGGACACAAGCTTAATCCTAAGCAGTACAGGATGCAGAACTTCACTTCATGTCACTGGATTCCTAATCCAGTCCATCAGAATCAGAGATGGACAAAGGACCATGTCTATATCATGGTACAACACACTGTTCAGTTTGCCTAATTTTGCAATACTAGTACAGCCACAAATGCAAACCACTGATCATGGCAAACTTCTGTTCATATAATATAAAGGTTCACTATTGAGTGGAATCCTTGATCACCAAGCTACCTGGGCTGTGGAAAGGCAGAGTTTCACTGAAAATCAAGTTGACTATTTCTCAAAAGGTAGAGCCAGTTGAGTCAAGAGCCCTTCTCATCAGCAAAGAGCTTTATGATGAGTATGACACAAGTAACCTGCTTAGCAAACTCTTCTTCATAAAACATAATAAGAGATGAGACTTTCAGTTATGATGAGACCAGGGGAGGGCACATCTCAGAAACCTGCCAGAACGATTGTTGCAAATATAACATGGCATCATGGCAGGAAAATCAAATGATACATCATGAATAAAAACAATATGGCACCTGCATGAATCTTGGATGCATATCAATATCACAAACCAAGTGGCCTGAATAGTGATTATTGTACTAATTTTATCCTAGTATTCAGCAGTATTTTTCAAGTAACCAATAGCTTCAATAGCCAGATGGTGACACAGGAGAAGCAATTGGCAAAGAACTATGGCAGCAGGGCTGATACAAGATGTTTGAAACCATACCATGGTCCAGATGGCGCAACACACCCCCGCCTACTATTAACTGTCAAGATTAGAGCTCATTGCAAACAATACATGGCCAATGGATCTTGAATACAAATAGGACTGTAAACATTTATAGAGCCTGGTTAACAAACTGAGTAGTTAAGCCATCTCAGTCAAGGAAAAGGTACAGTTTGTCTTGTGTATTTCAACCAGGAAATTGCTGAGATGGAGACAAATACTCTGGCCAGGAAATTGAGAAACCTCTATATTATATGGTAGAAAGAGCATGATTATTCTTTATAAGGTAGGCTTCAATTTGTGTGACAGGCCAAGGGGAGCATTGTTATGATCTGTAATAATTCCCATGCAGTACACACAAAGACATCGTGCAAAAGAGATCATGTACAAAAACACAGAAAAAAAACCCCCTGAATGTGTACCTCATCAATGACTTCCTTGATCATATCATATGCCACATCTCTGGCCTTCTTGTTGCCTGTCAATGTCACTATCCTTTCAGTAGCTCCTGGCTCAGTCTCACTGTCATTTTGTACCTGAAGGCGAAGGATAGGACCAAGATAAATAAGAATGAGCCCTGAACAATGTTGGTCCCTGACATGGTGCAGAAAACAGAGAACGCCTTTCATCAGGTTACTCTTTTGATGATATATCTATGAGATTGCAAGTGAAAATTCCACAACAACACTTCGAAGGAAACACAACAAGAAACAGTGCAGTCATAAACCTTATAAGTGCCACTCATAAAGTATCAGACCATCACCTTCACCACAACCAGCAGTAGCTGGCTGTCATGACTCCCCCTGCTGACTTCATCACCTCCTGGCAGAGAGTGTAGAGAAGAATATAATATTCCACCCAAAGTTTCAGGCAAACTGTTCCATGAAGATCTGTGTCCTGAGTTTAATAGTACTGTAGTCCACTGGACACTTGAAGATAAGATCAGGCAAATGTAGAGAACCCAAATAGGATCCCATTACTGGGAACTGATTGGGTGCATGGACAATTAATGTAAAAAAAGTATTGGATCACTTACACTGCACTCATAATATACCAAAGCTCCCACATACCTGAATGCGCACACCAGAATGACTTTGAAGACTCTTAATTGTCTCACCTCCCCTGCCAATGATCAACCCAACCTGGACAAACCAAATGAAAAGCTCAGTTTCATGTTCTAGGCACAGAGACCAGTCAAAGGGCAGGATCTAGGGAACATGCATCAAATTGCAGGAATACGAATGACCAAACCTTGTTGTTTGGAACTTTGACATGAATTTGTTCTCCTAAACTTGGTCCATGCCCACAACCACCTGGAGCACCTGGTCCTCCTGATGAAGCCTGCTGTGAACAGAACACATTGCAATTATGCCAACAGTGGTTAACATTGAGCACAACAAAAAGCAGTTCCAGCAAACTTTCAACCCCAGTGGCGAAAAGCAATTGCTGAGCATACCAAACAAAAAAGAGAATACTTGTGTGGTTGAAATCAAACCTCAGCAATCACATCTTTGAGTAACTGTTCAGCATGGCTTATCTGTTCAGCACTGCCCATGAGCTCCACTTGCCGAGTTGACAATCGTGGATCTGAATCAGCATCCCGAGCAACATGAATTCTTGCACCCGACTGCTTTTGAATATACTTGATTGTCTCACCACCTTTACCAATTACAAGTCCTACCTGCAAGAGCAGCATGGAATCCATCAAGGGTCTTGTTCAAAACAGAATATAACGGGTGCCAAAAGCTAAGGCAACACAAATGTGAAAGAAGACTCTTGTACCTTAGAGTTTGGAATGTCTATCTTGCTTGATTGCATGCCTCTATCCCCCTGATGATTAAAATACAGCGGTTGCTGATACTCTTGCAAAAATGGATGTTGGCATTGCTGCTGATGCTGATGACGATGGTGATGCTGTTGCAGTTGTTCAGAGTGGTTCTCTTCATGGGGGTGGTCACCTTCTTGATGTTGATCTGTGGCTCACCACAAAAACCACATCAATAGTGGAGGATTTCAAAGAGGAAACTGGCCTCTACATACTGAAGGAAATGCGATGCATTCAGGGAATGTTGTTTTGTGTTATTTTCTAGCTTTCATCTTCTTCCAAATGTTACTGGTTACGTAACGGAAACAGCAACACTACCACCACGCACGCACAATGCTGCTTGCTTGTGTTATTACTGTAGCTTAGAGACGCCATACTGATAACACAAGTGCAGTTGCCAGATTTACCAGGACATTTCTGATCGAAATCGGAGCTATTAGAGCGGCCAAGACCCCTGTGCTGCTCCTCAGAGCTCTCCTCAATTCGGGGCCGTTTAAGCTCGGCACCAGTCACCAAGCGCGCGGCAATGAGCTCGGCTCTCTCCTTCGCCAGCTCGAACTCCGACATCGACGTCGCAACCGATGTATTGTACGATACGGGAGCGGCAGCCGCAGCACCTCCATCATCATCGACCGCATTGTCCGCATTGTTTTTGTTGTATTTCAACCCAGGCTCCTCCTCTTCCTCCGTCAAACCAGCGTCATCGTACTTGCGCTTGTTTTCGACATCATGACGAGGAGCGTTGCATTCTTCCACAGCCGGAAATCCTGTATCATCAGCCATCTTTTCTGAAAGATATCGTAGCAACAACAACCGTGTCCTCAAAGAAGCTGGCACACAAAGAAAAGTACGCAAGAAAACGCAACCAAAAAAGCCCTCCAAAGACAAACAACCGTACGTGAGCAGAGCGCCAAAACACGCCAACCCTGAAGAAAAAGAACGTCCTCACTCTCTGAGAGACGATAAGAGACGACCGAACCACATGGCTGTTACGGTTTCATAGCCTACACCCCGCGCATTCTCCGAGATCGTCGGCCTGCACATCGCCAAAAGCTTTCTGGACGACGTAGATGGAGAGACATCAGAGACATGGCTGCTTAAGGTTCCAGACACGGTTGATCAAGATGCTTTCTTTCGTGCATGCATCGTTGTTGTGAAGAGACGAAAAGAATCGAAGGCTGAAGAATTTGTCGTGTGCGTGACACAGCAGCACATGTCTACAATAGAGACATTGAAACCAGGCATTGCATCATGCGATGGTGAGGACATTGAGCAGATGTCTACAGAGAGAGACACGCAGAAGCCAGGCATTGCAGTGTATGATGGCAAGGACATTCTTGGTGACAACATTCTCATGCTACTTTTTGTCATTGTTGTGCAGAGCAACAAATTCCATGTTGGCCTTCTTGCTAATGATACAAACCATCTCCACAACACAATAATTGCCAGAATGGTTTTTGTACACGCATTGATCAGAGATTATTCTACAAAGAGATGCAAAACAACAATCATCAACATCTGGCACTTTGTTGAAGGTTGAAGAACAGTGGATTGAACAATTCATCAATGCATGTCATAAAATGCTTGCTTGCAGTGCTGTGCTGCCTCCTCCTTTGCAAAGGAATTCACAGGTATCAAACAATGATGACTTGCAGTCACTTGCACATGCATACAACACGCAGTTGGATTCATACATGCCCAGAAACCAATCATTCCATTGACACACTCAAAGCTGATGCTTGCTCATTTGTTTGACTATGCTTGTCACAAAACCAACTTTCTCCAAAGTCTGATCAATGACAACAAGCAGAGAATGCAACAAAAGTATTCTCTGTGAAAAATGCAACAACATCATTCTAGAGTGAGCACTTACCAACACAAACACTTCTACAGAACTTGCCAACTTTCTCCAAAGCTTGATAGATGACAACAAGAACTTAAGAATTCTCTGTAAAGAAGCCACCGACAACCCTCTAGAGCAAGTGCTCACCAACACCACTCTCTCAAGAGCTTGCCTGAAAACTGGAATCCCAAAACCGCTGAACCTTGTGCTGCACACTTGCATTTCACATAACACAAAAGTGAAGCTGGATGCAACAAGTGCAAAAGTTTGAAGCTGTGCTCAGAGTGCCAGCTGCAGTGGGAGCAAACAAGAAAATGACAGATTTGCCTTAGGGAGGTCCGTGGAGGTACAGTGCATACATCAATGCATTGAAAAGGAGGGGAAGGTGGAGAGAGTGCAATTCAGGAAGGAGGGTTCTAGTCTGCAATCGTTTATGTTGCCAGGGCAGATCAAGCCAAGCTTGAGCTTCAGGAAGTTGTTGGGTTTCTTGAAGAACCCAGATAAATACTCTGCTCTTGGAGCAAAGACCCTCTGTTGGTAGGAACTCCTGGAACACAAAAGACAATGCTTGAGAGAAATGTCTGGAGTAGCTGGGGTTCCTTTCTTCTCATGTGCAGCTTCAGAGCTTGTGGAGCTTGGACGTTGAAATTGTTTTGAGGATTGGCAAGGAGGTCATGCAGACCTTAAACTCAAGAGCCAAATTACTAGCCAAGGATGTGGCCTTTGGCAAGATGGCAAGGGAAGAACTCCTGGTTTCAGTGGAGCTGACTTATAGAAATGGATGCAATCCTGGCAGCCAGGAAGGGGGACTTGAGTCCAGGCTCTGCAGCAGAAGTTACCTTGAAAATAAGATGTCTGTATATATGTGTGTGTGTAAGTATATTCTGCATTGTCACACATGTTTGTTTGAGGACTTGAGCATGGGGGGGGTGATTTTGTGCAGGCATTCCAACAATCTGATATCACAGGAATCAATTCTTCTGTGATGAGAGATGCTTTAAGATTAAGAGTTTTGTCAACATGATGATGATTACAGTCTATCTTAAATCTGGAAATCCAGCTGATGACCAGATTCATCATAAAGTGTCTTTTGGTGGTGGTCCTCACAAAGTTGGGGTAAAATATCAATTCAATTGCAGAAACTCCAATGTACATTCTCTACAGTGTACAAGGGTTTTATTCCGATGTGCCTTCCTTGATAAACATACAAAAAGTCACACAAATTCCAAAAAAGGGCTGTGTGCATAGGGAGCTTACCTCAACAATTGAGTTATGGAGGAAAGGGGTTCGACTACATCCACATTCTTCAGCCTCTCTCAGCCTCCATTGCTGCATCTTCTTGTTCCTCCTTTCTGTGCAGCTGGTACTTCAAACAAAAACCTAATGAGACACTTGCATGTGAAAAATTGCAGCAGTAGTTTCTTGCTGACATTTCTAGAAGGTCTTGTAAAGGAACTTCGTCGATTTCCAAGAGGGAAAGCAAAAAAAGAAACAGAAGAATTCTGTACTTACTTTGACAGTGATGAAGTCCCGGTGTTGCTTCTCTTTTACTCTTTCATGGTCCAAAGACCCACACAGCTAGTTTCTTTGTGATTTCTCCTTCTACATGCGGCATCAAGCTTTGCAAGAAGTTTCCTAAACTTCATTTGTGTGTACATCTCCATCCTTGACCTGCATATAAAATTGCCAAATTTTGGTAAACGAAAGTGATGGTGATTTACACTCTGCAAAAAGCTGCTCAGAGAGACTGGAATCTCAACTTCTTTTGATAACAGGTTCCTATCTGATACAGAATTCTACATATACAATTGGTGCAAACTTAAGTTTCAAAACAATCAAAACTGCGAAGAAATCAGAGAAAGGATCACAAGCAGGTAAGGTTTCAGCAACACAAACCTCCAAGTTTCCTTGACCATGTTGCTTGGAACTTTTTTGAAAAGCAAATTTATGGTGAATTTCTGCCACAAAAAATTCATTGCATGGTATTGTTGGAAAGCCCTTGATGAGTGAGATTTCTCGGAGACGATTGAAACTTTCTAGACCTAAGGTTCAGGAAATTCATTAAAATTACAAAATATGGTTTTGGAAGGAAATTTTAGTTGTGCAACAAGTGCAAACTTATCAAGGTCAAATCCTCACACATTGTTCCTCTTGTTTTGAAGCACAAAGAACATTTTAAACTCTTCACCTAATGCTTCCAACATAGCAAAAATCTCTCAATTTGATAAAAGAGCGGGCAAGATATGGGGTGTTTGGTGTAAGGGGGGTTCAGTGTTTGGTGACAAGTGAATGAAAACAAATTATGAATTCGAGCTTAAGATCTTTGATTCTTGCATCTTTATCTCTGGAATACAAAGAAGTTTTGTAAAGCCCTACTTGGTGCACTCATTGAGTTTTAAATCACTCAAAATGGACTCAAAATGAGAAAGATATTGGGGGTGAAATTAGAAAGGGGTCTAAAGCTATTTTTTCAAAAAACTTGAAGCGAACTATCACTCAAACTTTTCCCCATGTTTTTTGTGTTACTCCTTTACTTTTAAAGCTCAAAAAACATTTGTAGCCCTCCAATTTTTGCATCCAATGACAAATTTTTTTGTTCAATTTGGTTAATGAATAAGGAAAATATTGGAAAGTCTTCAATGATAAATATATGTTCAGAAATACGGGGTTCTACTTAGTTAGTTTTTCATTTTTCATTTGTTTTGAAAGTTTACATAACAACAATAGCATGCATGTTGGGCCATTGAAGCTTAGTAAGCTTTTATTAGTTGGGCTTTTCATCTTATATATTAAATCTACAGGTCTGTCTGTCTGTCTGTCCGGGCGGTTTCCAGGCACTGCCCGGACCTTTGTTTTTTTGTTATTTTGTTTTTTTTTTTGATGGGTTTTGTTTTCTTGGTCGATTGTCGCGGTGGGGGAAGAATTCTGCAGTTGCCAGTTCCTCTTTGTCGCGGTTGCTTCTGCTGCTGCAATCAACAAGGGGTTACTGTTGCCGATGATTCGCCGATGACTCCTGGCAAGATTTGCATAATGGGGAAAGCCTGTCATCTCAACAACACTCCTGGAGGTGGATACACAAAGTAGCCAGGGTCTCAGAGATCAAAGGAAGAGAGGAATTGCATGAGACTCTGTGTGTGTTCGGATTCACCGACAGCATTCATATCTTCTTGAGACCTAAACAAAGATGGATATGGCTGAAGTCGATCCGTCTGTTGAAGCATCTTCTTTTTCTTCTTCTTCGTCGTCATCATCTTGCAGGATTGTGTCCTCGCAAGAAGATACAAAGACTCAAAAGACTGTGTAAGAGTTCTGCAATTAGGGTTGTGATAATGGAGAAGTTGTGATACTTGAGATTTTGTGCTGAGATCAAAGGAAGAGAGGAATTGCATGAGACTCTGTGTGTGTTCGAATTCACCGACAGCATTCATATCTTCTTGAGACCTAAACAAAGATGGATATGGCTGAAGTCGATCCGTCTGTTGAAGCATCTTCTTCTTCTTCTTCTTCTTCATCGTCATCATCTTGGAGGATTGTGTCCTCGCAAGAAGATACAAAGACTCAAAAGACTGTGCAAGAGTTCTGCAATTAGGGTTGTGATAATGGAGAAGTTGTGATACTTGAGATTCTGTGCTGAGATCAAAGGAAGAGAAGAATTGCATGAGACTCTGTGTGTGTTTGGATTCACCGACAGCATTCATATATTCTTTAGGTGAGACCTAAACAAAGATGGATATGGCTGAAGTCGATCCGTCTGTTGAAGCATCTTCTTTTTCTTCTTCTTCATCGTCATCATCTTGGAGGATTGTGTCCTCGCAAGAAGATACAAAGACTCAAAAGACTGTGCAGGAGTTCTACAGTTAGGGTTGTGATAATGGAGAAGTTGTGATACCTAAAATTCTGTGTGTCTCCTGCTTTCCTGGTTTTGAGCTCTGTGGTCTGTAACTAGATCATCATCATCATAGGATTCGAGTGATCTGTCTGTCAACAAAATGAATCAAAGTCTGTCAAAATTTGGACAAAAAAGAAATAAAGATTGAGCTATTAACAACCTCAGAAAAGAGCATATCAATCAGGTATGTTATCTTGGTTTATCAAGATCAATGAAACATATTTTGATCACAAACACAAAAGACATCAGAACTACACTTGATTTGGATTCAAGGACATTTATGACATCAAACTCTCAAAATTTAAACACAGAAGACATCAGAAAAATATTGTCTCTTTTTGGGTCTACAAAATGAATCAAAGTCTGTCAAAATTTGAAGAAAAAAGAAATTAAAGAAAAATTGTATCTTTTCAAGTCTCCATAATGAATCCCCTACAAAATGAATCAAAGTCTGTCAAAATTTGAACAAAAAAACAATTAAAGAAAAATTGTATCTTTTCAGGTCTCCATAATGTATCCCCAGCACAAATAAAGATTGAGCTATTGACAACCTCAGAAAAGAGCATATCAATCAGGTATGCTATCTTGGTTTATCAAGATCAGTGAAACATATTTTGATCACAAACACAGAAGACATCAGGTCCTCCTCCCCTCGCATTGATGCAGCCAGGCAAATGAATGTTGCCACCAGGCGCGCTGCTAGGGCAGCTCAATTCGCTCAACAGCAGCAAGCAGCCAAGGAACAGGATGCCTCTGCCAGGCGTGCTGCCAGGGCAGCTCAGTTCGCTGAACAACAGCAAGCAGCCAGGGAACAAGATGCCTCTGCCAAGCGTGCTGCAAGGGCAGTTCAATTCGCTGAGCAACAACAAGCAGCCAGGGAACAGGATGCCTTTGCCAGGCGTGCTGCCAGGGCAGCTCAGTTCGCTGAACAACAACAAGCAGCCAGGGAACAGGATGCCTCTGCCAAGCGTGCTGCCACGGCAGCTCAGTTCACTGAACAGCAGCAAGCAGCCAGGGAATAGGATGCCTCTGCCAGGCGTGCTGCCAGGGCAGCTCAGTTCGCTGAACAGCAGCAAGCAGCCAGGGAACAGGATGCCTCTGCCAGGCATGCTGCCAGGGCAGCTCAGTTCGCTGAACAACAGCAAGCAGCCAGGGAATAAGATGCCTCTGCCAGGCGTGCTGCCAAGGCAGCCCAGCCTGTTAGTCAGCGGCAAGCAGCCAGGCGAGGGGCTTGCGCCCGGCAATCTGGGAAGCAAGCCTTGCACACTGCGGATGAGGTGGAGGGGTTGGTGGTACACTCATTGGGTGCCATGTCACATAGGTGCACACACTGCAATGCACTCCGCTTTGAGCACGAAAAAAAGTGCACCACTTTGTGTTACGGCAATGGCAAGATGTCTGAGTTGAGCAATGCTTTCCCCGCCCCTACACCTCAGCCACTCAGAGATTTGCTTACCAGTGTGCCCAGTGAGCACCAGCCTTTGCCACCTGCCACTAAGGATTTCAAGCAGAACATTTGTGCATAAAACTCTGCATTACAAATGGCCTCAATGGGCCTGCACATCTATTCCTCGGAACAAGGGATCAACATGATTGCCATCAAAGGGGCTGTGCATCACTTGCTGGGGCCTTTGCAGCCCGCCAAGCATGATGCCACAATTCGCCCAGCTGTACATCATTGATTCCATGGATGCACAAGTCATAGCACACCTTGTAGCTTTGGGTGCTACAGGCGTTGCTTTGCATCAGCCAACTTTGGCGGGGCTATAGCAGATGTTGCATGATCACAACACATTTGTGCAGCGTTTCAAACAAGTCATGGACATGTCCGCACACGACTTGCCTCAATGGGAAGTTATCATCAGGGTCAACGGCAACATTGACAAGGGACGCTACAATGCTCCTACTGCCCCCAAAATGGCTGGGCTATTGCCAAGTGAGGTTCTTCAACAATGTGTACTACTGTGCTGTTTATTTGTTGCCATCGTACATTTGATGCAATGTTCCTCATTCATTGACATAAATGTTGTTGCTTTTGCACAGGCGACGGTGACGAGTCGGTTACAGGCAGGGACATCAGAGTGTGTGCACGCGGCGGCGGGCTATGGAGGATCAGTGACCTACACCTGCTTACGATCCGCTCCACTTTGTGTTGTTCCACCCTCATGGTGAGCTCGGTTGGCAGCTAGGCATGCCCCATGCTGCTGTTGCCCCTGACCATCGGCAGGCTGCTAGCAGGGAGGAGGAAGGTGATGCTGGGCATGTTGCAGCAGATGTAGAGCCAGCACAACCTGCACAAGATGGCAGCGAGGAGGAAGGTGATGCTGAGCATGTTGTAACAGATGCAGGGCCAGCACAACCTGCACAAAGCAAAAAAATCACTGCACGGGAGTGGGCTTGCTATCACATGCAAGATAGGAACCCGGCATCGCACGCCCTCTTTGTGTATGGCAAACATTTGTATCAAGAGTGGGTTGTTGACCAATATAGCAAAGTGGAATCACAACGGCTGTTTTACATATGCAACAACCAAGGCCTTTGCGTGCTGCAATTTATGGTGGCATGGCTGATGCAATTGCCAATAATGACGCCAACATCGACAACCTAGGCAGGCTCTTTGTATTGCCATCTTCATTCATTGGTGGCCACCGACACATGGCTCAGTTGTACCAAAATTCCATGGCCATTGTCCGCCAATATGGCAAGCCTGATTTGTTCATCACCATGACCTGCAACCCCAAGTGAGAAGAGATTATCAGCGCGTTGAAGCCTAGCGAGATTGCCAATGATCGCCCTGATTTGGTCACATGCATTTTTTTTGGCAAACTACAGCACTTGTTGGACGAGCTTTTGAAGAAGGGCATTTTTGGCAAAGTGGTGGCTAACATTCATGTCATTGAGTGGCAAAAGAGAGGCCTGCCCCATGCACACATTCTGCTCATTCTGCACTCCGATCATAAACCACGAGGGCCTGATGAGTATGACCGCATGGTGTCTGCAGAGTTGCCCGATAAGGATGCACACCCCACTCTTTTTGAGGTCGTTACAAGTTGCATGCTGCATGGCCCCTGTGGCACCATCAACCCACATTGCCCTTGCATGGCTGACGGCG
>Ga0116231_10007651_pt1 | contig 19582 bp, 11 predicted proteins | sample S1TSphgellanicum_2_FD_89695 | JGI IMG/M metagenome (GOLD analysis project Ga0116231, IMG submission 89695) | Host-associated microbial communities from peat moss isolated from Minnesota, USA - S1T2_Fd - Sphagnum magellanicum MG | ecosystem: Host-associated > Plants > Peat moss > Unclassified...
GGATAATCAGGTGGTGATGTCATTCCACGCGTGTGTTGAAAATGGAGTTGAGACTATTCCTCTACCCGGCTGGGTGAAAAGTATTGGAGAGGACAAAGACCTCTTCTACAAAGATGCGCATGGCAACCCCAGCACTGAGTACTTGTCAGGGGCCGTAGACAACAAACGTGTGTTCAAAGATGATCAATCTGGTAACCAATTGTCTCCACTACAGGTAATCAATTGAAATGAAATTTGTTTCGGGTTGAGCTTCCGCATTAGTAATGGAGCACATGCTTGTGAACAAGGCCACTGGGCCAATCAAGGCTCCTTAAACTTCTAGATTGAGCGAGTCTACATAACATGGTCTAAAGAATGAGGACGTTGAGATGTTGCTCTGCAGGTGCACAAAAACTTCCTTAAACTTCCAGATTGAGCCAGTCTACATAACATGGTCTGAAGGATGAGGCTGTTGAGATGTTGCTTGGCAGGTGTACCAAAACTTCATGATTGGATTCGATACACATATGGATGATTATTTCAAAAAAGGAATCATCACCATGATTGAGGTTGGGCTTGGTCCCTGTGGTGAGCTGAGGTATCCCGCATACCGACGGAACTGGATACCAACTCAAGGTATTGGTGAGTTCCAGGTAAGTGGAATCATCCTACGTAAATCTTCTGCTATGTGTAATCAAGCTTTGTTTCAAAGAAACCACATGGGACAAGACTCCTATGCTCAAGAGGATTTGTGCGGTGTCTAAATAGTGGGCACCTTTTGTCAATGCGTGTACAGTTGCAGCACAAAAGTGTTGCAGCAGTTGCCATCCTTTCACTACTTCTTGTGTTTTGCACTAGATTTATGGGAAGGCTACAAATGGTTGTCTCCCATGGCACTCTGTTGTCTGCAGCATCTGGGTCAATGTCATGAAAGTTTTGTAAGCAGAATCCTCGAGAGGGATGTCCAACAACATGTACATTTTCTAGGTCAACTGAGAATGCATCTGACCTATTTTGCACTAGAATTTCAGTAACTGTCAGTGAATACAGATTGTATCACTCTGATTGTGAAGATGTGATGTGAAGAGTCCCCTTCCTCTACCTAGTTGACTACCTATGGAAGTGGGTGAGTACTACGGGTAAGCAGGTGCATGTCCAGATGGTTGGTAGCAGTTTTGGACTGTTACCCAGTTTGGAGGGTTAAAACCGGTGGTTCCGGTTCTGGAACTAGTAAAAATCAAACTGAAATCAGTTCTGATTTTGTTTCAACGATTTCAAAACCGGACCCAGATTTTATATTTTTGAAGATCTGCACCCAGAATTGAATTCCCAGTTTCATTTATGTGTGGAACTGAGCTTTCTGAGAAACAAAAAAAGGCTAGAATTGAGTGCTAATCGACAGTTAACATCCCCTAGTTCCAGTCCAGATTGCAGCCTGCAACTGGACTTGAACTGAGTCTCATTTTCAGAAGCGGAAGTAGAATCATAACCAGAATTTTTTTTGAGGAAAGAACCATACCTGGAATTGGATTTTCAATTACGTGTGGAACTAGAACTAGAACAGAAAGTGTCCTAAATTATTTTTCAGAACTGGAACAAGAGGTTCGTCGTAAAAGTAAAGAACTGCCCAACACTTGGTTGGTACATTGTTAACCACTGTGGTTTTAGATCTGGGACAGGAATAAATGAAAAAAAACATTCCTGCCCACACACAATCCTTCCTACATGGTTCCATGGTGGGTTGTTGGTTCACTCTGGCTAAAATATTGAACTTTTCAAATCATGTGTGTCCACGGGGCACGATTGTGAGCAGTGTTATGACGAGTACATGATGGGGGAGTGGAAGAAAGAAGCAAAGAGTCAAAATTTACAATTACCGCAAGGCGTGGGGCCTCAAACTTCTGGGGAATATAATTCAAAGCCAGATCAAACACTGTTTTTCCAAGACCAACCGGAGCAACCAGAGACAAGTTTGATCTATGGCCCACGCTACTGGGACAACTATGGAAAATCTTTTCTTACCTGGTACTCAGGATACTTGGTTGCTCATGGGAAGGGAGTGTTGCTAAAAGCCAAGGACGTCTTCAAGTCTAGAAATGTCAAAATTGCTGCCAAGGTGAGATGCCATAGAGAAATTGGGTCAAGTGTTGCTGGGTGGCTTCTCAAATTACAGTGGCAAAAAAGTTCAATCTTTGCAGATCACATATTAAAATAAAACAACTATGTAGGGGTGACAAAGTTGATACATTTCTTATCTCATTCTATCGGCCCCTGCCACATAACTCATCAGCCAAAATGACCAGTTATCTTTGCATCCAATTGCAACTTCTGAAGCTCCCCTGTACATTGAGAAGGGGTCTTTTAAACACCTTGCTCATAAATTCTTGTCTAGTATGTTCATGGTTAAACAGTGAGGAACTGAGTGTTTGACAGTTTCGATCTGGGTACTTCAAAACCTGATAAGAGATCCAGGAATCAAAGACTTAAAACTGCGCACATTCAGAAGGGTAAATTGATAATGGTTGCGTCTGATTCATGGTGTCACTATTGCAACTGAACATTTTCAATGCAGGTTCCGGGGATTCATTGGTGGTATGGTACACTGAGCCATGCAGCAGAGGCAACAGCAGGATTCTTCGAAGGCGATCCTAAAAAAAACCTTTCTGTGTACAAGTCCATAGCTGACATGCTTGAAAGCCTGGAAGCCACCTTCATTTTCACATGTGCAGAAATGAAAGATGATCCTAATAATGCAACCGGCAAACCTGGAACACTTGTCACGGAGGTACATGTGTGCTTTGAATGATCCATAGCCTTGACATGATATGGTAGAACAGACATAAACATTGGGCTCTGTGAACCCATTGGAGAAACATGGAGAGTAGTTAGTATCTTGGCACTACAGTTGTAAACCATGCATAAGAAGTGGGCTGCCCAGAAAACAAATAATTGAACTTGAGTTAAAACCTACATGAAATTGCACCTGAGAATGTGAGGCACCCAATTTGGCTGACCCAATCTCCTAGAACATACGACCAAGAAAAGAGCAGCTTCTATTTCTCAAGCCAATCCGGGGAATGGGATGAATACTATCTCGGGGGGATTCACCTGCTGATGACAAGTGTTTGATATCGTGGAAGTTCAAATTATGGTGTGTAGGTGCTGGGAGAGGCCCAACCTAAGGAAGCCTCTATAGCTTGTGAGAATGCATCGCCAATAGCTACAAAGAACTCATCGGAAGAGCAGGAGTCTCCATCGTATAACCAGATTATCGTCGTCGCAAGAGATTACGATATATCTTACTTCACCTACTTGAGACTTGGTCCAGAACTCATGGACGAAAACCGCTTTCGACGATTCGAAGCTTTTGTCCAAGGGATGAAGGGTACGTGAGACTTGTCAAAAGGTTCAAGTTAAGAAAGAATGAGGCAACTGCAGATGAGGGTTTTGATGATTTCTTTGCTTTCATCCATTTGAGAATTTGACTGCGTCTTGAAAGACAAGGAAGACTGTTCTTGTCCCCCATCCCTTGATGCTGAAGATAGAACACATCAGGTAAGGAATTAACTAAGGATCTTTCTAAGTTTGAGAGCCCAGCTGAGGGCGGTAGCGTGAGGCTAGACCCAAAAACCAAACCCAGGAAGATACAGTTCAAAAAAGTTCCTTACTTACCAAAATGAAAGGTTCTTTGCAAATGAAATTGATATCGTTAGTGAACAGAACGTTCGTTTGTGGTAGAAAGGGAAATTTTGTGAGGGAAGGTGACTAAAAACAAATGGAGAAATTATTTTTTGAAGTTCTTTATATGTTATGGATGGAACTGATTGAGTTGATGGATGTCAATTTGTGCAGCACGCACCCTCATCGAACCCCCGCAAGAAGCCTCTCCCTCCGCAGCGTAGGGGCAATGATCGGACATCAAATCCCTCCAAGAAAGTAATACTGTGAAGGATACTTCAACTTCCATGCCATCAACTCTAAGCTACAAGATTATGCCTTGGTTGGAGCTACATGATCTGCTCACTGTCCAACCAATACATAATGTGTATGTACATGTAACTCAATGTATTTGTATGTGTCAAAAAATATAATATATATGTAGTTTAATACACTAGTGGGAAATAATACATACAATCACATGCCTGTAGTTCTAATATTTGATATGTAAAGTTGCAACCTCTAATAACTATAGACATGTCAAAGCACATTAATTATAGGGGACCCCTTTTGTGTGTCATTATATATATACTTTTCAGTGGTGCATATTTAAATTTCAATAATGTCATTATTAAGAAGGATTTTCAATGTGGTTTTGAATATTATGGTAGCCCATTACATAAAGAAGTTAATTCTTAAAGAAATTAGACATTTTGGTTTCGTATGATGCGATCTTAGAATGTCTTTGTTTGACAATAATATTTGTAAGATTTTATTGAAAAACACAAAAAAAAAAAATTAATAATTGAAACCCTTTATGAAAATTAAGGTTTTATTGAACCATGTGATTCTTCACAGTTGAATTATGTTTGTGAACCATGCAAAGAATTTGCAAATTTTTATTTTTAAAAATCTTCTTGAACAAAAGACTGATAAGTGTGTGATAAATTGAAAATTTGACAAACAATCACATCCACATTGAAGCTAACAAGCATAGTTAAGGCAACATTGTTTTTAAATCATTACAAGTGTTTATTATAATGACTAATAAAATTAAATATTAATGCAATCCAAAATTTAATAATTGGTTATGTTTTCAAAATGGAAATAAGTATAATATAAATCATCTTTCAAAACTTCCAGCAAATTGTATTTCAATATTTGGAAACATAGACTTACACTTATTTTCAATGCAAAAAAAGTTATGATTATTAATTGATGAAATAGAAATCAAACCAATTGCACTTTCAATAGCACAAATAACTATTGGAATTCCTCTTTTACTTGCCACATGAATAGGAAGAAAATAGTCCATGGGAAGATAAGATGCATTAGCTTTAACAATCATCAAAAATTGCATTGACAATAAGATAATCTCACATATCCCATCATGCTAGATGTTGGCATTAGCATGGGCAAAATTAGTTGGACTATTTAAATTTCGATTTACTCAATGACCAAAATGTATATAAAGATGTGTTTCATACATTAAGAATGAGAGGGAATGATAATGTTACAAAACACATTCATATGTTTTGAGCCCATTTGGAACAATTTTTAACAACAAATGCAACAATACCAAAAAATGAAATTATACTTGTTTCAATGAACAACATGCTTCCTAATCATAAAACATTCATAAGTTCTTTAAAAAGACAACCAAACTTAGCATTAAAGTTTTTAATTAAAATTTTAATACAAGAAAAAACTTTGATGAAAAACTTTTAAGTTCAACTTCAAATAACACATCAACCCTTAATATAGGAAAATTGGTTTTAATTATAACAAAAAGCTTGGTTTTAATAGGAATTGTTTTTCAATTCAAAAGGAATTTTTAAACCTTTGCTATGAATAAATATTTTTTAAACAATAAGGGTTTTCACTATAAGTGACACACCCCTAAGTTTGTCCCAATGTATTGGGAATAAACCCTACAAGGGACAATAGTGAAAAAAAATCAAAAAGAAGGAAAAATTGGGGGTATGTTTCCTAGCTCTTCACACTAGGGAAAAAGGGGTGCCTAGAAGATTTAGAATGGGACTAGGACAATATCATGAAAACTTCATAGACAAATCACTAACATAAGCCAAACAATCAAATGGTTAATGCAAATGAAGTCAACTTTGGGTCACAAACTTGTTTTGGACTCACTACATTCACATGGCCCAAACTTAGAAGGAGGCACATATTTTCCTTCTTCTAATATATATTACTATAATTGCGATGGAGGTTACATCGAAATGGCCAAAATTCCAAGGATTTCCAAGTTATGAGAATTTTGTGAGTTCATAACTCTTTCATATGAACGAACTTCAATTGAATAGGTTGAAGCTAAAAAGTTGTAGCCCTCAATGAGATCTTTCCAACACCATATCATATGCTTCAATCAAAGGTCATTCCACTTATTTCCTTGTTTTTAATAATTGGGAGTCAAATTGTCAATTAAACTCATTGTCCTTATTTTGATCATATAACTTACACTTCAAATTTCCCAATGGAAAATGCAAGTTCAATTAGAATATCTACATTTCAAGAGCTTTCAAAATATGGTATAAAAAGTTCCTAATTTTGCACAAGATTTGCCACCTATATATACATATTTGTCCCAACTTTTTAAAATTTCAAGTCCCAAGTGATTACCACTTATGACTGCTTGGGACTACACCAAATGCAATGTACATCAATAGGCATTAAGACAGTTCATGAGAAGGAAATTATTTTATGTACACCTTGCATCCAAGGGAAACAACATAAAAGAAAATTTCCCAAAAATTAAGTTCATTGAATTACAAAACTTCTTGAACTTGCACATTTTGACCAATTTTTTGGTGCATTACAAATAAGAACACATTGAAGATGCACATATTTCATTACGTTTATAAACAACTTTTCAAAATATTGTTAAATTTATTTCATGAAACATAAATTTGAAACATTTGATCAAAATTCCCACTATGTACAAAAGTTTTGTAAAGAAACAAACCAATCATAATATTAAAACTTTTAAAGTTGACCATGGAGATGAGTATAAAATTTGGTGAGTTCAATCTCTTTTATCAAAAGGAAGGCATAAAAAAAGGGTTTACAACTTCTTATACACCCCAACAAATTGGTGTATTAAAAGGAAAAATAAAACTCTAATCAAGGTTGTTTTAGCTATGTTATCATATGTTAAGGTACCTAAGGTGTTTTGGAAGGATACAGCTTTAAAAAGAAAAATTAACAAAGCAAAGTCCAAAAAATGTTATAACTAAAAATAAAACTCCTTATGAACTATGCTATGGAAGACAACCAAATGTGTCGTGCCTAAAAAGTTTTGGGTGTAAAATAAATTTCTTGCTCATAAGGAGGAAAAAAGAGTTGAATTCACATTTTTATGAATGCATTTTTCTTGGGTATAGTGAAGAATATAAGTCTTATCATTTTATGATAGAATTATAGTTATATGTTGGATCCTTTACAACAATGAAATCCCATACAAAGAGGTTTAACGTAGCATCAATATTATTCATATATCATATGTCAATTGAATCATATTCTTATTGATGTCAGTTTTATTGTTTTCTATGGTTTTTTTTTACCTTTTTGTGGACACATAATTCTCTTCACCATTTTTGTCAAATCAATTACATTTTACATCATTTTTTTTCCATCCAATGCCAATGAGGGAAAAAATCTCATCATTTGTTTTTTTTAATGGTTCTATGTAGCATGGAAACAAGAATATATTTATGTGTTGTGTTTATTGCCCACATGGGCGTCAATATGTGATCAAACCACTTCATTTGAAAGGAATGTTCTTTGATATCCTTGTAGATTAGAAACATAAACTATGGTGGGAGTTTTTTTCAGATCCCTCACAAAAGAAGGTGGATATCTCCATGCAAAGGGGCACACATGGAACAATTGTAAATGTTGTTGATCATGTAAGCTCAAAGAAAGACAAGTTACAACTTAATTCTACTAAACACTCTCCAAGTCCAAACTTGAAAATAAAAATGACTTATTTTTGAATTAGAATCTAGCATGAAAACTATTCAATAGACTTTTAATTGTTAGATATATAGAAACACATAATACGAAGGACAATGCTCAAATGTTTTAAAGTGTTTAGTTTTGTATTGATAAAATTAATGTCATATATATTTTTTCAAAAGTCATCCTTACACCCCAAAGATAAAGTCTATAAAACAAAAGGTCATAACTCTACATATCAAAGGTAACTACAATTGTAGGTATAGTTGTATGTATTGTCTCCTACTAGTGTATTGAATGACATATATATATTATATAGTTTTGACACTCTCACTAATAGTTTTTCATTTGCATTTTTTTCATTCATCTTGAACTAGTATTTCCACCAAGCTTAAGATTTGTAGCTTGTATTTTGTGCTTTTTGAAACACTCTTTTGTACCTCTCTTTCTCCTTTTTGAAATTTGAATACAATATTTTAAAGCAAGAAATTTCTCAAAGGTCAATGCATGGTTGGGTGGACCAATTTGGGTGTCACACCATCTAATTTTTCCTTGTGGTTGCCATTGCAATGCCCATGGTGCTTTATAGGCTTTAAAATTTATTGAAATGGACTTGGTTTAAAGATCTTAACTTGAATATCTACATGATACACAAAATCATTTTATAGATTTTAAAAAATCATAAAAGCCATGGACTTTTGAACTCAAAACTCATGGACGACACCTTTGACTTCCATTTTTATGTGGATTATGCTATGGTCTATTGATTGATGGAATGTGTGTTAAAGACTTGGAATTAGTAAAATATCATATCAAAGAAATGTAAGAACAAAATAAATAATAAGTTGAATTTTAAAACTATATTTATGGACTTTTGAATGGGTTAAAAAAGAACATTCTTTCATAAGTCCATATCGTATTGGAAGAAGAAATATTTTATGATTTTTTTGCTTATATAATGTTTAAAGAAATATAAACTTTAGATGTGCCATTAATGACATGGAAAAAATATGGAAGAAATCAATGTAATTTCCAAAATTTGACCATTTTTTGAGTAGTAGGGACTTTGGTTTTGTGCCAAATTGGTCAACCCAACCATGCATGGGTCAAAACACATAACTAGGTGCCAAAAATGGCATCAGATGTTAAACACAATTAGTCAAAATCAAACATTTTTTTTTATAACCATTTAAAACCATAGTAATCATGGCAAGTTAGTTCTTTTTCCTTCATATGAATGTCAAGGAACTTAAAATAAAAATTCATTCGGTTCAATTTTAAGTTTTGGTTTTAATTCATGATGTTTGAAAATGTACACCTATTATGTTAGATGGAGTCACTTTTGCAAAGAACTATCAAAAGGTTCATATAATAAAATAATTTTCATTGAAAAAATGTAGATGATAAGAACATATTAGCCACACTAAAAAAAATTCCATATTTTTTAAAATGTGGAATTCTAAAACTTAAAAAATTCAAAGAATTTTTCAAAATTGCTTCAAAATTTTAAAGTTTCAAGAGTCCTTTATCACATATAAATAAGTTATCATGTACATGATGTATGAAAAAAAATTATAGTTTAAAATATAATAAAACTAAAGAATGTGAAATTTTAATTTTTGGTGATGACTTAAAAATTTGATCATTTTTCAAGATGAAACATTAAATCTGTAAGGAATCAATACACTTTTAAAAAATCATATTTATTCAATAATGACTAATAAAAAAAATGTGATGCATTGGGGAACATTTAAACATTTTTTAGAATAAGTTATAAAAGATTTCATTTTAAAATTCATTTGCATATAAAAAAAAATTTGGGGGAAAAACGTGCAATCCTTTTCCAAAATAATCCTTTTGGCTCCTAGTTATAGTGACGCACTTTCAATTCCTTGAAGGACTTAAATGTGAGTCCAAGTAGAAAACAGCGAAAGAAGGAGGAGTCGGGGCACGTTCCTTAGCACACAACATTTTGAGGGGTAGAGGGGCGTGTTGGATCTCCAAGATGAAACTAAAAAGAGTTGACAAGCTTCATTCACTCACACAAGCCTGCACATAACCCACACAAAGCACCTTTGGTGCTAGGACGAGCCACGAGCAACACGAACACACTAAATTCATCACGACCCGGATTTGGGGGAAGCCACCACCTTCCCCTTTATAGTATACTCTGTGGCTAGCGACGGAGCCCACATCCAAATGGTTTTTCTCTTTCAAGACTCTCAAGTGGGAGTCCTGAAATCGCGCCAGTTAGGACTCTCGCAACTTTGGAGCCCCATATCTTTGCGAGCAGATCTCGAATCAAGATGCGGTTTAAAGCAAAGTTGTAGCTCTCGTCAAGAGCTTTCCAACGGTATGTCGCATGCCCTCTGCAGCTGAGTAAATCAGATCGATTTTTGACTTTTTCTGGTCAGGAGTCAAATAGACAGTTTGACTCCTGGCCTTTCTTTTGGCTTCTTTTGGCCATAACTTGTGTTTTAAATGTCCAAATGAAAATGCAAGCCCATTTTTAGACATTTACATTTCAAGAGCTTTCCAATGATATAAAGAACGCCACAAGCCATTGAGTTTTGACCCCTGAAATCGGTCTTTAAAGTTTTGGGAGTCCACGAGGACTCCATCTCCCAAAGCGGGAGTTACCTTGGGAATGTGAGGGTTCATTCCCTCATACTCCCTCACACTTTCTTACACTCCTAGGAAAGGACTATGTGATGTGACTCCTGGGCTTCTTTTTGGCCCGCACCCTTGTGACCCCTTTGCATTGGTTGCGAGCCCAAAGTTAGGGTTGTGACATATAGGTTTTGACCCACATTGATCTTCAAACATTCATTACTCATGCATGATTATAGTTATTTGGTTTTGGTAGTTTGTTAGATGACCAAATATTATTAATTTGTGTTGGTGTTTTTATTTTTCTATATTTTCTTTGACAACTTGGTCCACCTGATTTTTCATTTCAATCTTAGTTTGATTTAAAACATTGGTAGGTGGAAATAGACCAAATGAAGAATATCTTGTAATGTAATGAATGCACTTACAAAAACCATTCCCACATTAGGAAAAGTAATGTTGTTTTCCATGTAATCATATCATGAAAGCTTGATGTTGAGGAGTTTATTTCCACTTTTGGAATCAAACAAATTCCTAAATTTTATGCATTAGATGTGTTTATCTGTTGATAAAAGTTTTATTAAAACGTTAATTGTCATATTTGATGTATAAACATACTTGAACTAAATTTGTTTGTTAAGTACCTTTTTTGAATGAAATGGTATTGAATTTCCATATTTTTTTTTTTAATTTTGGTATTTGGGATTTTCACTTAAGGTTAAGTTCATTCAATAATTTCAAAGCCAAACTACTTCAATCCATATTCTTTTCACATAAAAATTAATAGCCTTTCTGAAATAACACCTTCAAAATTCGAGACATTAAAAGTTAAAGTTGTTCTAAACCAATTATAAGATCAAATAAAATTACATTGCACATATAAATAATACCTTCATCAACTTTGAGCCGTTTTTTCTTTTTTATGTATTAACAACAAAATCCACATTAATTTTTAGAGTTATTGGTGGACATTTATCAAAATTTAACCAAAAAAAAAAAACACTTGTCTAGACAATTGTTTTAAGTTTTCAAATCATATAAAAGGACTTTGAAACATCATAAATTAAAATTACATTTTTTAGATTGAAATTTTGCAAGTAATGGAGCCTATTAAAAAAAAATGGCAATTCCAATTATTGTGTCTTTTTTGTGATTTTTCAAAAATGTAGGGGTATAGTTTTTAAGTAGTGTCCATACACTTTGTACTCCTATGATTATGTTTTCACCCAAGTAGCCAATTAAAAACATTACAATTTTAACATCTAGTTTCAATGCATTTCTAGATTATGTTGTATGGTTAGTGTGATTAACACATTAATGGAATTCTATTTATCCATAGGAGAAAATGTTTTCTATTTAATTAACTCCTTACATTTACGAGAATTACCTTGACATTAGCCTAGCCTTGTACATTTATCAATTGTTCCAGCATCATTAATTTTAATCTTGAAAACTCATTTAGAGCTAATTGGGGTTCTATTGGAAGGGAGAAGGGTCATGAACATCCACTTGTGTTATTCTTTTGTAAATAATATAATTCAACATTGATGGCATCTTGCATTCTTTAACATAAGATTTCTATAAGGTGTATTTTATTATGTGAAGAATCTTTAAAGATATATTTGCTAAATTAGCTTGATAAACTTCTTTACATGAAGTTTCTTAATTTGTGGTTTATTTTCCTTCTATGGACTCTATTAGCTTTTTTGTAAGTTGAATTTGTTTCTTTTAGGTTGAGAAGAACTAGGTGGATTTTGTTGTAAATGAAATTTCTCATGTGCTATAATATTATGTGAAATTAGATCTTCTTTAGGCAAGTTTTTTCTATCATTGGAATTAATGGAAGTTGTGAAAAGTTTTCAATGAAGTTACTTTGAAAGAATTGACCAAATGTTGTGGTATTCGCACACGTGTGAAATTAATTGTTGGTTTGAATTTATAGAGGCCACCCATTTGGAGGTAGTGCAACATTTTGGATTTGTGTTGTTGGAATATTTTGACTTGGCATTGAAATAGGTCTTTATTGCCCTTGTATTGTTGGGGTGTTTGATTAACACAAAATAACAATTCCTTTCTTTCTTCTTCCTTTTCCAATAGGTGTTTGTTTTCTTGATAATTGTCAAAGTTTTTGTGAAATCTTACCATAGTTTTTGTTTTTGATTTACATGGACAATAAAAATAATCCTTTTGAATAATGTAATATCACATAGAAATCGATATGGACAAGAAACACAACACAAAATTATATTCTTGTTTTCATGCTACATAAAACCATTCAAAAATAAATAAATGATGAGATTTTTTTCCCCCATTGGCTTTGGAGGGAAGAAAATAAATGTAGAACAAAGGGACAAAAATCATGTGGGCCCATAAAGGAAAGAAAAACACATTGTAGTTGATTTGATAAAAATGGTGAAGAAAATTGTGGGTCCACAAATAGGCCAAAAAAACAAGAAAAAAAAAAACTTTTTCACTATACCATATTTATTTCATTGGTGAATTAGAGCAATGGGTCCACTAAGAGGCCAAAAGAATGAAAGAGGATAAAAAAAATTTGTTCTCCTGTTACACAAACTTTTCTTTGAAGCAGACAAAACATTTTTAATCCACTACAAAAGTCTCTTTTTCACAATGCACAACAAATACCCCTTGGCAACAAAATAAAGTCAATTAAAAAAATTCATAAGAAGAAAGCATAAAACAAACACAAAGAAAAAAAACATAATAAAACTTTCCACAAGAAAGGTGATTGTTCAGTGCCACTAAAACCTAATAGCTCCAAATAAATTAATTTAACCTTTAGCATGAAATAATTATTCAAGTGTTTTTTTGGCCTTTTCCTTGGTCTTAGACAATGATGGAAGACTTTTTTTGGTCTCTTGTTCATAAATATTTGTGTTGTCAAGTGAAGTTCTTTGTTAATCTATGCAAGCTTCAAAGCAACATTAACAGTAGAAGTTGGGGAAAAAATATTGTTGTGAGACAACAGTGATGTAATTAGTAACACATAAGAGCAGCAATCCATATGGTGTAGTATATAGGGTTTAGAGTTTTAATCTTTTTTACCCACATGCCAAAACATATTTGATTTCGAGTAAAGGTATTTAAAAAATATATGTGAGGTTCTAAATAGGTTATAAATTTGCACATTTATTTATCCTAGGATATGCACCTCATTAAAATGTATTTATTTTTTAAAATTAGGTTAAAGATATACAATATACCCTATTCATGCTCAGTGGGTATATCTAGCTAAAAGTTTTACCTACACAACATTGGTAAAAACCCCAAAATACATTTAAATTACTTTTAATTATCCCATGCTTTGACTAAATCAAAGCCACAGAGTTTGAATCTAGCATTTCTTTGAATTTAATATGGCCATTAAGAAGCCTCACTCAATAAGGTGAAGGTATTAATGTAGGTGTCGGTTCACCTTACCCCCACCTAGAGGAAAGCTTGACAAAGTGCCTAAAAAAGACATAGAATACTTTCATTGTAAAATGTGAATATGAGCAATTTTGATTTTGATAACCTGTGAGAATATTACAAAATTTACTAGGTGCAACGTGTATTTATTCACAAATTTAGGTTACAAAACATGTATTGGAATCTTTTGTGTGGGATTATTTTATGGCCAAGTTTGCCAAAGTAGACACCATAGCACCATACCTAGCCCCCTCTTTTATAACATACTACATACCATGTATTTATTGAAAATTATCATGTAGAAATTTGATCCATGGGATTGAAGATCTATTCCTTGGGTTTTTTACATAACAAATGTTGATGAACTTATGTTGCTTCAAACAAAATAGGTTTTTCATGTATTATGTGTCATTCAATTCCTTTGATTATTCATGTATTGGGGTCAAAAACCAAAGACAAGAAGGGATTGATGTCTTATAAAATTGAAATGAGACTTTAGCCATGAAGAAACATTGTGAAGGTAAACATTCTAATATTTGGAAAGTTTATTTTAGTGAAATTTCAATCCAACATTGTACTAAAACAAATCCTTCTGAAAAACAAAATTCCAAAGCTTGAAAAATGGTAATTCTTTGTTCCATTTCTACATTTTTGGGTAGCACCACATCTTACAAAAATTCACAAGAAGAATAGAAAGATTTCAAGGTAAAAACATAGTCAAAGGTGCCACCCAAGTGAATGGATAGTGGACACTCCTTAAAATTGCATTTTTGTATATTTGAAAGATCACAAGGGAAGCAAAATATTTTGGATTGTCATAATTTTTTTAGAATATTTTTCATTAATTGCTAAGTTTATATGCTCAAATCTTGACACAAATAAAAAATGTTTTTGCATGTTGAAAACATTCAAACCTTGAAAATGGATAGTCCTTATTTTTTTCAAATGTTTTTTTTTTTTACCAAATGTGCACCATTCCTTTTAAAATTGGAAAGGATCTTAACATTAATGTTTAGAAAGGAAAAAGGACTTGAACTAATGCAAAATACTTTTATAACCAATTTGAGCACATTTAGTTCAAAAGTGCTTTTGACCTTTAAAATTATGGATTTTGAAAATGTAGCTTTAACAAAAGTTGTTCATATTTATGTGATAGAGGGCATGAATGCATAATATATATGATATAAAATCAATTTGTAGTAAAAATGTATTTATATCTAACATGCAATGTTAAACTAAATATCTAGAATATAAAATTTTAAGTTATAAACCAATGTAGAAATGATAGGTGTCATGTGTAGTCCTTGGAAAAGGACTTTTACCTTGGCGCCCTTGGTTCCTTTGACCATGTTTACACCCTTCATTGATGATTTTGTGTTGCTTGTTGTGAAGGGGATACTCCCTTTAAACATGGTTGAAAGCATATGGATGAGGCAATCTAGTTTGTGGAAGGAACCACAAGTGGTGTTTACATCATGTAGAACCCTAATCGAAAATATATTACCTTTTATGATGAAGTGCACGCTTCAAGAGTTTGTTTTCCCTTTTGTCAATGCGACAACTTCTATTATTACAACATTTGACTTATGGATAAACAAATATGCATTCAATACATTTGCCCTTGTCATTAATTTCTTGACTTTGGATTAGGAACCAAAACTTGTCACAACTAGTTTGTTTGAGGCAAAAGGGACTTTTAAGGTTAATATTGCTGGTCAATTGCAAGTTTTGTTTAAGGAATACACATATATTAACAAAATCATTTATTACGCTAAATATGAAGGCACAAACCTATCTACAATGACTAATGCTCTTAAATAGATTATTACTTATGAAAAATTAGCAATGTATGCACCATTTGAAGGTGTTTGTTTGGTCATGCCCTTTCTTAGGCTTGCCAATATGCCACTTCTAATGAAAAAGTAAATTCTAATCTACAACTAGTGAAAATCAAAATCGCACAATCTTCAATTCAATCTTATACAACATGGCCAACAAAATCTAACAAAAGAAGGATAGAATGGACGAAGGCATGTTTAGCTATAGGTTTGCGACCATGAAAATTAAACACACCAATGAAAACAAGGTTTGCTTCCAAAGTGGCAATGTTCCAATAAGCCTTTGAATTTAGGGAGCCATGTTATTCATCTTTGTTATAAGCAACAAAGATTGGTTTTGCAAGGTAGAATTCCAATGACATAAATTTGGGCAATTGTTGAAATCATTACATCAACCTTGGCCAGGATTGTGTCAAGTTATGTGTTCAATCAATGTCATGGTTACTAATTGTTTAGTGATCAACTTGCAAATGCAATCAATTTTTATGTCAAATTGACCTAAGAAAGGCCTCAACTATAAATTTAGATGAACTTTATCCTTGCAGCTCAAGTTGATACAAAAAATTTCTTGTTAGCAAATAGGATGCAATAATAAGTCAATCACGTGCTTACTCCATTTTTAGATTATTTACATGAGTTTGATACAAAAACTGCACACATGATGTTGGCTCTAATGTTTGACCCCAAATTCAAGGATTTATTACAATTATGTGGGAAAAGATATGGCCACAATTGCAACAACAAGGCATGATTCTGAAACCTTAATTCCTTTTCTATGTTTAACTTATCAAAAAGTGAATTTTTTGCAAAGCCAACAAAAACATTTGTCACCCTAAAATGACCATTGGTTGTGTTTGGTGCATGACTATCTCCACATGATATTGCCATTGAACATGTAAGTTTCTACATTCACAATAGTTGGTTTATGCATTCAAAATGAAAAATGTTTGGTTTTTGGATTTCCATTTATAAATTTTTCATTCATAACTTCAAGTTTCTATTTTATGAAATCTAGTTTTTTCATTTATAATTCACAATTTGTAGTCACTTTAAATTTATAACATATATTATTTAATGGGTAAATGGATAGTTTAGTGGCTCATTTTAAGCATATACAACTCTCACAAGAATCACAAGCAAGTTTTTACAGATGATCCATATCGATATGGTTTCAATTCCTAAGGTTTTCATTAATGTAATCTTTGACTATTTTAGTTTCAATTACTTATGAAACCCTTTAAAATTAGGTCAAAACCCATGTTTAAAAATATTATTGTTAACTAGTATGATGAAATCATTTTGAAAATTTTAAAAGAAAAACCCATAAAGTCCATAAGAATAAAAATTCATTTAGGTATTCCAATTATGTACCCATGAGGCACAAAACATTTGAGAAATAGAAATCAAATTCATTTCAAAAGGACTTTTGAAAACATGGTCCAATTTTGACCCTTCAAAAGTTTATAACCACCATTTGGTTAATGTTTCACAAAATAAGAATTCACAATTAACATTATGACTTAATTTTTCAACTCATGTCTAATCACAATAAACAATTTGGAGTGGAATTCAATATGAATTCTTGAATTTTTTAACAATCCAATCAATTGACTAGTCCAATTTTTTTTTCAAAAGTTCATTATTTATTAGAAAAAAATTACTTTCAAAAAATAATTGTGCAATTTTTTTCATAATCAAGTTGATAATCTAAAATGAATCATCATTTAATGTATTTAAAATTAAATCATTCACCATAAGCATTTAAACACAAAATACTTGTAGAAATCAAGCTTGTAACGCAAAAAGTGAACCATTTTACTTTGCATTTACCCTAATTCATATGTGTGATGCACATAACAATAAATGAATAATGATTTAACTATTTGTGTCTTTGATTGTAGGTGAAACAAGAACTCTCTTATTTTTGGAATTTACAATTGGAAACAAAGTCATGCATGAAAATCCACTAAAGTGATGGAAGGTTCATGAGGCACAATTTTTTGTTGTTGGATACTTGGTTCATCAAATTTTGGGTATTGTACAAAGTCAGATTAAATCAAAAAATATTTTGTCCATTGCTAGGATTTTGACAAGGCTACGCAAATGCCAACTTGGAACCCAAAACTTAAATCAACTTGTGTTGATTTCCAAAAATTGACCAAATGGTCATGTTTTGGGTGCGAATCATTGGTAGCTAAATCCCTTGCTGATTTTGGGGATCTTGAAACACATTTGTTGGAGCTGATGGAGGAGGAGTTTGAAGACCAACTAGGTAACTATGTTGAGCTTGAAGATTTGGCTGATTTTGATTTCAAAATCTGCAAATTTGGTAAGGCAGATTTGGTATGTGAAGCAAATGGTAGATTGCATGATGTAAGGTGCAAATTTGGTAAGGTGGATTGTTGTTTAATTTCTCTTATCAAAATTTGTTATAATTAGGTTATTTTATAAACCATAACCCAATGTTGGTCTTAGGACATGATGGTATTGTGGGGAAGCTAATTAAATATATTGTTCATGTTTATTAAGGGGAATTTGAATTTGTTCAAGAAAAAGTTGTTGGATTGAAATCCAAACAGAGTTTCTTGAATTGGGTTCCTTGGGCATTGTGTGTATCCATATGGGGATTGAGGGTGGCTAGTTGGGCATTTTCAATATATGTATGCAAGAAGGGAAAGGTGCATTGTGTTGTTGGAATTTCAAAGTGGAAGATGTGGAGTGAACATATTATGGATATGGTGATTATATTTTGAACATAGAGTGTATATTTTATCCATAAAGGTCTCATAATATTCTCATATTGTGTGTGTGTTTAGCATTAAGATGATAAGTTCATTCTTTTAATTGATCCTTGCATTTTGACATAAGGATTTAAACATTACATCCCATTGAATTTGAGCCTTTGAAAAATATTTTAACATGGACAATATCTTTTATTTTTAATTAATTGAATAAAAAGATACATACCCATTTATTACCCCAACCATGGTATATGATAGAAGGTATCCATACAGGTCCTACCCATCTACCAGAAACCATAATTTTTTTATACTTGGTCCCTAACCTAATGGAAGAAAAAAATGTTAATGTATCCTTACCCTCCAGGTAAATAAATTGAAAATTTTTATATATCCTTACCCTTGGATATATCAAAAACAATATATCCACACAACACGGGTTTTTACCATGGTTGCAGTGTAGGTGCTGGTTCACCCAAGGCCACTAGGTGGGACAGGCAGCCATATGCTGATTCCAGGTTTGGTGCAGTGAGATGCACTTGTAATGTGAATTGAGGGTAGAGAACATGATTCAGATGGGAAGCAAGGAGTGAGAAACTGTTACTCTTGGACCAGGGAACTCCATTGGTCCAAGAGTAACCATCCTTTGTAGAAGTTGCAGGCCCATTTTTTTCTTGTCACCAAATTTTGCAAAATTAAAAAAAAAATACTGCTACCTACCAACCTCATTGTGCTCCCATACAGGGCTTGTTTCATAGGACGTTAAAGGCAAGCTTGGCTTTTCAGGCTGTTTTTGGGACCCTTGAATTGTGCCCAATCTGCTTGAGTGGCTGATTTGGCCTACTCAGACGGATCCAGCTTGGGTGGTGGCTGAATTGACCACGTAGGCAAATTCTATACAAATGCCTACATTTGTTTGGAACCACTATCTTAACACTAGAGAGTGAGATCACTAGGGCCAATTCCAACTCCTATTGTGCCCATAGGCACCCATGGACTTGCTGGGAGCCAGAAGCGGCCCTAGATGGCCTGCTCTTTAGTACAGTTAAAGCTGGGAGAACGCCCTGAATGTCAATGCCTTCGTCCATGGAAAGTTGGTAGGAACCGGAATTGGCCCTAGCTGGCTGGATCTCTAGAAGGTTTAAAAGCCAGGAGAACTCCCAGAATATCAATGGACTCACACAAGGACTTGCTTGGAGCCAGAAGCTGCCCTAGCTGGACCACTCTCTAGCACGGTTCAAGCTAGGAAAACTCCCTGATTGAATCAGTGCCTTGCCTGCTTGAATAATTTGTGCTTTACCATATGTCTTGGAGAAACCATGGACCAAGACCAGTTGTAGTTCTTTAAATTGTCCA
>Ga0116231_10007652_pt1 | contig 19582 bp, 21 predicted proteins | sample S1TSphgellanicum_2_FD_89695 | JGI IMG/M metagenome (GOLD analysis project Ga0116231, IMG submission 89695) | Host-associated microbial communities from peat moss isolated from Minnesota, USA - S1T2_Fd - Sphagnum magellanicum MG | ecosystem: Host-associated > Plants > Peat moss > Unclassified...
AAAATTTGGGATACGGTAAGGCCCGCGCAAGGTGGCCACGGCCGCGCTCGGCGTATTGGTGAACAGCGAGTACGCGGCGCCGATGTCCGCCAGGCAGTCGGCCTCGACCGCGGTCACGATACCGTCAGCATCGAGCGCAGCGCGCACGTGCAGGGTCTGTTCGCGGCCGTGCACGGTGGCCGCAAAAGATTCGGGGCGATCCTCGATCCAATACACGGGGCGCCCGAACTTCTGCAGCGCCAGCAGCACCAGCACCTCCTCCGGATACACCGCTTCCTTGCAGCCGAAGCCGCCGCCGATACGCGGAGAGACCACGCGCAGGCGTTCGAGGTCGATGCCGGTGATACGCGCAAGCTCGCTGCGCAAGACCTGCGGTATCTGCGAAGAGCTATGCAGGACGTAGCGGCCCGTCCCGGCTTCCACGCTCGCGGTGGCGCCGCGGGTCTCGAGCGGGCTGCCCATCAAGCGGCGGAACGTGAATGTCTCCTCGACGATGCGAGCGGCGGCGGCGAACGCGCCGCCCGGATCGCCGACATGTTGTGTGGTCTGGTGCACGACGTTGCTGCCATGTTCGGGATAGAGCAACGGCGCGTGCGGCGCAACGCCCTCATGGACATTCATGACGGCGGGCAGTGCTTGGTAGTCGACCACGACACGTTCGGCCAAATCTTCGGCGAGATACTCATCGCGGGCCAGCACCACGGCGACCGGTTCGCCGGCATAGCGTACGGTGTCCTGCGCCAGCACGCGTTGGTGCACCGGGGCGGACGTTCCCACCAGGTCCATGGCGGGTAGAGTTCCGAGCGCGGCCGGCAGATCGGCGGCCGCGAGGAAACCCAAGCAGGCAGGATCATTTCGCAGGGGACCAAAGTCGATGCCCTTGATCCGCGCATGCGCGAAAGGCGAGCGGATCACGTGCATGGCTGCCATTCCGGGCTTTATGAGCTGGGCGAGATACATGCCCTGACCGGTCAGCAGTGCGGGGTCTTCGCGACGGCGCATGCGTTGCCCGAAATTTCCGACCGGCGCGTTCACGCCAGCACCGATTCGATGGCGGCGATGATGTTGGCATAGCCGCTGCAGCGGCAGAGGTGGCCGTTCAGATGATCGAGAATGTCGTCGCGGCCGGGCGCCGCTGCGCTGGGCCTCACTAGGCCGGGCCGCGCTAGGCCGGGCCGCGCGAGAAACAGCGCGGTGGAGACCAACAGGCCGGGCGTGCAGAACCCGCATTGCAGGGCGTGGTGCCGGCGGAACGCGGCCTGCAGAGGCGTCAGGCCGTCTTGGTCGGGCGAGCAGCCTTCGAGCGCCGGAAGACTCGCGACGCTTTGGACTACGGCGCCGTCGGCCTGCACTGCCAACATCAGGCAGGCGCGCACCGCCACACCGTCCACCGCCACGGTGCAGGCGCCGCAGACGCCGTGCCCACAAGCCACGTGCACGCCGCCGACACCGAGCTCGCGCAGCAAGTCGCTCAAGAGATAGCGCGGGCGCACGGCCGCGGCCACGCGCGCGCCATCCACGGTCATCGAGACGTCGATGGGTGCGTCGAGGTCCTCGATTGTATCCGGCGCCTCCGTCACGCCGCAGACGCCCGCAAGCTCATGCGCTCGGCGGCGCGTTGGCTGACGATGGGCGCGACGTCGACGCGGTAGCGGGCGCTGGAATGTAGATCGCCGAAGGGCGGATCGGTGAGGTCGGCTGCGAGCGCGTCGGCGAGTTCCACATTATTCGGTACGCGTGGAAATTGGCGCGCGAACACGCGCGCCATCGTCGGACTGGACAGACCCGTGGCGCAAACACCGCTCAACGCCACGCGCCAGTCGCCTTGGGATTCGCTGACCATGGCGCTCACCACCGGGGCGTGACCCTCGCGGCGGGCAACTTCGTAGAAGCCCGCCGGCCCGGTGCGGCACGGCCAGAGCACATGGGTGACCATCGCGCCCCGCGGCAGTTTCTTGTTCATGCCGAGCAGATCGGTCGCGGCCAAGGTCTCGACTCGATCCGGGTACTGAAGCACGAACTCGGCGCCAAGCGCGATGGCCACCGCCGGCAGTTCCGCGCCGGGACTGTTCGTGACCAGGTTGCCGATCACGGTGCCGCGTGAGCGCACGACCGGGTTTGCCACCCAGGCGAGCGCCGCGGCGACGCCCGCCGAGTATTTGCGCACGACGGGGGATCGCAGTGCCTCTTCCTGGCGAACCAGCGCTCCCATGCGGATATAGGCGGGTAGAAGTTCAATGCGGTCGAGGCCCGGGATGCGGTTTATGTCGATGATCAGTCGCGGTCGCTCGATGCGAGCGTTTAGCAGCGGCATCAGGCTTTGTCCTCCGGCGAGCAAGCGCGCGTCCGTGCAGTGCTCGGAGAGCAAGCTGACGGCTTCGACCTCGCTGCTCGCCCTGATGTATCGGAAGGGAGCCGGCTTCACGCCGAGCCGCAGCCGTAGTTTCCGGCGACGCCCGCTGCGCCGATGTCTTCGGCCCAAATCTCAGCCTTCTCGGCGATGAATCGCTGCAGAAGTTCATAGCAGGCAGGATCGTCGGCCACCGTCACATTCATGCCGCGCGAGCGCAGCCACTCATCTCCGGCCCGTATCGTGCGGCTTTCACCGACCACCATGTTGGGTACGCCGAACAGCAGCGCGGCGCCGCCGCACATATAGCAGGGTGATAGCGTCGAGTAGAGCGTCGCTTCGCGATATATGTCGGCGGACAGTCGGCCTGCGTTCTGGAAGCAGGACATCTCGGCATGCAGGATTGGATTGCCGTCCTGGACCCGACGATTGCGGCCGCGGCCTATCAATTTGCCGCGATGGAACAATGACGCGCCGATCGGCAGACCTCCCTCGCGATAACCGGCGAGCGCTTCCTCGAATGCGACGCGCAGACCGGGATCCGACGGAGGCGGGGCGATGAGCATGGCGTATTTCCCTACGATCGTTTGCGATCGTTTCGGGAAAAGATAGCAACTATGCGTCGGCAACGCGAGGCGTCAGATGATCTCGCCGGCCGGAGCCGGTCACATCAGGGTGGGAGTAGGACTTCGATCCCTAAGGCCGCGGGATACGGTGCCGCCAGCGCCGTGGTGGCCTCGAGCGTTCTGAGTGTCGTCAAACGCGCGATCGAATGGCATCGGGGAGAGGTTTACGTCGCGAGATCTCCGCTGGGCGGGGCCCGCATTTCCGCCGTTTGCGTAAGCGTATCGCCCTGAAGCTTCTTCGAGCGCCCGAAATAGGTATCGACGTCCGCGTCCTCGGGCATCGCCAACTCGCCGGCCCGCCAACGCGCGCGCAGGTAGCCGTAGGCGCGAATGATCGATGAGTACAGGTGAGCGCCCGATCGCATTGGCTTGTAGGCCGCCGGATGCTCGTCGGTGACCCACTGCGGCAGCGGCGCGACCACGGTTTCATAGTCAAGCGTGCAGAACATCGGAAAAGAGTAGCGCTCCTTGCCGGTATTGAGCACGCGGTGGGAGGTCGCAATGAATGCCCCGTTGCTGAGCAGCTCCAGCATGTCGCCGATGTTGATGATGAAGGTGCCGTCCACCGGCGGCACGTCGACCCATTGGTCGGCGGCATTGAGAGCCTGCAGGCCGGGCAGATCGGTGTGCAGAATCGTGAAGACCTCGTAGTCCGTATGCGCGCTGATCCCCCAGTTGGCTTGATCCATCGGGGCGTCATTCGCGACGTAATGCGCGATGCGCAGCACCGATGGCGGGCGCTTCAAGTTCGCGTCGAAGTAGTTGCGCGGCAGGAACAGCGCCAGGGCGAATGCCTGGAACAACCGCCGCGATAACCCAAGCAGGGCATCGAAATAGGCTGTCATGTCCTGCTTGAACCCCGTATCCGCCGGCCATATGTTCGGCCCGAGCAGGGGAATGCCGGGAACGAAATCAGGATGATCCGCGGGCAGATCGACGCCGATCTGGTAAGCCTCCTTGTGGTCCTTGTTCGCGGTCGCCGACGCGATGGTGTCGTAGAAACTCTCTTCATACAGAGGTATGAAGCCGCGATGCGCCGCGGATTTGGAAATGTGATACCTCTGCTTCTCCTGCGCAGGCAGCGCGAAGAACTGCTTCGATCTTGCGTAGGCGCGGTCGATCAACTCCTGCGGGATGCCGTGATTCTTGATGTAGAAGAACCCGACGCGCGAGCAACTCAGCCGAATATCCTCGATCAGTGCGCGCAGTGCTGCAGGGTCGCTCCCTGACAGGGGCGACAGATCGATGATGGGTATTGCCGTGAAAGCTCCGCGCGGCGCGCCGTCGCGATACTCGTCCGTTTCGGTCAGTTGCGACATGGGAACCCCTTCAGTTTCGCAGCCACGACCGGATTCGCAGCCACGACCGGATTCGCAGCCGTTACGTGATTCGAAGCCACCACCAGTTTCGCGGCCACCAAGTCCTCGAGCGCACAGCCCACGCTCTTGAACAGCGTGATCTCGTCGCGATGCCGGCGCGCGAACGCGCCGATGGCCAAATCGGAGAACTCGGCACGAATGGCGCCGGGCTCGATGACGCCGCGCTCGATCGCGCCGATGATCTCGCCGGACTCGCTCAATGCGCCGCTGCGCGTATCCACGTACAGCGCGCAACGCGACATGGCATCGTCATCGGTTTCGCACATCTCACGCGTGTATGCGCCCACCAGATCGAGATGTTGACCGGCCTCGAGCCAGGCACCGTGTATCAGCGGCTGCTGCGACAAGGTGGCGCAGCTCACGATGTCGGCCCAGCGCGCCGCTCCCTCCAGATCCTCGGTTGCTTCGACTGTGAAGCCGCGGCCTGTCAGCGCTGCCGCCAGCTCGCGCGCCCGCTCCGCGCGGCGGCCCCAGATGCGGACCTCGCGCAAGCGGCGCACCAGTGCGTGGCTTTCGATGAGATGCGGCGCGAGCCGGCCGGTGCCCGCGATGGTCAAGCGTGAGGCCCCCGGAGACGACAGGTAGCGCGATGCCAGGGCCGAGGCCGCGGCGGTGCGGCGCACCGTGAGCTCACCGCCTTCGATGATGGCGCGAGGTTCACCGGTCTTTGCGTCGAGCAGCAGGTAGCTGGCGCAAACCGAGGGCAGTCCGCTACGGACATTGTCGGGAAACACCGTGACGATCTTGATCCCAAGCGCGGCGGGTGCGTGCGAGGCGAGAGTGGCGGCGTCCGCGGCGGGGGCGGGTCGGTCCCAGGCGGGCATGATGAGGAGCGTGCCGGCGCTTCCCCTGGCGAGTTCCGGCGTGAGCTCCGCCGGCTCGAGGCGATGATGGTGGCGCGCGGGAACGTCGTGCGGTTGGCGAAAAGCGGCGTCGAGCGCATCGATCAATGCGCGCCGGTCGAGACGCGCCGCCACTTCGGCAGCATCGATGTATTGCATGCCGCCATTCAACATGAATGCGCGCGTCTGGGCAATTTCTCGGCGAAACGGCCAAATTTGTCACTTGACCCCCTGGCCTGAGAGCGCGTCCAATTAAGTATATCGGTGACTGAATCCCGCTCACATCGAGTCGACCCAGGGGTTGAACAAGGGTACGCGCGCTTTGGCATAGTCGGTCACGTCGCGCGTTACCACGGTCAATCCATGCTGCAAAGCCGTCGCTGCGATGAAGAGGTCAGGTTGCGAGAAGGTGTGCCCTACCTTGCGACCCTCTTCGGCCAGCAAGCGCCACTTGAAAATGATGTCCTCCGACACCGGCAGCACGCGCTGTTCGAACATCGGACGAACTTTGTGCGACAACCAGTCGGTGAGGGCGGCGCGCAAATTCGCGTCAGGTTGCATCTCGATGCCAAAGCGAATCTCTGCAATGGTTACCGCGCTTACATAGAGGAAATCCAAGGGTTTCGAGGCGACAAATGCAACAACCTTGCGGTCAGGCTTCGGTCGGCGGATTTCGGAGAGAACATTGGTGTCGAGCAACCAGGCGGTCACACCTCGACGCCTCGCACTTTCATCGCGCTGCGGGCTGGGGTGAGATCTATCTGGCGGTGCGGTGACGACTGCAGGGCCTTGATCAATGATTCGCCCGTCATTTCACCCTTGAGGCGGCGATAATCATCGGCTGCGATGACAACCACTGCATCGCGCCCGTGCACCGTGACGTGCTGTGGGCCCTCGCTGTGCACCTTGCGTACCAGTTCGCTGAATCGTGCTTTAGCGTCTTGGAGCGGCCAATGACCGGAAACGAACTTTGATCCACGTCTTGCCGCTGATTTCGATCGCCGTCTAATTCTAGTCATAATGACTAGATTATCATCGGTCGTATACTACCTCAATCCGCGAAAATTGATGTTTTTGGCGAATATGCGCATCGAGAATGAGCGCATGGAGAATCAGCGTGGGTATATCCGAGCGTTCGCAACGAGCCATTCTGTGGTGGGGTGTGGCCTTCCTCGGGATCTTTATGGTGGCCTGGGTTTTCTTGCTGCAGATGGTCCCGCCGCCTTCACCGTGGTTGCCTGCCGCGGACGTCGCCGCCTACTACGCCGAGCACGCTTTCAAGATCAAACTGGGCGCCGTGATCGGCTCCTGGACCAGCGCCTTCATGGTGCCATTTTCGCTGGTCATCGCCTTCCAGTTGGCGCGCATCGAGCAAGGCAAACCGGTTTGGTCGGTGTTGTGTTTTGCCGGCGGTTGCCTGATGTCGATGTTTCTGGTCTTTCCGCCCATCATCTGGGGCGTCATCGCCTTCGACCCGACGCGTCCGCCCGACATCACCGCAGCTCTGAACCAGCTTGCGAACCTCACGTTGGTCACCACCGACCAGTTCTACATTTTTCAGATGATCGCCATCTGGCTGGTCGCCATCAAGGCCAAGCCGGATCCGCTCTCGGCCTTCCCGCGCTGGCTGGGCTGGGTGAACCTCTGGGTCGCGATCCTGTTCGAAGTCGGTGCACCGTCGTTCATGTTCAAGAGGGGGCCTTTTGCCTGGGATGGCTTGTTCGTATTCTGGTTTCCTTTCACTTTCTTCTTCGCCTGGCAGATCACGATGTACATCAGCATGTTCGGCGCGCTGCGCCGGCAGGAGCATGCCTCGGCGCTGCGCCACGAAGCGGCGACCGTTTGATGTCAGCCTGATTTCTGCTTCATGTCGGCTCAACGGCGGTTCGGTATCCGCTCAGCGACCTTCTGATGTGCGCGGCTCGGTGGCGCGGCGATGAGTTCTTGCGCCGCACGCTTGTTGCGTTGCGCGGGTTTTTTTCCGGTTGCCGCTCTTCGCTTCGGCCTGGCGCTCACGGGTGGTGACTCGACCGGCGCGTGAGGCGGGACCTGCGAAAGCATCAGGTCGCGGAAAGCCTGCGCGGCCGCCGACATGCGTTTGTCGCGTCGATGCACGATGAACCAGTAGCGCATGATCGGAAAGCTCTCGACCGAGAGCACGGCGAGATGTCGCGTTTCCAGCTCGAGTTCGATGGTTTGCAGCGACACGACCCCCAGTCCGAGACCCGCACGCACGGCTTGCTTGATCGCCTCATTCGTATTGAGCTCGCAGGCCAAGGTGTACTTGACCTTGTGTTGCGCGAAGTGGCGCTCGGCCGCGGCCCGCGTGCCGGACCCCGTCTCGCGCATGACGAGTCGCTCCTCGTGCAGGCGCGCGAGACTCACATGCGCGAGCCGCGTCAAAGGATGACTCGGGTCGGCGATCACGACGAGGGGATTGTCCATGAAACGTTGTGCGTCGAGGTCCACGCCTTCGGGCGGTTCGCCGAGAATGGCGATGTCGGTCCGATGGCCCGTCAAGGACGCGAGCACGGATTCCCGATTGCCTACCTGCAGACTGATCTGAACGCCGGGATAGCGTTCGTTATAGGCGGCGATCAGGGGCGGCAGGAAATAATTCGCAGTCGACACGACCGCAATTCGCAACAGCCCGCGCTCGATGCCGCGGAATTGGTCCATTGCCGATTGCAACTCGGTGAGCTGCGTGGCGAAGCGCTGCGCATGCCGGCGCAATTCCTGGCCCGCCTCGGTGACATACATGCGCCGGCCGTTCTGCTCGAGCAGCGGCACGCCGATCTGTTCCTCGAGTTGCTTCATCTGCATCGACACCGCAGGTTGGGTGAGATGCATCTCCTCCGCTGCCCGGGACATCGAGCTGTGGCGGGCGACGGATTCAAAAATGCGCAGTTGACGTAACGTGATTTGCATTGTCGCACCCGGTGAACACGTGACTCGCGGTCGATCCATCAGAGTATTTGATACATGCAGCAGAAGAACTGAATTGTTCTCGCGCCGAAAGCCCACTAAGGTCGCATCACAGCCCCAAAAAAGCGGTCAGGAGAGCAGCGTGGCAGAAAAAAGTTATACAGCCGGTGTCAAGGATTATCGTAAAACTTACTGGACTCCGGACTACGTGCCCCTCGACACGGATCTCCTGGCGGTCTTCAAGATTGTAACCCAGAGCGGCGTGCCGCGAGAGGAGGCGGCGGCAGCGGTGGCTGCGGAGTCCTCGACCGGCACCTGGACCACCGTGTGGACGGATCTGCTCACGGATCTCGATTACTACAAGGGCCGTGCGTATCGCATCGAGGCGGTGCCCGGCGACCCCACTGCGTTTTACGCGTTCATCGCCTATCCGCTCGACTTGTTCGAAGAGGGATCGGTCGTCAACGTGCTCACCTCGCTCGTCGGCAACGTGTTCGGCTTCAAAGCCGTTCGCAGCCTGCGGCTCGAGGATCTGCGCTTCCCGCTCTCCTACGTCAAGACCTGCGGCGGACCGCCGAACGGCATCCAGATGGAGCGCGATCGGCTGAACAAATATGGCCGTCCGTTGCTCGGCTGCACGATCAAGCCGAAGCTCGGGCTGTCGGCCAAAAACTACGGCCGTGCGGTGTACGAGTGTTTGCGCGGCGGTCTCGATTTCACCAAGGACGACGAGAACATCAACAGCCAGCCCTTCATGCGCTGGCAGCATCGTTTCGAATTCGTCATGGAAGCGGTGCGCAAGGCGGAGGAGGAAACCGGCGAGCGCAAGGGTCATTACCTCAACTGCACCGCGCCGACGCCGGAGGACATGTACAAGCGCGCCGAATTCGCCAAGTCCTTGGGCGCGCCGATCATCATGCACGACTTCTCGACGGCCGGATTCACCGCAAACACGGGGCTTGCCAATTGGTGCCGCGAGAATGGCATGCTGCTGCACATTCACCGCGCGATGCACGCCGTGCTCGACCGCAACCGTTACCACGGCATTCACTTTCGTGTGCTGACGAAATGCTTGCGCCTGTCGGGCGGCGATCACCTGCATTCGGGCACCGTCGTCGGCAAGCTCGAAGGAGACCGCGAGGCGACCTTGGGATGGGTCGACATCATGCGCGAGCCGTTCATCCCCGAGAACCGTGGCCGCGGGATTTTCTTCGACCAAGACTGGGGCTCGATGCCTGGCGTCATGCCGGTCGCCTCCGGCGGCATTCACGTCTGGCACATGCCTGCGCTCACGGCGATTTTCGGCGACGACGCCTGCTTTCAGTTCGGCGGCGGCACCTTGGGGCACCCCTGGGGCAATGCGGCGGGGGCTCATGCCAATCGCGTCGCGCTCGAGGCTTGTGTGGAGGCTCGCAACCAGGGCCGTCAGGTCGAGCGTGAGGGTCGCGAGATTCTTACCGAGGCCGCGCAGCACTCGCCGGAACTGAAAATCGCCATGGAGACGTGGAAGGAAATCAAGTTCGAATTCGACACCGTCGACAAGCTCGATGTCGTCAACGCCTGATCTTTGAGGAATACGCACATGCCCGAAGTACAAGCCTACCCGACCACCGTACGGCGCGGTGAGACCTTCTCCTACCTGCCGGCGATGACGCCGGACCGACTGCGCCAGCAAATCTCGTATTTGATCGCGCAGGGCTGGAATCCGGCCATCGAGCACACCGAGCCGGAGCGGACGTTCACGAGCTTTTGGTACCTGTGGAAATTGCCGTTCTTCGGCGAGAAGTCGGTGGAGCGGATACTCTCCGAGCTGGAAGCGTGCCGCCGCGCGAACCCCTCGCACCATGTGCGCTTGCTCGGATATGACAACTACACGCAGTCGCAAGGCACCGCCTTCATCGTCTTCCGGGCGGGATCCCGCTAGCGTCGCGCACGTTTCAACTCGACATGCAAACAGCTTCCTCAAGTTCGTTCGGCGGCCGCTCCGCATCCCTCGCCCGGCGAAGGGCGCTATCCGCGGGCAAGACGGCGCTGCCGCCCGCCACGGAACGCACGCGCACCGGTGATCGCAGCGCTGCTCTTCCAAACGGTGCGGGTGCCCCGAGCAGTGCGGCTGCGCCGAGCGTTGCCGCAAGCGCGAATTCATTCGCGCCTTCCGCGCCGACACCGCTGCCGTCGGCGCAGCCGTCCAGCGCCGGGATGAGCGTGCCGTCCGCGGCGTCGATCGTCGACGGCAGCCAATCAGGGCGGCTTTTGTCCATGATGCGGCGGCGGCAAATGGCCGGCGGAAAAGTCACGCTGGCAGCGGCGAGCACGCGTCCATCGGCCTCACCGGCGACCGCATCCGGCTCACCCGCCGCCGTACCGACCATGTCCGCCGCGCCTGCGGCGGAGCTGTCCTACCAGGGTGCGGGATCTCAGATTGCAGGAGCGCGTGCCTCCACGGTCCACGAGCAGGCGCGGCAACGCCGCGCTACTTTAAGTCAGCGCGGCCGGGGTGCGCAGCCCGCGGCCCCGCCGACCCGGCCTCCGCGCCAGGGGAAGCTCGACTACGCACCGAAGGTGACGGCATCGACGACGCATGGCGGCCAGATCGTAACCGGCAGCCGCATTGGACGGGGCATGCAAGTGACCGGCGATGAGCCGGGATCGTATCTGCCCGTCTCGGGAACCCAATATATCGCGGCGAGTGATGGTGCTCCGGCGCGGTCCGGTGGACCTAAGGTGGGGTTGACGCGCACCTCCGGCGGCGGAATCGTCTCAGGCACGCTGGTCAGAAGCCAGGTAAGCGTGACCGGCGATGAGCCCGGCGGCAGGATCAAGATCACCGGTGAAGCCGACCAGAATCTCGAGGATGACGTCACTCCGCGTGCGGCCGGTGGCGCGCACACCGCCTCTCAATTCGGTCGTCAGGTCGACCCGCACGGGCACAGCGTTTTCGGTACGAATCTCGGCAGGTCGGCTGTTTCCTTGGGCTCCCGCGACCGTAGCCGTGCAGCGCCGATCGAATCGACCGAGAATGGATTGGCGATCACTGGTTCCGCCGTCGGCCGTGCCGGTCGCGTCACCGGCGACGAGAACGGCGCGTGTCGGCAAGTGACCGGTAATCAGTATCTGTCCCCCGCAAGTGCCCAAGCAGAATGCGGTGGATCGGGCGGCGGCACCGCGCCTCCTGCGCAAATGGGCGCCCGCCGACGCGACCCTGTGACAGGCGCCAAGGTCAGCATTGCACAGACGTGGGGTCAGCAACGTCTCACAGGCAGCAACGTGGAACATGATCCGCGCGTGACGGGAGATGCCGCAGGATCCTGCTCACTGATCACCGGCACGCACTACCAAGGGGCGGGTACTATCCACGGGTGGTGTGACCCGGGCATTGCCGCGGCCGCTGAGGAACGACTCCCGCGGCGTGCGGCGATGTCAGCGGTCTCGGGAGATGTGCCCGGCGAATCGAGTTTGGTCACGGGGAACGCGCGGGGCGCGGCGCGCGACTTGACGGGCACGCCGTACGCTAGGCGTGCCAGCGAAACTGCCGGCGACGCTTCGACCACTCACCCGGCTGACTCTCTCGCTGCGCTCGACGCCCGGTTTTCGGTGTCATCCCCGCAGCGGCGTGCACAACTGCGCGCCCGCGCAGACGACACGAGTACGGCCGGCGGGTCGGCGGCTGCCGGGACGAATCGTTCCGCACTGATCACCGGTTCGTTCGCCATCGGGGATGATCGAGTGACGGGCAACTCGGAATTTCACTTCCGGTCGCGCAGCGCCGAGACGAGCGCTCCGGCCGCGCACTCGCGGCTCACGGGAGAGGGACGCGCGGATGGGTCCCTCGTTACCGGCGTGTCTTGGAAGGAACAGTCGAACGTGACCGGAACGGAGGGCCGCACTGCAGCCGAGCGCAATCCGAGCGAGCGCAGCGGCAAAGCGCAGGCTTTCTCCGGCGCGCGAGCGTTCAAGTCGCTCGCGAAGAATGAAGAGAGCAAGCAACTCGTGACGGGTCTTCTAGGATGGTCCGGCAAGACCGCGGCGAAGGTCACTCTTTCCGGCGGAGCAAAGGCATGAAGGTCGCGAAGCGGCGACCCGCGATTCCCTTTCCGCCCGCGTGGCGGAGACTAGATACTGCCAGGCCGAGCCACGCGCGCGCGAGTCTCGGGTCCTCATATGTAAGAGAGTTGCCTCTGCCCGCGCTGAACGCCTCGGAAAACGAGGATCATCCGCTCGCCGACTTGGGCGTCAGCAGCGCACTCAAGGCGCGCGCGGATGACATTCAACGGGCGTTCGCGGCCATCGAGCCCGCCTTGAAGGAATTGGCGCGCCGCCAGTTCGACGACCATTTCGAATCCACGGCAGTCGACGATCTGCGGCAACGCCTCGATCTGGCCGTGCCGCGCGAACTCTTGCGCGCCTCCTGGATAGCGCCGCTCGACGTCCGGCGTCTCTATGCACATTGCGTGCTTGCGACATTCTGCCGGCTGATCGAGCGCAATCTCGATCGTGACCTCGCGAGTCTCTTCGAAGGCGACAGCGCCGAGGAACTCATCCATCGCTGGGGATTCCACGCGATCGACATCACGCCCTGTGCCGATGGGCGCTTGAGCGGCGTGATCGACCATATCCTGCGCATACCGCCCGCCGTGGTGGCGTTCCGCAAGTCCTACGCGGGCGCCATGTTCGACGTGGAAGAGTCGTTGCGTCATTGGGAATCGGTCGAATTGCGTCGCTGGCGTGAAGCACAGCCAAACGCCGCGGCAGCCCAGACACGGTTCCTGAAGATCGGTGTGTACCATTTCAGCAGCGTCGACCCGCAGCACGAGGGTTGCGCGGCGCACGGCAGCGATCGCACACGCGCCGCGGCCGCCCTGCTGGAACGCTTGCGCCAGTTCGAGCAGGCGGTGCAGTTGACCCATTGCTGCGAAGCCCAGGTGGCGACGTTGTTGGTCGGCGTCGACACCGATACGGATGCGATCCGGGTTCACGTTCCGGATGCTGCCGGCCAAATGGCGATCGATCGCTACGTCGACGCGCGGCAGCTCTATGATCTTACCCAGGCGCTGTCACGGGAAGACGGGAAGCTCGCGATCCGTGAGAAGGTCGCGGCTTGCATCGGCGTGGCGATCGACGACGCGGCGACGGAAGGCATGCGTTGGCTCTGCGGGTATCTTCTCAAGAATAATATTGCGCAAGTCAATGCGGTGCGCCGCTGGCACGGCGCGAGCTATGCGGACCGGGGTCATACCGAGCAACTGATCGTCATTGGCGACGCCGTCGATGACGTGCAGCTGCGCAACCTCGCATTCCAGGCGCAAATGGACACCATCGAGGAGGGCGCCCCCGATCTCGACGTCGGCGTGCGAATCTTGAAATCGCTGCATGAACCACGCGGCCTTGCGGTGCCCGTGCTCGTGCACATTCGCTTCGATCCGCGCATCCCCGGTGCGCGCGAGCGCGCGCAGCGGCGCGCCGAGCGCCTGCGCACGGCGATCGAGACGCGCTTCGCGCCGCTCGCGGCTCGCGGCGGTTTGTTGGTTGAGGCAGTGGTGAGGGCCGGCGAGACGAGTACGCTGTTCGCGCTCGAGCCTGCCGCCGTGGAGCCCGCTCAACAGCGGCGCGCCGAATCGGAATCAGGGTCGCACGCATGAAGATTTGTCAGGTCGAAGGAACCTTGGTCGCCACTGCGCGTATCGGCAGCCTCGAGAACCGGCGCTTGCTGGTCGTCAAGGAACGCGGCAGCAGCGGCAAACAAGTGGCGGTCGATCCGGTCGGCTGCAAGCCTGGCGATTGGGTCATCGCGGTGGGCAGTTCGGCCGCGCGCGATGCGGCGGGCAGCAAGGATTATCCCAGCGATCTGACCATCGTCGGCATCATCGACTATTGGGACGACACGAGCGGCAAGGCGGGAGCTCAATAGCCATGCAAATCCAGCGCGTCGTTCGCGATCTCGTGACCACCAAACGCAATTTCTGGCTGGCGGCGAAACCGCTGCGCGTCGTCGAGGATGCTCGCGGCAACCTGGAAGTAGCCGTGGATCCGATCGGCGCCAAACCTGGAGATTTCGTCGTGACGATCGGCTTGTCGGCCGCGCGCATTGCGGCGGGAAATCCCAAGATCACGACAGACCTGACGATCGGCGGAATCATCGATCAATGGGACGAGGAGCGCTGGCGCAGCTGACGCTCGACGAGGGTGAATTTGATTTCTTTGAATTTGATTAATCCATAGTGAAGGAGAATTGAAAATGGCCAGCGAAAAATTGGGTATTGCGCTCGGAATGATCGAGACGCGCGGTTTGGTTCCGGCAATCGAAGCGGCTGACGCCATGACCAAGGCATCCGAAGTGCGTCTCGTCGGGCGGCAGTTCGTCGGCGGCGGGTATGTCACGGTGTTGGTGCGCGGCGAGACCGGCGCGGTGAATGCGGCGGTTCGCGCCGGTGCTGATGCTTGCGAGCGGGTGGGTGATGGCTTGGCCGCCGCGCATATCATTGCGCGTCCGCACTCGGAAGTCGAACAGATACTGCCTTTGCAAACCGATGGCGGCGGCGACGGATCGCGCAACTAGCGCGCACGTTGGTGGCCGGATGTTTCGCACGGAACGGCGCCGATGACGGGTCCTACTCCCGTCATGCTTGGCTGGGTGCAGCGGGCATTGCGCCACGAGTTCGCTGCTTCCCGACAGTTCACGCTGCAGGCGGTGGTGGCGCGGGGCTTGGGCGACAACGCCTTGGCTGGAGAATGCGAGGCATCGGCCGCCGAGGAGTTGCGCCACGCGCAGCTCTTCGCCGCGGCCCTGGCGCAGGCCGGGGCTGCTTTTGGAGACGGCGCGGTGGCATGCTTGCCAATCGGACGGAGTTGGGCCGAACTGATCGGGCATGCTAGAACGACGGAAGCGTCGGCCGTGCGCCTGTATCGGGACGCGGCGCGCGCATGTCAGGGTGCTCCGGCGCTGCGCGATTTGTTCGAGTCGATCGGTGCCGAGGAGGCTACTCATTATGAGCAGCTTACCCAGCGGCTGCGGCAGGCGGGCCAGCTGGTCGGGTGAAAAATCAGCCCCTGGGGAGGGGAATCCATGAGCTTGGGGGAAAAGGCCATGAGCGAGTCGACGGTACCGGAAGGCTGGCGGGAGGTTCCCACGCCGCCCTCGCTGTTTCGCCGCTTTCAGTTCGACTCTTACCGCGACACGCGCGCATTCCTCGAGCGCCTCGCGGGCTTGTCGAAAGAGACGGGACTGTATCCGGACCTCGGGTTCGGCACGACCCATGTCAATGTGACCGTGTACGGAGCGGACGGTCGGGCCCCGGGGGCCAATGAAATCGATTTTGCGAGCCGCGCGGCCGCGCTCGCGGTTCGTTAGGTAGCCTAAGTATGGCGCGAGGGGGCAAAAAGAGTGGCAAGAAGCCGGAACCGGTTCGGCGCGACACTCCATTGCGTGCCGCGACCGGCACACCTGCCGTGACGCCGAAGCCGGCCAAGCCGGCGCCGGCCGCCCAGGTCGTCGCGCCGCCGGCCGAACGTGTGCAGGAGCGTGCTGTGCAGGAGGCCGCGAAGCCGCGCAGAACCAACGATGATCCCTGGCGCGATCTGCACCCGGCGCGCGTCTGGCCAGACTGATGCGCGCGCCCGTCGTGGATGTTGCAGTCAGCATCGTACGCTCGCCCGAGGGGCTCGTGCTGATGGCGGAGCGCACTGCGGGCCAGATATCGGCCGGCTTCTGGGAGTTGCCGGGCGGCAAGATCGAGAGCGGCGAATCTCCCGAGCACGCCGCGGTTCGAGAACTCGAGGAGGAAATCGGCATTCGCGCGCTAGAGCTCAAGCCCTGGATGCGCTACGAACATCCATTTCGTTTGCGTCGAATCCGTCTGCATTTCTTCAGGGTGGAACGGTGGGAGGGCTCGCCGCACGGGCGGGAGGGCCAGCGGCTCGCATGGATCGATCCTGCGATGCCATCGGTCGCGCCGATCCTGCCATCCGTCGATCGCGTGCTGGGTGCACTGGGGCTGCCGACTCTCTATGCAGTGTGCCGATCCGTCGACCATGGCGGTACTGCCGCCATGCTCGCGCACATCGAAATCGCTGTGCGCCAGGGGCTACGCTTGTTGCAGTTGCGCGAGCCGCAGATGTCGCCCGATCAGAGAGTGAACCTGGCGCGCCGCGTGAATGCAATCGCGGCGCCGGCGGGCGCCCGCGTGCTGCTCGTGGGGTCGGCACTCGAAGCACGCCGCGCTGGGCTCGAGGGCGTGCATTCGACGGCGGAGGAGTTGCGGCGATTGAGAGGGAGGCCACCGGTCAAGTTGTGGCTGTGTTCGTGCCACGATGAGACCGGCCTCCAGAGGGCGACCGAACTCGGCGCCGATGCCGTCGTCTTATCGCCGGTGCAGGGCAGTGCAGCGCATCCGGACCGCGCCGCACTCGGCTGGGATGGATTGCAGCGGCTCAGCCAGAGAGCGTCATTGCCGCTGTACGCCCAGGGCGGGGTCGATGCTGCGCAGCTGGTATTGGCGCAGCGTGCCGGCGCCATCGGTATCGCCACCGCCCGATGGAGTGATGCCGCTCGATCGAGCGACCATGCTGGATCGAGTGACACCGCTCTTTTAAGTGACCCGGCGACACGGGCGAGTGCGCCGCGTAGAGGGCGGGCGCCGCGATGAACTATTACGTCCTGCCATTGTTCGCTCCTGTCTTGGTGCTCGCGGCGGGTTTGGCCGGCTTCGCGAGTTCCGGGCAACGCCCGCGACGGCTGCTGTGGCTCGCCGAATTTGCGACGATCGCGTCGTTCGTGGTGGCGCTCGCGACGCTGGCGTTGCTGCTGGTGGAGGGACCTGGCAGCGGAACGCTCGTCATTGCGAACCAACCGGTCTGGTCAGCAAGGGTGGATGCGGTCAGCGTCACGATGCTGCTGTTGGTCTCGTTCATCGGCTCGGTCGTCATGCGCTATGCGTCCAACTATCTGGACGGCGAACCGCGCCAGGGCCGGTTCACGGCGTGGCTTTGCCTCACGCTGACCGCGGTGCTCACGCTCGTCACGGCGGGCAACCTGGTGCAGATCGTCGCGGCCTGGATCGCGACCAGCGTATTCCTGCACCCCCTGCTGCTGTTCTATCCTGAGCGCGTGGCGGCACAGCGTGCGGCGCGCAAGAAGTTCGTCACGGCCCGCGCCTGCGACGCGGCACTGCTCGGCGCAGCCTTGCTGCTATACATGAACTACGGCACGACCGACCTTGCGCAGATTCTCGGCGCTGCGCGTCATGGTCCAGGCAATGCCTACACCTCGGGCGCCGATGCCTTGCTGGCGTTGGCCGCGATGCTCAAGTCGGCGCAGTTTCCGACCCATGGCTGGCTCACCGAGGTCGTCGAAACGCCGACGCCCGTATCGGCGCTGCTGCACGCCGGCGTCATCAATGCAGGCGGCTTCCTGCTGATCCGCTTTGCCGACGTCATGGTGCTATCGCCGATCGCGCTCGACGCACTCGTCATGATCGGCGGATTCACGGCGCTCTTCGGCGGCCTGGTCATGCTGACCCAGCCCGCGGTCAAGACCTCGCTCGCCTGGTCGACGGTCGGCCAGATGGGATTCATGGTGCTCGAGTGCGGGCTCGCGCTTTTTCCATTGGCGCTGCTGCACGTCGTCGCGCATTCGCTGTACAAGGCGCATTCGTTCCTGGTCTCCGGCGCCGCGGTGGAAACGATCGCAGCAAATCGCCGTCTCGGCATGGTCGCGATTCCCAATGCCACCGCTGTCGCACGCGCCTTCCTGCTCGCCGTGACGATTTACGTGGCGGTCGGCTTCGTGTTCGGCTTCTTCGACCACAAATCGCCGCAGGCCATCGCGCTCGGCGCCATCCTGATCTTCGGCGTCGCGTATCTGATCGCGCAGGGCCTTGCAGACTCCGCGCCGCGCGCCTTGACGCAGCGTACGAGTCTGTACTCGGTCGCGACCTCGATCAGCTATTTTGCGCTGCAATCCGGCGCCAATTACATGACCCGCGACGCGCTGCCGCCGGTTCCGGCTCCGGGACCGTTGGAATGGGCGCTAATCGTGCTGGCGGTGTCGAGCTTTGCGCTGGTGGCGGTGGTGCAGGCGATGTTCCCGCTGTGGGCAAACCACCCGGCAGCGGCGGGACTGCGCGTGCACCTGTCCAACGGCTTGTACGCGAATGCCATCTTGGACCGGCTGCTCGGCGGTTGGTCGCTGCGCGCCAACGGTTAGTCATCGCGTACAACCGGCCAGTCGGAATAAAAGGGGGCACTCCATGAACATGGTGACTTCGATGGATGAAGAGCTGCCCGGGATCGCGCAGCCCGTCGAGGCGGCGGTGCGGGCGATCCCGCCGGCCTGGCCGCTCGCGTCGAGCGTGGCGGTCAACCCATACCTCGGGCAAGCCGGCGAGTCGCTGGCCGAAGCGGCCGCGCGACTCGAACGCGTAGCCGGCATCGCCGTGACGATGCCGCGAGCTTGGTACCTAGAGCGGGTCGATTCGGGGGCCATCGGTCAGTTGGACCTCGAGTGGGCGCTCAGCGTGGCGCCCGGCGATTTGCGGCCCGCCAGCGTGCCCAAGCTGCTCGCGGCGGCAAGGGCGCCGGTGCAACGCCCTGAAGCGCTGCCGACGGTGGCCGACCTCGCCGCGGCGGTTTCCGGCATCGATTGGCCCGCCTTCATTGCTGAGCGCTTGGGCGGCTGGGCGTCGGGTTACTTCGACGCCGGTCAGGCCATCTGGGCGGCACCCCGGGGCAAGGGCACCTACGCCGCGTGGCGCGCGGTGGCAACTCATGATCTCACGCCGGAGATCGTCGGGCTGCCAGGGTTCGCGACCCATGTGTCGCAGGCGCCGGAGACCGCTACCGGAGCGATCAGCCGCGCCGTGCGCGTGCTCGGCGTCACCCCTAACGCGATGACGATCTATTTTCATCGTTTGCTCATGACGCTCGGCGGCTGGGCGCAATACGCGCGCTACGAGCTCTGGCAGGCGGAACTCGCCGGTCGCTCGGACCAAACGCTGGCCGATCTGCTCGCGATCCGTCTGGTGTGGGAAGAGGCGCTCTACGAGCGGCACGCGGAGCAGTTGCGGGAACGCTGGTCGGCGGCATGTGCCGCGTACGCGGCACCCGTCGCAGCGACTCGCAGCCAGGTCATCGACGTGATCCTTCAGGACGCAGCCGACCACGCCGCGCAGCGCGCGCTGGCGCTCGTCCTGAGCGCCCCTGCGCCGATCGCCCCCGCGTCCATCGCGCCCGTTCCGGCTGCCGATACCGGCCGTCCGGCACTGCAGGCGGCATTCTGCATCGATGTGCGCTCGGAGATCTTGCGGCGCGCGCTCGAGACGCTCTCGCCGCGCATACAGACACTCGGGTTTGCGGGATTCTTTGGACTGCCCACGGCGCACCGACGCTTCGCGTCGGATGTCACCGAGCTGCGCCTCCCGGTGCTGCTCAATCCTGCGCTCATGACGGTCTCGGGCGGGCCGGAGG